>JACCEE012446666.1_pt1 | contig 12842 bp, 12 predicted proteins | sample 7449931 | NCBI WGS metagenome assembly JACCEE01 (sample SAMN15323457, study PRJNA562643) | freshwater metagenome | isolation source: river surface water | place: USA:Blue River Watershed | collected 2017-08-19 | reverse complement strand
TTCTTGCGTCCCTCGAGTTCCCGGTACCAGAGATGTCGCGCAATCTGGCAAAGCCAGACATCCATCTTGCAGGCGCCGTTATAACGGTTGATCGATTTGATTGCCTGATAAAAAGTTTCGGCCGTCAGTTCCTCCGCAAGATCAGCATCATGAGACAAGTGTAAAAGAAAACGATAGACGGACTTAGCATACAGTTTATAGATCTCCGCCATATCCTCCACGTCTTCTTCACCTCCTCTCATAACGTATATCCGAAATACGGGCAATTCGTTACCGGATATTGTATTTTTATAAGCAAAAATTTTTTCGAAGGTGATGAAACACAAAGATTAGGTTTACTCTTCCATCGAGCCAAACATCTCGCCCGCGATGTCAAGAATGTTCTCGATCGAGATTTTTTTCGCGTTGCGAAAAATGAGCATCTGCTCCACCGCGTCAACTTTCTTCACAACGCCCGTATACGTGACGTAAGCGCCGCCGGTCTTTTTTCGATCGGGCTGGAAATATGTGACGGTGATTTCCGGCTGATCGAGAAGGTGTTCCTGAATAAGGCTTAGCTTCTCGTTCAATGCCTCTTGGCTGTGTTCGTCCAGTTCAATTCTTCGATCCGTCAAGCGAGCCGCTTCGGCAATGGAAGAGTCGTAGCCGGTGAGCGCGGCGAAAGGGGCGAACTGCGCCGCCCGATCATGCGCCGACATTCGCGGATGTTTTCGCGAGGTGGGATGCGGCAGATGAATGATGTCTTCATAGGGATTCTTCATGCCTTATGCCCTCCGATCTGCCGGTTGCGGGATGCGGTGGTGGCGCCTTCTTCGAGGTTCATTCCCTTGAGAACTGCGTTTTTCCCGAACTTCTTCTTGATCTCGATGACCGCCTCCTGCATTCGTTTCTCGCGGGCCAGAGCTTCGTCCTCCTCGGCCGCTTTTCGCAATTCCGCCTCGTAATCGGTAAACATATCCAGCTGCCGGGGAGCGGCCCTCTTCTCGATCGAATTCTCAGCGACCACATGATTAGCCGTGACATTCACCCTGCGGACGAGCAAGTTCCGATCCGCGACACGGTCGAACAGATCCATCACCGCCTCCATGATCAGCTTCGTGGAGGATGTCTGGCGGCTCAGGTTTGTCGAGCCATGTCCATGCTTGGGAATCTTGCGACCATAGTGGTCGGTTGTCACTTCGCCGCGATAGGACTCGCGTATTTCTGGATTCATGAGGTTCTCAATATCGTAGCCAAGCGTCAGGACCATCTGGTCGGTCACCAGCTTCTTGTCCACCAGATCCAGGACTAGCAGGTCGGTCATCTCGCGAACGATCAATTTGGCTTTATCGAACGTATAGGGATGCGTCAGGACCTGCCCGGAGCTGATGCTGTTGGAGCCCGGTTTGTACGCCTTGATATCGGCGATCGTGCAGGGTTCCCAGCCCCAGGCGTGGTCGATCAGAAGCTCCGCGTTGATCCCGAAAAGCTTATATAGAAGTGCCTCGTTACTGTATGCAGTGGACTTGCCAATCGAGCAACGCGCGACATCTCCCATGGTGTACATCCCGTTCTGCTCGAGTTTCTTCGCGTAACCGTGTCCGACGCGCCAGAAATCCCGGAGCGGGCGATGCGTCCATAGAAGCTCCCGGTAACTCATCTCATCGAGTTCGGCGATGCGCACACCGTCCTGATCCGGCTCGATATGCTTCGCCTGTATGTCCATGGCAATCTTGGCAAGATAGAGGTTCGTCCCGATGCCCGCGGTGGCGGTGATCCCGGTTGTCCTGAGGACATCCTGAATCATCATCATGGTCATCTCTCGGGCGGTAAGCCCGTTCGTATTCAGATAATCCGTGACATCCATGAAGACCTCATCAACGGAGTAAACATGAATATCTTCCGGGGCGACGTACTTCAGATAGATATTGTAAATTCGGGTGCTGTACTCCATGTACAGAGCCATCTGCGGAGGCGCAACGATATAGGAGATCGCGAGCTCCGGTGAGCTTCGTAACTCACGATCATCGTAGGATTCTCCCGTGAAAATGTGCCCCGGAGCCTTCTGTTGACGAAGGAGATTTGCTTCCTTTACCTTCTGCACAGCCTCGAAAAGCCTGGCCCGACCCGAGATTCCGTAGGCCTTGAGGGAGGGAGATACCGCCAGACAAATCGTCTTCTCCGTGCGGCTGGGATCCGCGACGACGAGATTTGTCCGCATGGGGTCAAGGCCGCGCTCCATGCATTCCACAGATGCATAGAAGGACTTGAGGTCGATGGCAATATACGAGCGGGGTTTCTCGGTCATGTCTCTCCCCCGGTGATGCGGTCGATTCGGCAGTTATTTCCTATATCGATTTTACACCGAGGGGAGGAGATTATCGAGAAGAGACTATGTTGGCGATCAACGGAAAATTTCTGCATTGATTCCTATGGTGATGCGTGCTACTATTATGTCACACGATATATCGAGTCGCATAATAGTCCAATATTGATCGAGGTAATCATCATGCCCACAGATTCAAGTCCTATGACCGAAGCCATGTACTATGTTCTGCTGGCTCTTCTCCATCCGAATCACGGCTATCAGTTGATGGCCTCTATCAAAGAGGTCTCGCGAGGTCGCATGAACATGGGACCGGGCACTTTATACGGTGTTCTAACGCGGATGCAGAAGGACAAACTCATCCGCGTGGTTTTCGATGACGGAAGAAGAAAGACCTATGCGATAACAGATAAGGGGCGGGAGTCGCTGAGACAGGAGTACACAAGGTTACTACATATGGTGGATGATGGCGTGATGTTGAAGGGGGAAATCGAGGATGTCTAAGATGGTGCGTAAGTTACAGATCACAAGCCCATATCAGATCGGCGCCTATGAGAGCTGGCTCTCCGACATGGCGACGCGCGGACTTCACCTCAGGAAGCCCGGTCGAATATTTGCCACCTTCGAGAAGGGCGAACCGGCGAAGATGGAATATCGCGTCGATATCTCCAAGGGGACATTCTCCGAGGAACGCAAGAGGATCTATCAAGAGAGCGGATGGGAGTACGTTGCCAGATTACAGTGGGCACATATTTTTCATGCACCTGCGGATGCGCCGAAGATCGAGGTCCACACCGACCCGGTAGAGCAGGGTTTTGCCGTCAACAGCTTGCGCAAATCTCTCATCGTCCCAAGTATTGCAATCATACTTCTTTCTATCCTGTCCGCGCTGATCGGATTCTTGGGGATCTTCATCAGCGGAACACCTGTGCTAGATCTGATTAAGTCCGGCGGGAATGCTATGTTCACGGCAATGTCCTACCTTCTTGTAATCATCGCTCTGATCAAGCCGATCGCTGACCTCCGTGCACTCAACCGGGCACTTTTCAAGGGCAAGAGCGTAGACCACCACGAATCGTATACCAAATACAGGATTTTCAATGCAGTTATCTACTCCCTGTGCGCCATCATCCTGGCTTTCGCGATCCTTAATCTGGCGATGATGTTTTCCCTGCTCGGTAGCATGACATCAAGTTCAAACCGTATACAATTCGATAAGAACACAGAAACTCCCTTCCTTCAGCTCCGGGATCTTGAGAATCTGGATGACGCATACTTTCGCGTCGACTTTTATGATGATGAGGAGAGAGAGGCCATTAATTCCATGCCCGCAGGCACGCTGATCTATACCGGGTACTCCTACTCAACCTACAGTCTGCTGGCGCCGGATATGCGAACCATGACGGAAACCTATGACATTATTGATGGATCAGGCGATGCGAGTTTGGACGTCGAGTATTATAAGCTCACCTTCGGGTGGATGGCCGCGGGCACGATGAATGATCTGATGCACAAGGAAGCAGAGTGGAATTTCGAATTGACAGAGGTGCGGCTGGATTTTCGCGAGATCCCCGTCGACGGACTGGATAAGGTATATGTGGCAGACAAGGACTACTCAACGGTATTTTTCGTGTATAAAGATAACGAAGTCATGATGATCGAGTATTCAGGAGATAGGACAGAAGAGGAATTGCTCGATGCCGTGGTCGCGAAAATCGAGGCAAATTAAGTCAATAGATATGCGCCGTCATTTTTCTTTGCTGTTAATAGACAATGATTTAGGATTGTATTAGAATGCAAAGAAGAACGAATTTCAGCCGCTTTTCAATGAATGATTGCGGAGACAGGAGCATCAAATGGATGACAGTAAGCATGGAAGTAAGGCAATCATATCACTGGTTCTGGGATGTTGCGGCATCGTTGCATGGATCATTCCGTTATTCGGGTTTCCGGTGACCATCGCCGGCCTGATTCTCGGCATTATGGGAATGAAGTCGAATCGGCGGGGAATCGCAATCGCCGGCGTTGTACTCTCGATCTTGTTCCTCATCTTAACCATTGGCAACTCCGCCGTTGGAGCGTATATGGGGGCTATGAGGGCATTGCAGCAGTAGAAGAGAACAGGAATGTCAGAATCTTTTCACGAGAAATCGGTACGAAAACACAAAGGGCTGTTGCAAGACGAACGTAAAGGTTCAGAATGCAACAGCCCCTCTTTCTTGCGCAAAGCTGAAATGAGGCGCCACCTGCCGTGATTATGGGCGAAAACACAGCTTATGGTCGATTTCGCCCATAACGCTGGAGTCGGGTGTATGGGCGAAATGGATGGTTAGGGTCGATTTCGCCCATAACTCTGGAGTCTGGTGTATGGGCGAAAATGGCGTCTTGGTTCGGTTTCGCCCATACTATCGTGTCTTTGGATTCTCATCACAGTGACGGTTTATGGGCGAAATGGATGGGTTGGGTCGGTTTCGCCCATAAAGTGGAGAAGAGGAGTATGGGCGAAATTGGGGGATGTGGGTCTTTTCGCCCATAAAATGCGTGGTGTGATCGCGCGGTGTGAATGCTGAGTCAGGCGAAATGGATTGTTGAGGACGGTTTCGCCCATTTCGCCCATACTTTTTGAGCACTGATTTTATATAAGCATGAGGCTGTTACGCCAGTGATTATTCAATCACTTTTGCAACAGCCCCTCTATATCCGATTCCTTGTATAGGACTCTTACCCGATCACCCGATCACCCGATCACCCATGGATTCTCGGCCGTGCCGTCGCCCGCTACACAATGGTCGGTATTCAGATTCACTGCGGGCAGAACACCACCGGAGCCCGTGCACGGATAGACGCCGTAGAAGACATGATAGTTGTAATAGAAATTGCCGGCGCCAAAGGTGGATAGGTCTTTCTCATCCGGATCAGTTCTCGTCGATGAGCGCATGAAGCACCACCATTCGAGGCTTTTTCCCCAGGTCATGTCGTACGTGCAATTCTCCGCGGCTGCCTCCGTCATGATCTGCATGGAGGCGTAGAACGGATCATCTCCCATGCTGATATATTTCACGACCTCGTCGTAGTTCAGAATATAGACGAGATCCGTGCAATTATCATGGGTTACGGGCATTAGCATGCCGCGTTCTTCCTGGGTCAGATTCGTGAGGAAACCCGCTTCGTCGGCATAGGCATTCTCGCCGTCGATGATCGCCTCGGCGACCGGCGGTTGCGTCGTATAGGTGACGACCGTCGCGTCACTGTTGAGCCATTCCCGAAGGTTCGACGTCGCCCAGACCTTGCTCCCGTACTGTTGCTCATTGAGATCCGTCGAGTACTCGCCGCCCTGGCCCAACCACGCTCCGCTCTCGGCGGCATCGTAGGCTTTGAGGGTTATGATGTTTTCCGACAGAAGCATGATCCCATTCTCCGGATCTGCTTCGACACACTTCCAGAGGATCGGCTCGCCGTAGTAGGAGCCGAAAGTCACAAAGTCATTGACCTTGATATTGCCCTCAATGGACGGTCGAGACGTGTTGGCAAACAAGACAAAGACAATAATGGCTGCACAGACAAGGCTCACCGCAATCAGCGCGGTAATAATCATGACTCTCGCCTTCATGGACACCTCTGTTCCTGTGTAAATTTTTGAAGATTTGAATAGGACAGACATAGGGTAATTGTAGTTTTTATTTCAGAGAACGTCAAACAAATCTTAGGAAAAACTTTACTATGCATTGTGAAATTCGTTCAGAGTGAAAGAGCTGTATCACAAGAATATTTTCTGGACAAGTTGAATCCGGATAATATCTGGAATGATTGAACTCACAGCTGCCCGGTGTATGACGCAGCGAGTACTTACAAATGTGCCGGAAGAGCGTCGGTTTATAGGTATTTTTCGCGCCGGAGGGGATGCCGTACAGATCAAGCCGCACAAGTAAGATGTGAGTGAGAAATTGCCATAAGGCTCAATTAATATATTGGAGTTCAAATATTTCGGGCATCGGCAGTTCCGTACTACCTGCTGACGCGACCTGTAAACTGCCTTCGGTTTTCTCGATCGCCTTCCCGTTCTCCAAGATGATAAGGGCAAGCGATTTTCGTCCATCTTCAAGGTTTATTCCCGTAGCACTACTATGAATTTCGGCGCCATTTGAATAGCACCGATATGTGAAGTTTACCGCTTTGGGGGTGCCGGAGATGTTTTCGAGCCAGATCGAATGGAAGGCTGCCGAAATGGAGGGGCTCTTTCTGACGATTTTTCCCGAAACACGAATTCCGTCGCAGACAGTCAACACCCTGCCAGGATTTATGATTTCGGTGTCCATATGGTCATACAAGGATGTCCGGATCGAGACGTCCTTCTCGATTGTCTTCATTCCGGAATCCTCCTTACCCGCGACCGAGATGTGGAAGTCAATTTGTCCGAATGCTCTTATACCCTCAATCTCTAACATCCAGGCACCCAGTTCCAGGGATAGACGTGCACCCAGCTGATTGGTTGATGGCGCTACAGTCGTCTGGATAACCTTGGGATAAGCAAAATTACCATTCACGACAACGTTGCTGCATTCCACGTGAACGACTTCGTCGGATGTATTCACGATACCTATAGTAATAAAATCATCGTTCGTAGATTTGATGTAGTTTTCGGCCGTGATTTGAATCCCTCTCTCGTCAAGCAATATCTGTTTATTTATGGAGATCCCCTTAGCATACCTGTTCGTCCTCGTTATGGTCGGAGGCGGCAACCGCCTTGGTACAGGACGATTATCGTTTGCGGAGTTGATCAATCGAACAATCTCAATAATAGTAAATATTCCAAAAGGTATCATGAGTGACCTCCCTATTATCGAAAAGTATGAAGATGAATTCGGCATGTGAGCTATCCCATCCATCTCAAAGTGGGAGATGATGCGTGTAAGCCGCGACTTAGTTGCAATAATAAACGTTATGACAGTTATGTGTTCATGAATTATACTATCACATCTACAGACGTGTAATAAAGCCTGCATTTCAGTCATCGTACCGGCTCCAGAAATTCGTCTTCCGCCCGCCGTTTATTCGATGGTCACTCGCTATAGCTGGGATTGCATACCAGAACGGCGCGAGCCCACCTACTTATTCGTAAGATCTTCTTCACGGATGGCTGGTGGCCGTAGTCAACCGGATCGGCACCTGCAGCTCCGTAATAAACTCCTCCGGGTCATCGGTCATCCAATCTCCCTTATGGTAAATCTCACGCATCGGCCCGTCCGCGACGTAGTGATTGTGCTTCATCCAATCGAAAAGCCGGTCGCAGGTTCCCGGTATCGTGGAGAACGGTCCCTTATGGACGATGCTCGCCATCTTTTCGACCGGTGGAAGTGTATAAACCTGAACCTCCCCGTCGTTCGCGAAGCTCCTCGTCACCGGCTCGGCAACCTCCAAGTCCAGTGTTGCCTCGTCATAGTGCAGCAGAAGTTCCCCGATGTCCCACCACCCGGCGTGGTACAACATCATGCAGGGGATCGTTTTCTTGATTCCGTTATCATCGATGCATTGGTTCAGCTTCGGCCACATCTCGCTGAGACTCTCGTCGAAGCTGCTTTTCGCGATTGTCCTTCGCAGGGATGCGACCAGAATGGGTTCAACTCTCTTAATCGTAATATCATTCATCTGTGGAATACCTCCGTTTTTGATCAGGAAAATGTTCGTGTGAAGTCGTCCGAGACGTTGGTATTCGTTGGATAAACTCTCCTCCAGATGTCGGGCCTTCTCTTCAAGCTTCTCGATCAATCTCGCGTTACTCGTTTCCTCGTGTAAGACGTCCGCAATCTCCTCTAGGGTGAAGCCTGCGTCCTTCAGCGCCAGAATTTTATTGACGCTAAGCAGCTGCAAGGCATCGTACGCACGATACCCCGTGACGAGATCTACCGAAGCCGGGATGAGTATTTCGAGTTTCTCATAGTGGTAGAGCGTGTCGGCCGTGAGGCCGCTGAGTCTTGCGAATTCACCGATTCGAAGCATTCTGTTACCTCCAACGAAGACGTTTTGCAAGTGTGCACCCTTGCCGTCAACACCTACTCTACGCCTTGGGGTTACCCGAAGGTCAACAGGTATTTCGTGTTTTTTCGCGAAAAGAAATTGCGTCGTGTTGCAAACTTTTTCGCAATAATACTCGCTATCGTATCAGAGACCTTATTTGCGATCAGAGAAACTCATCCTTATAGAAGACCTTCTTCAACAAGTCCATATCCCCATTGAACTGCTCTTCGAGGTCACCGATGGAATCGAGCGCTTCCGTAGCGCTGATTGCACGGAATTTGTCGTAATAGTTCTCGTAAACGCCCCGGGAGTATGCCATCAGAATGTGGATCGCGCGGGCCTTTCCGACTTCGGGCCGAAACGGCGTCTCATCCACGAGAGCAAGCATCTCCTCCCCTGACAAGCTCATCATCCCGGAGAATCTTGTCTCCATATCCGACTTCAACTCCTCGGGCACTTTCATGAATGCGTCATAGATGAACCGATACTCTGCCGGTCGATCGATGGCTACTTTAAGCTTTGCAACAGCCATTACGCGCAGTATCTCGAAAAGATCCTGGCTGATCGCGCCGCACTGCACAAAGATTTCCTTGTAAATTGTCTTCACCGTATCATCCAGCAGGTAGAGGAAGAGGTTCTTCTTGCTTCCGAAATAATGGAAAAGAAGGCCTTTGGAAATCCCGGCCTTCTCACAGATCGTATTCGTATTCGCTTTATGGTAACCATGGAGGGAGAATTCGGACAGCGCGGCGCCCAGGATCACTCCCTGCTTCTCCGCACTTATGCCCAAAAACTTCTCATACATGCCGACTTACGCAAAGTCCTTTCTCGTATACAGATATCCGGTGAGTCCGGTTCCGATAACAATTATACCAATTGTAACCGCAAGATACACCGGAGGGAAACCGTCCGCTAGAATTTCAATGCCATCATACCAGTGATAGGGCGTGAAATGAAGCATCGCCTCCACCTTCTCGCTGATCTTCCCCATGATGTCCAGGAAAAACAGGACAAACACAAATCCAAGGGCAAACGGTAAACGTCTTGCCGGTTTCACGATGAAGTGACCGAGAATTAGTCCGATCGCAGTGAAAAGGAACATGAACAACGCAATTCCAATACAAAGCATCACAAGGCCCTGAAGGTCATATTCGTCCGCGACGATTTCCAGAATTCCCCATGTCCCGAGGAAGAAGAGTACCGCGGTGATCAACGCTTGCGAGAAAGCTGCCGCAATTTTGCTGACAACGATATACAGTCGCGTTACCGGTTGCGCATAGAGAAAGTCGATCGTCTGATCCGACTCTTCCTTGGAGATGATGGTGCCTCCTGTAAGAACGGCCAGCGAACCCATCGCGATCAGGAAATACGAGAACATGTAGCAGATGTAATCCATCGGATCGGTAAAGTCGATAACATCAAAGCGGAAGGCCTTGACCATCTCCGGCGAGAACCCCGCCATCATCTCGTCTAATGAGCTTCCCATATCCTTAAACGAGGGGAACATCGACATCGCGAAAACCATGAATCCGACAATACATATATTCCATACCAGGAGCGACTTCCACGCGCTCTTCATTTCAAATGCATAAAGTCTCATTTCTCTTCCTCCCGATAATAATGCATGAACACCTCTTCCAAATCCGGCTCGGTCACCGAGAAGTCCGCGATCTCATTGGTCGCCAGAATTCGCGCCAGCTCCGCGGCGTTTCCCTTATGAATGAAGTGTATCTCGTCGCCCATCTCACGAAGCTCCGTCAGACTCAAGCCACCTGGTTGGAAAGGCGTACCATTCGACATCTTAATCGTGACCTTCTTATATTGCGTCTTCCGAAGTTCCTTCACATCCTGCTCGTCGATCAGTCGGCCTTCCTTGATAATGCCGACCCGGTCGCACAGGCGCTGAACTTCCGAAAGAATATGAGACGAGAAGAAGATCGTCGCTCCGCGTGATCTCTCCTTGCGCAACAGCTCATAGAAATTGTTCTGCATCAGCGGGTCCAATCCCACTGTCGGCTCGTCCAGAATAAGAAGCTCCGGCTCGTGCATCATCGCAAGAACAATACCGACCTTCTTCTTATTTCCGAAGGACAGGTCCTCAATCTGGCGACTCGTGTCGAGAGACAGAATCTCCGACAGCTCCTTGATCTTCGACGAACAGTCCTTATTGTGATAACCCGCCGCATACGCGAAAAGCTCCCGAACGCGCAGCCGGTCATAATAATGATTCTCCGACGGCAAATAACCGATGCGGTCCTTGACCTCGGAAAGCGAACGGTCCGTACACGGCCGATCGAAAAGAAACAGCTCCCCCGACGTCGGGCGGAGAAGTCCCAAAAGAGACCGAATCGTCGTCGATTTGCCGGCGCCGTTCGGCCCGACAAATCCATAGATCTCTCCGGATTGGACCTTCAATGAAAGGTTCTCAACGCCCCGGTGCTTGCCATAATACTTCTTGAAATTCACGGTTCTGATCATAAGATCACCTCAATTCAAATCACGCTTCTCGCGTGGGCGGAACGTTTCTCGCTCCGTTATCGTGAATATATCACCGATTGACCGACGGGTCAATATCTTTTTCGAAAAAACAGTCTTTCACTTGAAAGCCGGTCGAAAGAGAAATGGCCACATCTATTCGCTTCAAAGGTTGGGCAATATAAGCCACGTATCAATGACGGCAAGCCGACCTACTAAAATGCGCTCCGAGGCCGATTTAGTAGGTTTGTCAATGAGAAGAAACCTGCGCCGGGAAGCCGGCGTACCTACTCAAACACGCTAAACGTTCGATTGAGTAGGTCTGTCAATGAGAAGAAACCCGCGCCGAGGACCCAGCGTACCTACTCAAACACGCTAAAAGGTCGATTGAGTAGGTTTGTCAATGATAAGAAACGCATGCCGGGAAGCCGGCGTACCTACTCAAACGCGCTAAATGGTCGATTGAGTAGGTTTGTCAATGAAAAGAAACGCGCGCCGGGAAGCCGACGTACCTACTCAAACACGCTAAAAGGTCGATTTAGTAGGTTTGTCAATGATAGAATGTCATCGGCTTCCATTGCTTGGAGCCCCTATGTGACCGCCGCAATAAATTCGAACCAAGAGGGTAATTGAATAGGAATAACATAGCTCCATCAGGCAGGCAATTCACTTACGAAACAAAGATATTGGGCTGTGTCATACGTAATCATTGATAAGAAATCGAAAATCCAGCCTTCTCGAATTCATACGTGTGAAGAATTGAAACAGTCGCCATGCAGGAATACAAAGTTCCTCCCTCACTCCTCAACTCTCGCTTCCGCCAGTTGCTTCACACATTCCAGCGCCCTCGGTTGGCGATCCCGAAAAGTCTCGACCTGATCCGACGGAAGGTCCACATCAACGGTAAGAATTGTGTATCCACCCTTCTCCGCGAGGGAATAACTCTCCTCGCCCCCGGTCCATTCGTTCGCGCGCGCAACATCTCCGAACGACATCGTATCGGATTGATGCCGGAACAGGACGAATTCATTCTCTCTCAGCATATGAACGCGACTTGTGACACCGTAACCGTTGATTGAAGAGATAAATTCAACGTCCTGACCTTCAACCAACGCTCCCTTCATGAACGTACCTTCGTCAATGATGTCCGCCCACGCGCGAAAAGTCTCGTCTTCCCACAATACTTTCCAGACGATCTCTCTTGAGGCCTTGATCTCAATGTAAAACCGAACTCTCTGCATAATCTTTCTCCGCGGCTGAATCAAATCAGCCTATTCCCATACATAGGCGGTCATCGACAATGATCCTAATTCACAGGCCTGATTGAAAACAGATACCTTGTCCTCGTCGTCCGTTGCTCCAAGGGTATACAACAACGGATAGAAGTGATCCGGGGTCGGCACTGCGAGCCTAGCGATATCGCCCAGATCCCTGAATCGCAGGATCTCCTGATGGTCACCCTTCATAATCTTCTCGTAAATCCACCCGTCAAACTCCTGCGCCCAGTCAAATCCTTGGCCGGCCATGCTCCAGTCCACTCGTCGCAAATTATGGACGATATTGCCGGATCCGAGGATCAGGACGCCCTGCTCGCGAAGCGCCCTCAATTCCTTGCCGATCTGATAATGCTTCTCGGGAGGCGCACCGGCATCAACACTGATCTGGAACACGGGAATATCTCTCTCCGGGTACATATGAACCAGCACCGACCAGGTGCCGTGATCAATGCCCCAGGAATTATCGAAAACCGTCTCTCTTGAGATGAGTTCCGCGGCTTTTTTAGCGAAAAGCGGCGAACCCGGCGTGTTATAGGTGATCTTGTAGAGTTCTTCCGGAAATCCGTACATGTCGTATACGGTCTTGGGGTTCTCCCCGTTCATGATCCGGGTCCCTTGGGTGAACCAATGCGCGGAGACACAAAGGATCGCCGCGGGCCTGGCGATTCGCTCCCCCAAAAAACGCCAGGTGCGCGTGTAAGTGTTATCCTCAATAGCGTTCATCGGGGATCCGTGTCCTACAAAAACAACCGGCATCTTCACCATCTTCT
>JACCEE011971951.1_pt1 | contig 12846 bp, 6 predicted proteins | sample 7449931 | NCBI WGS metagenome assembly JACCEE01 (sample SAMN15323457, study PRJNA562643) | freshwater metagenome | isolation source: river surface water | place: USA:Blue River Watershed | collected 2017-08-19 | reverse complement strand
ATTGATCATCCCAATCAAATCGATGGTATCAATCCCAAAGATGACTGTAAGAAATACAATACTGGCTCCACTACTGTGGCTTGGTTAAATAGACAGAGCAGAGACGTTGCTACAGAAAAACTATGGGATCTAATGAAGGGTAACATAGAATCTATACGTCTTCTAGTTGAACGAGTAGGAGGACTCAATGAACATTGTAGAATGGTACGTTTATCAAGTGATATACTACCAGTATATACAGAGCCTACTTGGAGTTGGTTTTGGCGCCAGCCTGATGTTATTGCTTATGCTGAAAAACACTTCGGGGAAGTTGGTAGCGTTGCTCGGCGTCTTGGCGTCCGTCTATCTTTTCATCCAGGTCAATTCACAGTTTTGGCTTCAGATAATGCAGACATTGTTAATCGTAGCATAGAGGAGTTTGAATATCATGCGGATATGGCCCGTTGGATGGGATACGGCAAGACATTTCAGGACTTTAAAATCAACGTCCACATATCGGGTAGAGCCGGTCCCGAAGGCATTAGACGTGCGTATTCCAGACTTTCAACAGAAGCCCGGAATTGTATTACACTCGAGAACGAAGAAAACTCCTGGGGACTAGATGATTGCCTATCTCTTAGCGATATTATTCCTACTGTTCTTGATATACATCATCATTGGATCCGGGAAGGGGAATATATCCAGACAACTGATGAGCGTGTTAAGCGTGTTGTGGATAGTTGGCGCGGTGTACGGCCTGCTATGCATTATAGTGTTAGTCGCGAAGACTATCTAACTGAACATTGTGTAAATACCTTACCCGATTATAATTTCTTACTAGAAAATGGATTCAAAAAACAAAAACTCAGAGCACATAGCGATTTTTACTGGAACAAGGCAGTAAACGAATGGGCAATAACTTTTCTAAATCAGTTCGACATAATGTGCGAAAGCAAGGGCAAAAACCTCGCCAGCACGGAACTATACAAGCAATGGAAGGGAATAGTATGATCACACGAGAAAAACTAATTCACCATGCCGAAACTTTGCGTGAACGACACGATAATCTGGATACAGAAATTACCAAGTTGTATGAACAAAGAGTCGACGATATGAAAATTGAATCTTTGAAAAAACAAAAATTGAAACTCAAAGACGAAATTGAAAAACTTTACAAAAGAATCGATTCTATAAAATAAAAGGACCCGAAGGTCCTTTTATTGTTTTCGAAATTGCTTATGCTTTAGGTTTTCTACCTGTTGTTTTCTTAGCAGTAGCAGCTACTTTTTTGACTGCTGCCTTTGCATCTGCTTTAGTAACTTTACCATCACCGTTGACATCGGCAGTTTTCTTAACCCTGGATCTTACTTTTTTAACAGCTTCTTTTACATCTTGTAAATCAACCTTACCATCGTGATTTACGTCTAATGTATTTTCAGCTAGTTTAGATCCTTCTGGCGGGGCAGTATGCCATGATACCGATCCTGCACCGTCAACTGCAACTGTAGCAGGCGGTTCACCTACTGCAACAATTCCTTTATCTTCTGATTTAGTTTCTGGTTTACTGATATAGACATTTCTATACATCCAATAAGCAATACCTGCACCAATCAATATAATAACTAAAATTTCCATAGAGAGTCTCCTTGTAGATTATTTATAACTAAATATTATCATGCCCTTTAAATTCATTAAAAATGTCATTTTAAATGAAAATGTTCCAACAAAAGATCTGGAACTATTGCCATTGCCCTACGGAAAAGACGATCTAGATCCTGTGTTTACTAGTGAAGCCATTTTTTATCATTACAATAAATTGGCTAAAACTTATGTGGATCGCTACAATTCTGGAGAAGGAGATGCTGATTTTAACGAAGCAGGTGCATTTTTACATAATATGTATTTTCCTCAATTCCAGGCTCATTCAGCATCCAATGAGCCTAATGGCCCTGCACTCGAGTTCATTATAAAACACTTTAAAAGTTTTGACAATTTTAAAAAGCAATTTCGAGAAGCTGCTATGGGTATCCAAGGAAGTGGCTGGGTTTACCTTGCTCGTAACGGTGAAATTAAAACTATAACTAACCACCAAACTAGACAGGATATTGTGCTGATAGTAGACTGGTGGGAGCATGCTTGGGCATTAGACTACAAGTGGGATAAGAAAAAGTATTTAGAAAATACTTGGTCAATTATAAATTGGAACGTTATTGGTGCTAGAATTGGCCTAACGTCTTAAGACTGCTGACCGGCATGTCCCAAACTTTTCTACTTTCTACGCCCTTTTCCTGCGCAAATCTCTTGGCATCACAGCAGCCGCAAACATGATAATAGTTGTTATTCAATCGCTTAGGATCCATTTTTCCCTTGTCGCGTTTAAAGATACCCTGACAACTATCGCATCTAAAAACAACCATAGTTTTTTTACGCAGGTAAGCATGAACTTTACCTGATTTGCTTTTACGGTAGTGGCTGTGTTGCTCTTGCTCTTGGCCTATATACATATTTGTATTTACATTAAGATTATAAAAATATTTGGTAAATATTGATATGATAACAATTTCCGAATCAGCAAAAATAAAAATCAAAGACCTACTTTACGAAGAAGGCAATCCTAATCTAGCTTTAAGAACGTTTATCCAAGGCGGCGGATGCAGTGGATTTAGTTATGGTTTTACCTTTGATGAAACCGTAAACGAAGACGATTTTACTTTTCCCTTAGACGAATTTAAAGTACTTGTAGACAGCATGAGCATGCAGTATCTACAAGGTGCGGAAATTGATTATAAAGAAGAATTAATGGGTAGTAGCTTTACTATCAAGAATCCTAACGCAACAACTACTTGCGGCTGCGGATCTAGTTTTGGAGTTTAATAATGGGCTTACAATCAATTGACATTGGTGTACAAGGTAATGACGGAACTGGCGACAGTATCCGAGAATCGTTCCGTAAAGTAAACGAAAACTTTACAGAACTTTATGCAGTTTTTGGAGCAGGCGGCACTATACCGTTTACCAAACTAGGAGATGCTCCTGAAAGCTATGCTGCTAATCAAATTATCATGGCCAGCGGCGACGGCACACAACTTACTGCAAGAACACTTGTCGGTGTAGGCATTGGGTTTGATGCTAGCGATGATGGTCAACTTCAGATTATTAGCCAAGCAGGTGAGCTTAAAGACGAAGCAACTCCTAAATTAACCCATCCTCTAAATACCAACGATCAGCCTATTGGTCCTATTTCTGACCCTAGCCAGCTATTAGTCGATCAGTGGAACGCTACACACAGCCCTTTTACAATTACTATCGACGATTTGCCAATTTCCAAAGGCTATGCAGAGTCAAATTTTGTTAAGGCTAGCCAAACTGGTGGTTTATTAGATCCATTTAGGGTAAGACCCGAGCCTGTATTGCCAGAAGTTGATGACGTTGACTATGATTCATCACTAACTAGCAACTATCTCTCCACAGAAGCTATGCAACGTAAAGATGTTGTATACCGAGGAGGAGATACAATGACTGCAAACTGGTACTTAACGACCATCCACCAGAAATGGCCGGCTTAGGTACTCCTAATGGAACAGACGATCTTCAAGCTGCTACTAAGTTTTATGTTGATAACAGCACATTCTCTAGTAATATTAACTTATACGTCAGTACTAACGGAGATGACTTGCAGGCTAAAACACCTCCTGGCAAAGAAGGACGTTTTTGGAACTATGCCTATAAGAGTATTGGTGCTGCCTGTTTAGCTGCTGATAATCTTGTATCATTAGCTTCAACAGAGCCCGGCCCTTACAGACAAAGAATTAGCTATACCGTTGGACCTGACCAAGACTTTAGTACTGTACAGGCACCAACAGGTCCAGGATTTACAGTCGCTGGTGCAAAACTAACAGGCGGAAACAGCGGAAATTTAGGGTATACTGATGCGTTTGATTTGTTACAGGCAAACAAAGCGTTTATTCAAGCTGAGGTAATTGCCTACATTAACAACAAGTACGTTAATGCTTTTACCTATGACAAGGCAAAATGCCAACGAGATGTTAGATTAATTCTCGAAGCTGTTGCAAATGACCTAGTACTCGATTCAACGTTTAATGTAACTCGAGCAGCAACTTTATACTACTTACAAAACTCTGAAGCGGTTATTTCAGGACAATTGTTGCAAACAATCGAAGGAATTAAATTTGCTCGAGATTCGATTTTAAATTATAGCTACGATCCTACAAACTTAGAAATTTATGTTGATAGAGTAATTGATGCGCTATGCTATGATTTAATATTCCAATCAAACTATCAAAGTATACAAGTTGGTCTATCATTTATAGATGCAGAAACAGATCTCTCTGTTGATGAAATAGTAGGAATCTTAAATGCTATTCGAGACGAGATTCTGTTATTACCAGAAGTTGATACAGTTAGCCTAGCTTCAAGTTCTATTACTTCAAATATTAATGTTATAATTGCAGCCATATCATCTGCTACTATTCCAACATTAAAGTTTACAAACTTATCTTCAACTAGTAACGGTATTAATTCTGCTAAAGAATTATTACTAAACAACGTTTCGTTCTTGCAGGCAGAACTTATTGCATTTTTAACGGCAGAATATCCAACTGTTTCTTACAGTAAAACTACCTGTAAGAGAGATGTAAAGTACATGGTATGGAGTCTCATATACGATTTCATGTACGGTGGTAATAGTCAGAGTGTTTATGCAGGTTTAAGATATTGGGCTGGAACACAGAGAAGAATTGCAGCCACAGAAGTAACTGCAACAATCGCAGCAGTCAATTATCTTGGCGTACTTGCACAAGTTGTTACAACAAACGGTAACCCAAGCATACTTTATCAAACCAGCGTAAAACAATATCGTAACGAAACAAGACAGGGCGGTATCGCTGCCAATTCTTCTATTGCTACTAACATAGGTTATATTGCAGCAATTATTGATGATTATAATAATGCACCAGCAGTGGTTACTCCGACAGTTGCTCTATCTCCAACAGTTTTACAAACTGCTAGGACAGCAATACTAGGTCAAACAAATAATTTAGAAGTAGTAGCTACTGATTATATTTCTGATAATTATCCTGTAGTTAATGATACAGTAATATTATCTACTATAAGCAACAAGTTTCAAGTTATTATTGACTTGTTACAAGATGGTTTGGCAACTAGAACCCTGCCTGTAAACAACAGTCCATCTGGCTTGGCAACAGGCATTACAAATGCAAGATTATTAATTGAAGCTAACTTTAATTTTATTAAAGACGAAACTGTAGGATGGATCAATACAAACTATCCTGGTCTTGTCTACAATAACGATACCTGCAAGCGCGACCTACAATACATCTTAGAAGCTGTCTGCTATGATATTACCTACGGAGGAAACAGCGCAGGTGTGTTTGCCGGTTATCAATACTGGATCGGAAATACAAGCCAAATTGCACTTGCTGAACAAACAGCAACCTATGCTGCATTTGCATTTGCGCAGTCATTGACACTATTAGTAAGCACAAATACAACTCCTGGTATCTTGTATTCTTCTACACCTCAAGTAATTAATCCAGCACTAACTGGAGGCGCAGCCGCTAACCAAGCTATTACTGATTCTTGGGCTGCTGTAAGAGAAGTAGCAGAAGATAACCCAAGTGTTCTGCCAACACCAACATTAACATTAGTCGAACCAACTATTAGTTCTCTTATATACGATCCAGATCTTATTGCAGTTAGAACTATCATATTAAACAATAGAACTACTATTGGTTACGAAACAACTGACTTTATTGATAGAACATTTGCTGGTGGCTTTAACTATGACGAAGCAATCTGCTATCGAGATGTAGGCTATATTATTGATGCCATGAGCATTGACTTGCTCACAGACGGAACATGGCAGAGTGTATTTGCAGGCAAGAGCTATTACAAAAATGCCAGCGCCAAAGCAATTGCTATTGGTACACAATATACTGAAACACTTGACGGTATATTATTTGCTAAAGAATTAGGCACACAAGTACTTAACAAGATTACTGGTACACGTTATCAAAATTTAGTTACACAAACAACTCCAAGTGGTAAGAATGCCAGCATTGCCGCAATAAATGACTTTATTGCCAATATGGACATTATGATTAATATTATCCAGTTTGGCTTCGGCGCTGCGCCAACTCCATCATATGGTAGTGGCTTGTGGACTATTAAATTCGATAACGGCGGCAATGGATATGTAGATCAAGGTTCTCCTGGAAACGTTGACATTATCCCTGCTAAGGTGCTTGTGGGTATTGACAGTAATGCGTTTGCCACAATTGTCAGTTACGAACCCGGTGTAAGCACAGCTATCGACACCATAACTTACCGACTAACACGCCCAGGATTCTTTACTACTGGCGAACAATTAGAATTTGGTGAAAGCGTAACTGATTTACAAATTGTTATTTTTGTCGAAGCAGGTATTTACTTTGAAGACTATCCAATCAAATTACCTACAAACGTTTCTATTAAGGGAGACGAATTCCGTAGAACAATTATTCGACCAAAAAACCGTATAAGTCAAAGCCCGTGGCGTAAGGTATTCTTCTACCGCGATGCTGTTATCGATGCCATGTTAGTGGGTATTCTGGACAGAGATACTGATTATGCAAGTGGCACCATTACACTAAGTGGTACAACTAACAAAATTACATTTACCCTAGCATCAGGTCAGGTTCCTAGTAGTTGGATTGGTAAAGTGCTTGAAGATAACAATCCTGCCGGAAATGCCAACCCTGGTCGTGCAGTCATCGATAGTGTTTCAGGTAACGTTGCTAATTTATCTGTTATCTATCCTTTCGAGACTAGCGGAGTTTATGCGCCTGGCGACTGGCATTTATATTCTCCAATTAACTATGGACGCTTCTATCTAACAGATCCATTAGATATTACAAGTACTCCAAAGAATAACCGTGACATAGACGTGTTCTTGTGTAACGATGCTGTTCGTATTAATAACCTTACAATTCAAGGTCACGGCGGATTTGCCATGGTGCTTGACCCAGAAGGACAAATTAAGACCAAGTCACCGTACGGACAAGTTTGTTCATCATTTAGTCAATCAAATAACTACAAGCGTTTTGCTGGTGGTCAATTTATTGATGGATTTGCAGGTCGACTAAAAGGTAACATTACTGGTATTGCCGATGGAGGGTTAACTGTTACTGTTACCGGTTTCCCAAATAGCGGTTTAGATGTTCGCGCTCCTTTACCACCGTGTGCATTCTATGTACAAGGTTATCGTTATCAGATTAACGACATTTTAGATTACGACAGTACAACGGCAACTGTTGTTCTTCGTATGGACGTTAATACTCCTTACGATGCTGCCAGCTTCTATAATAACGCAACTTGTGCTCGAGACGTTGGTTTAATATTAGATGCTGTCACTTATGACATGACTGTCGGTTCTAACTATCAAGCTGTTAAGGCAGGTCTTGCATATCTTAGAGCAGATGCTTCCGTGGTACTTGGCGCACAGCAGAGTCAGACAGTTGTTGGTATACTGAAGTCAAGAGATTTAGCACAGACATATACAGCTAATCCTACTGCATTAAATTCTTTAACTACTAGTTATAGTACCATACAAGCTATTATTGAACAAGGCGTTGGCGCTGCTCCAGCAATCACATATCCTGCAAATGCTAACTCAACTACTGATGCTATAAAATTAAAAAATAATCTACAAGCTAACATGCAATTCATCAAAGATGAAATAGTATCTTGGATTGCTTCAAATTTTATTACTAATGCAATTCCTAACTATAGCGCAGTAGTGTTTGCTAGAGACGTTGGTTACTTATTAGATGCAATGTGCTACGACTTAATGTATGGCGGTAACAGCATGACCTATGATTTATGCTTGGCCTTCTATGGCCGCAGCGTTGTAGGTGAAGTTGGTTACGGTAATCAGATTAGCGGCCAGGAGGCAGTATTCCAAGCATCATTTACTAGATTTAAAACTGTTGTTCAGCAAATTGCTACAAACACAACAGTTACCAAATCGGCCGGTAATCTATCAATGCAAACAATTAATGCAGGTTACGTGATAGGAAGTGGTACTACAGAATATGCCAACATGGGAACATTGTGCGATTTAATTGTAGACTACACCTACGACGGTGACGATGATGCGCCTTTAACTCCAAGAACTACTCCGACACTAACTGGTTTAGATGCAGGTTTGTTATCTGCAAGAACAAGTATTCTTGGTGGCAAGGCCGCCATCCAGACAAGTGTTATTACCTATTTGAATAATGGCGGTGAACAGCCTATCAACATTGAGATGGGTGGTAACAAGTCTATGTTGGCCAACGACTTTGCCATGATTAACGACCTAGGCTATGCTATTGTTGCCAAGAACGGTGCTGTAACAGAACAAGTTTCAACATTCTCATACTACTGTTATACACACTATTGGGCAGCAGACGGCGGACAGGTTCGAAGTGTTGCTGGATCTAACAGCTACGGTGTCTATGCTCTACGTGCAACAGGCTATGACGTAACTGAAAAACCTGATGCGGTTACCTTGACAAACAATATGGTACAGGTTGCCCGTGTTTATAAGCAAGGTGCTTTTGCCAGTGCTATGACTCCAACAGTTACCCAGCAGGCAATTACAGTTTATATCTTAGGCTACAGTTATATTCCATACAACATCAGTGAATTAGAAATTGACCACAGCGTTGCAGGTCTAGGCATTGTTCGTTATGAAGTAAACAGCGTATCCCATACTGCTGTTACTGTTAACGGAGTAAATGTTCTAGCACTTGGTTTGAGTACTGCTGGTAACAACGGTACATCATCGGTTGGTCTAGTTACTTCTCTATACGATGGACAACAGGTCACTATTCGTAACTTGCAGAATATTAAATTCAATGGTATCGATAACGTTAACCCAACTCGTCCAAGTACTGCGGTTCAATACAACGATAATCTTGCTGAAATCTATCGTGTTATTGCGTACAACCTAGTTGAAGCATCAGGCGAAACACTACCTGCTAACGTTGCTATTCTTTCTACTGACCAATCATTTGCATACTACAAGTTTACACATGATCCTGCCAAAATTAATCAAGTTGACAGAGATATAGCTATTGCAATTACAGGTGTTAGTGGAACTGGATCAACTGCAACATTAACGTTTGCTAGCCAAGGATCTGCGCCATATACAGTTGGTTCAACTATTGTCGTACAGGATCTTATACCTACAGGCTATAACGGAACTTATGTTGTAACTAATTGTACTGCAACACAGGTACAGTATGCAAACACAACAACTGGTTCTGTTGGATTTGTCAGTGGAGTCGGTCTTGTTGCTAACAAATCTCAAGGTTCTTTAGTTGGCGACAATAAGATTGCTGTACTGGCCGTTAGTACACAAACTACTATTGACCAAATTAATAAAGGCACATACTTAACAGCATGGCAAGGTCGTGTACATAGAGTTGCAAGTTATACAACTCCAACATATCAATCTAGTGCAACTTATGTCAGCGGAGGTGTAGCCAGCACAACTATGTTTGTTAGCACAGTTGCTGGTTCAATCTTACCAGGACAAGTTCTTGCAGGAACTGGTTTTACCAGCGGACAATATGTTGTTAGTTTTACCCTTGGAACACCTAACAGTACTGTTGTTCTAAGTGCAGTTGCTGATAGTACACCTAGCGGTACTCTTACATTTGGTGTTAACAGAAACGGTTGGTTAAATATCGATCCTAACCCAGTTGTTAATATTGTAGGTGACGGAACAAATATTCCTGGCCTATATTATGTTTCTAAATCTGTACCTGCAAGCGGACTTAAATTTGTTACCTACGATGTAGCTTGGAAACCATCTAGCCTTCCAATCGTAGATGCTTATTATTTCTTCAGTGAAAACAGTACAGCAGGATACAACGGTTATAAACAAATTACAGACCGTGTAAGTAAAACACAAATTACAGTACCTAGTACCAGTGCATTGAGTGTAGGTATGGTGGTAGCAAGTGCTAGCCCAGGTGCCTATGTTCCACCAGGAACTGTTATCGCTAGTATTGATAGCGTGACAGAATTTACAGTAACACCAGCTTGCTGGATTCCTGCTGGTGCAAGCGTTAGCTCAACAATTGTTGCCGTTCTAGCAGGTGTTACCATTACTGATGCAGGTAGTGGTTACACAGTGGCTCCTCAACTAACTGTTCAAGGAGGCGGCGCAGTAAGTCCTGCTATTATTAGTTGTACAATTGCTGGCGGCAGTATTAGTACTGTTACAATTGTTAGCCCAGGATATGGCTACACCAGCACACCTACTATTTTAGTTTCTACAGGTAACGCTGTACTTACACCGATTTTAAGTGCAAGTGCCACCGTTAGTACAACTGCTAGTGCTGGCGTTAATACTAACCAAATTACTGTTGCCTATGACAGTGATCCTGGTACATGGACTAACGGAACTGGTATTACTATTACTGGCTTTACTAGCAAGACAGGGCCAGCAGTATTTGTCGGTAGCATCAGCGGAACAACATTAACAGTATCCAGTGTTACTAGTGGTTCTATTGCAATAGGACAAAAGATTACTGGTACAGGAGTTGCTAGCGGAACTTATATCACAGCTGGCGCTGGACTAAGTTGGACAGTAAGTACTAGTCAAACCGTAACATCTACAACAATTACCAGTAGCTATGCTGTTGTACTTGGCTTTAGTTCAACAACTGCTCCAACTGTAGGTAACTGGTTCAAAGTTTCTGGCAACACAAATCCAATATACAATGGCATATATCAATGTGCTGCTAGCAGCTCAACAAGCATAACACTAAGTTATGAATACGATCCAGGTACATGGAGCACAGCTACAACTACTACTGTAACTAACGGCTTGTCAAGTGCTTCAAGTAATTCGCTAGGTATTAATAAACCATTTAGTACAACTAGTGCAAGTACACTGAGACTAGGGCGGGCAGCTGGTTCAGGCGGACAAATTACTACACGTATTAGTACTTGCCGCGTAACAGGACACGACTTGCTAGATATTGGTACCGGTGGTTATTCGACTACTAACTATCCTTATCAGATTTATGGTAATCCTGCTATCCCTGCAAGTCAAACACAGGAAGTTTATGAAGAAGGAGTAGGTCGTGTATTCTATGCAACTACTGACCAAAACGGTATTTTCCGTGTAGGACGCTTCTTTACCGTTGACCAGGGTACTGGTACAGTTACATTCAGTGCTAGTATTGCATTGAGTAACTTGGACGGTTTAGGATTCAAGCGTGGTGTTGTTGTTACACAGTTCTCCACTGACTCGGGCATGACAGAAAATGCACCTGACATTGTTCCGGTACAGAGTGCTATTAGAACTTATATTGACAAACGTCTAGGCATTGACTACGGTGGTGGCCCTGTTACTCAATCTGATTTAATTGGTAGTGGTTTCCTACCATTAAATGGTGCGTTGGGTATGAAGGGCGACCTGAATATGGCCAACTACAAGATTGGTAACTTGGCAGCGCCGACAAGTAATTTTGATGCAGCTACTAAATTTTATGTCGATACTGCTGTGGCTGGTAGGGATCAACTATCAGAACTAGTTGACGTTACGTTGACCTCACCAGCTAATGCAGAATTGCTAGTATATAACAGCTCTCTGAGCAAGTGGGTTAATAGAGGATTTAATCCACGAGGACATGTAAATTTAACATATACTGCACCAGGTTCTGATATTCGAGTCACAAGTGTAAGTAAAACTGGCACAGGTCCATTCCAAGTTACATTTAATATTCCAACACAAGGAAGTGCTCCAACAACTAGTGTAGTGTACACCGTTGCCGGAGATCCTAATTCAAACTATAATGGTACATTTATTGCCAGTGCAAGTACAACATCAAGTGTAACACTACAGTATCCAACTGATCCAGGAACTTATACTGCATATACATCAATTACAAGTTCAGGATTTAATGGTAAAACTGGATCAGGACCATATTTGGTTACATTCAATATTCCAAATACTCCTTCTCTTGCAGGTAATGCCGCGGCAGGACAGTTTTATGCTGTAACTGGAAATAGTAATGCACTATACAATGGTGTCTACCTTGTTAACTCAAGTAGTGCAACTACTATCCAATTAAGCTATGCTGCTGATCCTGGAATTTACGGTAGTGGTACAACATCACTGACAAGAACTAGTACAACAGTAGTTGTTGGAGGTTACTCAACTATACTACAATCTAACGTAGTTGTTAACAGTATGGTTAGTGAAACTGCGGCAATAGCGCAAAGTAAATTGTCCATGACTGCGGCAAGTACCCGTGCTAATGCTACAGGAATCGCACAAGCAGACTTAGGACTAGCAAGTTTCAACAGTGGCCAGTTTGATGCAAACAGCGGTTGGATCAGTATTAGGAATTCAACCAATGCATCAACTGGTGTTACATTAGCTAAGATTCAATATATTGGTGCAAACAGCATTCTTGGTAACCTAGGAGGCACTAGTGCTGTGCCTAGCGAACTAACACCCGGTAACGTTGTTAGTGCAGGCGATGGAATTAAAAACGCTGGATTTAGTTCTAATGGTGTAATGACTGTAACCTATGACGGTTCTAATACATCCAACAATAGTTACTCTGTAACAGCGGTTACTACTACTGGTGCAAGTAACGCACTAGTCAGAACAGATGCCAGCGGTATTATTGATGTTAAACAGCTAAAAGTTGACGGTTACAGAGTGATCGATACAACACCACTTAACCTAAGTGTTGAATTCTATACCCCAGGTGGCTACAACTATCAAAGTGTTAAAGGATCAGATGCTAGTACTAGCGTTGTTTCTCAGTACGGAACACT
>JACCEE010534657.1_pt1 | contig 12846 bp, 15 predicted proteins | sample 7449931 | NCBI WGS metagenome assembly JACCEE01 (sample SAMN15323457, study PRJNA562643) | freshwater metagenome | isolation source: river surface water | place: USA:Blue River Watershed | collected 2017-08-19 | reverse complement strand
CGTTCTCGCAAAATCCCCGTAATCACCGGATAAGATAAAGTGGCGGGATAATCTTGATCCCAATGTTCATTAAAAACATGAGCCGTCATAATAGAATCCGCCAAGCCTGCGTTGATAAGCATTTGATAAGGCAACAATTCTATTTCAGACCAGCTTTCTGTGACATCGGTCAAGCCCAAGTGCGAATCGCGATCCGAACTGCCATGTCCGGGGAAATGTTTTAAATTACACAACACGCCGTATTGATGATGACCGCGAATAAACGCCATCGCATGTTCTGCAACCTTTTGAGGATCATCAGAAAAACTGCGCCCGTGCTGCCCAATGATGGGATTTTCTGGATTGAGATCAACGTCAACCACTGGGGCGAAATTGAGATTAATACCGACTTCTGACAGCGTTTTTGCCATTTTCTCCGAATGACGCTGAGTGATCATCGCATCGTCATATTCACCCAAAGTTTTCGCTGAAACCGTTTCCGGAAAACCATAACGTGTTTTGAGCCGATTGACCGCCCCCCCTTCATAATCCACGGCAATAATCAATGGAATCTCGCTGAACTGTTGTAATTGTTGAGTCAGTTCAAGCACTTGCTCCGGGGAACGAATGTTACGGCGCGCTTCTTTGCGTTGCGAATCGTAATCAAACAATAAAATTCCGCCGATGTGTCGTTGTTTTATATCTTGAACAATTGGATGGGTTGAATCAACCGTGAAGCCACGAAATCCAACTAAAAGCATTTGTCCAATCTGTTGATCTAGTTCAGCAAACGACATAACAGTTTCCATAGCAGCGAGATAAGGTGAAAATAATGAGATAAAGTTAAAAATGACAAGCCACAGTGTCAAATAGAGCTTGTGATACAAAGTGTTACACATCAAGAGATTCCAAAAAAACTATGGCGCAAATAAGTGCTGATGAATTTCTTGGCACAGATTCATTTCAAAACGCTCCAAAAGCCCTTCAAAAGTATAATCTATGCGCACTTGATTCTCTAAATCCGAGATTAAAAAACCACCGCTGAATTCGGTTTCGCTGAGGCTCAATTGCGCCGGGGCTGGGAGATGAATTGTTTCAATGAGTTGTTGCCACTGTGGAGCTAACCAGTTGTAATCACGACTGTTTGCTCTGACACATAAAATCTTATTTGGAAAATGATCCGCTGCATGAGCTAAATAGTCTTGTAACAATGATAAATACAGCTCTGGCTGTTGGCACAGTTCATCAAGCGAGTGACGTAACTCATTGAGAATAGTTTGAATTAAGTTCCAACGCAACGCATCCAACTCTGCCTGCATTTTGATCTCGCTGGACTGCACTTTGCGCCGATAATGTTGTTCTGCCAACGATTTAGCGATCTCAGTTTCGTGATGTTCGCGCAATTGTTGCCGTTTTGCCGATTCTGCGAGAATTTGCGTTTTTTGTTGCTGGGCGGCTTGGGTGTGAGAATCAACCAAATCTTGCGCCCGTTTGAGAATGGCTTGTTCTAATTGTTCAACCGGAGTGGCTACGCTCATGATTTTCAACCCGTTAGCGGAATGGTCTGAGGTTCAAGCAAATAAGGCAATGATAGCATTTGTGGTGCATTCGGTGTAAAACATGGCGGAAAAAGCTGCGATTTAAGATGACCTTTTAAATGTTGCCAGTCCTAAAATTTTGACTAAACTGCGGGTAAATGGCACGGCTTGGCGATAATCTAAATGCGAACCGTCAGGAAGTTCATAATGTAGCTCTGGAAAGTCTTTGAAATGTAACGAGTTAGCGGGAACTTGGCGGGCAAACTCATCCCAATACTGCGCACGGGGTAAATACTGCTCGTCTAATTTCCACACTTCACCGCTGCTGGGAAAACGCACAAAAATCACCTGTCCACCGCGCTGTTGAATTGTCGTCACTGCCTGTCGAACCCGCTGCACATTGGCTTGAAATGCAGTATTATCAATGGGTAACAGTTCTTGATACATTGAATAATGGCGGAGTACCCGGTTTTTATAATGCTCTTTCATGCTGTAATCAGGATAACTGTCTAAACGCCGGTAATCGCCAGAACGTGACCTATCTGCATGTAAAGTCAGGTAAAAAGGTTGCGGCAACTGTCCGACACGCACTTTTTCCCACAATTGATTCGGTTGTAAATCTGGCAGCCGAAAAATAAAACTGCGTTGCACCCAAAATGACAGTTGCGATTCCCAACGCGCGGAAAATTTGCTGTGGTGATAAGCAGTTAGCCATTCCGTTGCAGTGTTGGCTTGGGGCTTTAAAATCAAACTGATCGCACTGAGTTCGCAAATCACTGTACCGATAAAATGTTTGTCCGCGGCAAGATCATCCAAAACAGGCAAGGGTGTGGTGCCGTCGATGGCAAGTTGTTGAGGCGCAATTCCGGTTTGTTGGAAAAATGCACGCGTGTCAATTCCCAGTTGCATTCGTGAAGAGCCAATTAAAACAATTGCTTGTTTATGATCTTTTGGAACGTTGTGGCGCGTTAATGTCCATAAATTGGCATCATCGTTCAAAGAGGGCTCAAAACCGCGAATTCGCCAAAAAATCTCCCAACTGCTCAGAAAAATAATGAGAATACATAGCGCAATGAGCCATGTTTTATCCCATTCCCCTTTTGGTAGTCGGTCGTTAGAACTGGAAGTAGATGAAAGCACGCTGATCTCCGGGAGTAAAAAGCAAACAAATCAATAGGATGGCTAGAAAAATTGCCCGTCCTGCCAGTGGAATACGCGCGGCTAAATGTTCTAAACAACTGTTGCGCATCAGCCATTGGTAACTGAGTAATCCGCCCACTAATACGGTGATAAGTCCGATTTGTGTATTGGAAAGGAGGATGTTGTGAAATTGTCCAAAAAACATCGCGTGCAAAAGTTGGGTGGCGTGGTTGAGTTCTGGGGCGCGAAAAAATATCCAAGTAATACAAACGAGTAAGTAGGTGAGCAGTGCGAAAAATAGTTGTACTGCGCTGAATTTGATCCATTGTGTCTGTGAGAAAATGGGGTGCAATACTCGTTCGATGATCAGGAATATGCCGTGTAAGCCGCCCCAGATGATAAATCCCCATGCTGCCCCGTGCCATAAGCCGCCTAATAGCATTGTAATCAATAGGTTGCGATAAGTGTTGAGTGTGCCGTGACGGTTGCCGCCCAAGCTGATGTAGAGGTAATCGCGCAGCCAAGTGGAGAGGGAAATGTGCCAACGTCGCCAAAAATCGCTGAAACCGATGGCGGCATACGGGGCGTGGAAGTTGTCGGGGAGGGCGAATCCGAAGCAGAGTGCCGCGCCAATGGCACAGGTGGAATAGCCGCTGAAGTCGAAGAAGATTTGGGCGGAAAAGGCGAATGTGGCGAACCAAGCGTCGAGTCCGCTGGCGTGATTTGGGTGGGCGTAAACTGCATCAACAATGGGGGCAAGGAGGGTGTCGGCAAAGACAATTTTGGTAAATAATCCAATCACTAATAAATTGAGTCCCCAGCCAAGTTGTTGTTTTGTGGCGAGTTTTGGGGTGTCGCATTGGGCGAGAAAGTAGCCGGCGCGCACGATGGGGCCCGCGACTAATTGGGGGAAAAAGGTGACGAATAGTGCAAAATCTAGGAAGGAACGACAGGGCTTTGCGCCGCGATATACGTCGATGGTGTAAGAGAGTGTTTGGAAGGTGTAGAAGGAAATACCGACCGGTAAGATGATATTGGGCAATGCAGGATGGTAACTGATGCCAAACTGGTTGATAAGTATGACAAAATTTTCAAGTATGAAGTTAGTGTATTTAAAATAACTTAACAGCCCTAAATTGACTAATAGACTGATTATTAACCATTTCTTTGCTTGATTTTTGGGAACAGATGCGATTTTATTGGCAACTGACCAGTCCACGACCGTTGAGAGCCACAAAAGAAGTACAAAAGGTGGATTCCATGCGGCGTAAAAGAGGTAACTTGCGATGAGTAAATGTAGTTTTTTGAATCGCCAACTGAGTGGGAGATAATAAATGCTCAGTGTGATGGCAAAAAAAACTAAAAAAGTGAGTGAGTTGAATAGCAAGCCGTTTTCCTTAAAAATTAGTCGGTGAAGTTATTTGGTAAAATCTATGGGTTGTGCGGTTCGGCTAAGTGTCATTGTACAACGATATTTTTTTCGGAGGAATTAATTTTTATTCGGTCGTAAGTTTTATGATAATCAATCAGTTGCCTAATTAATGTGCGATTATCTTTGTAATCATCGTTCTACATGACATAAAAATTGCATGTTCTGAAACCAAGCAAATCGAGTGAGATCGTTGCGCGTGTGGTGTCGGATTGATAAAATTTCAATAAAGAATTATAACTGTTTATAACATAATAATTTTCTAAACATCTTTGATCTTAATATGTCAATATTGACCGACACACGTTTTTTTATGCTACGATGGAAATTATCCAATTTGTAATTCCGTCCTTGTGATGCGCAAAAAGTCAGTGAAGTCTATACCACCAAAACCTGCTCATATTGTGGCAAACAATACAAAATGGGAAGTCAAAAAGTAAATAACCGGGTGGCAGTGGGTCTGTAGCTGTGGCGCACACATTGATAGAGATTTAAATGGTGCCCGTAGAATCTTTCTGCGTGCATTGGCGGTTTCGACCTAATTATTAATTATCAATAATTTGCATTCGTTGGTAACTCTTGTGATAATTCATAAGAATTTATTAGCGAAAAGGGACAGTAGCAAAATGCGTGAAGAAATACTAAAGTCTATTTTAAGCGATTTAAATGGTACATCAGCAGATATTGAAGCTTCCGCGATTATCTCTACCGATGGCTTAGTGATGGCGGCACTTTTGCCCAGTAGTATGGATGAAGACCGCATGGGGGCGATGGCGGCTGCGATGCTTTCTTTGGGGGATCGGACGGCGCATGAATTGGGTCGTGGCGAATTAGAACAGGTGTTGATTAAGGGTGGGCGCGGTTATGTATTGATGACTCATGCTGGACCAGAAACTGTATTGAGCGTCGTGGCTAAAACATCGGCTAAACTGGGATTAATTTTCCTAGATATTAAGCGCGCAGTTGAGGCTATTAGCAAGATAATGCAATAAAAACATTTTCTTATCTTCTCTCATACAGTGAGGTAGCAACGTGGCGGGTAAAGCGTTTTTCATGATGCGTCTTAATGACCACATACAATACCTAAAAAAGATGGAGGCTGCTCTAAAGGGGAACAATGATTTCTCCGGAACAGATCATAAAACCTGCAAATTAGGCTGTTGGCTCCACGCGGAAGGAAAAGTGGAAGTTGCAGAAATGCACAGTCCCAAGGCACAAGAAGTTTTTGAGAGTTTGTTTGAACCTCATCAGCAATTTCATCAAGCCGGGCAACGGGCTCTGAGCGCGAAAGCCGCCGGTGATGATCTGAGCGCAAAGGAAGCAATGACTGAAATGTATCAATTGTCGGCATTGTTGACAAATCGGTTGCTTGAATTAGATAAACAAGACTTTAATAAAAAATAACCAGTTCTAGTTAATAGAGCTATGTCCTGTCGCAAGACCAGCTCAACATTCTTGCAAAATCATTGCGAGTGGCTGGGAGATTGGGAATGACACATGCAAATCACCGCACATTCATCACCTATTATCCAGCCTTCGCTTTGAGATCGTAGCGTTGATCACCACAAATCTATGAGTCAAAAATCATCTCCGTTCCACGTGGCAACTATCGGTGTGGATAAACAAACAATAAAGATTTTGGAATTGGTGTTTCAAGGTCCTGCTAAAGGTGCATACGATCTTGTGGCAACCCCCCAACAAGCGAATGCAGTTATCTTTGATTTCGATTGTCTCAGTGCAGAAACTTTGTGGCAAAGCTATCGTGATAAACACCCTCACCTACCCACAATGATATTTTCGTTGCAAATCCGAGAGATGGCAAATATTGTTTTCGTCCAAAAACCTTTGCAGATTGAAAGAGTGCTGAAAGGGCTTGCGACATTACAAACATTACCAAATGTTCCAGTGATCACAGCACCGCCGCCAAAAGTTGCAGAAACATTGCATTCTACTCATGATATTAAATTGGCACAGGAGTTGGCAATTGAAGCAAAAGAACAAGCAATTCACGAATATTGCGGATATTTAGAAGATATCGATCCAAATGCGCCTGATCAGATTGAAAAAATTTATTACGATCCGAGCAAATATTTACAAGGTTTTCTCGAAAAAGCCTATCAAATGAGTCAAGAACAGCCACACGCAGGGATTTGGGTCGATGGGCTTGCTGATCCAATGATTTTACAGGGGAGCGACAATCTTCTTAAATGCGCAACAGGTTGGGATGAGCAAAAACTGCGCACCATGACGTTGATTCCATTGACTAAAAGATTGCAATTTCGTCCGATTGATGCGAAAGAAATTCAACAGTTAGAAACTAAATATCATTTCGCCAAACAACCGTTAGATAACGCATTATGGAAAGTGGCTTTGTGGACGGCGCGTGGACATTTGCCGCGTGGCATCAACCTGCATCATCGCGTGATATTGAACGAGTGGCCCAATTTTACTCGGCTCATTGTCACCCCTCATGCGTTACAGATTACTGCACTTTGGGCAACGCGTCCCAGTTCCCTGATCGAAACCGCACACCACCTGAATATTAAGCAACGCTATGTATTTTCACTATTTAGTGCCGCGGCTGCCTTGAAACTGGTTGCCACCGACCGTCATAATCAAGATGCCATCGCAACATTTTCAAAACACGCCAAACGTTCAATTTTACAGCGTATTCTCGCTCGTTTACAGTAAATAATCGCTCATGTCGAACCATTACAAGCTCATTTTTACCGGACCATCGGGGGCGGGAAAATCCACAGCGATTGCCTCATTAAGCGATATTCCCGTGGTCACGACCGAAGAAAAATCCAACGAACTCATTCCGAATGCGTATAAAACAACGATTACAGTGGCGTTGGATTATGGCATGATTCGGCTTAAAAATGATGACAAAATTCACTTATACGGTACGCCCGGACAAGAGCGTTTCAGTTTCATGTGGGATATTTTGACCGAAGGCGGCTTGGGTTTAGTGCTATTGGTTGACAACACCCGTCCTGATCCCATCGCAGACATGCAGTTTTTTTTAACCGCGTTTGCCGAATTTATCCGTAAGACGAAAGTTGTGATTGGAATCACGCGCATGGATGTCGTGCCACAACCGAAATTAAAACAATATCATCTTAAATTAAAAGAAATGGGGCTGACTTTGCCTATTTTTACCGTCGATGCTCGGAGTCAGCGCGATGTTTCCCTCTTGTTGCAAGCACTACTTTACTCCCTAGACCCCAGTTTATAATGGGATTGCAAACTCATATTATCATTAAATTGTTACAAAACCAAAAATTTTAATTGCGATAAATAAAAAATTCACCCGCTGTCGAGATTTAGAATAAAATGTTGTCGTCTCGCTTTATAACATTCAAAACGCGCAATATCAATGTTTTTAGTACGATTGCTGGAACAATTAACAGACGTGAGAAATTTCAGTCATGATGTTTGCATTTCGGATGACACCACTGATGGCTCAAATTCGCTGACTGTTTTACATAATAATGGAGGGGAAATCTGTGCAGAAAGCATTTTTTATCAAACGTCTGAATGATCATATTCAATATCTGAAAAAAATCAATGCCACACTTTCAGGTGAAGGGAGTTTCCAAGGCACTAAACATACTGAGTGTAAATTGGGACAGTGGTTGTATGGAGAAGGCAAGGCTGAAGTGGATTCTCTAAATAGCAGCAAGGCACAGACTGTTTTTGCAAGCATTTTTGAACCCCACGAGCGTTTCCACCAAATCAGTAAACACGCCTTAGAATGCAAAATGCAAGGGAATGACGCGGGGGCACAAACGGCTGTGACGGAAATGCACGTGTTATCAAATGTCATTTCGCAAAAATTATTAGAATTAGATGATATTTCACTTAAATGTTAAAAAATATCTGCTATTTCTTCATTCTCATTAAAATCTGTCAGAAAACATGATGCTTGGGTGTGAATCAAACATCATGTTGACCTTGTTGCTAACTGATTGAAATCACCGATATTAATGAGAAGACACCGGGCAATATCAAGAATTTCGCCAAATATTTTAGAGCGATGCGATGATTCGGTTTAACAAGGCTTCTTTGGCTTTGAGCATGTCACGATAGTTTTTACGGTCGGTGTCTGCAATTTCAGCCCGTAATTCAGATAAGTCTTCTTGCAACAATTGTTTGAAAGTGTCTTTTTCGTCTTCAGTGAGTTCGATTTGCAACATCATATTGTTATCCTTTGGTTTTGAAAGTAAGAGAGCTTACCTGAAAGAAGTGACCAGTTGTTTACATTGGGATGACAAGAGTGAAATTCTAGTTGGCTAAAACTTCACCCTTGTTCGATGATTACAACAAAGGCACGATGAGTAATGCGACGATGTTGATAATCTTGATTAATGGGTTGATGGCTGGGCCCGCGGTGTCTTTGTATGGATCGCCGACCGTATCGCCCGTCACTGCGGCTTTGTGGGCTTCAGAACCTTTACCACCGTGATAACCGTCTTCGATCAATTTCTTCGCGTTATCCCATGCACCACCGCCGGTAGTCATCGAGACCGCTACGAAAACCCCAGTGATAATAGTACCGAGTAATAAACCACCTAATGCTTGCGGGCCCAAGAAGTAGCCAACTAATACGGGGATTAATACCGGTAACATTGAAGGAATAATCATTTCGCGAATGGCTGCCTTGGTCAACATATCCACTGCACGAGAATAATCGGGCTTGGCAGTTTTGTCCATAATGCCCTTGATTTCCTTGAATTGGCGGCGCACTTCCAACACCACGCTGCCCGCAGCACGTCCGACCGCTTCCATTGCCATTGCCGCGAAGAGGTAGGGAATCATACCACCGATCAATAAACCAATCATGACCATTGGATCAGTTAGGCTGAACGAGACATCTTTGCCGATTGCGTGCAATTTGTGTTCAAAATCAGCAAACAACACGAGAGCCGCTAATGCAGCAGAACCAATGGCATAACCTTTTGTCACGGCTTTAGTGGTGTTACCCACGGCATCCAGTGGATCGGTGATGTTACGGATTTTTTCATCCAATTCAGCCATTTCTGCAATACCGCCTGCATTATCAGTGATGGGCCCGTAAGCGTCTAAAGCCACGATGATTCCCGCCATAGATAACATAGCCGTTGCCGCAATTGCAATCCCGTATAGACCGGCTAAGTGATGTGCGCCCCAAATGCTTAGGCAGATCACGAGGACGGGTAATGCGGTGGATTTCATCGAGATGGCTAAACCTGCGATGATATTGGTGGCATGACCGGTGTTGGAGGCTTTGGCGATGTCGTGCACAGGTTTATACACGGTTGAAGTGTAGTATTCTGTGATCACGACCATTGCAGCCGTCAATCCTAAACCGATGAGGGCAGAGAAGAAAATGTCAAGATTGGTGAAGGTCACATTTGGCACGGTCTTCATCAAGTCCGCCGGCATGAGCCACATGATAATTGGGAAGTAGGCAATTGCAGAAAGCCCTGCCGCGACGATTAAGCCTTTGTACAACGCCCACATGATGCTGCCACCGTTGGCGCGGACGAAATACGTTCCGATAATCGACGCGACGATAGAAACGCCACCTAAAACTAAAGGTAATAATACCGCTTGAGCCGCGGCTTGAGGAGAGGCTGCGAAGATTAATCCGCCAACTAACATGGTTGCAATCACAGTGACGGCATAGGTTTCAAATAAGTCTGCTGCCATCCCTGCACAGTCACCCACGTTGTCACCGACATTATCTGCGATCACTGCGGGGTTACGAGGATCATCTTCAGGAATTCCGGCTTCGACCTTGCCGACTAAATCCGCGCCCACGTCTGCGCCCTTGGTGAAGATACCGCCACCGAGCCGAGCAAAGATAGAAATGAGTGAGCTACCGAAGGCTAAACCGATCATCGGAGCTAAGATTTGGGTTGTGTCAGCACCGGGCATCATTTGCAACAATGCCGCGTAATAACCCGCCACACCCAATAAGCCTAAGCCGACCACTAACATTCCCGTGATTGAACCGCCCCGGAATGCAACAGCTAATGCGGCTTCTAAACCGTCATGCGCAGCCTGAGCCGTTCTCACGTTGGCACGCACGGAAATGTACATGCCGATATAGCCGGCTAAACCAGAGCAAATCGCACCGATGGCAAAACCAATCGCGGTGTACATTCCTAAAGTCGCATAAATAATTCCGCCAACAACCACGCCAACAAGCGCGATTGTGGTATATTGACGGTTTAAATAGGCGGCTGCACCTTCTTGAATAGCAAGCGCAATTTCTTGCATACGTGCATTCCCAGCCGGTTTGGACAAAATCCATTGTACCGACATCGCGCCGTATAAAATAGCCACGACGGAACACACTAGAGCGATAATAAGTCCTAGTGACATAATGTATAGCACTCCTTTGTAAATAAGGTGGTTAAAAGTTAAAAGTACAGATAAAACTTCATTGTTGCAATCACCCCAGACCAGAGAGTGATTACGCAAATGAATTCAGCATCTCTCAATAATTAAACTGAGATTTTTTTAAAAATTGGGTTTTTCAAGAGATTTGTCGTAACGAGAAATAGAATCCAAAACTTCCCGTTTTGCATCTTCAATATCGCCCCATTCATCCAAACGCACCCATTTATTCGGCTCTAAATCTTTGTAATGCTCAAAGAAGTGGGCAATTTGTGCCAAAATTTCTGGACGCACATCTTCAATCGCTCTCACTTGACGATACAGGGTAGAAAGTTTATCAATTGGCACTGCCACGATTTTTGCGTCCGGACCAGACTCATCCGTCATGCGTAATAAAGCCAAAGGACGACATTGAATCACTGCACCGGGGATAATTGGAAAGGGCGTGATGACCAATACGTCAACCGGGTCGCCATCTTCTGAAAGTGTGTGTGGGATATAGCCATAGTTACAGGGATAACGCATTGCAACGTTCATGAAACGATCAACAAACATTGCCCCGGTTTTCTTATCAACTTCGTATTTGACAGGATCGCTGTGTGCGGGAATTTCGATAATGACATTAAATTCGCTTGGAATTTTCTCGCCGGGAGGAACTCGATCTAAATTCATGGTAATCCTAATCTGAGTTAAAGTAGTTTGTCGTTTAAAAAATCAGCGTGCCAGCGAACCATTCAATTAAATTAAAAAAATCAGTATAACAGTCTCTAAATGGGCTATTCTATCATATAAAGCAATTAGATGTTGTGCTGCTCTTAAAAAAATTTATAGGTGATCTTTGTGCGATAATTTAAAAAATTTTTCGCAAAATTTCCTAGTGATTTCCACTGCTTTTTTCCACACCCCGCCCTACCAGAACACGCCTGAAAATTTCTTCAAGAATGATCGATGCGATCTCATAACACAGTTTTTAATTGGTTCAACCACTGATATTTGCCCCGTAACTCAAGAAATTAGTTAAAATATGACTAGACAAAACCAATTTCTTGGCGAATTTAACGGAGTTATTATGGCACAACTTGATTTTGCACAAGCTCGTTTTAACATGGTTGAACAACAAGTCCGTCCTTGGGAGGTGCTTGATCAACAAGTATTAGATTTATTTTTTGATATTCCAAGAGAAGACTTCGTTCCGCCCGCCTATCGCACCTTGGCATTTGCCGATATTTCCATTCCTCTTGCGCACAATCAAGCGATGATGTCGCCAAAATTAGAAGGTCGGATATTGCAATCGCTGCAAATTCAGCCTGCCGACAAAGTGTTAGAAATTGGTACGGGAAGCGGATATTTGACTGCGTTGTTGGCTAAATTAGCAAAACGGGTCGATTCGGTTGATATTTATGAAGATTTTGTCAAAGCAGCCGAAATGGCACTGAAAGCGCAACAAATCAGCAATGCCTGTTTAAGTGTCGGCGATGCGGTCGGCGGCTGGAAAACTGACGTGCAATATGACGTTATCGTATTAACTGGCTCAGTGCCCGTGTTAAAACCCCATTTCCAAAACCAACTCAAATTGGGCGGACGGTTATTTGCAATTGTCGGCACTGATCCCGTAATGGAAGCCCGCTTAATTACCCGTTTCAGCGACCGCGAATGGCGCACCGACAGCTTATTTGAAACCAGTCTTCCCGCGTTGATTGGAGCACCTGTTGCACAACATTTTATTTTTTAAACGATGCGAAATTTTAACGCTGCTGAATTAAAAGAATATTTAACACAAGCACGCCCCTTATTGCTTGATGTGAGAGAACCTTGGGAATTTAAAGTCTGTCGCATTGAAGGCTCACAACTGATTCCAATGCGCGAAATCCCAGTGAAAATGAAAACGCTTGATCCAGAACAAGAAATTGTCGTCATCTGTCATCACGGAATCCGCAGCCGTCAAGTGTGCCATTTTTTAGAACACAACGGCTTCACTCAAGTGATAAACCTCGCCGGTGGTGTGGCAGCATGGGCGCGTGATGTTGATCACCAAATGGAAACTTATTAAATCAACACATTGTAAATCTGTCAGCAACTTCTGGCAGCTTTACAAATTTGGTAGAGTTGAACAAGTAGTGATATAGATAAAGTTATGTGATGGATAAGCAATGGTTATAGTAATGGACGAAATTCCGGATTGCACCGATAAGGATTTTCTACAAACTGCCGACCGCACTCCTTACAGAGGTATTTTTGCTTTCCATTATGAATACTACCATTCTTTACAATATGCTCTGAATCGCATCTTGGACAGTTCATGAATACACCTCATAATCAATAAAACATCATTTTACAACTCTATCGCTACTTGTTCAACTCTACCGTTTTTTT
>JACCEE011307132.1_pt1 | contig 12847 bp, 13 predicted proteins | sample 7449931 | NCBI WGS metagenome assembly JACCEE01 (sample SAMN15323457, study PRJNA562643) | freshwater metagenome | isolation source: river surface water | place: USA:Blue River Watershed | collected 2017-08-19 | reverse complement strand
GTAGCCGCCGATGGTTTTTACCAGCGGGGGTATCGTCAGGCTTTCAATCTCGCAATTCATAAAGCCCATACTCTCGATGGCGGTAACAGGCAAACCTTCGTAGGTCGCCGGAATGCGTATCGAAGTCAGGTTACCCGCGCTTCCCTTGGAAACCGTGTATCCCTGCCGGTCGGAGTTAAGGGCAAAAAGAAGTCCCTGGGTGTACGATTCGCCGGGCGTGTCAGCCTCGAATTCGATTTTTTGGGACGGGAGCATGCGGTCACTCCGGATCTCGATCCGCGAGGAAGCGGTTATGGGGGCATCGACCGAAACGGTCAGCGTATCCGATCCGTACAGATACTTGAGGTTTTGCGGGCATCGAATCCCGTCAACGTAAACATAGGTATCGTAGTAAATCGGCGCCGCGCCAATATTCATAAGGACGATTTCAGCCCTGTTCGTGGAAGATTGTACCGAGGTGAGCTTGAATCGATATCCCGTATCAAGGCTGGCCCGTCGTATGTCCGCTTCGGCAATGTTGGTCAGACCAAGGTCCTTGCTGCCCTCCAGAATTCCGGACCCGATCATATAGCTGATGTGATATCGCTTAGCCATTTTGGGGAAGGTCCTATCATAAATCCCACCGGACTGAAGGACGTAATAGATATCGGGGTAGTCTGTAGGGGTGATTCGATCAGGAGTATAACTGCCATAGCTGAACTCGCCGCCGAAGGGAACGGACCTAAACCGTTCAGCGCCGTTAAGATTCGTCAGATCGGCCCAGTCCTTGGCGTTCACCTCATCGTGCTCCAGTATCATGAACGAATCGTCAAAAAGACCATAAGAAATCGTTTCTTTCTGACCGGCATAGGTATTGAAGGGGCCGTATTCCTTTTGGGCGGAGATATCCACCGAAACAAGCCACTTTAGGTTGGCAAACGATGAATCCATGTGGTTAAGGAATTTGATTTGATACGCGTCACTGGGGAAATTTCTCCCCTTGTCCAGAGCGAACGGTTCCCCGTCGGGAAATCCCAAGCTCAGATTATATTCGGACCAACTGCCAAAGCCGGCCTCCAAAAAAGCTATCTTGTTGGCCATGGCGCCGTTCGCGTCGTACCGCTCGGCGAACTTTCCCATAAACTCCAGCAGAAACGCCTGAACCTTGGGGTTTTCCCAGTTCGTAAACCAATAGTTGTAGGTGTTTCCGGCTATTTTGTGTGTTGCGAGAATTTCTCCATACTTTGTGTCATTTTGATAGAGATATCGGGGCATCCGCGTCGGATAATCATACTTGTTATCGTCAAACTCATACGCGACATCGATAAACTTAACTATCGCCTGATGGTTTCGCGAGGCGATGTCGTCGAGTCTCTTTTCCAGCTTGGACCAGTTATACGCGCCTTCGGCGCTCACAATATCATCGTAGCCCAAGATGATGTACTCGAGGGAGATGCAATCCTTGGTAGTTTCAAGGTAGGCATTATCGTCCCAGAACACGATACCCGCCATCGGCTGGGCCTTTGTGATGGCGCTCTTATAGGCGACGTTCCAGAGGGGCATGTTACCGGTTGCGCGAGCGACGGCCGTCGGCGGGGCGACGGTCGCGATCTGCGACTCGGTGCTTTCGGCTCGCGCGTCGGCGCCCGTCATTCCAGTCGAGCAGGACAGCAGCGCAAACAGCAAGCCTGCGATTAATCCAAGATACGTTCTTCTCATTGCGGAATTTCTCCTTCGGTCGTACATCGGGTCGGTTAGTGACCCTTGCACGGTGTACCGAAAAAGAGAGTTTGACGCTCTACAAAAAAGGGATATCTATCGACAATTCGCCGTTTTTGGGGTTTTCCGGTATTCCTGGGGCGTTACGCCCGCGAGTTCCCTGAACACCCGCCCGAAATGGGTCGCGCTGTTATACCCGACCCGGAACCCCACCTCGGTCACCGTCAACTCGGTTTCGTCCAACAGCCTTTTAGATTCGGCGATTCGAAGCCGATTTATATACGGCTTAAATTGCATGTGATAATGCGTGACGAGGATCTCGCTAATGAGGTGTTTGGAAATGCCCGTTTCCCGATTGATCCGGGCAAGCGACAGGTTTTCGTCGGCGAAGTTTGCGTGAATGTACGCGATAAGCCTTTCATCCTCCCGGGGGACCGACGCAGGATTAAAGGCGGGAATGAATTTCCTCATCAAGGCGGCGAAGCGGACCATTCGGATTAGTTTAAGGGTCACGAGGGCCGTCAGCGCCCCGGAAAGGCACGCCAAGGCGAGTAAGATATTCGTTAGCCGCGCGGCAAAACCGTTCTCAAAATACGCGGCGCCGATTATCAGGCTTTTCACCTCATCGAGGTTTTCGCCGCCGTCATCCAAAAACTCAATTTCGCGGAATAGAAGCCGGTCGTCCGCGGCTTGATAGTCACCATGATCCGCCAACCACCAATCGGCGAGGTTAAAATCGCCGAGCCGAACCGAATAGGCGGTACGCTTGATTCGCGTTGAGGTCCGGTACTCTTTGTACACGGAATCATCGGACGAGGGGGGAAAGTACGGGGAATTAAACGCCAGGCCGATTGAAATTTCCTGGCCATGGGAGGTTTGCAGCTCGAGGACTAAGGTATCGAAGGCCGAAAGATCGCGACCGGAGTCGTCTTCCAGGCACAGGCCAAAGCCCGCGACTGGGGAAACCTCGGATTTCCGCAGCGTATATTCGAGCCGTATGCATTTCCCATGCTCGAGATTCCCCAACCGCGTGGCGCCGCCTGAATCTCCGTCGGAAAACCTATAGAACGAATACCTGCCTCCCGGGAAAATCGGGTAACGCCGATTCCGAAAGGCCTGGGTTAGTCCCCACCCGACCATGGCGTCCGTCAAGATAAGGAGTAACAAGGCCCACCGAGTCGTTCTCTTGCTTAGTTTCAGCCAAAGGCGCGACACACTCAACCTCCCGGCGCTCGCTCGGTGCGGGGCGCTTACATCCTGAATTCCTCGCCAAGATATACCTGGCGGGCGATATCGGACTGTAAGATCACGTCGCGCGAGCCTTCTTCGACGATCTCGCCCTTGTTGATGATGCAGGCACGGTCGGTTATCTCCAGGGTATCGCGGACGTTGTGATCGGTAATGAGAATCCCGATGCCTTGATCCGCGAGATGCCGGATAATCTGTTTGATATCGTGCACCGCGATCGGGTCGATGCCCGCGAAGGGCTCGTCGAGCAGAAGGAATTTCGGCTCGATCGCGAGCGACCGGGCGATCTCGGTACGTCGACGCTCGCCGCCCGAAAGCGTGTACGCCTGCTGTTTTCGTAACCCGGTAATGCCGAATTCGTCGAGCAGGGCATCGCACTTATCTGCGCGCTGTTCCTTAGTCAGGTCCTTTCGCGTTTCAAGAATCGCGAAAATATTCTGCTCCACCGTGAGCTTTCGGAACACGGAAGCCTCCTGCGGAAGGTACGAAAGGCCCGCCCGGGCGCGTTTGTACATAGGAAGCGTCGTCAGCGAGAGCTCATTTAGGTAGATATTGCCCGAATCCGGCTTATGAAACCCGACGACCATATAAAAGGTCGTTGTTTTGCCGGCTCCGTTCGGCCCAAGGAGACCCATAACCTCGCCGGAGCGCATTTCAAAGGATACGTCCCGTACGGCGTGCTTTTTCCTAAAGAACTTATTAAGGCCCTCGACCCTCAGGCTATCGCTCATTCCTTCTTCCCTCCCGCCGGGGTGCCCTTTGCGCTCTCCGCGCTCTCCGCGCTCTCCGCGCTCTCCGCGCCTTCCGCGGGCGGCCCAGGTGGCGCAGGCGGCGTTACCGATTCCTGCGGCGGTGCTTTTTCCTTGCGTGCGTCCGTTTTCGGCGCGTCCGATTTCGGCGCGTCGGCCTCTTTCAGGCTTCCGCTCACTGTCCCGTCCAACACGATATTTTCCGAATCGAGGTTTACCATGATGCGGTCGGCGCGGAATTCGTCGCCGCTCCGATTCACCTTGGGCGAACCGGAAAGGTCCAAAAGCGAAAGCTTTCGCCGATACAGCGCGAAGCCCGCGACGCAGGAAATCTCCTTCCGCTTGAGGACTACGCCAACCTGAAAGAAAGCCGTCTCGGTTTTTTGGTTATACGAGATAATCGACGCTGAGGCTTCCACGTCGTTTTTTGAGTCCGTCAGCTTCGCGTTGCCGCGAAACGACGCGACCTCGGTCTCGCGATCGTAACTTAGCTCGCCGGCGCTGAAGGAAAACCCCTGTTCGGAGTCGGACCCCTGCACGTTCCCCTTCGCCGTGACGAACCGATAATCCTTCCCGGAAAGCTCTATGCGATCGCCGGAAATCTTGAGGGATCCGACGGTGACGACCGCGTTCCCGTCCAGCACCGTCACGGAGTTTTTCTTTCCCGCGCTTCCGCTCATGCGGTTCGCCGAGAAGGATATGGGCTTACCTTCGCCGAAAATCGGGCTTAATAATAGAAGAAAACCGAAAACCCAGCCTAACCGCCTCATTGTTCGGCCGCCCGCATCGTGCCCTCGGCGGACTGATTCATCTCATAGCGCCAGCCAAGGGTATCCGCGATAAAACCCGTTCCCTGAATGGTAGTACCGTCGTTTCGGGATATCATCACCAACCCGTCCTTGGGGGCATACAGCCAATTCGTTTTTTTCTCCCAGCGGAGGTCTGACGCGTCGAAGGACATACCCTCGGATTTGACGTTAAACGCCACGGAAGCGCCGAGGGAATATATCTCGTTGGCGTTATCGACCAACATTAGGCCCGCCTTGCCCTCGGCCTCGACTGATCCCGTTCCGTCCTCGGAAAACTGGGTAAAGGCGACGTCGCTCCCCGCCCAGACCGAATCGGCATCGTACAGCTCCAAGCGCTCCGCGCTGAAGGCGATTGACAGCTTTGCGGAGGAGAAACGCGACGCGACCGCCTCGTCGAGCACGATTTCCGGCTGAGGAGGCTCTTTGTCGGCCGCGTCGGAGTAGTCGAATGAGCATGATAACGAACACAACGCCGCGACGCAAAGCGGCGCGCACGCCCGGGAGAGCTTCATCACATCACTATATCGGCAAACGCCTATTTCGTCAAAACCTCAACTCCAAGATTGACAGCCGTTTTAAGAGGCTCTAGACTTCTAGCGGGGCTTTTTTTTTCGACAGGAGCGGTTATGGCAGATTATCTCAGCGACGCGGATTTTGACCAATTCCGTAAGCTGATCTACGACGAAAGCGGGATTACCTTCTCCTCGACAAACAGGGCGATCCTGGAGAGCAGGCTAAAAGAACGGCTCCGCGACAAGCAAATGGAGAAAATCTCCGACTATTACGATCTTCTCCTTCGGGATAAAGAAGAACTCAAGTTCATGCTTGACTCGGTAACGACGAACCTTACCCGTTTTTTTAGGAACCAACCGCATTTTGACGCGCTCGAGCACTATGTCATTCCAGAGATGCTCAAAATTAAGCGCGCGACGGGCGACTCGAAGATTCGTATTTGGAGCGCGGGCTGCTCGACCGGAGAGGAACCGTATACCCTCGCGATGCTTCTCCGTGATAAGCTTCCTAGGGAAATTTCGGTGGAAATCGTCGCCTCGGACCTCTCCTTAAAGTCGCTGATGGTCGGTAAGAGCGGGTTTTACCCGGAAAGCCGCATCGCGGGTATTCCCGCCAATTACTTAGAGCGTTTCTTCGAGAAAAAAAACAACGGGTATCAGGCGACCGACGAATTAATGAAAATGATTCGCTTTGACTACCACAACCTCAAAAACGATTCGGGCCTGCGCAACGTGGATATCCTATTTTGCCGCAACGTGCTCATATACTTCGACGAGCCGGCCCAAAAAAGCGTCATCGAGAAGTTTTGGGACGCCATGGCGCCTAAATCATATTTATTTATCGGGCACTCGGAATCCCTTTTCGGGATGAAGACCAGGTTTGAATTCCTCAAGACCGACTGGGCTTGCCTCTACCAAAAAAACACCTGACAGGACGTAAAAAATGGACCCAGTATCCGTACTGATAGTAGACGACTCCGCGCTTATGCGGAACCTCATCGGAAAAATCGTGGAATCCTCGCCTGGGCTACGGATCGCCGAAAAGGCGATGAACGGCCGCTTCGCGATGCAGAAAATCGCGAGGTCCAACCCCGACGTCATCGTCCTGGACATCGAGATGCCGGAAATGAACGGCATCGATTTCCTTAAGGAGCGTCGAAAGCTCGGCATGGACATCCCCGTCGTCATCCTCTCGAGCATCGCGAAAGAAGGCGCGCGAGTGACGATGGAATGCCTTGAGCTCGGCGCCTCGGATTTCGTGACGAAACCCTCCGGTTCGGAATCGGCGAACCTCCATGCCGTCGCGGATCAACTCGTGCAAATGCTCGCGGGTTACGGCGGCCAGTATCAGCTGAAGAAAATCGCGGGCACCGCGAGAAAGGTTCCGGAGGCGGTCCTTCGGGCCTACGAGTCCCGGATGGTCGACACCGAGCACCCGTACCCCGAACCGAAGCCGATAACGCTCTCGCCGATGCCGCACGAGAACGGGCACGTCCCGCTCCCGACGCAAAAACCGGTTCCCCTGCGAAAGCCCGGCAGCCTAGAAATTATCGCGATCGGAATCTCGACCGGCGGGCCTAACGCCCTCCGCGAGGTTTTCGCGAAGCTCGACCCAGACCTCCCGCAGCCGATCGTCGTGGTTCAGCACATGCCCGCGGGATTCACCGAGGAATTCGCCAACAGTCTCAACAGAATCTGCCCGCTCGAGGTAAAGGAAGCCGCCGAGGGAGACCTCGTCAAGCCGGGACGCATTCTCATCGCGCCCGGGGACAAGCACCTCGAGGTCGAGCGGAAGGCGCTCGCCACGATCGCGCACATCACGGAAGCGCCGCCGCAGAACGGGCACCGCCCCTCGGCGGACGTGCTCTTCTCCTCGGTCGCGCGCGAATTCCAAAACCACGCGCTCGGGATTATCATGACGGGAATGGGCCGCGACGGCGCCGCGATGCTCGCGCACATGTACCGCGAGGGCTCCCGGACGATCGGGCAGGACGAGCCGTCGAGCGTCGTGTACGGAATGCCCCGCGTCGCGTGGGAAATCGGCGGCGTGATGGAACAGGTTTCGCTTTCCGGAATGGCGGACGCGATCAACCGTTACGGAAAGGAATATCTCCGCGGATAAGCCCCCCGGAGAAAGCCCCCCCCGAGGTTTTCAGCTCAGAGAACCTCGACAACCTCGGGCAGACCGCGAAGGCCCGGCTTAGCCGCCACGAACGAGACCATGGCGCCGAGCGCGAGTGCCGCGAGCGCCGCGCCCACGCGCAAGCCCTCCCCGGCGGAAGTAGTCGCCGAAACGAGGGCGTACGCCCCTGCCGCGAGCGCGACGGGAACGCCGAGGGACAAGGCGCCCTGCAGCGCGAGATTCCTCGCGGAGGCCTTAATCCTTACCTGGCTTCCGATCGAAAGCGAAAGGCCCCGTGAGTTCACGGCTTTGAAAACGTTGCCGTTTTTCTTACACTCGGAGTTATTACAATTGATGCAAGCCTCGATCTCGAGCGGCACCACCGAAACGACGGGACCCGAGATCGCGACGACGCGCGCCTTCTCCTGCATCTACGCCTCGCTTTCGGCGGCCGTCGGGAGAGGCGCCGTGCAATCGACCCGTATCCGCCGCATCGCGACGGTCTTGCCGGTATCGTCCATATCGATTATCACTCCCTGAAGCGCGGGCCTGTCCCACGCGTCGCAGGACCATTCAGACATGCGCGTTACGTACTCGCGGATTCGGCGCTGCGCGTCCGTGCCGCCGACCGAGTCGAGACTGCCCGTTCGGCCCGCGTCCGTAATGATCCCGGTACCGCGCGGAAGGATATCCTCGTCGGAGGTTTGCACGCGCCCGTGCGACCCGATTACCGAGGAAACCTTTCCGTCGGCAAAGTGGAAAAAAGCCTGCTTCTCGGCCGTCGCCCCGGAATGAAAATCGACGATGACGTACGGGGTTTCCTGGCGCAGACGCTCGGCGAGGGACGGAAGCGCGGTGAACGGGTTCTCGCTATGCACGCGAGAAAAGCCCGCGCGCCCGAGAAACGAAACGACCGCGACCTTGCCCTTTCCGGTGCTCGCGAAGCGCCAGCCACGGCCGGGGCTTTCGGGCGGATAGTTCGCCGGCCTGAGTACGTACGGCACCGTCTCGAAGCCCTCGACGAGGTCCTTCTTATAGTAAATGCATTCCCCGCCGGTGATCACGTCGATCCCCATTTTCCGAAGGTATCCCGCGTGCTGTCGGCCAAGGCCGTACGAGCCGGTCGCGCCGTCGGCGTTCGCTATCACGAGGTCGGGCTTTTCGTCTTTCTTTATCGATGGAAGGAGATTCTTAACGCACCAGATGCCGGATTTTCCGACGATCTCGGCAATGTACAAAACGCGAACGCCCACTGTCGGTACTCCTCGTGATCAGCCTTTCTTCGCATGCTTGGACTCAAGGCGCCTGAACATCGCCGCGCATTTTCGCGCGTCGTCATGCCGTCCGAGTTCCTCATAGGTATCGCGGAGATTATACAGGGCATCGGCGAAATCGGGAACCAGGGCAATCGCCCTTTCGAACGCCTGACAGGCCTCGGGAAAGCGGGATTGGCCGAATAAAAGCACGCCGTAGTTATTCCACACGCGCCCGTTGCCCGGGGCGATCTCAAGCGCGTTCCGGTACATCCGCTCGCTCGCCGCGTCCTCGCCCGTCTCGTGAAGGACGACCGCGAGCGTGTCGATCGAGTCGACGTCCGTCGGATTCGCCTCGGCGGCCTTAAGGAGCGCTTCGCGGGCCTCGGTCAATTTGCCCGTCGCGCGAAGGCTTAAGCCCAGGTTAAACCACAGAATGGCGTTGCGCGGCGCGAGCTGAATCCCCCTGCGCAGGCAGGCGATCGCTTCCTCATGATTACCCTTCGCGGCAAGGGTAACCGCGCTGTCGTTAAGGAATGCGGGAGACTCTTCCATGCTCAATGACGATCCGGGCGAGAACGGGAAAGATCGGAAAGCTGATCCCTAATCACCGCCGCGCGCTCATAGTCCTCGCGCTCGATCGCGGATAAAAGCTCTTTCTGTAGAATGTCGTGCACGGCGAGAGGCTCCTCGATTTTTCGCGTCGCGTCGCTCTGGCCAGCGATTCGCTCGAGGGGAATCCCGTTTCGGGCGAGAATCTCGTCGTCGATTTGCACGGGGCAGTCGATCCGGGCCGAAAGGCATAGGATATCCTGCGGCCTAGACTCAAGCCGTATCTCCTTGCCGTTATGCACGAGAACTACCCTGCATAGATACGTACCGCTCCTGATTCCGTATATCTCGACGCGATCGAGCCGGCCATGCATGGAGGTGATCGCCGAAAGCAACAATTCGTGAACCATCGGGCGAGGCGCGAGGATATGCGTCAGCTCGACGAGAATGGTCTGAACGTCATTCTCGGTCACGTACACGGGGAGCACAGTATCCGATCCGGAGGGCCGAATATACACGGCGTTTCCGCCTTCGGCTTGCGCGATACTCCAGATTTGCGCCGACAAGAACCTCGCTGTCTTCATGCTTAAAGCGTATTACACGCGACATCAGAAAACAAGAATAAGACGAAAGATATTTCCCTCATTTTACTCAGGCGTCAGGAAAGGCCCTCGAGCATGGACTCGAAGAGGCCGGCGATAAGCTCGGTGCACGCGTGGCCGGGATATCGGCCGCGCAGGGTCAGGCACGAACGCTCAATCAATTGCGATCCATACTGGCGGGCGCCGTCGACCGCGCCGGAATCGGTCAGGAGCCCGATGGCCTCCTCGACGGCGGACGACTCGATGCCCTCGGCGCGCGCGCGGGTAAAGAGCCCGGAGGGCCCCGCGAACCGCTGCAGGTCGCTCGGCGTCTTTTCAAGGTGAAGGATCACCGGCAGGCTTTTCTTTCCCTCGACGATATCGTCGCCGCGTTTTTTGCCCGGGTTTCCCGTCGTAAGGTTGCGAACGTCGTCCAGCACCTGAAAACCGACTCCGATCGCCGCGGCTAAATCGCCGAAGGCACCCGCCTCGCCTGAGTCCTTGCCGCCGGCGAGCATGCCGAGCTCCGCCGCCATGCGCGAAAGCGTGCCCGTCTTTAGGGTAACCATCGCCTCATACTCGGCCCTAACCGGCACGAGCGCGGGATCGCGATGCCAGCGGATGTCCATCGCCTGCCCCAAATGCAGGCGGCGCAATTCGCGGGAAACGGTCCGGTATAACTCGAGCCGGAGCGCGTCCGACGACGGAAACTGATCGATAATCGACTGAGCGTGAAAATACAGCCAGGACGCCGAATTAATCGCCGTATCCTCGCCATACATAAGATGAATGGCGGGTTTACCGCGGCGCTCGTCAGCGCAGTCCTCGATATCGTCGTGAATAAGGCTTGCGGTATGGGAAAACTCGACGATCGGGGTAAGCGCGTACGCGCGTTCGCCGCCGCCTGAAAGCTCGCACGCGAGCACCATCAACAGGGGGCGCCAGCGCTTTCCGCCGCGAAGCAATAGCTCCCGGCAGGGGTCGAGTAACGGCCCGATGTGCATAGTTCGTACCGCGTCCGGGATGGCGGCGAATGTTCCGGAAATCCAGTCGACGTCGGCGGATTTAGGCAGACTAGCCTCAAGGATGGCCTCGATCTTTTCAAGGCGGCGCGTATACTCTATATTCATATAGTCATTGTATCCGTTATCGATATTCTTGCAAGGGGACGATATGCCCGCAAATAGCTATGAAAAACCGGATTTTTGGAGCAAAAAAGCGTTTTCCGAGGGATATCCCGCACGTTCGGTATATAAATTGAAGGAAATGGACGAAAAATTCGGGCTTTTAAAGAAATCTACCCGAGTTCTCGACCTTGGCGCGGCACCCGGCAGTTGGACTACCTTCGTTTTGCGAGCGTTAAACGGGGGCGGGCACGTAACGGCGATCGATCTATCTCCCCTATCAAAGGACGTCAAAGGGGACAACCTGTCGTTTTTCCAGGGAGACCTGTATTCACCCGCGATTCGCGAAGCCGCGCAGAAACTTGGTCCCTATAATCTCGTTATCTGCGACGCCGCGCCGGCAACCACGGGAAACCGAACCGTCGATACCGCGCGATCCAGCGGGCTCGTCGAGCTCGCGATCTTTTACGCTGAGCAAATGCTCCTTCCGGGGGGAAATTTCGTCGTTAAAATCTTTCAGGGAGGAGACCAGCAGGCCTTCTTGAAAAAGATGCGCGAGCTGTTTACCACCGCCAAGGGTTTTAAGCCCGAGGCTTGCCGAACGGAAAGTTTCGAAACCTACCTGGTCGGCTTGGGAAAAAAATAAAAATAGTCTATACTTTGCATTGATTTACGCCGAAATTTAACACAAGTTTTTATACGAATGGTATACTGGAGCAATCATGAAGCGACATACACGGGCGTTAGCGCTTTGCGCGGCGTCTTTAGCATATCTGGCGGTAACGATTTCGTGCGGTACGCCCAAACAGGGAGCGACCGACGATTCGCGGGAGTCGCAGCTCGCCGCCGCTCCGGAAGCCTTCACCGGCATGGGTGGCGCGGATACCGGGCTTCCCTCCGAGAGGCCCGACGCCTCGCCGGAAACGGAAAAACTTCCGGAGCTGTATTACAAACTGTATATGGTCGCCAAGGGCGACATGGTCAGCACCATCGCCCAGGCGCATGGGGTAACGCAGGACGCGATCATCAGCCTGAACAAGCTTAGAAACACCAGAACCCTTCAGATTGGCATGGTTCTTAAGATTCCCTCGATCAACGGCATCATCTACAAAACGAAAAAAGGCGACACGCCTGAATCAATCGCGGACAAGTATCGGGTTTCGCTCGAGAAAATCGCCCTTGTCAACGACATCACCGACAACGTAGTCTCTCCCGGAGCCCTGCTGTTTCTTCCGGACGCCAAGCTCGACTGGGTAACGATTCAGGAGATTAACGGAGACCTGTTCCGTAAGCCGCTCCGCGGCGGATACTATATCTCATCGCGATATGGCTGGCGCAATAACCCCTTTAGCGGATCGAGAACCTTTCATAACGGGATGGACATGGCGACGTCCAGGGGAACCGCGATCTACGCCGCCCTTGACGGAACGGTTTCGTCGGTAGGCTATGACGTTACGTACGGAAACTACGTAATCGTCTCGCACCACTCAGGATACCAAACCATGTACGCGCACATGAACACCGTGCTCACAGCGCGCGGCAACCGCGTTACAACCGCGACCAAAATTGGCACGGTCGGCAACACCGGACAGAGTACCGGACCGCACCTTCACTTCACGGTCTTCAAGAATCGCTCGACGTTAAACCCCGCATCGCTCTGGAACTAGACGCCAGCTTACGCGGTGTGCTGAAAGCCGAATTTCTTGACGAAAAAGTCGATATTCGTGCCGATGAACAGCCCGCCGTAGATGGTAAGGGTAAGCCCGAAGACGATGCATAACGGCAGGGAAAAGGCCGTACCGAAGGTATCATAACCCCAAGACCCTATCGCGCTCAGGGGTATTACGGCAAACCCGGCCGTTAACGCCACGCCCGCCAACACCCAACGCGATAAAGAAACGTGCCGCTCGACCGAGGCGTACGAAAGCCCCGCGGCGTTGATGCGGGCCATCGCGGCGGCGATCACGGGATCGGAGGAAACCGCGCGCGAGGGGGCGAGTTCCGGCGAAAACGGCGCGACGCGGGCGGATACCGGCGTGAGCGGCAAGGACATCGAAAGCTCTGCCTTGGTCAGCAGACGCACGCCCGTCCTGCACGAGGGACAGAAAAGCAGATGCAGGGTAATCGCGAAAGGTACATGTTCGTTCTTATCGAGCGCGAGATATCGATCAAAGGCCGTTTCACATTTCATTGCTTTCC
>JACCEE010966457.1_pt1 | contig 12851 bp, 17 predicted proteins | sample 7449931 | NCBI WGS metagenome assembly JACCEE01 (sample SAMN15323457, study PRJNA562643) | freshwater metagenome | isolation source: river surface water | place: USA:Blue River Watershed | collected 2017-08-19 | reverse complement strand
CAGAGGCAGCCTTGTCATGGTGCCTTTGGAGTTTGAGGCCGCGCTTTCCGAGGAGTGGAAATCTCTGACCGGCGACAGCTGGATTGTGGATGTCCGCCTGATAGACACCTCAGACCCTGCGAAGTTTCACGGTGCCATTGCCGAATGCTTCAAGTACGCCCTCAAGATGAACGATCTTGAGCCGGACGATCAGGTTGCCGCCTACCTCGCCCTGCGCACCTGCCGGATGATCTACAGCTACGGCTGCCTTCGCAGTGTGGAAGTTCCTGAAGACGAGTCCCGCGACGAGTCAGAAATTGATTTGACTGATGAGCCTTGGTATGAGGAGCATCTGAACTGGTTTAAAGGCCAGTACCGGCTGATTAAGAGGTTTGAATCTGATCAGGCTTTGTTCCCTGCCGTTGAACCTGCTGCTCAGAAGAAAAAGGCTGCTCCGCCCAAGCGCGGGAAGTTTTCCGCTATCACATCGGAGCATATCAAAGACTGGCTGGACAGCATGTCCAAAGCACCGTTCTGAAGGGGGATATCAAAGATGAAATCAATAGAAATGGCTTGGAGTCTTGCGCTGTTGATGACGGTGATTTTGATCTGCTGCATCAGCTATGGATGCTACCGCTTTGTCGAAACAACAATTGCAAGCATTCCGTGCGAGGCATTCATCATCCTTGGCCTTGTTTGCTGCGCGTCGCTTGGATTGGTAGTTTCCGGCGCATCAGTATTTGCTGTGCGGTGGATGTCATATCGTTCTCGCCATATCTTCGCAAAAGGTGGTTTGTATCCGCATGTCTATGATGGCCGGACGTTCATGAATCTCAATGAGCAGGGCGCACAGACGATGGTTGCACTGAGTGCGGGTGGAAAGCCTCCTGCGGCGGTTGTTTCCAAAATGCTTGATCGGCTCGATCCTGCACTGATTCCCGGCCCGGCGGCTGAACAGCGTCCGTCCTTGACCGTGGATGACGTGCTGCAATTCGATCCCAAGACCTCGCCACACTGGTTGCTGATCGGTGGGACTGGCAGTGGGAAGACCTCATCAAGTTATCAAATCCTGTCACAACTCAAGCGGTTGTACAGTTGTGAATTTGTCATTGCAGAGCCGCGTGCGGTCAACTGGGGCAATCAGGCTTCAGCAACGAACATTGCCGATATTGCCGCCCTCATCGTCGCAACCAAGGAAGAAATGGAGCGTCGGCAGGATATGCTCCGGCAGCATGATGTTGACCACATCACCGCGTTGCCCGCGCCACCGCCGTACTATGTTCTGGTTGCTGAAGAGCTGGACACCGTGTTCGACGACCTCAAACTTGCTGATCGTGACCTGCGCACCGCTGCCATTGTTGCCCTTCGGGCGATTGCGCGGATGGGCCGCAAGGCTGGCGTGTGTCTCGTCGCTGTCTCAACGTCCGGCACCAGCGATGTGTTCGACGCGCATGTGAGAAAGAACCTCGGCAACGTGCTGCTGTTTCGGTCAGAGCATACGGTTGCTGAGAGCTGGCGCATCGGCACGAAGCTCAATGGATTGAAACCCGGAATGGCGTACAGCGTGGCTCATGCAGACTACGTCCAATTTGATCGCACAGAACGGCCACAACTGGTGCAAAAAACGTCTCCGCAGACCGTCCAGTGTGATTCCCCGGTTGTACCGGTTGTCCCAGTGGTTGCAGGCGGTTGTGAGGCGGTTGTGCCACGGTTGGAGCGCGGTTGTGAACCGGATGAACAACTGGCTGAACAACTGCGGCAGTTGGTCAAATCCGGCCTGTCAAAAACAAAGCTGTGCGAGCAGCTCTGGGGGTACAAAGATGGTGCAAAGCTCGCTCTTCTGAACAGCATTCTCGCTGTTGATGCCCGGCAGGAGGTGTGACGATGGCTGACAACATCTCCTCCGTCTCCTCTCTTTCTCCTGAGCAGCAGACGGTCATCATGCACCGGCGCGGGCATCTTGTCGTTGAAGCTGGCCCCGGCACTGGCAAGACTGCAACGCTTGCCCGCCGTGCTGTTGCTCTCTGCGCAGATGGTGAATGCCGTCCAGAACAGATTTGGTGCGCCAGCTACACGCGGAGCGCGGCCAAATCTCTGCATGAACGGCTGATCAGCATCAACAGCGAATGCTGGGCTGTCACCTGCGGCACATTGCACAGCCTTGCCTTGCGGCTCGTCCGTCGTCATGGCTGGCGCGTTGGCGTTGCGGATGCTGAGGTCATGCCTGCCGCTGATCAGCTTGCGGTCATCACCCGGCTTGCTGAACATCATGGACTGCCTTGCGAGGTCATCAGGCCGCGCCGGGCCGCCGAACTGATCAGCCTCAAAGTCAACACCGGCCAGCGTCTTTATGACCTCTTGCCGCCTGCCCTGCATGATCACCTTGGCAAGCTGCTGCTGGTGGAGGCTGATGCCCTCCAGTTCCGCCGCCAGCACTCCCTGCTTGACTATGACGATATCCTCGCTGTCGCCTTGGACGTTGTGGCGGCCTGCGGGGATTATGTCCGGCAGCATGATCTGCATCATCTGCTGGTGGATGAGGCGCAGGACTTGACTGATTTGCAGCTTCGGCTGCTTGCCGCGCTTGCCCGCCATGGTGTGACTGTCACCGCTGTCGGCGACCGGATGCAGGCCATTTACGGCTGGCGCGGTGCGGCCCCTGATGTGATGCAGCGGCTGCCTCAGTTGCTGCCGCAGCCTGTTGTGCAGTACGCGCTTACAGTCAACTGGCGTTGTCCCGACTCGGTTGTCCGGGCTGCCGCTCCTCTTGCCGTACAATCCGGCGCGGTGGCGCAGCAGGCTGTCCGTTCCGGCCTCCCTGCCGTCCATCTGGTCTGTCCTTCTGACCGTGCGGAATCCGGCATGGTGCTTGGCTGGCTGCGCAGGCAGACTGCGCCTCTCCGGGACTGCGCTGTCATCTACCGCAGCTCGACTCATGCGCTCCAGCTTGAATCACTGCTGAAGGCTGAAGGGGTGCCCTATCTGAAACACGGCGGCCTGTGCCATGACGATGCAGATTTGAAAGACCTCGCCGCTCTGATCCGTCTGGCTGTCGGCCCGCACCGGCCTTCGCTCGTCCGCATCCTGCAAGCCTTGCCCGGTGTCGGCAAGGCAACTGCGGTCAAGATGGCCAATGATTGGCCGGACTGCACACCGCCTGCCAAGGCTAAAAACAAGCTGCTGTCTCTTCAGGCCTGCTTGAAACTCTGGGAAGTGAGCAATGTCCCGGAACAGGTGCTGCCTGCCGCCGCCTACTGGCTTGGCATTGAGCCTGATCCGGCTTTGATTGCCCGTGCCGAATCATCGTCCAGCCTCCGTGACCTGCTCGACGGCATGGCCTTGGAATCGGACGCTGATCAGCCGGATGCCGACTGCCTCACCCTTTGCACTGGCCACTATGCCAAGGGTCGTGAATGGCCGCATGTCTGCGTCATCGGCTGCTCATCAGGGCGGTTCGTCCGCAATGCGGAAGACAGCCGCCTGCTCTATGTTGCCTTGACCAGGGCGATGGAGACATTGACCACCATTGCCCCGCTGTCTTACCGCCGTGATGACGGCCTGTTTGTCAGTAGTTCACCATTACTGAGGACATAATTATGTTTCAGCATTATTGTATTATTGGGGCGTTTTGGGCTTTTTGGACAGCTTTGCTTTTCGGCGGCTTCTACCTGCTCCGCCGTTTGCATCGCAAGTATTACGTTCGCCGTTCCGCACTTTGCGCACTTGGCGACTGCTACACGCCGGAACAGATCCGTGTTGCCTTCCATACAATCTTTGCTCCTAAGCTGGGGCCTAAGGTCACTCCAGTCTGCAACGCATTTTTGCTGCAGCTATCTCGAAATTCTGATGGAGGTGAATTGTGACACAACAAAAACAATCTAATGATGTTTCTCTGCCGCAGGAATTGGTAGAACAGGAAAAGGCGGAACATGAATATCATGGTGCGGCAAAGTTAGATCAGATTGCCGCTGCTGAACGTGCAGCCCGGCTGCTGCTTGCTGATGATGACCCGGATGGTGTCTGCCCCGTCTGATCCCGCCTTCAAGGGAGGCCCACCGCCTCCCTTTTGCCTCCCACCGAACACCTCGCCGCACCCTCCTCAGCACCTCATTTTTGGCCTCTATTACTTGTTAATAAGGAAATAAAACGACAGCAACGGACTTTTGCCCTGTTACGTGACGCAAAATCCTACCGCGTGGTATTTACTCCCTGCCGCTGTCAGCGTTTCTGCGTAGTCTATTTTAAATTGCGTCTCTCGGTAGTGCAAATCGTCAGCATTACAGCGGATAAGTCTTGATATCATCTTTTGGCATGTATAAACTGCTTGCAGATGATCAGCGCATACTTCTTGGTGGCCAAATGTCCAATCTTAAACTGCTCTCTCATGCCGTCTTGCCGAGTTTGCCCGGTGCAGATGTCACTATATATGCCGATCACCGGCTGAAAGAGACTGACTTCTATGTCATCTTCCGGCTCGATGACAATAGCCCGGCTGTGCAGTCGGAATTGCAGCGCACTGCTGTCTTCCGCATGGGGGCGCACCGCGTCTGCCTTGTTGCCTTGGCTGCGACGGAAGAACAGGTGCCGTCTGACAAAATCAAGCATTTCGTCGCTCAACAGCGATTACATCAAAAAACACAAAAGCAGAGGTGAAATATGCTCCGTATCGAAGATGGCACCATCATCAACAAATCGCACTACACCAGCTCAGGCACTGGCGTGACCTATTACACTTTGCATGTCGCTGTCATGGGCTGTTCAGACATGATTGATATCGGTGTTGATCAGGCTCGCTATACCCAAGCCAAACTGATGGAGCCGGTTGAGTCGGCAGTTGGCTATTCACGGGGACGTTTCGAGTTCGTTGAAGGCTGATGCTTACCACAACTGATCCGGCCTTGCAGCCAATCGTTGACTGGTGGAATTTCGGCGGCACTGTTGCTCAAGAAGTCTGGCCATTAATTTTCATAGGTGCTCTCTGTGTCTATGCTGTCAGCCGCTGGTAGCCTTTTGCTTTTTGCTCAAGAAGGAATACCAGACTTATCAGCGCAATTGATTGAAGCCTCCGCCATTATTGACGCTGCGGCAGGAACTGTAATTGCTGTTTTGGCCTTCTTGGGCGGCTTCCTGCTCAACAGTGCTCCTTGGATATTAAGCATTGCCGCTATCCTCACTGCTCCGGGTGATTGAATGCGTAACAAACTGCAAATTTGGGCAGGTGCTTTTGTTGCCTTGGCTCTGCCTGCCAATGCGCTGGCTGCATCGTACAAACCATTTTTTCGGCCCTATCAAAGCTGGCAGGAAATTGCGGTCGCCGCTGTCGCCGCCGCGCTGATCAGCAGCCTGATCTGGTGGAAATTCAAAATTGGTCGTCCGGCGCAGGTGCTGGTGATACTGCTCATCTGGAATCTGCTGGTGACTGCTCATCTGTATGGCAGCCTGTACTGGGTTGCCAGTGTGCTGCAAATCGTTGTCGGTATTGCAGCTTATTTATTCATCTAAATCAATGAGGTGTATCGTGAAGAAACGGACAAGGGCAGATTGGCTGCTGGCCGGAAAACGTAGTCTCGTCACTTACGGCATTGGTGCCATGGTGCTTGGTATGGCATCTGTCGGCAATGTGCACGCCGCAACGGTGACTGTTCCTGAGTTGTCCACTGACACTCTGGTGTTGGATGTCACTCCGGTGCGCGACATCTACAACATGACGATCAGTGCGTCTCTGGGCATGGCTGCCTTCCGCAAGGCCGGAGTCGCTGCCAAGAAGTGGTGATTGTCGTGCGCTGAATGGCGATCGGTGGGGCTGTGAGTTTTCGCAGCTCCACCTTTTTTTTGAAATAGAGGTGAATCATGCGTCTGCTCCTGTTGGTGTTGCTGCTGGTGAATGGCTTTGCTGTTCAGGCCCATGCTGCGGCTTATTGGCTGATGGCGACACGTGAAAACTGTTCATCTAATAATGCCAACAATATCTGTGGTAATATGTTCCGCTTGGGTACTTGTGCAGATCCGTTGTTGAAAAATGTTATAACTTTGCCTTGCGTTGTTTCTGGTGGTTTGAGCTTCTCACAAACTTATGGTTGCTACGATGGTCCGGTTTATTATCCGGCTAGTAGCAGATTTATCACGATTGGATATTTAGATTGGTCTTTCAGCTTGCCTGCTCTTACTACGGGTTTTTATGTCTTTGCTTATGACGAAATTAATGATAAGTGGGTTTATCAGTCTGCAATAGGTATAACTGGGCTTAATTTTATTATAGCGTCTTCTTGTGATATTCAGCCACCATCTGGCTGTCAGCATGAATTTCGCTTTAGCTGTGAGGCTCCCACTGATCAGCAGCAAGACAAACCGCTCGGCGAAGGTGGCGGAGCCTGCCAAGGAAAAAATCCAAACGAAGATTGCAAATTTTCTGGTGGTGTTATTTGGGACAATAAAGAAAAATGTGAATATCACTGTGCTGATTGTGAAGGGCAATATTCTGATTGGGTGAACACTTGCGCTCCAGGCACTCTTGCGCAGTATGGTGATCAGCTTGGATGTAACTACTATTGCGATTGCAGCAAGGCCTCGGCTGATCGTGAACGTACTTGTCCTATGGGGGCAACAGTTGATCCTCAGACTTGTAACTATACTTGCACGCCATGCTATATGTTGGAATATCAATGCCAGCAAACTTGCCAAGCTCAGACCGGGATGGATCCTGTTATTAACACATGTCAGGAATCTTTAATGGGTAATCCCTATGAGAGAACTTGCACTTGCCCGGCTGGCAACGGTCATCAAGAACCAGGTGACGTGCCCGGCGATGAGGATGGTGATGGTCAGCCGGATAATCCGCCTAGTGCTGAAGAGTGCCCGGAATGTCCTATCCTGCAAGCCATAAAGGAGGATACAGCATCTCTCGTGCTTCAAGGCAATGATCAGTATGACCTGCTTGTTTCTCAAGTAAAAGCATCTCAGGATACTCTCAATTTGTTGGGCGAAATGCATGAAGCCGCTTCAGACCATTATTTCAATTCTGAAGAATTGCTTTCAGATATCTTAGACGCAATAATTAATAAACCAGTAGGTGGCGGTGCATCTGTAAATGTAGATGTCAATATGCAGCCTGTAGTTGATGCCGTCAATGGATTGCGTCCATATCTTGACACTATTTCTGATGACATCAATGCGCTTAAACAGGATTTGCATACAGCTCTTTATGATGGCGACACTCCCTATCAAGCTGAGATGCTTGCTGAATTACGCCGTCTCACAAAAGGTTTTTTGGAAACAGCTAATGGTGCTGAACCAAACAGCTTTATCAGTAAATTTCAGGCATTGACGTATATGGAAAATGGGGAGTGGGTTCTTCGTACATCTTCTCAGGGTTCCAGTGGTTGGGAGTCTCTGCTGGCACTTCTCACCTCATTTTTTGCCGGTTCGCTGCCTGACACTCCTGAGTTCGATGATTTTGACCTGACCGCTCTCTCCGCTCATGCTGATCCTGAATATCAGGCTGGGCAGGCGTTGCAGGGGGTGGATGTTGAAGCCGCTGCTGCCGCTTCCGCTGCCCGTTATGGTTCTCTGCGGCATCCTGTGATCTCTGTCCTTGATCCTCAGCCCTGCATCTATGGTGCCAGCGGCCTCAGCATCTGCTTCAACACCGATCAGTGGCAGATGGTCTATGCCTCGCTCAAATATTTTGGCTATTTCCTCGCCCATTTGTCGGTCTGGGTTCTTGTTTATCAGGCCAGGACTGGGCTTTCATCTGTTCCATCTTCAGAATGAGAAAAAGAAAGAATTTCTCTTTCTTTTTCTCATGGTTATTTTTCACCATGACCAAGGGCGGCTGTCAAGACTGTCTGACGAAAAAAAATGACTTCTTTTTGTCATTTTTTTTCGTCAGACACCCGAAGGGCTTGGTCTTGACAGCTGACCGCAGCGTCATGGTATCGCGTAGCGCACTTTGAAAACTCTGGCTTTGCACATAGGGAAAGACGGGCCGCAGCACTTTTCCTGCCCATTTTTTTGCTTCTTTTTTTTAAAAAAAAAGAAGGCGGGGTTTGGGGCGGCAGCCCCTCTCTTATCACATCACTTTAAAAAAGGGGCCTGCTCATGATCACTGCTTTAGCAACCATTGTTTATGAAACATCTGTTGAAGTTGTAAAATGGACTGCCGAAAAAAGTGCAGGACTTGTTTTTTTGACTGTTGGGTTGCCTTGGCTTGTCCGTTATGCTGTCAGTTATCTATATTCTTTTGCTTGGTATTACGGGCAAGGGTATTTTCAACAGGTTGATGCGTGGCTTGCAGCAAATCTTCCTACATCTGTCCAGCCAGTGATCAGGCTTACAGGCGTTGCCGCTTACATGGCAATACAGACTGATTTGGTGCAGCATCTCAATATCATCGTTGAGGGGCTTGGGGTCGCTTACGTTGTTGCCGATCTTCGTCGTTCTGGCCGTTTGATTTGATTTGAGGAGGTAAATTATGCAGGAACTGACTCTGCTTTATGGTGATCGTGGTGCTGGGAAAACTACTTTCATGGTCAGCAATATTCTTGAGAAAGTTCGAGAATATCAGGTCACTGCTGGAATGAGTTATGAAGATGCCTGCAAGACAGTTCCTATCCTTCACAATATTGAGGGGCTTGAAATAGGTCTGACCTTTCAGGATTTCATGAAGCTGCATCCTGAACTTGGGTTCCGCAATGTCCGCAGTTTTTTCCAGCCTATCTACGAAAATGCTGAATCTGCATATAAAATACTGCTTGGCTATACTTTTTATGTTGATGAAGCCACTAATCTTTTTACAGAACGTGATCTTAATGCAGATACCAGTTACTATTTAGACCGGATGCGCCATTATGGTCACACTGCGTATTTTGCCTCTGTGGCTCTTGATTACCCAAAAGGATTTTGCGAGAAATGCCAAAATTATATTCAGGCAGTCACTGATGCACATAATCCATTTCCGTTTTTTCACATGTATATACGCCGGACTGGCTCATCAGTCCGCAGTAAAGATTCTTATGCAGGTTTTTTCCTGCTGAGAAGGTCGAAACGGATTTATAAACTTTTTAAAAGTGCAATTTCCAAGTCAGCTTTCCGCCGTGTATCCTATCGGCCAGCAATGTATTTGTCTCTTTTTGCCCTATTTGTTGTCTGCTATTGCGGATATTACATTTACAATTTTGTTGGCTCAAAATTTTTGACTGATCCTGCTGCTGGGCAACAGGTTGCTGCTGATCCTTTCCAGTCACCCGCTCGTGGTGTTGGTGGTGGTGTTGGTGGTGCAGGAAACCCGCTCGCTCGATCACGTCAGTCTGTTCCAGTTTATGAAGCTCCTGCTGTGCCTCAGACTCCCCTTGAACCTGTTCCCTGCTTGCCGGGGTATCCGCTGTCTCGCCTCCGTCGTGATCAGGGCAATGTGCCCTTGCATGTCTCATCTTATGCTGTTAAAGGCAAGGTCTATGTATTGTATGATAATCGTTGGATAAAATTGTCTAAACTCGCTTATCCGTATTACGTCACTCGTGACGGCGTTTTTCTTTTGCTGCCTCCCACCGAATATTGTTTTTCACTTTCAAAAAAGGCTTGAGCGCGGCGGCGGCTGGGCCGCGCCGCGCGGAGCGCATCTGTAACACGCTCTTCAAGATAGTATATACAGGTGACGATCATGCCGGAATTGTTGCATATCGGTCTTGACACTCTGGAGCTTACCGCTACCGCGCCTGTTCAGTTGGATATCATCACTCAACTTGCTGAAAATAAAGCCTTAGCTGCTCAATCTAAAGATGGCTTCCGCGTTGCTGATCTTGGCTTTGGCCCGGTTGCAGTTGATGCGCGGGGGCTGCGGCACTATTCCTACTGCTTCCGCAGCAATACATGTACCTGCTATGTTTCAGCCGGGCAGTCACAGTTTTTTCCGCAGATCAAAATTACCTACGGTTCGCTGATCTGCCAGCAGCAAAGCATTTCTGAGCTGGTTTGGTATGCTAGGCACATGGTGCTGATGTTGACTGGGCAGTCTGCGGAGTTGAAGATATGCCGGGTAGATGTTTGTGCGGACTGGGCAATGCCTGTTGCTGATATTGAAGTGCCTTCTTCTGATTATTTTATTTTTACTGGCAAATGCGATTTTTCACCTCATTACACAGGGCCTCATTACACGGGCTGGCATGTGACCAATGGTAATGTGATGTTTCGTGTGTATGACAAGTTGTGCGAAATTCAGCGCAATCAGCGTGATCAGGCCAAAAGACTTTACTACCAGACTGTTTATTCTGGCTATGAAGCCGTGACCCGGTTTGAACTGGAAATTCGTGGAGAATATGTCCGTCGTTTCGGCCTAACCGTGCACAATTTGGAGCAGCTGCACAAGCAGGTCTATGCCAGCATGTGTTCAACGTGGCTTTGCCTCTATGATCGGCCTGTCGCTCGTGATGGCAATAATTCAAAGCAGCGGCAGGCTCGTCATTTGCATCCTCTCTGGCGACTTCAGCAGCAGGTGGCGGAGACGATTCCGCGCAAGAAAAAAAAAGACTTCACGGTGCGGGATGAGGAAGAGCAGATCAGCAGTCGCCGCCGCTACCATCTTCAGCGGGCGATGACCGCTTCGCTTGGCTACGTCTTTGTTCCCATTCGGCCTGATCATAGTCAAGATTTGGCTGCGGCCTATTATGATGCGCAGTGCTGGTTGGCTGACCAGTACCATGCTGCGATGCGTCGGCTGGATGAAGAGTACGAACGGTACAGGCTTGATGCGGCGGCTGATCCAGACCGGCTTGTGCAGGCGAATGCTACGCAAATGTTGCCTTTCTGAGTAATTTTTTCTTTGCAAATCAGCTTTATAATCTTGACTTTTACTACCTGATGTAGTATGATTTGCGTAGTAATAACCATTAACAGGAGGTGTTTTTATGGCAACGGCAGTAACATCATCGTGTCGTTCCGCAGCGTTACGGACTTACCGCGAGAAGCATAACATTGTCAGGGCGGAACTGGCGAGGTGGGCAGGGATTGATGCTAATACCCTGTACCGGTATGAGACGGGGAGGACTGCTGTCCCCCGCTATGTGGTGCATCTCTACCGCTACTATGTCCGCCTGTACAGGGACAGGGTGCGCGGCGGCGGCAAGGAGGCTATCGAATGAAACAAAAAGAAAAGGTCAACTTCCTCTCTGAAGGCCTAGGAAACCCGAAGAGGAAATTGACCCATGACGAACAGCTCGCTTTGTATGCCAACGCTAAACAGCGTCAGCAGCGGGTTGCACATTGGATGTTACAGAATGCGCCTGATCTTGTCAAGCAGCAGGAATCGTTGTCGGTCTGTGCATCGCTGCTGATTTTCCACCACTATTACCGCTTGCACAGACACCTGCTGCGTGGCGGTATCACCTGCAAACAGCACTTGCTCTGCGCTCCCTGCTCCCTTCGCCGCTCGGCATCCTATGCCAAGGCCTATTATAGGGCTATCCAGCACCTGTTGAAGGAGCATGCAGACTGGGCACCGGTGCTGATCACCAAAACCATCCGTAACAGCTCCAACCTTGGTACGCTCTATCAGGAGTTTATCAAGGCTCATGCTAAGTTGATTCTGCGTCGCCGTCATGCTTTGCAGGCGAAGAAAATTCGCCTTAAAACTCCCACCATCTATTCCGCCTTCCTCGGTGGAGTCGGCAGCTACGAATACAAACGCGGAGCCTTTTCCAAACTCTGGCATCCACACAGCCACGAGCTGGCTTTCATTCGTTTTGTAGATTGGAAAATTACTCCTGTCAGGGAGTTTCGTTGGCGCAAAGTTGATGGCAAGCGAGTGCAGATCGAGGAAACCGTCTACAAGCCCCTTGAAATCGAATCCCGTCTGCGTGAGGAGTGGAAACAACTCACCGGCGGCAGTTGGGTTTGCGATGTGCGGATGGTCGCTTGGTCTGATCAGGGCTTGACCCAAAACGATGAGGAGCTGTTTGGTGCGGTGGCTGAAGTCATGGGCTACTGCCTCAAGATGCAAGAAATTTCGCCTGATGATCAGGTGGAAGCCTACCGCATCCTGCGCCGCCGCCGTCTGACTTACACATACGGTGCGCTGCGCAACGTGGAGCTGCCAGACGAGGCGATGGATGACGACGATACGATTCCTGAAGATGAGCCGTGGGTTGAACTGATCTACCGCTGGTGGGCTGACCGCAAGGAATACTCCCTTGCCGAGGCCCCGCGCCAGCCTGCTGACGCGCTCATCTCGCCGCATCAGTCCTTGCCTAAAAAATCATCGCGCGGAAAACGGAAGAAAGTGCAGGAGGAAACTGCGTCCGGCGATATCTTGGACATCATCAACGACTGGATTGCCCAGCAGGAGGTCTGAACATGAAATCAATAGAAATGGCTTGGAGCCTTGCGCTGCTGATGACGGTAATTTTAATCTGCTGCATCATCTATGCCTGCTACCGCTTTGTCGAAACAACAATTGCAAGCATCCCTTGCGAGGCATTCATCATCCTTGGCCTCGTTTGCTGCGCGTCGCTTGGATTGGTAGTTTCCGGTGCATCAGTATTTGCTGTGCGGTGGATGTCTTATAGATCGCAGCAAATATTTGCCAAGCGCGGCCTTTTTCCGCACGTCTATAATGGCCGGACGTTCATGAATCTCAATGAGCAGGGCGCACAGACGATGGCTGCATTGAGTGCGGGTGGAAAGCCTCCTGCGGCGGTTGTCTCCAAAATGCTTGATCGGCTCGACCCTGCACTGATTCCCGGCCCGGCGGCTGAACAGCGTCCGTTCTTGACCGTGGATGACGTGCTGCAATTCGATCCCAAGACCTCGCCACACTGGTTGCTGATCGGTGGGACTGGCAGTGGGAAGACCTCATCAAGTTATCAAATCCTGTCACAACT
>JACCEE010584632.1_pt1 | contig 12854 bp, 9 predicted proteins | sample 7449931 | NCBI WGS metagenome assembly JACCEE01 (sample SAMN15323457, study PRJNA562643) | freshwater metagenome | isolation source: river surface water | place: USA:Blue River Watershed | collected 2017-08-19 | reverse complement strand
CTTTGATAGCGGCGGATCTCACGGAGAGCAACCGTCCCAGGGCGGTAGCGATGTGGCTTCTTCACTCCTCCGGCATCAGGGGCGGATTTGTGGGCGGCCTTTGTTGCAAGCTGTTTGCGAGGTGCTTTCCCTCCTGTGGATTTGCGAGCCGTTTGCTTGGTGCGTGCCATGGTGGGTGGTGGTTTTGTGGGTGTTGATGAGTTCCAGATTGCAAATTGTTTTTTGGCGCAGAGGGAGAGAGGGAGGTTTTTGTGTGGGTGTCCATTGCGCACCGTTGTACCAGTTCCTACGTAAGCTCTTCGAATTTCCCGCCAAATTATAATTCCTACCTTCGTTTACGGAATTATTTTTCTGATTTTGCTATATAGAGATACACAATGCAACAATGCAAGAAGAGGTAAGATATTCACCTTGCTCCTGATCTACATCCATACTTGAACGTCACCAAGTTAGTGCTCACGGAGAAATCAAAGGATTTTTCCTGTTGAGAGCTTTCAAGTAGACAGGAAGTAATGATAAAAGCGGATGGTGCAATTTAAAAACTAACACAATAGCAATGAGAGGAAAGTTAATTGATCTAAAGACAACTAAAGGAACCTTACATCTCCCTTTTTACCCCAGTAGCACTTGTAGCACAACGATCCCTTGAGCCTGGCTGACCACATCCCATCGGATCCCGCCCCATTGCAAACCTTACAACGTACTGAGCTTTTTTCCCAGTAGCACTTTCTGCACAACGATCCCTTGCGCCTGGCTGACTTTGTTATCCCATTCTTAAGGCAAACAATACAATTATTATACTTCTTTCCTGATTCCTTGAGAGACTGTTCATTCTTTCCTGATTCCTTGAGAGACTGTTCAGCAGTGTTATCATTTCCTTTTCTTTTGTAGCAAGTTTCACACAATCCCCCCCGGCGCTTGGCAATGGAGTTGCAACCTTGGAGTACACACTTTGGTTTCTCAATTTTGTTCCCCCGTTTCACATAGCAAACTTGGCACAACCCCCCCTTGTACCTGCTTTGACTCTTGACGCAATCCACACAAAGTTTCTTATCGTATTTGGAGTGGAAACAATCTTTGCATAAACCCTCTTTGTGTGAATCATTAGCCACCCCAACCCTTATGCAAACAAAGCAGTAGCTCAATGATAATATCATCTCACTTGACCTTATTTTGTGACCAGGCAGGATGAATGTTGGTATATCAAGTCGTAGCATGTCGAACATTGCACAAACCTGAAACATTTCGAAATTTTTATCATCATCAATAAATCTCCTATCCGGTACACAGACCTCGCCATCAAGTCGCTCCTCGTACCCTCCTCGTACCCTCTCATATTCTTTCATTTGACTCCAGTAATCGTTGTCAGCCAAAGCCAGCTGGTGATTTGACTTTTTATTCTTGTTTGGGCGCACAATGCCCTCCTGCTTCATTGCTTTCTCGGCTTCTTTCGTGAGCTTTTTTTTCCTATCAGCTTCATTTTGCAAAGCACTCAATGACTTGTAAGCCAGATTGTATTGTCCTTTTGCCAGTGCAGTGCTGATTATCTTTGTCTCATCAGGGATCTCAAGTAGTGACAAATCTGTTTTCATAGCAGCTTTGCCAACAATGCCAAAATCAATCAGTTTGTACACGCTTTCAAAATATTGTTCGTTCTTCTTCTCCCACTTCCTATTTTCGTCCACACTTTCTTGTAATACCTGCCCTTCTGTTGCTTGCTGCTGGAGAACCATTAGTCGTTCCGGCTCTTTTTTTTTTCTTTCAGTTGCATTCACCTCCTCGCTAAACACCATTTGACTTTCGACCATCCACTCTTCTCGCGCACCAAACCATGAGATCCTCACCTTGCATTCTGTTGAATTTGGAAACAGTACTCTCCCTGTAAGTCGATCAGCAGGTTGCTCACTCTTACCAACCAAGACAGTATGCTTCCCCTGAGGTTTTATAAGAGAACTTTCTACCGGAATTGTCATGACACTGTGTCCTTGAATTACTCTGACAATGACTCCGTGTATCCCTCCTTCTCTCACCACCTCCCCTTGACCCTTGTACAGATCAATCATTCCTTCATTGCATAACTGTTCTCCAACCATCCAGTTTCCTGTTACATCATTCCCTTCCCAGAACTTTATTTGCTTTGGTTTTTCAAGAAGACCCAGGCTCTTAGCGATTCTCTCATAATGAATTTGCCTTCTGCGCCTTCGTCTATAGACCTTTTCTTTCTGACGTCTCTCTGCCTTTTCTTCGTCCGTCTTGGGTGCATTCCCTTCCCCAGTCTTCTCGTTGTAGCACCGATCACAAAGCATACCTTCTCGTCTAGCTCTGTTTATCTTTGGTGCATTTACTTTCCCACTCCCTGGCAAAATTGATGATCTACACATTGCCACATTCCATTTCTCAATGCAAGCAACACAGTGGTGTCTCAAGCGGGGTTTCTTTGTGGGTAGGGACAATGCATGGCATCCTGCTCTCTTTTTGCGCATCATGGGGAGGGGTTTGGAGCGGATTAGGTTTTTGATGGGTTTTGGTTTCGATGACACCAGACCTCCAGAGAAGCAAGAGACTTTGGAATAGGATTCTTCCTCTACATTCTCATTTGCAGAGTCAATTTGGATGTTATGTGGTGGCTGAGGTTGTTGGTTGAGAAGTTTGGTAACATTACTCCTCTTGGGAGTGCTAGTTTTCCCAACGGATGATTCATCAAAAACAGGCTCGGGTGAGAAATCAACAAAGTCATCTTTAATGACCATCTCTTGGAAGTGCGAATTCCCATCATACCAAATAGTTGCGCATTTTTCCGGTGGGACCCTACATGAGTTCATATACTCGTGACACTGAACACTGCCGTCTGGCCTGTAGAAAAAGTAGTAGGACCTCGGCTTGGTTCTTTTGTAACCAATGTCATCAACCATAAATAAAGACATTCTGTATTTCAAGGCCACCATAGGGAGCAAAAGATGCGGCTGGAACCAGAAATGCTTCTTTACAAATTTTTTCTTGACCTGAAAGTATTTGGCGCTCCACACCCTTGTGAGAAGCGACTCAAATCTTTGCGCCAACTCTCCTTCAACATCAGTTTCCCAGTATTTCTTTGGGTGTTTCTTGATATCTTCCGCCAGCTCCTCCTGGTTTGCAAATTCCTTCTGGTGAAAATTACGATTATGAACTCCCATAGAATCTAGAACACAAGAGTTCCCCCCCAATCCCAGAATCGTCTCACGGTTGTCCAACATCCACTGCCAAAGCCCCTGACGAAAACGCATCACCCCCTCGTACGACTCCTGAAGCTCGCCCTTTAGGCCCTCATCAATCTCCAGCCTATTGGGTGCATATTTCTCAAACCACTTTCGCATTGCTCGCTGAAGGGCATAATACCCACAATTACCATCAGCATCAACATTGAAAAGAGTGCAGTACACGCTAATGTTGGCTGCCTCCGTGAGGTCACATAAGTATGCATTGATCCTTTGGCAAATGTGTGTCCCAACAATGGCTCCCGAACTGTCACTACTGTATCCATTGTCTTCGTCTGGCGTGCGTTTGGTCGGATGGATAAGCGGAGGTACAATGGGCCCATACTTTTGCGAATTGAACTGAAACGTGGGAGAGAGAGGCTCGGGTGACGGAGCCCGCAGAGCTTCCGTCCGACCCCACACTGGTGGGGGGATATGAAAGGCAGCAGAGTCTGCGGCGACGGAGGCAGGGGCGGAACCGGGCAGGGAGGACGAACCGGGCAGGGAGGACGATGGCGTCGACAGCTGCGTAGAAGGGATTGCTTTACCACGGCCGCGACCACGGCCACAGCAGAGCAGGGGGGTTTGGGATAGAAGAAGGTTCCAATCCAATGGGTGCTTGTTGCCACGCCTTGTGTCAACCATGGCGGCAGATGAGGAGCGTGTTGGGGGCAAGGTATTGAGGGAAGGGAGGGGGAGGGATTTTTTCAAGCTCATGTCAATGCGTCATTTTATACCAGTTCCTTTGTAAGTACAATGGGTTTTTTGAGAGTTTCGGTTGTGTGTTACGGTACAAGAAGTAAAAATATTTAGTAGTTATGGTACTACATAACATATTAACTAAAAACCTGACAGTGAGAACCTAAATCTCTCCTCGTTCCCTCCTCACATCCTCCTAGAGGAGAGTAGTTCATTGAACAACAGTTTGTCTACACATGGTCTACCTTTGTTCTTTTCTTGGATATCAGTCCTAAGAACCTCCCAGTCTGAATAAACAAGAGTGAATTGCTTGGCAAAGCGATTTCCTGCGACTGTTAGAGGAAGCATAAGAGCGTAGTCACCAATTCTCACATTCAGATCCTCTTTTTTAATTGTTTGTACAGACCCCTCCTTGAAGCTGCAGAAATGCACCCCTGATACTTTGTCATCCATGATACCACCAGCGTTGTATTCGAAAGTGATGTAATGAACAATGTCATATCCATTATCATCGAAGTTATACCCGCCATGAAATGCGACACATACAATATCAGTATCTCCATCTAGAGTGAAGCAGCTCAGAGCCTTACCATCCCTATGCCTTCGTTTGATATCTTCACAAGAATCAAACACGTGATAACCCTTGTACCATGTCCTTGGATCGCTGGTAAGTATCTCAGGGAAGGCATTCATCAATGTATCAAACCCATTGAGCTTATGGAGTAGTCTCAGTTTCCACTCTCTGTATTCCTGGTTTTTTTGCATCCCATAAAGAATGGCCTTTGGACTCCGGATAGAATTTTCTTCTCTAGCCTCATAGATCAGTATTGCATTCCCCAAGTAATCCCACTGGCTTTTAATATTCACACAAAAACTCAACCATGCACCTTTGTTCCAAATGTACGTTTCATTATTGCTCTCGAATGTGTTGGCATCAACAAGTTTATCAGAGTCATCCATTCCAGTGGTTTCCATGTTGCAGGTTTCCACTTCTGCCTCAAGCGACTGGTCCAGTGCATTATTGGAGTCAGTGGAGGTTGCCCCTTCTTTCTGTGAATTGCACTGCTGGAATTCTGCCTCAAGGGACCGGTCCAGTATTTTGCTAAAAAGCCTTAACCATAAAGCATTTTTATTTCCAGAAAGCTTTTCGTTCATCTGCTTAAGCTTGCTCGTCAAGGTCTTGGTTGATATTTTGCGCAACTGTTCTTTCTTCACAGTAAATTTACGCTTGGGACTTGGTTCAATCTCTTTGAGCAAAGTGACAACGTCGTCATAACTGAGCTGATCGACTAGATCAGTACTGTTCCTCTTTCTTTTCCGAGTCTTTTTCCGAGTCTTCTGGTTAGTATCCCCTTTACTATCATCCTTTTCTGGATCATCCTTTTTCCCAATTGAACCAAACTCCTTGTGCAAATAATGTGCAGTGGACATCAGCAACTTCATATATTGTTCAACCTCACTTCCCTCAATGTCTCCTCTGGCCATGAGCACTGAAATGCATGCTTGTGAAGCATTCATCATTCGTGACATATTGACGAAGTGCATCTGTTTCTCTTCATCGACCGGATGGTTTAGAAAGTACATCCCATACAAGTAAGAGAAAAGCCTCATGAAGGCATTGGTGTTTTCACTGACCCACGCAGCTTTTGGTAGACGCTTGATTTTGCACCAAGAGAGTTGAAATGCAGCTATGTCATTTATTGTCTCATTTGCGAATTTGTCAAATGTCGACATCCTCTTCCACTTTGCCAGCACACCATGAAAGAAATCAATCATATCACAAATCATTCCGTGGCTCACACCGTGCATTGGCAGATCTGGTAACCTGTGTCTATCAAAGCAATCATATTCCAACCATATAGCAGGCAGGATTTCTCTAATGTCAGTCCTGGTATTATTGCTTTTGTCTTGATCCACCAAATCGTCGATCCGTTGTACTATGACATCATTTACATTGCATGTGCGCAGGTAATCCGTGAGTTCAGCCTTCAACCATTTCCCCTCACGCCTCATCTCATAAGCAAAAGAGCAAGCTTGGATGAGGAATTCCGAGCTAAGTTTGATCGGACCAATCTTCTTCAGTCCGGGCTCACGGCCCTCTGGTGGCTTGACAGACACATTGCATTCCTTTGCCTCAGGGTAATCTTTTGGCACAGGTGAATCTTGAACTCCTGGATTGAGGGTCCAGTTTTGGCATTTCTGGCAACTCCTTTGAGTACTCCTTTCTCCAAGAATGAGGAGCAAATGATCCTTGTAGCACTCCACACATGCAGGGAATAAAGATGTGACACTATGAGCATAGTTCGAAATTTTACCATAGTGACCCTCCTTCCTGGTATGTCCAAGGCCCTGTCTTTCAGGGCGATCCGCCGAATGCAGCAGGAGACCAAATGCCACATCTCTGATATCATTGGTATCACCGAAGTAACACTGGAATCCACGCTGCAGCTCTCTTGCTTCTCTCATGTAATGGTCTATTACGGGAGTGTGATCATCGCTGCTTTTTCCCATAGCGAGAACATGTGTGTAGGTCCCCTTGTTGATTTCAGCCCATGGAGGAGAGATAGTCACAGTCAAGATCCAGACACTGTTGTCTTTCTGTTTGACAAAGCAGCGCAGGAAAGAATCAGACCAGAAGTAAACATATCCCTTGCTCGTACGCTTGATCTTTTCTGCCTGTTGATCAGGCTCCTCATTTTCCATTGCTTTTCTCATTGCTGCTTCAATGTCAGTAACAAGATCTTTAACAGCCCGAGTCCCATTCAGACCATCCATGCTTCCCTCCATTCCCGTACGACCATCCCACGCAAAGTTGAACCCACCGCGATGTCCAGCTGCAAGCATAATAGTTTCCTTCAAGCTCACACATGCGTGATTATTTACCTCAAAGACTTCCTGCACAGGGAAGTTTTTCATTATGGAGTGAGTGCCATCAATAAAGAAGCGACGTGCATCTGTGCGAGTCCTTGGGAAATTCGTTTTGCTGCTACATGTTGTATTAAGCATGTCACGCATTTTACTCTGAAACTGTAGAAATACATCATTCAGGTCACCCTTGATGCCAAGTAATATTTTTTGCATCATGTACGCCAGCTGCGTTTCATCTATGTCAGACAAGCCCGACGAATCCTCTTTGTTTTCAACATTGGCTCGATGAACCAATCCCTGGTACCCACCGGTGTCAACAGACTTCATGGATCTGACAACGTATTTTTGATAGAAATATAACTGTGTTTGGCTATAGGCCTCCGCCTTAGAATTTTTGCGTACAAACTTCTTAGCATCGTCAGTCCTGAAGTCAAGAAAATCGAAGTCATGGAACCCATAGTCCAACTGAGTATCCACGATGATTGGTTTTGCTGGTTTCAGTAGGCCTTCTATTGGCAAAGCATGCTCATCAAAATGTGGGTTGAGATTCATTCCCTGGTGAGTCATAAACTGGTGGTATTCAATGCTATCGCAATCCTCATTCTCTTCTTGTATTGTGTTTTCCATATTTATTTCAATAATTTCTGGTACGTAGTTTTGCGAGCAGTCTGGTACAGCGCCATGCTCTTCGTCTTCAGAATCAACATCATCGTTCATACTGTCTCTGGGATCACTTACATCATCGCCAGCTTCCACATCCAATACTTCTTGCGGGCGAATTCCGTCGCTGCTCGCACCTTTGCCTGGCTCCAATTGTACAACCCCTTCCATGTCCATTGAGGCTTCTGTGCAATCAAACTCGACACACCCTGTGTCTGCTTGCTCTTCATCCTGCGGGCAATTTCCGTCGCTGCTCGCACCTTTGCCTGGCTCCAATTGTACCACACCTTCCGTGTCCGTCACTACTACCACGCGTTCAGAGTAATCTTCATGCTTCTCCAATTTCACATCGTGGGCCCGTCTAATGTGATAATTCATGTAGTTGCGTATCGATTTGGATTTGAAAGTCTCCATTGGAAAATGACTGCTGGTGCACTCCGAAATGAGGCATTTGACATACTCTCTGTTGCAGGCTTCACACTTAATGTGGCAATATTTTTTCTTGTCATTCATTGCAGACGCATGAGCTTTTGAGCACTCAGCGCAATAATGTGTATCAACCGCAAAAAAGGGCCTTGCATTGCAAAGCACAGTCATGGCCGTATTCAGAAATACCGAGCCTTGATGGTGCGTGGTTGGACTCGTGTATTTTCCTAGCCATACACTCCACATGAACTCATTGACTACACCAAGAAACAAATGGAAAATCCTGATCATCGTCCCGGCAAGAATCCCAATGATAAGCCTCGGCACCAGCAGCATGGCTAGTGCAAGGAAGGCCAGTACTTCAGTTAACCCAGACGACAACGCAAACAGACATTGGACCAAGAAAAAGAGTTCTGTCACGTGACCAGAAATTGGAATTGTCCTGGAACATGCTGAGTGTGATTTTACTGTCTGTCTTTCCACTTGCGAATGCTTGCGTTTGTGGTGTGTCTTCCTATAGTGTTGTGTCATCTTGCAGTATTTAAAGGACCCCGGGCAGCCATATTTCCACAGAATTGATCTGTTGAGTTTCACCAAGCCAGGACCAGTCATTTCTGCACTATCTGTATCAGAAGCAGCACAGGCTGAGAATGTAAAACGTGATGACATGTTGTCAAATACAACAATTGAAAAGAGATGCTTGATATGATGGCTTCTCTTGTGATTGACAATTGAAAGTCTTTTTTGTGAGTGGTGGAGGTATGAGGTATGGTTGTCTTCAATAAAAGTTCATTTTAGTCTTGTAAAAAGCGTGCCGAAATGTGATAAGACTGATTGGCGCCATTTATTTCCCATGTAGGAACTAGTACTGATCGGCGCGACTGACACAAGGTCCTAAACCTCCCGCCCTCCCTTGACCCCTGCTCATGTTGTTGTTGTTTCAAAAAAACCTTCGCGCCATTTATTTCCCACGTAGGAACTAGTACTGTTTGGCGCAACTGACACAAGGTCCAAAACCTCCCACCCTCCCTTACCGTTGGTTGCCTGCTCATGATTGTTGTTTCAAAAAAACCATTGCTAACCATTATTATTTATTTCATTCACAACAACATCATTCATTGTATTGACTTTCATCATGGACACCAGATCATCTTATCTTCATCCGCCCAATCAGAACCTAGGGCAAGCACCTCTCATCGATGGGTTTCAAGGGCATCATGCTGCGCATTCCCTAGCACATCCATCTAATCATCCGCCCCATCAGAACCTAGGGCACCTCCTTCCACAAAATCTTCTTCCCAGCTCAATAACTGCTGATCCACCCCAGCCTCACGAGGCGTTCTTGAACTACCTTCAACAACAGGCAACTGCCCCTCAACAACAGTCTCTACAACCACAGAACGGTTATGTCAATGGCAATAACAACAGCTTCTCTGTCGGTCAAAACCTGACAAGTAATTCCCATACTACCAATGTCAATATCGTCTACCATGCAGCCCAGCCATCGACCGACGATGATCGCAAGGTCCGCATGTCCGAAGATGGGAAGATTGTCATAATTCCTCCTTCATTGCTTCCCAGAATCAAGAAAGATATTACTTTAAATCGCGCCATGGAATACATTAATTTTTGGCCAAAGTTGGACATAACCCAGGCGAAAAGGGGAATAGTCTACCCGGTGACATCGGTGAATGATGGTGAAGTCGAAAGGTTCCGGTCTTATCTAATAACATTCTTCGATGACATACATAAAACGGGCAGAGAGGCGTTGAAGCAACGCATTGCTAGGAATTTTAGACAGGCGGGATACAAAGTGAATGGTTCATTAGTTTCCACATATGACCACGCTAAAGATGTTCTAAAAAGTGATTTGATGAAGAATATGGATCGACTGGAGGTAATGAAAGTGATGTTCAGATTGATACACTCTTGCAACTACGAAACTTCTGACTTTGTGAAAAAAGAGTTGCCAGAAATTATCAACGCTAGGGGGCAATGTCCACAATTCTCTATGCCATTTGCCATCCCCAACTCGGAGGATACGTTTCGCAACCATTGCCTGGTCAGAATTGCCAACAGCGGCGGTGATAGTGTAATTGCAGAATTAAGGGAATTGTCTCTGAAACAGTTTGGAATGTGCATCTCCAAATATGAGAGGATCCCTAAGAAGCTTGATGCAATCCTTGTGCGGGCGAGGTACTTCCAAGAAATCCTTTTTAAACCGACCTTGAAATCCTACCTCATTGTTTCAAGAAACATCCTGCCCGAGAACCTTCAGAAAAAGCAAGATGTAACTATGGAAGACCTTGAAAAGTTCTTCCATAATTCCGATAATGGTCCCACGTTCTGCAAGCATCTCTATAACTTTGCAACTGCTGCACTTGTTTCTGGACTTTCCTTCAACGATGCAGTCCATCATCTGAAAGAGACATGGGATGCTATGGCTGTTTCGATGGAGCACTACCCAGGGTTGACTCCACCCGAGAAAACTGTCGTACTTGGCAAGAATGTGCATTCACCTCATAATACGTCTTTTTATCCCATAGTGGCAAGGGAGTTGGCATCGCATGGCCTCAAGGAGCCTACAGCAGAGAAGCGGGAGTCGAATGACAGTTTGCCTATCAAGAAGAGAACCATGGGAAATGAGCTTGACTCAGTAAGTCATTTTTCCTCCGTATGCATATCATGTCTGATTATCCACAGTCTCACGGTGGTCGAAGTTTTCTCATGGCCTCAAGGAGTGTACAGCAGAGAAGCGTGAGGAGCATGCTATTGATAACAGCAAGAGAACCACGGGAAATGAGCTTGAGTCAGTAAGTCATTTTTCCTCCGTATGCATATCATGTCTGGTAATCCACAGTCTCACGGTGTTCGAAGTTATCTCAACTCACTCCTCAGAATAAGGTCCCCTCCCCTGTCAAAACTCCTGATAGCATTGGAAAATTAATGGAAGAAGCCTTGCATGAAATGGATTATACGTTTCCAATGTCACTGTTTGAGTTGAATTCTCCTTCTACAACACTTGAATTTGAAGCAGTGAGCAACGAAGTGCATAATTTTTTTCCTCTGTTATTTGTCTCAATTTCATGTATCGTTGTGTGTCACTTGAGTCTCGAGCTTACGAGTTTTCTTCCATTCTCTGTTCTTCTCTCATTTCATTTGCAGCCCAAGAGAGGTGCAGTAACAACACAGCAAACAGAAACTGATGGTACAACAAACAAGACGAAAGAAGACACCATTCAGAATGATAAAGATAACTCGAACGGAGCAGAAGCAGTACAGAACAAGGAAACACAACCTGGAGATAAATTGAACGGAGCAGAAGCAGCGAGCAACGAAGTGCGTAGTTTTCCTCTGTATTTTACCTCTGTTTTTTTTCATGCTACTCATCACAGAACCATGTTATCTTTTTTGACACTTGAAGTCAAGTAAAAGGAGGATTGCAAATGTATTATCTGTGAGCCATGACATCTTTTATCGTTATCTGGATGCTTTTTGAATTACTCTCACCTAAGGTCTCATTGAATGTGATACATTGCACAGAATGGGGGTGCAAAAGTAAGTCTGTCATCAAACATGTCTGATGCTAGAAATGTTTTCCTCAACAAAGCAGCTGCCTGTACATGCACAGAAGAAGGTGAAGAATGCGCCAGCGGTGAGTTCGTTGCAGAGATATTATGCATTCCTGAATTGTTGGCTGATCAGTTGTCAAACGTCCATGTCGCAGTGGAAATGGCAAGGCTTTCATCTATGCAAAACCCCAGGATGTGGAGCTACACTCCATCTAGATCCAGAGTGTTGTTCCAAATTCTGGTATGGGGACGCTGAAAATAGCAATCCTCGTGGATCAAGGTTCTCCTCGAGGCATAAAAACGACAAATCTGTTACCGGTGCAAAGAAGATGATAGTATACAAGGTCTGCAATAAACTTGGATGCACACACAAAGACCCAACAAAGTGGAAGCAGGAAACGCACAAGGAGTACGTGCAGAAGAAGTGGAGAGAAGGGCGGCCTAAAGAGGACTTGGTAGACCTGAACTGTTTGCATTGTGGTGGTCTTTTGGAGGAAGAACCTCGGAAATGAAAGCAAGAAGAATAGGGTGCATTGTGAGTGGGGGTTTAGGTTGGGGTTTTATTGCAGCATTATGTGGGGAGAGGGAGTTTCTTGGGTTGGTGTCAATGCGCTTTTTCATACTAGTTCCTCTGCATTTGGCACGTAGGAATGGGGTATTTTGAGGGGGGGGCAAGTAGTTCAATTTTTGGGGGCAATACAACGAATTCTATGTAGACTCGGGTTTAGATTTAGTGGGCATATAACCTTTTAATATAGTGGAAAATACAGCCTTTTCCTATTCTGTATGTAGGGGCCAATATTCCTACAGAATTACTACCTGCTATTTACCCTACTTTTCTCGAACAGCCACGACGTCTGTCCGTCGACTGAACTATTCTGTATGTAGGGGCCAATATTCCTACAGAATTACTACCTGCTAATTACTCTACTTTTCTCGGACAGCCACGACGTCTGTCCTTCGACTGAACGGAATCAAATTTGAAATGACGTACTGATTCCTATTTGAAAGAATTTCAGGTGAATCCCAGGACAACAATTCAAATACCTTTTCGTACTAATTCCCACACAGAAAAGATCCCTGGCATTCGCCTGAAGTTGATGAATCCCAGGTGAATGTCAGGCGATGAGTTTACTGGCAAGACTGAAATTCGCCTGGAATTTTCAAGATTTTCTTGGCTATTTAGAGAGGCACAAATCTGAAATTCACCTGGAATAAAACTCAGTACACATTCAACTGATTCCTACCTTAGCCCCCATCTCTGGAATTCCACTGAAATAATTTCAAGCGAACAAACCTAGCAACAGGGAGATAGGGATTTATTGCAATTGGGACGATACCTGGAATTCACCTGGGGTTTTCCAACTCCCAGACGACTCCCAGCCAAAAAGTGCCG
>JACCEE012484311.1_pt1 | contig 12856 bp, 11 predicted proteins | sample 7449931 | NCBI WGS metagenome assembly JACCEE01 (sample SAMN15323457, study PRJNA562643) | freshwater metagenome | isolation source: river surface water | place: USA:Blue River Watershed | collected 2017-08-19 | reverse complement strand
GTCTGGTACTTGAAGTACAACAACAGCTGGGTGGCGGTACTGTACGTGCCATCGCGTTAGGCTCCACTGACGGTCTGCGTCGTGGTGCTGAAGTTGCCAACACTGGCAAAGCCATTCACGTCCCTGTGGGTAAAGCCACACTGGGCCGTATCATGAACGTACTGGGCGAGCCAATCGACGAAGCTGGCCCAATCGGTGAAGAAGAGCGCATGCCAATTCACCGCGCAGCACCAAGCTACGAAGACCAGGCTGCTTCTAACGCACTGTTAGAGACCGGTATCAAGGTTATCGACTTAGTCTGCCCGTTCGCTAAAGGCGGTAAAGTAGGTCTGTTCGGTGGTGCCGGTGTAGGTAAAACCGTTAACATGATGGAACTGATCCGGAACATCGCGATCGAACACAGCGGCTACTCAGTATTCGCCGGTGTTGGTGAGCGTACCCGTGAAGGTAACGACTTCTACCACGAAATGAACGACTCGAACGTTCTGGACAAAGTATCACTGGTCTATGGCCAGATGAACGAGCCGCCAGGAAACCGTCTGCGCGTGGCACTGACTGGTCTGACTATGGCCGAGAAGTTCCGTGACGAAGGCCGTGACGTTCTGTTCTTCGTTGACAACATCTACCGTTACACCCTGGCCGGTACTGAAGTATCTGCACTGTTAGGCCGTATGCCTTCAGCAGTAGGTTATCAGCCAACGCTGGCGGAAGAGATGGGCGTTCTGCAAGAACGTATCACCTCTACCAAAACTGGTTCTATCACGTCTATTCAGGCCGTATACGTACCAGCGGATGACTTGACTGACCCGTCACCAGCTACCACGTTCTCTCACTTAGATGCGACCGTCGTACTGAGCCGTAACATCGCGTCTCTGGGTATCTACCCGGCGATCGATCCACTGGACTCAACTTCACGTCAGCTGGACCCATTAGTGATCGGTAAAGAGCACTATGAAGTGGCCCGTGGCGTGCAGTCAGTGCTGCAGCGTTACAAAGAGCTGAAAGACATCATCGCGATCCTCGGTATGGACGAACTGTCAGATGCAGACCGCACTACAGTATTCCGTGCCCGTAAGATCCAGCGTTTCCTGTCACAGCCATTCTTCGTTGCTGAAGTATTCACTGGCTCTCCAGGTAAATACGTTTCACTGAAAGACACTATCCGTGGCTTTAAAGGCATCCTGGAAGGTGAATTCGATCACATGCCAGAACAAGCCTTCTACATGGTTGGTTCTATCGACGAAGCGATCGAAAAAGCGAAGAAGCTGTAATTTTACAGCTTTAGGAGAGCGAAATGGCGATGACAGTACAGTTGGACGTGGTAAGTGCTGAAGAGCGTATCTTCTCCGGCCTTGTTGAGTCCATTCAGGTTACTGGTAGCGAAGGTGAGCTGGGTATTTTACCTGGCCACATTCCACTGCTGACTGGCATCAAGCCAGGCATGGTGCGGATCGTAAAACAGTTCGGTGAAGAGCATCTGATCTATGTAGCTGGTGGCGTACTTGAAGTACAACCACACACAGTGACAGTGCTGGCCGATGTGGCGATCCGTGCGGAAGACCTGGACGAGCAGGCAGCATTGGCGGCTCAGAAAAAAGCCGAAGAAGCGATGCAACATGCCGGCGCTGACTTCAACTATGCAGAAGCTGCGGCCCAGCTGGCCGAAGCGATTGCTCAGTTGCGTCTGATCCAGAAACTGCGCAAAAAGTAAGTTGTTTCTTGCTGAAAAAGCCACCTGCGGGTGGCTTTTTTTATGCGCGCGGTTCATGGCGCTGACCTGACAAGCCAAGGCGTTGCGTTGTTAAAAATTGCTCCAGTCAATTTTTTTATGGTTGATAGTTTATGTTAACCTGCTAGTTACATCATTTAATTCAGATTTCTGTTGAAATGCTTACAGGAGCCGCACGCGGATGGATCAAAGTGAAAAACGTAGTATTCACTGGGAAAAATGGACTGCCGTTGGCACTGTTGTGATGGCGGTGTGTGCTTTAATCACATCTTTGTGGCAAGGCTATACCCTGCAACAGCACAATAAATTGTCACTAAGACCTTATCTCGAATTCGAAGCCAATTTTCAGCGGATGCCGGATAAACGGATTAGTTTCGAGCTGCTGGTTAATAACAACGGCATTGGGCCTGCTGAAGTCACGCAAATGAAAATCTGGCTCGGTGGCGAGCAAATCTCGTCAACCCATCGGATTTGGCCAACGTTAAAAGTTGCAGCGCCGACAGATTGCCTGGGAGCTGGTAACGTCGCGCGTTTTTACAAAGTTGATGACCAACAGATGGTGATCAGGGCAGACGAAAAATGCCTGCTGACCGATGCAGAGTACCAAAAACTACATCAACAACTGCGGATCGAGCTGACCTATCAGTCATTGTATGGTGACAGTTACCAGGTGAGTTGGGGAGAGCCGGCAGCACGCGGTTAAGATGCGCTTTTGATAGAGCGGATAGCGCTGCTATTTACCTGCTGTTCGGTTAGAATCGACGGATAACATTTAAAAAGGATTGGCTCAGATGGCTTTAAACGTCGTGATCCTGGCAGCCGGTAAAGGCACCCGGATGAAATCAGCTTTACCAAAAGTCTTGCATAAGGTCGCAGAGCGGCCGATGGTGCAGCACGTGATCGATACTGCGCGTCAGCTCAATGCGGCACAAATTAACCTGGTGTATGGCTATGGTGCAGACCAGCTGAAGGCTGGTTTAGGTGAGCAGCCATTAAACTGGGTACTGCAGGCTGAACAGCTGGGAACCGGTCATGCGGTACAACAGGCGCTGCCGCATGTGGCTGATGAAGACGTCGTGCTGGTGTTATATGGCGATGTGCCACTGACCCGCTTAGAAACGCTGCAGCAATTACTGGCAGCACGCAGCGAAAATGGTCTGGCCGTGCTGACCGTTCATCTGCAAAACCCAACCGGCTATGGCCGTATGGTGCGCGAAAACGGTAAAGTCGTTGGTATTGTTGAACAAAAAGATGCCAATGCTGAGCAGCTGAAAATCACTGAAGTGAACAGCGGCATCATGGCAGTACCAGGCAAGCAGCTGAAAAGCTGGCTGGGTAAACTGCAAAACAATAACGCGCAGGGCGAATTCTATTTAACCGACATTATCGCGATGGCGCATGCTGAAGGCGTGGATATCACAACAGCTCATCCGGCTAATCCGATTGAAACCGAAGGCGCAAATAACCGTGTGCAGCTCGCGCAGCTGGAGCGCGCTTATCAGGCGCGTCAGGCAGAAGTGCTGATGCTGAACGGCGCGAATCTGCGCGATCCGGCGCGCATAGATGTGCGTGGTGAAGTGACTGTGGGTTCGGACGTGATGATCGACGTCAACGTCATTTTTGAAGGCAAAGTGGTACTCGGCAATGGCGTCGTCATTGGTGCCAACTGTATTCTGAAAGACTGTACTGTTGGCGACAATACTGAGATTAAGGCCAATACCATGGTGGAGTCGTCCACTATTGGTGCTGATTGTTCCGTCGGGCCTTTTGCCCGGATCCGGCCGGATTCCGTGCTGGCAGACGACAGCCATGTCGGTAACTTTGTCGAGCTGAAGAAAACCCGCCTGGGTAAAGGCTCAAAAGCCAATCACCTGACTTACCTCGGTGACGCGGTGATCGGCAGTAAAGTGAATGTCGGTGCCGGAACTATCACTTGTAACTATGACGGCGCCAACAAGTTTCAGACGACGATTGAAGACGGCGTTTTTGTCGGCTCCAACAGCTCGCTGGTGGCTCCGTTGACGTTGGGTCAAAACAGTACCGTTGGTGCTGGCTCAGTAGTGACGCACGATGTCGCTGCAGACGAGTTGGTTGTTGCGCGAACCAAACAGCGTCATATCAGTGGCTGGCAACGGCCACAGAAAATCAAAAAATAACCCGTCAGGCCAGTTTTACTGGCCTTTTTTCTTGGTTTCATCAGTGCAGGAGTCACCGGATGTACAAGCGCTTTTTTGCTGGAGTTCTGTTGCTGGTCAGCTTGGGGGCGCAGGCCGAAAGTTCGGTCTGGCGCGTCAGCAAAGGCTCTGATCAGCTGTGGATTGGCGGTACTGTGCATCTGTTACCGCCGGCCCAATATCCGTTACCGGCTGAATTTGACGGGGCATATCAGCAAAGCTCGGTGTTGGTGCTGGAAACTGATCTGGGTCAGATGCAGGATGCAGCGAATGCGCGTTTGATGCAGCAACAATTGATGTATCCAGCGGGGACTGTGCTGAGCAGTAAATTGTCCGGTAAAACCCGGGAACTGTTGCAGGTGTTATTGCAAAAACACCGGCTGACGCTATCTCAGGTTGAACAGTTTAAGCCGGGGATGTTGGTCACACAGCTCACCTTACTGGAGTTACAGCAACAAGGTTTCAGCTCGCCAGGAGTCGACCAGCATTTTCTGACGTTGGCATCACAACAGAAAAAAACGTTGAAATATCTTGAGGCGATTGAGTTTCAGCTGCAGTTGCTGGGTGATTTAGGCACGGGGCGGGAAGATTTGTTTTTGCAACATGCACTCAGTGATGTCGAGCAAAGTGCTGACCTGATGGATAAAACCTTACGTGCCTGGCGTGCCGGGGATCTGAACCAGGTCGAGCAGCTGGTATTGGCACCGGTGAAAGCAGCAGATGCCCAAACTTATCAGCAAATGTTTGTGAGTCGTAATCAAGCCTGGTTACCACAAATTCAGGCGTTGTTCGGCAATAAGGAGCAAGAACTGGTGTTAGTGGGGTTAGGTCATTTAGCGGGTTCTGACGGCCTCTTGGCTTTGCTGCAACAGGCTGGCTATCAGGTTGAAGCGGCTAAAACTCTGTCATCACCCGACAAAACCACTGAATAGGTTGCATCAGAAGTTCTAACTGCGGTGCTGCGAAGTAACTATACAAGCCGAGTCTGCTTTCCAGTAACAGTAACAACGCATTGGCAAACAGCATCGCCAGAACAAACAGCGTAAATACCTGGCCGGCCTGACGCCAGCCGGGTGACTGGATAAGGTCTGAATTGACAGAACTTTGGGCCATGATGAATATCCTTTCGTAAAGAGAATCTGAGCTTTGGTCGTGTGAGTACGAAAAAAAGTTTATGCCAGATGCGAAAATAAATTGTTTTTGTTGTGACCATCGCGCATCACCGCGGGATGACAGGGGAAAATATGCGTTGGTTACCTGCAGTCGCGTTTTTTAGTTTTCTGATTTGGGTCATAGTGGCAGCAGATTCAGGCCAGCAGAATTACTTTCTGCAATTGGCGGGATCTTTGCCCTATGGCGATAAAATTGGTCATGTGTTGTTATTTGCTGCGCTCGCTCTGTTGCTGAATTTTGCCACGAAGGCACGGCAATTGGCTGTCGGACCGGTTCGGCTATATCTGGGCGTAGTGCTGACTTTAGGCTTTGCTCTGCTGGAGGAAGGCAGTCAGCTATTGTTTCCAGCACGCAGTTTTGAACTGCTGGATATCTTGGCTGACTTGCTGGGTGTGACGCTGGCAACCTTGCTGACCAAGGCTTTTTATCAGCTCAGAGGCCGTTACCGTGCGCGTCGCGCTGTGGCTGTGTTGGCTCCGACGGACGACTGAATTCAGGCTCCGCCCGTTAAACCAAACTTCTCCAGCCGGTATAAAAAGGCTTTGTAGGGCAGTTGCAGTAAGCGCGCAGCCTGCGCCTTATTGCCATCACAACGCTGCAGTGCCTGTTGCAGACAACTTTTTTCCAGCGTTTCAAAAGCCAGCCCTTCTGGCGGCAGGATGAAGCCGCTGACGGGAGTCTGCCCGGCCTCCGGCTGTAACCCCGCCAGCAGCTCCTGTTCATCCTGTAGCAGCACATAACGCTCAATCCGGTTGGCGAGTTCGTGCACATTGCCAGGCCAGCGATAGCCGAGCAGCTGCTTGAGCGTCTGTTTACTGAGCGCCGGTGCCTGTTGTTGATAACGTTGCTGATGTTGCTGCAAAAAATGCTCCAGTAGCCGTGGAATATCTTCGCTGCGATCGCGCAGTGCCGGCATATGCAGTGGCACCACGTTTAGCCGGTAGAACAAATCTTCGCGAAAACGACCATCACGTACTGCGACAGCCAAATCCTGATGACTGGCCGCGATGATCCGTACATTGAGTTTGATTTCCTGATGGCTGCCCAGCCGGGTCACAGTGCCTTGTTGTAACAGCCGCAATAATTTGGCCTGCAGGCTCAGTGGTAGTTCGGCGATTTCATCCAGAAACAGCGTGCCGCCCTCTGCGGCTTCGAATTTACCGGCTTTGGCTGCATGCGCACCAGTAAACGCGCCTTTTTCTGCACCAAATAATTCGGCTTCCGCCAGACTTTCCGGAATAGCACCACAGTTCAGCGCAATAAAGGGTCCCTGACGGCGTGGTGATAACTGATGCAGTGCGCGCGCCGCCAGCTCTTTACCAGTGCCACTTTCCCCGCTGATCAGCACTGTCACATCAGTGCCGGAAATGCGTTGAATACGCTGAAACAGCTGCTGCATACAAGGGGCGTGGCCGATGATGTCGACCAGTTGTTGCTGTTCACTGAGCGCGGCACTTAATTGCTGATTTTGTTTACGCAGGCTGCGGGCGCGCAGGCCTTTACGCACCGCCAGCAACAATTCCTGCCGTTTAAATGGCTTGGCCAGATAGTCATCGGCGCCCGCTTGGATCGCTTCAACGGCATGACTGACCGAGCCATAGGCAGTCGCAATGACAAAGCCCAGCGTCGGATAATGGGCTTTGCAATAATCCAGCAGTTCTAAGCCGCTTAAACTGCCCAGTTTCCAGTCGCTGAATACCAGCGCGATATCTGGCTGCTGCTGTAATTGCAGAATGGCGGCGGGCACGCTGTCGGCATTGCAGACACGGTAGCCTTCCGCCTGTAATAACTCGGTGACCAGCTGGCGTTGGCTGTGGTCATCTTCAACTACCAGCAGCTGCGGTTGCTGTAACGACAGCGTTTGATGGGGTGGTTGTGGCATGCTCATTGACTCACCCCTGTGCCGAGCCTGATTTGCGCCAGCACACCACCTTCCGGTCTGTTGTGCAGGCTGATCTCACCCTGGTAATACATCTGCAGCAGACGCTGCGCCAGATAAAGGCCCATACCGGCGCCTTCGGCTTTACTGCTGATATGCGGCTGAAACAGGCTGGCGGCGACTTCTGTACTCAACCCCGGCCCTCGATCGCTGACCTCAAAGTAAATTCCGTTGGCGTCGTGCCATAACTTCAAGCCGACAGTACCCGGCAGTGGGCTGGCTTCTACCGCATTACTGACCAGTACATGCAGAATAAAGCGCAGCTCTGCTTCAGCGCCCTGACACGACAGAGCCTGAGCCTCCAGCTGTAGTTGCTGCGCCGAGAATTCCAGGCAGAGGTCTTGCAGCACTGGTTTCAGCGCAACCGGCGCGCTACGGTCGACGCCCTGACAGCTGAGTGTCAGCAAGGTAGTCAGGGTGCGGTTGATATGCTGCATTTTTTGTTCGATCAGCTGCTGCAATGCCGGGTCACTGCCGGGTAACTGTTCGAGCGCTAAGGCCATCGTATGAATAGGGTTGCGCAGCGCATGGACCAGGCCTCGGCTGACTTCGCCCAGTTCCACCAGCTGTTGCTGGCGGGTCAACTCTGCTTTTTGCTGTTGTAAGGCAGCGAGCTCAGTACTGGCCTGGTTAAACTGCTGTAGCGCCAGCCGATATTCCGCCAGCGGTGCATCGGTGCCCAGCTGAATACCGGCTTGACCCTGCGCCAGTGCCCGAAAGCCCCGCGCCAGTTGCTGTAACGGCTGGAGCAAACGCGAGCCAAACCATAACAGTAGCAACAGCGCCAGAGCGGTGGTCATTGCCAGTGCTAACAGCTGGTAGCTCAGGTACTGGCTGATCAGCTGCTGACTGGAACCTGTGGTTTTTAAGCGGAACTGACTGACCCAATGCTGGGGCGCTTCGCCTTGCTGCTTTAATTCGGACAGGGTTTGTTCCAGCTGCAGGTTTAGGTCGAGATCGACCGGCATAGGCTGTTTCGCATCAACAGGCCCTTGTTGTTTCATCTTGACGATGGTGATGCCATTTTCCAGTTTGCGTACTTCGACTTGCCTATCGCTCGATGAGTTTGGTTCGGTAGTTGTCTGTGCGGGCTGTTGCTGTTCTGACTGCACAGAGACCTGCTGCCCGGACTCGTCATTAGTCCTGAAGACCTGCACAGCGCTGTCGGTGCTGAAAACAAACTGATGCTGCAGTTTTTCAGCGGTGCGGGCCAAAATGATCCGGCTCAGCGCCTGACTTTGCTCACTGAGCTGTTGCTGCAGCTGTTGCTGAAACCACCACAGCGTCAGCGCCTGACTGAGCCCGAGCAGCACGAACAGACCACAGACGCCGAGGATCACTGCTTTTGGCATATTAAATGACATGAATCTTCCTGCTGCTGAGTTTGGAACGAACCTGACCTCATTGTTACCGCAAGTTCAGTGCCAGCGTAATTGAGTCATTCATATTGATAACGCACTGAAATAAAACACTTTTTAAAGTATGTCAGGCGAGCTGACGCTCAGCATGGCTGATATCAGCACATTGATCTCCTCATTTCGGGATATTTTCGCCGTATTCGCAAGTGCCAAATTTTAACTGCATGAAAATAAACAAGAAAAAATATGGCATCAAACTTCCTATAGCTATGCGTCTGAGTCCACCAGCGGACTCTTTTTCCCCAAGGAGCGAAACGATGAAAAAATCTACTCTGCAGTTGATGGTGTTACCGATGTTGCTGTTGTCTTTGACGGCCTGTGCCCAGGCTGGCGCCGGCCCGGCGGCTGCGGAAAACGCCACCGAGCACAAACAAACCAAAGTGTTAGTGCTGAATGACGCCGACGGCAGAACATTTAAATGGGACAACAGCCAAAGCCCGGCCGAATTAGAGAAAGCGCTGGCGGAATTGCCGGTCGAAAAGCGCGATAAAATCCGCAGTATCATCGAACAGGTGAAATCCACTGCACCAGGTGAACCTCATGTGCTGGTGAAAACGCTTGATGGTGATGATCTGGACCTCGATGTCAAAGTGATCACCGATAAAGTCGTGATGCATAAAATGGTTGCCGGTGAAGGTCATGAATTTGAGCTGGTGAAAAAGTTACTGGCCAGCGGCAAATTCAGCAAAGAACAACTCCAGGAGTTACAAAAGCAACTCGACAGTAAGTTCTGAACTGCCCTGCAGCTACGTCTGGAAACCCTGGACCTGGCGTTGCGCTGGCTGACTGCGTGTTTGATGGCCTAAAGATCGGTGAAAAAAGCAAAGGGCAGCCGGCGCTGCCCTTTGTCTTAATGACTGCTTCGGTTTAAATGACCAGTCAGATCACCAGCCACATTGGCGGCCTTTATTCTGCTCGTCGAGGTAACTTTGCAGCGGCGCAAAATATGCCTGAATGGCCGAGGCGTCCATGTCCGGTTTACCGGTCAGCGTTGCTAAAGCGTCCTGCCAGGGTTTGCTGGCGCCCATTTCCAGCATGGCGTTCAGCGCAGTGCCGGCTTCTTTGCTGTTATAAATTGAACAGCGATGGATAGGACCGGCGTCTTTGGCGATTTCACACAGCGCTTTGTGGAACTGGAACTGCAGAATATGCGCGAGGAAATACCGGGTATATGGCGTATTGGCCGGGACGTGGAACTTAGCGCCGGCATCGAAATCGGCTTCAGACCGAGCGACCGGAGCAGACACACCCTGATATTTTTCCCGCAGTTTCCACCAGGCCTCGTTATATTGTTCTGGTTTCACCTGACCGGAAAACACCTGCCAGCGCCACTGATCGACCAACAAACCAAAAGGCAGGAAAGCGACTTTATCCAGCGCCATTTTCATTAACAGGCCAATGTCTTTGGATTCGTCCGGCACTTGCTCCAGCAGGCCAATTTGCTGCAGATATTTTGGCGTGACCGATAAAGCGATGGTATCGCCAATGGCTTCATGGAAACCGTCGTTGGCGCTGTCCTGATAAAATACCGGCTGATGTTTGTAGGCGCGTTGATAGAAGTTGTGCCCCAGTTCATGGTGAATGACTGCGAACTCTTCACCGGTTTTTTCGATACACATCTTGATGCGTAAATCGTCTTTGGCGTCTAAATCCCAGGCCGACGCATGGCAAATCACGTCGCGATCACGTGGTTTGGTGAACTGCGAGCGGCTCCAGAAGGTTTCCGGCAGCGGTGCAAAACCCAAAGAGGTAAAAAAGCCTTCGGCGCCTTTGACCATTTTCAGCTCGTCGTAGCCTTTGTCCGCCAGCAGCTTCGTCACGTCATAACCCGGATCTGAGTTCTCCGGGGCGACTAAATCATAAATATTGCCCCAGGTTTGCGCCCACATGTTGCCGAGTAAATGCGCCGGGATCGGTTTGTCCTGCGGCACTTTGTCGGTGCCGTATTTCTCGCCGAGTTTGGCGCGGACATGGCAATGCAGCGCCTGATACAGCGGCTTCACGGCGCCCCATTGTTTGTCGAGTTCAGCGGCAAATGCGTCGGCATCCATATCATACTTGGAGCGCCACATCGCGCCGGTATCGGCATAACCCAGCTCCTTCGCGCCTTCATTCGCCAGCTCTACTTGCCGCACATACAAAGGTTTCATTGGTACAGCGGTGTCGTGCCAGCCTTTCCACATTTCCAGCTGTTCGTCATAACTGCGAGAACTGGCCATCACCGCCGACATTTCACCCAGTGCCATTTCTTTGCCGGCGGCAGTGGTGTATTTGCCTTTGCCATACATTGCATTTAATTTGGCAACGATCCCCGCCAGTTCTTCGGTTTTCGCCGGATCTTTTGGTGCCGCTACCGTCAGCGCCAGTTTCAGCTTATCCAGCTGGCGGCGGGTGTCGGCATCAACTTGGGTGTCATTAAAACGGGCGGCTTCGTTGGCGAGCGCGACTACGGCTTCGGTCAGTTTTTTGTTGTAGTCCGCCGACAGTGCTTCAGTGTCTTCGGTGATGTAGGTATTGGCGATCCAATCGGCGCGGTTCACTTCGAGCAACAATTGGCGGGTTTGTTCAGAAGCTTTGGCAACAAAAGCTTTGGCTTCTTCTGCGGCAGGCGCTGCGGCCTGAGCCGGTGCGACAGGCGTATCCGCGGCCGGTTTACTGGCTGGCTGACAACCGAGCAAAGCACCAGCGACCAGCACCGCTATTAACGTAGGTTGGAAAGATGTTTTCATAAGTGTTCCTGAGTTTTTATTATGGAGCCCTTGAGCTCTGCCAGTATTGGCCTGCAGACCGGTGAAAGCAAATCTGATCAGTCGGGCATTTTTTTTCTGCGCAGACGCATGCTAATGTATTGATGCTTTTCAATAAGTTAACAGGATTTTTATGCAAGGGATTTTGCGTTTTAGTGGCAGTTTACTGGTTGGTATTGCTGTAGGTTATGGCCTCGCACAGTGGCAGCAACCTGCTTTGTCTGCCGCAGATTCGGGCCAGCCTATATCTGTACCCGCTCCTGTACCTGTCAATGTGATGCCATCACCCGAAACAGTCACTGTGGCCCCGCAGCCTCCGGCTGAGACTAAACACGTGCCAACAGTGCAATCACCAGCGCTATCCGATCCGGCCTGGCAGCAATCGACATTAGACGAAAACTGGCTCGCCTTTGTCGAACAGCAGTATCCCAAACGGTTACAGCAAGATTTGTTGGCGTTTCCGGATGCGGTGAAGCAACAGATGCAGGCTTTCCAGCGGGCAGAAGTAGATGCCGACTGGGCACAAGCCACAGAGCAGCAGGTGCAGGATCTATTGATCACGCAACAAGATCTGAAGTTTTTACAGGTCGAGCGGGTGCAATGCCGACAAGATGGCTGTGAAATTTATGGCACTTCGCTGAATCCCGCCGCATTGGATGCATTGAATCGCCAGCTACGCCGGTTCCACTCCAACGATACGCATACAATGATCATGGACCTGACCAAACCAGGGAATGAACTGGGTAATTTTTACTTATTACTGTCCGGCATGAAAAAAGACTGAGCGCAGGTCTGCGGCTCAGTCTGTCAAAGCAGTGGAACTGGCTCAGACCTTCGTCAGCGCCTGAGCTAAATCCGCCAGCAAATCTTCGATGTCTTCGACACCAATACTTAAGCGCACGAGGTTGTCAGTGACGTTGGCGCGAACGCGGTCTTCCGGCGTCATCGCGGCGTGCGTGGTGCTGGCGGGGTGGCAGGCCAGGCTTTCCAGGTCGCCTAAACTGACAGCCTGCGCGAACAGGGTCAGGTTATCGAGCAAACGGGCGCAAGCGTCAAAACCGCCATGAAGCTCCAGCGCGACCATACCGCCAAAACCAGCGGCGGTATCGGCAATCGCCTGATGACCCGGGTGAGACGGTAAACCCGGGAAATAGACGGCGGCAACTTGTGGCTGTGTTACGAGAAATTCAGCGACGGCTTTGGCGTTGTCACAATGTGCCCGCATCCGCAGTGGCAGCGTTTTCACACCGCGTTGCAGTAAATATGCTTCTTGAGGCCCCATCGGCACGCCGATATGTTTCAGCGCCACGGTGCGCACGCGCTGGATCAGTGGGCCGTTACCGGCAATGACACCAGCGATAATGTCGCCGTGGCCACACAGGTATTTAGTCCCACTGTGCATGACTAAATCGGCGCCAATGCTCAGCGGCTGAAACAGTGCCGGCGTCAGGAAGGTGTTGTCACAGACGGTAATAGCACCGATTTGTTTCGCCACAGCGATGATCTTGCGGCTGTCGACTACTTTGAGCGTCGGATTGGTAACCGGCTCCCACAATACCAGGCGGGTATTCGGATTGTGACGGCTGACAAAATCGTCGTCTGAGCTGTAGCTGACCACTTTGACGCCGGCGCGCACTAAGGTGTTGCGTAAAAACGCATCGGTACCGCCGTAGACC
>JACCEE010961788.1_pt1 | contig 12856 bp, 10 predicted proteins | sample 7449931 | NCBI WGS metagenome assembly JACCEE01 (sample SAMN15323457, study PRJNA562643) | freshwater metagenome | isolation source: river surface water | place: USA:Blue River Watershed | collected 2017-08-19 | reverse complement strand
GCGTAGACGGGCGGAAGAGGACAAGCGCGTCGTCACGATCTGTATTTCGGAGGAGGGTCGGACGGCGATACGCGACATCATTGCGGAGTTTGTCCGCATCGGGGATCTTCTGATGACGACACTGACCTCGGAAGAACTTGCCGCTGTTATTTCGGCGATGAACAAGGTCTATGTGGCGATCGAACGCAGAGAGCATGAGCGCAAGGCGCAGGTTGCGGCCGAGAAGCGCGTTCGTAAGATTTCTATCGAGTAAGCAGGCCTCTCTTCGGAGAGGTTCTTTTCAGAGAAATACTTCGGGTTCCGAACAATTCGGGTGGTGAATAAATAGGAGGACAGTGAGAATGGCTAGAATTTTGATTTTTACGGGAAAAGGCGGTGTGGGCAAGAGCAGTATCTCGTCGGCGCACGCGATCCGGTCCGCTCGCGAAGGAAAGAAAACGATCCTTGTCAGCACAGACAGGGCTCATAATCTTGCGGACATTTTCGAGAGGAAGATCGGTAGGGAGGTCACGAACATTGAGGATTGCCTCGACGCGATCGAGCTCGATCCGGAGACGATTATGCGTCAGGACTACAGCAATTTCATGGAAGCGATCACTAAGCTCCTGGCATCGCCGGGCATTGCGGTCGACGGCGGCGAGCAGACCTTCATGTTTCCCGGTTTGGAGGAGCTTTTTTCGCTTCTGAAGATCGCCGATCTCGAGGAGAGCGGAGCATACGATCGCATCATCGTCGATTGTGCTCCCACCGGAGAAACGCTGGCGCTCCTCAAATTTCCGGAATTGCTCGGCTGGTACATGGAGAAACTATTTCTGGTCGGTCGCATGGCGGTACGTGTGTTAGCTCCGATCGCCAGAAGCAAGTACAAGATAGATCTGCCGGATGCTAAGGGCATGAACGACATCGAAAAATTATACGCTCGTCTTATCAATCTTCAGAAGCTTCTAAAAGATCCTGAGCGCACGTCGGTTCGAATCGTCGCAATTCCGGAGAAAATGGTCGTCGAGGAGACGAAACGAAGTTTCATGTACTTGAATCTCTACGGGTACCATGTGGACGGCATCTATATCAACCGGATATTGCCGGAGGGAGAGCCGGATGATTTCTTTGCCGAGTGGCGTCAGATTCAGAAGGTTTATCGGGCAGAACTGGAGGAGGTTTTCGCGAATAAACCGATCTATCCCGTGCCGTGGTACGAGACGGACCTCAGAGGCGAGTCGGGGATCGCGAGAATTTCGGAGGACGCTCTTCGGGATGAGCGGATTTTCGATGTTATTGCGAAGGCTGAGGGTGAGTTTTTCGAGAAGGTCAGGGAGGGCTACCGCCTGACAATTCCGATTCCTCTTGCCCAAAAGGGCGATCTTCATCTCTCGACAAACGGTCACGATGTGATCCTGCGGTTAGGCAACTATAAGAGAAGTATTCCGCTGCCGACGACGTTGACAGCGTATGAGATTTCGTCAGCGAAGTTGGAAGACGGGCGTCTTCGGATTCGATTCGCATCTGCGTCGCCGTCGGATGCGCAACAAGGTAAGGAGGAGAACGTATGATGAATCGTCAAGTGATCCGCAAATTAGCTATCGCGAAAAGAATGGAGAGGGATGCGCTGGCGGAGTTGATTCCGCCGAGGGAGCGCGCTCACCTTGCCGTAATCAGCCGCGAGATGCATGCGATGATCAAGGAGAATATCGGAATGAATCCGTCAGATCTTGCCGATGTGATGGCAACGTTCATGGAGGTTCGCGAGATCTTCTCTGAGGAGTCTCCGACATGCGACAACACGTCGCCGGAGAACAAGCCCGATGCCGAGAACACTGATACCGAGAAGGGTGGTCCTGGGCGGACACAGGGTTCGGCACACACAAGAAAGGTGGATATCTCATGAGAGTGATTTTGTATACCGGCAAAGGCGGCGTCGGAAAAACGAGTGTTGCCGCAATGACCGCGGTGCGACTGGCGGAATCGGGGAAAAGAGTCCTGATCATGAGTACGGATCAGGCGCACAGTCTGGGCGATTCACTTGACGTCCCGTTGAACAACCAAGTGACGAAGGTGCGCGAACGGCTTTTCGCGAGCGAGATTGATACGGTTGAGGAGAGCGAACATGCCTGGGGACATATGCAGCACTATCTGAACGCGCTCTTGACAGCCAGAGGAGGCGCGGGGATCGAAGCCGAGGAACTTCTGTCATTTCCCGGTTTGGAGGAGTTGTTCTCTCTCGTGAAAATTCTCGACGTGTATGAGCAGGATGCATATGATGTGTTGATCGTCGACTGTGCTCCGACCGGTGAGACGCTCTCTCTTCTGACATATCCGGAAATGCTGGAATCGGCAATCCTCGCGGTGTTGCCGATGAAGAAGAAAGCGGCGATGGCAGTGGGGCCCGCCGTGGAGATGTTCCTGAAGATCCCGATCCCCGAGGGCGAAGTGTTTGATGAGATCTCACAACTTACGACGCGACTTACCAAGTTACGCGCGCTGCTTACGGACAAGGATGTTCTCTCAATAAGGATTGTAACGACGCCCGAAAAGATCGTTGTCGCCGAGGCCAAAAGGAACTTCGCCTGTCTTCATTTGTACGACTATAACGTAGATGCGATTGTGGTGAACAAAATCTATCCGGAGGCCGCGCTCGGCGGGTACTTCTCGCGTTGGAGACAACTGCAGGAGGAGGGACTTCGGGAGATTGAGCAGAGTTTTGCCGCTTTGCCGATCTTTAAGGTGCCGCTTCTGCCGCATGAGGTTCGTACGATTCCGGTGCTTGAGGAAACCGCGGCGGAACTTTTCGCTTCGACGGATCCTTCGCGGATTCTTTTCCGAGACAAAATCTTCACGGTCGGGAAGGATGCGGAAGGCGCGTTCATGGAGCTGTATCTGGCGTTTCCCGAGAAGGAAGACCTCGCGCTCGAGGAGAGCGGAGACGGCTTTCAGGTCGGAATTTGTAATGAGAGACGGCATTTCACGGTGCCGGACGCTCTGCGAGGCATGGAGATCCAGGGCGCGAAGTATGATAATGGGACATTGAAGATACGGTTTGCATGATCCTTTTTTTGGATTTGCAATGCCATGATTCTTTGATATAACACGCTAGCGGTGACTTGCCCGCGTGTTTTTGTTAGAATGACGGCAGAGTGCATGCGAAAGGCGGTTCTATCGATGGCGGAACGGGCGGAGGTCAAAGAGGCCAGACAGATTTTCGCGGTCGCGATGTTGGCGGGGGAAATTCTGTTGCAGAGCGGGGCCGAGATCTACCGCGTCGAGGACACGATCGAGCGGATTCTCCGTCTGTCCGGTTATGAGGGAACGGAGTCCTTTGTGACACCGACCTGTATACTAATGACGCTGCGCGATCCGGGCGCGGAGACTCTGACGACGATACGTCGCGTTACGCAGAGGGAGAATAATCTTCACCGCGTTGCGATGACCAATACCGTGGCCAGGGCGCTCTGTGACGGCAGTCTGTCGATACCCCTGGCGGAAGAACGCCTGAAGACGATTCGTCAGAGCGGCGCTTTGCCGCGATGGGTAAGCCTGCTGACTTTGTTCCTGCTGCCGGTGTGTTTTTACTTGTTTTTTGGAGGGACGGACCCAGTGTTTGCCGGCGTTTGTCTTTTGACGGGCGCGTGGCTTGCCGCTGCCAGAGTTCTTTTCTATCGGCGTTTCACGATCCGGTTCTTTCACGATTTGCTGTGTGCGGCCGGTGTAGCTTTCCTGGCTTCTGTGACGTCCGGGCTTATGGGCGCGGGGACATCGCAAATGAACCTTGTCATCATCAGCTCGATCATGCCGCTGGTTCCCGGCGTTGCGATCACGACAGCCATCCGCGATGTTCTGCATGGTGATTACCAATCGGGTACCGCGCGCGCGGCGGAGGCATTTATTATCGCAACGGCGTCGGCCGTCGGGGTCGGTGTGGGATTATTCTTAAGCCGCGCGATACTACCGTAGGGGGGCATATGGAACTTTCGATGATTTTTACTCTTCTCGGAGGATTTCTGACGGCGGCCGGTGCGGCACTGCTATTTCATGTGCCGGCTCGTGCGACGCTGGTCTGCGGGTTGATCGGTATTCTTGCGGGCGCGGTGAAGATTCTGTCTGGTGCGTTCATCGATTCGACGATTCTGTCGACGTTTTTCGCGACGCTTCTGGTCGCGCTTCTCGCGCATGTCGCAGCGCGTGTCGAACGGATGCCTGTGACGGTTTATCTGATTCCTTGCATCTTTCCGTTCGTTCCGGGGGCGGGAATGTACCAGATCGTTTTCAGTCTGATCGAGAACCGAACGGGGGATGCAATCGCGTTTTTCTTCCGCACCATGGTCGAGGCGGGCGCGATTGCCCTGTCAATTTTCATCATTGATACAATATTCCGACTTGGTCGCAAAGTTCACACAAAATGCACATAATATCTATCTATCCTTCTGTGGATATTGGGCATTCTACATAGTATAATGTCCCTATTAGCGTTTACCAAGGAGGAAAGATACATGCTCAATTATCCAGCAGGCAAGATCCGCAACATCACATTGCTGGGACATGGCGGATCCGGTAAAACAGCTCTCGCGGAGGCGATGCTCTTCAGCGCGAAGTCGATTGACCGTCTAGGACGTTCGGCTGACGGGAACACGACAATGGACTTCGACCCGGAGGAGATCAAGCGTAAGATCTCCATCAACACGACCATTGCGGCGTGCGAGTGGAAGAACTCCAAGATGAACATTATCGACACCCCCGGCGACTTCGATTTCCTCGGTGAGACGATGGCCGGTATTCGTATAGCGGATAGCGCGATCGTTATGATCAGCGCCAAGGGCGGCACCTCTGTCGGTTCGGAGAAGGCGATCCGCCTCTTGAAGAAGCGCAACGTTCCTTTTCTTTTCTTCATGAACCGCATGGATGAGCCGAATGCCGATTTTGAGGCGGTATCTGCGCGCATGCGTGAGAATTACGGCGCGGGCGTGATCCCGCTCTCTCTTCCAATCATGGCAGACGGCAAGATGACAGGTATCGTCGATGTTATGAATAAGCGTGCGTTCTCGATTGATGAGAAGAGCGGCAACATGACGGAGATTCCCGTGCCCGCAGAGTTTACCGACCGGATCGCTTCTTTGCAGGACGCGGTCAACGAGGTCGTCGCCGAGAGTGATGAAGAACTGATGGAGAAGTATTTCGCCGGCGAAGCCTTCACCGAAGACGAATTCAGAAGAGGTGTTCACGCGGGATTCCGCGATGGCAGCCTTCACCCGATCTACGTCGGATCCGCCTATCGGAATTGGGGCGTAGAGTTCCTGATGAACTGTTTGTCGAAGGATACACCGGCCGCCGGCGAGAAAGATGCGATTAAGGCGGTAACGCCCGAAGGAACCGCGATCGATGTCGCGTGTGATGAGAATGCCCCGATGTCCGCGTTTGTCTTCAAGACAATCGCCGACCCCTTCGTCGGTCGGATCAGCATCTTCCGTGTTTATTCCGGTGTTATGAAGGCAAACAGTGCGGTTTATAATTCTGAGAAGGAGAAGGAAGAGCGCGTCGGCGGTCTCTTCTACATGGTCGGCAAGAAGCAATTGACGACCGAGCAGGTCAGTGCCGGAGATATCGGTGCCGTTGCCAAGCTCGTATTGACTCAGACCAATGATACGCTTTGTGACAAGTCGCGCCCGGTGATTCTGCCGAAGATCAGCTTCCCGACTCCCTGTCTCTCGATGGCGATCGTTCCGAAGGCTAAGGGTGAGGAAGATAAGATTATGGCCGGTCTCCACAAGCTGGCTGATGAAGATCCGGTATTCACGGTGACGACGAATGCGGAGACACGTCAGATGGTCATCGCCGGTCTCGGAGAACAGGAGATTAACGTTCTCCGCAGTAAGCTCAAGAGCAAATTCAATGTGGATTCCTCGATCGAGGCTCCGCGTGTCCCGTATCGTGAGACGATCCGCAAGAAGGTTAAGGTCCAGGGCAAGCACAAGAAGCAGTCCGGCGGTCACGGACAATACGGCGATGTCTGGATCGAGTTCGAGCCTACGGATTCCGAGACGCTTGTTTTCGAAGAGAATGTCTTCGGCGGAAGTGTTCCGAGGAACTTCTTCCCGGCCGTCGAGAAGGGACTTCAGGATGCCGTGAATCACGGTGTGTTGGCAGGTTTCCCGGTCGTGAACCTGAAGGCAACACTTGTTGACGGGTCTTACCATGACGTCGACTCCTCCGAAATGGCATTTAAGATCGCGGCGAGCCTGGCGTTCAAGGCAGGCCTCCCGTTGGCGAATCCGAGTCTTCTCGAGCCGATCAGCACGGTTGTCGTCCATATTCCCGAGGATAAGCAAGGCGACATCATGGGCGATATGAATAAGCGTCGCGGACGAATTATCGGAATCGATTCCGATGAGGACGGATCTGTTGTATCTTGTGAAGTTCCTACGGCAGAGATGGCGAGCTACGCTACGGATCTCAAGTCGATGACACAGGGCCGTGGTTGGTATACGATCGCACATGCCAGATATGAGGCCGCTCCGCCGGATGTAGCCGCGAAGGTGATCGCGGATCACAAGTCGCAGCTTGAGGAAGAAGGCTGATCCGATCATTTCACTGACTAGATAAGAGGCTGTTGCAGAAGTGATGGGATCATCACTGACGTAACAGCCTCTTTTTCATTCTTGGTAGTATAAATTCAAATGAGAATTAGAGAATCGTGTTGAGGAGTAACTCTTCAATCTTCTGATGTAACTCGACTTTCTTACGAGTGATCTCCTCTTGTAACGCATTAAGTTTCTCGAGTGCGAGATTCACATCATCTCGTGTCCGGCAGACTTCATCATAAGCGTGATCAATATCTGAACCGGTTTCCAGGCTCAAAACAGTACGTCCCGGAGCGAAGAAGCGGCTCTCAAAATTCATGGAAACGTTGACTCTTACATTCAAGGAGCTCAGATCGCGTGTGAATTGCCTTACGAGGTCCATAGTCTTCGGAAATAAATTGCGTGCGGCAGCAGAACTTGAGTTTCTCGAGGCAACGGAGATCGTTCCTCCCACCAAAACGGGATGTGAGCCGGGCCGCGCGTTTCCCGTATCGGCCACGAGTCTCATCAAATGATTTCTTGCTTGGACTCCGGATTGTAAGGCTTTGTCCAACGCCCGTGATTTCATTTCGACCGCCTGAAGTTCACGATCCATTTGCGTGAGAAGTTCCGACTCGGGCTCAGCGATTGCGATGATATATTCTTTCTTCTCGCGTAGGAGCGTTTGATACCTCTCCTCGCAACCTTTGATCGCGAGCAATTCCGCTTCAGCGTCGGAGATTCTCTTCGAAATTACTTGAAGTTTATCCACCGCGTCCCGATGTTCTGCCGTTAGTGTCGCAATTGCCGCGCGAAGCTCATCCATCTTGCCGGAGCGATTGAATATCATACCGTGCTTAATAGAGGCGAATGCCGAGCCACCTGTGATCTCGTCGAGCTTCTGTTGCTTCTTATCCCGGGACTTCTCCAGTACGGTCAACTTACTGACGTGCACCTCCGCGAGGGAACGATCATCCAGAAGAGTTTTTGCGATGGATCTTCTTCTTTGAATTTGAACATTGCAGAGATGTAATTCGCGATTATCGAACGGCATTATTTCTCCTCCTGTGAAAACGATCAACAGAGAATACAGCGATGAAACCTATTGAATTCGATAAATAATGGTTTGGTTCTCCTCGGGGAATGACGCTGCGACAGGAAAGTTTTTCGCGAAAAAATCCGAATCGACCGTGTAATCGCGAATCGACAACAGATCCCCGTCAACCAAGATGTAGGAGATCCCCTCCTTGGCGCAAAGATCCACAAAAGCCTGCCGATCTCCGTCGCAACCCATGAGAAGATCGGCATATATCGCGCTCCTCGCATCCGTGTCATAACCAGCGGACCATGCGTAATACGGATGCCCGAAATACATGAGGCGACCGGACAGGAGGAAGGTATGCATCGAATACGGTGCGGTTAGGAAAACGCTGCGCGGCGGAGTGTTCTCGACAATCCATGCTACCGCAGCCGAGTCGAGTCGCATCTCAAGGGCTCCGTGGTTCTTGTTGACGTAGACAAGGGTGTCACTGATGCCGGATGCGGTCAGGAGCGCAAAAAGAAACACGGCAAGAAGTCTCGTGCTGATCGTTGCCAGAACCCGCAGAACGCGACGGCCGGTGGGCTGGATCGCACTTTTGGCAGGTGCCAAAAGAACCTCAGGCTGTGATAGCGGGACTTCTTCGTTTGCGGATGGCATCTCTCCCGGAAGAACCGGAACGCGTACACCCTGGCTTGCCGGGACACGAACTCCCGCGATCGCCGGCGTTCGTATGCCGGGAGAATTCCCCTCGGATTCCGACTTCTCGTCATTCGCGGCCGCGGAAGTCGCAGGCGCAAAAGGTGTCAGCAGGAAGGCGAGCAGACCCGCGAGATAAGCGGACAGAAGGATCAAGCTGATCTGAATAAACTTATGATTGCTCGTAACATCTACGGTCAGGATTACAAGAAACGCGAAAACAAACGGTACCGCGAGCGCGATCATAAGAATCACGCGATAAGCGCTGCGCTGGACGAACAAAAGGATCACGAACAGAACGCAAGCGATACCCGTCAATTGTGCGACATATTGAAGAATTTGCAGAGCCGCCGGTTCCGCCACGACAAAACCCGGATAGAAGGCGGGCGATATGACGTTGCCGGCGCCGCCGGAGAAGAAGAGAGTCTGCAGGAAGGAGGAAGCAACGGCAGCGACAGCCGTCGTCAAGTAGATCAGTCGACATTCGGAGAAGATGGCCAGTACAAATAGAATCAGGAGGAGGGTGATCAGTGCGGATCCGTGAAAATAGGGCATGCAACTGACGACGATAGCGCTTAAGATCGCCAGATGTACCGGGCGAATCGGATCATTATGTCTCGGCAGCCACGCTTCCCGTCGAAGGAAGAATCGACGGAGCTTGGCCTTGACGCCGGCCTCCTTGCGAAGGTGAAGAAACATGCGTCGCACATGGGGAAGGAAGAAGAACAGCAGGATAAGGATTAAGGCCACACCGAACAGGAGGTGTCGTTGGTTCGCGTAGACGTTATTCGCCCAGAGCCCCCAGTTGTCGTAGGGCGTCACACCAATGAACTCGGAATTCGATAGAATTCCCGAGACGACAGACTCGAAAGTGGCGCCCGGTAAACCGGCCAACGTAAGGATCTGCGAAATGATCGCGGTCGAACTGCGAAACATGACCAGAACCGGCGCGAGAAGAAATGCACTCTTGCGCCCGAATAAAAGAACCGCGAGTGTGCCGAGAAGAACGAGGCAAGCGACGGCCGACAATATTGTCGGGATATTGAGCGCGTGATCGATCGGCATTCCCAACGCATGAAGATTGCCGCACAGGAAATAAAACAGGAAGTGATAGCGGATCGATCCGTCGGGGAAATGCGGGTATTGTGTCGGGAAATTCATCCCCTTTGCAAACGACGAAACCAAAGCCGTATGCGGTGCGAGATCGCTGAATACGGAATACCCGGCATAAAGCTTCGTGCCGGAAATATAGTAGGAGGAATAGTAGAAGATCGTTACGGCTACGAGCAGTCCGAGAACCGTCAGCGCATAAAAGACGATGCGGCCGGGCGCCGGAATGAAGTCCTGAACAAAGCGCTTCTCCGGTACGGCCTTGGGGGCAGGTTGGCGATGAGCTCCCAGCCGACGGCGAACCGGAGCGCTGTCTTCCGTATCGCTTGCCGTAGATACAGCCGGAGCACGACGTCGCGAGTAGCGTTTCTGCCACATCAGGCTGGCAAGGTAAAGCGACACACATAACGTCACGATATTTGTGGGAAGAAGGACTGCCATATCGCGAGGCATGAAGGGCGTCATTACATAGGCGAGAAAGTACGTCACAAATGTCACGAGCGTGAGGCCTACGATCAGTCCGGCCGGATAATAGAAAAGCAGGGTCGGAATCTGCTTGAGGGTGGCCCGCTTGGGTGCAACGCCCATGTAGATGCGTTGGGAATCGGGAAAGAGGAATCGTAACAACTGGACACCGAAGAAGAAAGAGATCAGGAGATAAAGGACCGCGGGGGTCGCGCCGAAAATTGCCGCCATCATCAATCCTCCGCCTCGATGTCAGCCGGTTGCATCCGGCGTCTGCGTGTGAAATCCGTATCTTCGGAAACAATATAACGAGGTCGATTCTTCACCTCTTCAAAAATTCGGGCAATATACGTCCCGATCAGTCCGAGACTGATCATTATGCAAGCGCCGATTGCCAGTTCCACGACGATAACGGTCGTGAATCCGTTCGCTGCCTGTCCGGTGAAGAAATTGATTAGGGTCTGAACCAGAAGTATCAATGAACCGAGAAGAAAAACCATACCGATCGTCGTGATCAAGCGAAGCGGCATCGCGGAGAAGGATGTGATCGCGTCGATTGACAATTGCATCAGACGGGCAAAAGACCATCGCGACGCCCCGGTCTGACGGTCCGCCACCTCGAAAGAGAATGTGGTCCGGCGGAACCCCATCCAAGCGGAGAGTCCGCGAAAAAACGTATTGTGTTCGGTAAATTCGCGCCATTTCAGAACGACCTTGCGGTCCAGAAGCTTATAGTCGGAAGCGTTCGCCAGCTGAAAGCCGGACACCTTGTGAAAAAGCCCGTAGAAGACAAAGGCGTTGAGCCGGCTTGACAGCTTCTCGCGGCCGCGCGAGGATTTGACGCCCTCGACAATGTCGAATCCTTCTTCCTTCCACAGCCGCAACATCTCCGGAATATGCTCCGGAGGATGTTGGAGATCGCCGTCCATCAGAATCACCGCATCGGCATCCGCGGCGTCGAGTCCGGCGCAAATCGCCGCCTCTTTGCCGAAGTTCCTCGACAGTTTGAGGCCGCGCACTTTGTCCGGCGCCGTCTCGCAGGCCGCGAGGATCGCATCCCAAGTACCGTCGGTCGAGCCGTCGTCCAGAAAAAGGAGCATATACGAGATCTTGAGGGGGTCAAGAACCTCGAGCATGCGCTTGCATGTGATCGGGATCTGCTCCTCCTCATTGTAAAAAGGCATCAATACGCATAAGTCCATGAGAAATCTCCGATGTAAGCCGCAAAGGGCCGATTCTCTACTGTTGATCAGCTATATATTAACATAGGTATAGGACGAGGAAACTACTCTTATATTACAAATCATCACCGCCACGGGTGATGAAGCGGGCCGGAATCGCATTTGACATTTTCGCGAATCCGCCGCAAAATAGACGATAGATCTGACGGAGAAGCGATCAAGAGATCCCTGATCCGGAAGAGATGCCGACACACCCATAGGAATCTTCACCGGTGATGCGTGACGACATGCATGAATCCGCTTGATGAATCCGAAGAAACCTTGTGTTCCGCGCGTCTTTTCCGAGAAGGGAGAGGCGCTTTTTTTGTCTCGAAAGGAGTTGTTACTATGAGAAGAATTGCTGTGGTTTCTGCGGTACTGGACCATCCGGCACTATGTCAACAGGAGTTCAACGATACGGTCTCGGCATTCGGGGGCATCGTGCGGGGCCGCATGGGAATTCCGTTTGAGGAGGCACCCGTTGCTGTTGTCAGCATTGTGGTGGTCGGCGACCTCGACGAGATCAACCAATTGACCGGCAGACTCGGCCGCATTCCGGGAGTCACAGCCAAGACGGCCATCGCGAAAAACGAGGTCGTCTGAGGTCGAAAACCACGGACGTCCGTTAACGTCAACAAATACCAAAGGGGGTATTACAATGCATTTCGAGAACATGGACATCGAAGATTTTATCCGGGAGGAAGAGATTCACGCGATTCTTGCGTCGGCGGCAAACGCCGGTGACGACGAGATCGCCCGCATCCTCGACAAGGCGGAGCGGTTCGAGGGACTTCGTCATGACGAGGTTGCCAAGCTTCTGAAGATGGATAACCGGCACCTGCCGCGACTTTTTGCGATAGCGCGTAAGATCAAGGAGACGATCTACGGCAACCGTATCGTGATGTTCGCTCCGCTCTATATCAGCGATTATTGCGTTAATCGTTGTGCGTATTGCAGCTACAATGACTGTCATGATTTCGGCCGCAGACGGTTGACGATGGAGGAGATCCGTAAGGAAGTCATCGAGATTCAGCGCATGGGGCATAAGAGAATCGCGGTCGAGGCCGGCGAAGACGATGAGAATTGTCCGATTGAGTATGTCACGGATGCGTTGCGAGAAATCTACGCGACGATGTCCGATACCTCGGGCGAGATTCGTCGGGCGAACGTCAATATCGCCTCGACGACCGTCGAGAATTATCGCAAACTCAAAGCCGCGGGAATCGGCACGTATATACTTTTTCAAGAGACTTATCACCGCCCGACCTACGAGAAATTCCATCTCGCAGGACCCAAGAGCAACTATGAGTACCATCTGACGGCGTTTGACCGGGCGCAGGCAGGAGGGATCGACGATGTAGGCGCGGGAGTACTTTTTGGTCTGTATGATCCATTCTTCGAAGTTCTCGCGATGATGATTCATAATGAGCACATGGAGAAGGTCTGGGGCGTCGGGTTTCACACGATTTCCGTTCCGCGTATTCGCCCGGCCGACGGGGTGGATCTGCGATCCGTCTATCCGAATGTCCCGGACGACGAGACCTTCAAAAAACTCGTGGCGGTCATCCGTCTGGCCGTTCCGTATACCGGCATGATCATATCGACAAGAGAGACCGCTGCGATGCGAAAAGATCTTCTCGACTGCGGCATCACACAGATGAGTGCCTGCAGTGCCGTCGGTGTCGGCGGATATGAAGCCGAGCGCGTACTCCGGGAAACCGGCGTCCGCGACGATACTCTTGTCGCTCAGTTTCAGAAGAATGATGACCGGTCGG
>JACCEE010109913.1_pt1 | contig 12856 bp, 27 predicted proteins | sample 7449931 | NCBI WGS metagenome assembly JACCEE01 (sample SAMN15323457, study PRJNA562643) | freshwater metagenome | isolation source: river surface water | place: USA:Blue River Watershed | collected 2017-08-19 | reverse complement strand
TGCACTGGCAATCTATACTGATTTACAAATGGAATAATCTTCAAAAAGAAACCTGCCACAGTTCCGGCGATACCAACAATCAATAAGATGTTGATGATCCATGCCATTGCAGAGTCAGGTATCAGGCTGAAGGCCCACATGATTTGCCACATACTATAATTTATGCCTGTATGTTATTCTTCCCTTGGAAAGATCATAAGGACTCATTTCAACATCAACTTTATCACCTGGAATGATAGTGATCTTGTTCATCCTTAGTTTGCCTGCCAAATGTCCGAGTATTGGTATGCCGTTTTCAAGTTGTATTTTAAAAACTGCATTGGGCAATGCCTCTGTGACCTCGCCCTTTACGGTGAAACTTTCTTCTTTTGCCATTAGATGTGTATATTAATACTGAGTTAAATTTTTCATACGCTGATAGTAGGCACGACTTTCAGGTGGTAGACTATAAATTTTAGGATCCTGGATGATTGCATAGTTTAAGTTGGCCAGAGAAAAGTCTCTACGGAGACCATCCATGGCAATAAATTTCCATTCTACTTTATCAGTGATAATTTCAATATCTTTGATCAAATCAATAATTTTTTTGCTTAGTCCCGGAATGCGAGTCATTTCAACATAGACATGGAACTTGCCCTCTTTGTCACTGGCATCAGATACTTCAACGTCATTGACACTCTTGGTGCCCCATTCGATAAATGCGCCTAGGTCTGATGCGGCTGTGGCATTGTTGGCTTTTAGACAAACAACTACTGTTTCGCTGTTGTCATCAATTTTGGGTTTGTGACGATCTATTTCGATCAAGGCATCTACAGTATCTCGTAGATCACCTGGACGTAGATTTTCACGCAGTAGGAGTTTGCTCATTGCCAGGTGTTACTTCCGAAGTGTTGTCTTGCTTTTCAAGACCTTTTTCGCCGTCAAGTTCTTCTTGATAGGCAGACTCAACTGCTTCTAAATCAATGTCGTCGCTGACATCTTTGATTTCTTCAACTACATCCAATAGTGTCTTGGGCAGTCTGACATTTACAAGCCATATTTTGTGTTTTTCTGTGCGAGGCAAACGCTGACCGTCTTCGGTTTCGATAATGTCATCGGGACCTTTGACCTTGACAAATGTTTCCAATACGTCCTGACCAAATTTAACTTTACAACCGTGCTTGACCAAACGCATGGCAGCATCAGGGTTGGGCATCATTTTGTGAGGATACATGAGTGTGAGATCCACCCAGTGACGCTCTACAAAAGGCCCTTCAACAATTTCGCCTTTAAACCAGTTTTCATAGGCGTAGAGATCCAAGCGATCAAATACGCGGTCAACTTCCACTAGTGTGTCAATAACATTGGGACTGTTATGCACGTTTTCAAGGTTTTTATATATGTGGTTTATATGTGGCATAGTGGGATATTTATGAGTTTTTGACCATAACCCTGGCCATCTTGACCGTCGACCGTAAATAGTTTTGGCTTCGCAAGGGCCGTTGCAAGTTCATCCTAAGGTTAGTAAGGAGCACAATGAAGAACAAGCATCGAAAGGTCTCACAAGGCCGTAAAACAGCATTTAATGGTAATGCAGTGATAGATTTAGACCATTTTAGACAAGAAGCAACAAACTCTCCAAGCAAATACAAGCGAGTGGAAATCATTCCTCGTAACCTACGTCAAGAAGACTACCTTGCAAATTTAGAAAATCCCCGTAAAGACATGGTTTTTGCCCTGGGCCCAGCCGGCACCGGTAAAACCCTGCTGGCCACATTGTGGGCTGTCAAGCAATTGAAAGCCGGGGAAATTGATCGCATCGTGGTCACTCGCCCTGCTGTGTCGGTAGATGAACAGCATGGATTTTTGCCTGGTGATTTGATGAGCAAGATGGCACCCTGGACAAGACCGGTATTTGACGTGTTCCGCGAATACTGGAACGCCCGACAAATAGAGGCGATGATCCAAGAAGGCACCATTGAAGTAGCACCTTTGGCATACATGCGCGGTAGAACTTTTACACGAAGTGTAGTCATTGCCGACGAAATGCAAAATGCCACACCACAGCAAATGAAGATGTTGTTGACACGCATTGGCGATAACAGCAAATTTATTATCACTGGTGATTTAGAGCAACACGATAGAGGCTACGAAAATAACGGGTTAAAGGATTTCATAGAAAGGATGTTACAACCTACCCAGACCACCAGTAAACGAATCTCCGTGACTACGTTTGAGCGAACACACGTTGAACGTCATCCGGCGGTTGCTGAAGTTTTAGAAATCTACCAAGAAGGTTGATTGTTTACATCCTCTTGTTTCGGCCCTTGCAAGTTACGAACTCACGCTAAAAATCAAATGATTTCTTAGACGTGCCTGTCGGTCCATTGAATTAGGTGCTAGGTTAAGTGCAGTATGCAAAACCCTAGTGTCAAGAAGCCACACTTGTCCATTGGCTGGAATGTGTATTGAATGAACAGTCTGCCCTGTATCACAGAGCATGTAACAATACTGATTGGTTGTCAAAGCAATATGATATCTGATAGTGGTGTGAGGGTCTTTGTGAAGTTGGAACCCCGAACCATTGCTTAAAATTGCCGAGTGTAATCTATTCAGACTTCCTTCGGCGGATTTATTTTTTTCGTGCCAACTTTTAATTGTATGATAGACTTCGTTGAGATATGTGCCATTGACAATCTCATCCATTTCAGTGAAGTCGCTGGTTGTTAAATTATAGCGATCTTTTAATTGTTCTTCACCAACTGCCATGCCTCCAAAGCGTAGGTTCTTGACCTGCGCCGGGGGATTCTTAGGATGATTAAAATTAAATGTGACTTGCTTGCTTACAGTTGAATAAGCAGTGGTTGGATCAAATCCTGTTTTATCAAAGATATTGGTTACCGAGGCAACCAAACGATTGATGTCAATTTGAACACCAATTGGTTCGATTAATCCAGGAACGCTATTACCACCAAACTGCATAGTCACTGTATTTTTCTACGCTACGTCGCAGAATTTCAGCATATTCTTTGACTTTGAATCTACAGATAATAAAACCAGTAACACGATCATGACTGGCATCTTCAGGAACGCTTTCAACACCATGTGTGGCATGTGTGGCAGTCAGATGAAATGCAAATCTATCTCGCGGATACTTGGCATAGATAACTTCATCTTGGCAAACACTTTCCCATGGCTGTGTTATGATTCGATTGGCAATGACAGGCTCTTGGCCATCGCCGCCTACTATCAATTCTTCTTTGATGTTTAACAAACGTCGATCGCTGGGCTCTTTGGCCTTTTGAAAGAAAATTTTCGCGCCGCTTTTGTTGATCAAGTAAAATCTAAACCCAAACCAAATGTCAGGATCAGTGTGTAGGCCTACATCAACACCGGGCTTTTGATTCAAGAAACTGATGGTCATGAATTCTTCAATTGGCAGATGTTTAATGTAGTCTGCCAATTCAGGCATGCGCTCGCGAAGACTTCCAAAGTGTCTCCAACCAATGTCTGATCGCATCACATGCATGAGGTTCCAGGGATACACACCCTTACCGGAATAACTGGCTGTGCGCTTTAAAGCAGGGTCGTCAAATTTAATTGGTCCAACTGCTCCAGCAACAGAGCCTGCGCGGGTGCCTGCGTCTTTTTCAATGCAGTCGTGAATCCATTGAAAAAATACTTCTTCATCAACCTCAGGGGGATCAGGATAGTCCAATGGACACCAGATCAAGTTTCGATAAGGTTCCAATTCTGGAGGAAAGTTGTAGTATTGTGAGTTATCTCTGATTATGGCCATTTACTATCCGTTCAATTTCTAGCCAACTATTTACCCTGGGCACACTGGTGACATTTTTGTTGAAACTGGTGTCCATCAATAACGGCTTGAGTCCATAACGATAGCCTAGTTCAGCATTGGAAGGCTTGTCCTCAATCCAATATAGACCTGAGTCTTTGTAGTCTTGTAGTTTCTTGCCCTTGTCGCCATGCAGTTCTAGAACATGCAGTTCTTCAATGACACCAGTGCCAAACACACGGTCTAGGTTAGACCTACGCAGACCCCAGGTCCAAGGATGCAGGCCTGCTGTGGTGATTACAATAAATTTCCAGCCCTGACTGTGCATTCTACGAACAACTTCAACGCTGTCGCGCCACGGAGCCAATGATTCAAAGTCACTGCCAGAATTAAATCTAGCAATCAAACTAGATGCCTCATCTGAACTGATACCCAACTGCTCGTGCATTCCATAACGACTGCGAGCATGCGGCACATAATGGTAGCCTAGCCTAGTAACCCAGGTCTCAAATTTTGATTCCCAGTCTAAAAGAACTCCGTCGCAGTCCGTTAAAATTATTTTATCCGCCACGTGCCAAACGTTCCAATTCTACAAATGTTGCCGACAAGTTGATCTCAGGATCTGCGGCCATACTATGGTTAACCAAACCCTTGCGAATCAACAGTAATGCAGAATCTTGAGCATCTTCATCCTTGCCCCAAAAGTCAAGGTTGCGATACATAAATCTAAAAACATCTTCGTATTCATCAAGGCTGATCTGCTTAATTATCATGTTACGAGCCTCACGAATACGACCTTGCCTAAACAGATCAATCATCAACAGTTTGTAGTCGCCTTCGGTATCTTCTGTCTGAGGTGGTTCTAATCGTCCAGTGACGCTACGCATTTGAACTGTGTTGATGGCCTTGCGTAGATCTGGGTAAGTGGTCTTGACATAGAGTTTTAGAGTTTCACCATCAACATCGATGCCTTCAGTGACAAGGATAGTGGCCAGCCTTGCAGTAAACTCTGTTTCATCAAGCCGCTTAAAAGAAATAGTCTGTAAGCGGCTGTGTAGTGCTGGAATAATCTTGTTGGGATAGTTGCAGGTCAAAATAAAACGCACAGAATCGCTGTATTGTTCAATGACTCCACGCAAGATGCCCTGGGCCGGCGGGCTGATGTAGTCAGCCTCGTCTAGTAGCACAATCTTAAAAGGCCCAATAGGCATGGTGCTACAGAAATTGGTAATCTTATTACGCAACACATCAACACCGTTGTCGCGGCTGGCGTTGATGTGTAGAAATTCCGCTGAGTCAATGCCCAGTTCGTTGACCAGGACTTTGGCCAATGTGGTCTTGCCTGCGCCGGCATTGCCGCCCAGCAGTAGGTGTGGAATATACTTGTCTTTGATCCAAGTTTCTACCATGTGACGCTGTTCGCGATCAATCCAAACATAGTCGTCGGCAGTCTTTGGTCTATACTTTTCTACCCAGAGTTCTTTCATAGAGAGTTTCCTTGGTTATATCAAACATTATACACTAGTTGTGAAACTGTGTCAATGTCATCTGCTGAGTTTTGTCAACATTTGGTCTTGAGCCTGTTCCTCAAGCCACTCATCCTCACCAACAAAGTGAGAACAGAGGTTCAGTTGACGCTGGGTTTCCCAAAGTATTTGGTATAGTTTTTGTTTCTGATGGAACTGGTTGTATCCATCCATTCTAGGATCACGTGCGTTGTATCCAATATTTTGGATTTCCGATATAACGCTCATGTTTCTAGACCAATTCTTCAACAATGCCTAGAACCTCAGCACCAACCAGCAACACGCCACCTGCTACCAACCAATACTGTTGTGTGGCATATCCGGCAGTGATGATGCAGGCCCCTGCTATGATTCGTAATGCACTCTTGTAAAGGCTGACATAGAAATGTCCGCGGCTTGGATCTTTAGGTTGAATTTCCACGTTTGAAAAAATTCCTAATGGAGTTGAAAAGGTTTAAAAATCTCAAGGAATGAGGGTTAATGTAGGGAGGATGGTGTGGGCAACGGCCCTGCTGCCAATCGCATGCCGCAGAATAAACTTGACCGCAGGTATTGCAATTGTTGTTCATAGTTCGTCAGGGATACCGGCATGAACGCCAAGTATCTCATCGTTGTCGAGACGAACAATTTTGGTTTTCTGACCTGTTTCGTCTTCAATTTCCAAGGCCCTGGTCCAACGACCATGTGCGACCAAAACGTAGTCACCGGGCTTGACCCAGTCAATGCCTTCGCCCACATACTTGATCAGTGCCCAGCGAGGTCTAATGCCTTGGTCTTTGCCGTTGTCTGACTTTAGAATAATACCACCAGCAGACTTTCTTTCTTCCAATCCCAAAAGTTCTGCTAGGATACGCTCGCGCAATGGTTTGATTTTCATTTTACTTCTTGACAATTTCAAATGAGCCGTCTGAGTATTCAACTTCAACTGCGGGTCCTTCGGCAGTTTCTATTTCTCTTTGAGCCACAACAGTTGCCGAAATAGTTGGTGATACCTGTGGTGCTTGATCTGCTTGAACCTGAGTATGTTGCACTGGTGCGGCTTCGTTGTCTTCTTTGATGCTCACTGTCTTGGATCGCTTGTCATTGACATTGCTTAGGCTTTTGGAAATTTGCCCTGCTGTGGCTTTAACATTGCCTTTTTTATCAATGATGTCTCCGCGGGCGTTCATGGACACATTGCTAAGAGCACGAGTATCGCCATGTTTTTCTGCAAAGGCGGTCATATTAAACTCTTGTCCCCTATGCGTTTTGTGTCTAATCATTTAATAAACTCCTTGATGTCCAGATTATATTTAAGTGGGTTAACTGAGTGTAGTCCAATCAAAAACAGCAAAAAAGAACTAACTGAACTTCCACGTCCAACTCCCCACACAATATTATTTTCTTTCATGATCTTGACCATATATATCATGAATTTGAGCATTGTATCCAGACCGTTTTCTCTAAACAATGCCAACTCTTCGGCCACTCGGTCAACTTCCTGTTGCGTGGCGATCCTTGTAGCAAAATACATGTCCAGGTCCAAATGTTGGTATTCTTCGGGCATGTTCCATTGCTTCAGTGCCTGTTCAACAGATTCTGGTTGCTGTTGAATGAAAAATTTTTTCTCTAAGCCCAAGGTATCACAACCTCGAACATAGGCATTCAGTATTTCTGGGTGTGTGGTTAGACCGCCTGCTCTTTCTTGGTAAAGCAGTTCCAAAAGGTCATCTTCGTTTAACCGTGTTTGCGGCATATCAAACGATACTGTCTTTAAAGGGGTCGGATTCACTTTTGTTCTGTGCATCAAAGGACTGCTTGTAACCAATTTCCCAAAGTGCTTGTCTAATTTGATCCATGTGTGTTATCATCTGATTAACTACATCTGCGCTGGCACCAGCGGCCACTGCCGCCGAATACTTCTTGTAGATCAACTTCTGTCGTTCCATCAGTTGATCCATTGTCATTGCGCTGTAGTTTTCCATACTATTATTTTAATAGGATTCGCTGTCAATGTCAAGCGGCAAAACTTGAGCCACAACCACAGGATGATTTGGCATTGGGATTGGAAATCACAAAATTGGCACCTGACAGTTGCTTCTTGAAATCAATGGTTGCACCTTCAAGATATTGCATGCTCATTGAGTCAACCACAACCTTAACACCATCTTTGTTAAACTGCCAGTCGTCTTCATTGACCTCGTTGTCAAAGGTAAAACCATATTGGAACCCACTGCAACCGCCACCTTGAACAAAAATTCTCAGTGCAGAATTAAAATCAGGACCTTCTTCCTTCATGATCTCTTGAATCTGCTTAACAGCGGATTCGGTAATTGTCACTTGTTCTTCAATTGTTTCCATGTTTAATTCCTCAACAATATCGCAATAATCTCTTCTTTGCGTTTTCTGGCATTGATAAAAATATCATGCTGTCGTGCATACTCCAGTAACTGAACCTTGGTCATGGTTTCTAAATTCTCTTTTTGAAACCGAGGAGCAACAATCAGCGGATTGGATTCAACTGTTTGATCTTTTTCAATGATTCGTCCCAACCAAGATTTTAGTTTTGTCATAGTATGCTCCAACTGCTATTTAATCAGGCATGCTGACCCACGGACTACCAGCCCAGCGCAATCTGGCCATTACTGCATCTTCTTTGTCAACAAACAACAGCACAGGAATACCAGAATACACGCTGTCTTGGGTTCTATGCGTATAAAATCCCCATCCAGCCCAACCGCGGCTTAGTTCTGTGGCTTCATCAATGATGTCACCGGGCATGCCCATTGGACCATACAATGTTGCAGGATAGCCGCCGCTGGTTTTGAGATAAGTTTCGTGTAGATCAATCATCCATATTGCAGTTTCCTGGTCAAAGTCAGGGATGCCATGACGACTGAAATATTGATTAAGTTCCTTTACACGAATCTTGTGCATGATTTTAATGGTTGCGTTTGCCGTCAAATACACAATTGAACAGCAGATGCTGATGTCCATCATTGATGACTCTATGAAAGGCACCATCAGGAATCAACACAACGTCTCCGCTGGAAACTCTAAAGGGTTCTGAATCTTCGTTGCCTACAATCATTTGCCCTTCGCCCTGCACAAAAAAATAAACTTCTTCTTGGCCAGGATGCCTATGTCCTCGAGTGCTTTGTCCACGATAAAGTTTTGTAGAACTCAGCACTAGATTCTTCAAAGTCTTGTTATCTTTGAGTAGGTATGTTTCGTTGTCTTTGACAACTTCGCCACCTATATCGCGTTCATGTAATTTAATCATACAAGGTCTCTGATGTTTTATCCTTCGTAGATCGCAGAGTTTCCTGCGTGTTCAAAGACTTCTGCTGATTTTAACCTTACACCTTGTCCTACAGGATATCTAGCCCTAAAGATTTCACCGTTGGGACAATAATAGTCGTTGCCGTTTTTAAAAATATGTAGAATAGTGGCCATTTCCTTGTAGGCAAGTTCAGCAAACTTTTCGCAACCCACACCCTCGACCAATCTAAGATCACACACACCGCCCTTGTCTTGTAATCCCAGACGAGCCATGTTCTCAAACATTTCTTTGTGTGGATCATCCTTGGCCACAACCAAGGTATGGTCAAACATCCACTCGCTCCACTCTTTGAATGCTTTGAGTCCACCAAAGTCCATGACCCAATTGCGGTCGTCTAGGGTTTCGCTTTCAAATATGAGCCGGATACCAATCGAGTATCCATGTAGCAGTGAACAATGACTGTGCGTTGAACGCCACTGTCTAAATGTGCAACTCAGTCCTCTGTCGTTGCCATAAGTTTTTGTAGAAAGATATTTTGCCATCTCTAGTCTCCTTTATAAATGAGCAAGTTTGATGGCATGCAGAATTTATAGAGCGGGGTGAATGCCTAAGACCGCTTGGCTACTTAGTAGACAATTATCTACTGTGAAGTTCGTTAATGCCTAAAGCGGCAAAACAGCGTTGGACACCTACTACCTGACTCCAACAATCCCAGAGCGCATGGTGTGCGGCGCCTTTGGGTCGTTCAAGGCCTGGCACTAGACTGTAAAGAGTTCTAGCATCTCGAGCCTGCCAATAGTTCCAGGGAAAGCCTCGCTTGAGTTCTCTGCTAAAGTGTTCAATGATGTTCAAGTCAAAACCAGAACCATTGGCCCAGATAGCATCAAGTCCACCACACCAGCGATGAAAGTCTGCTAACACATTGCGAATGTCGTGACGGTCGTCTTCGGCAAATGCTTCTTCGCGCACCTCTTCGCTTTGTTCCCCCCACCACTGTAGTGTAGCATCATCAATGATGTGGTCAAGCCCTTCGAAACTATCAATGCTGACACGACGATAAAATGTATCCATCTTGTCCATTGGAGTAGATGAATCATCCTGCCAAGGATTAAATCTAACAGCACCAATAGTCAGCATCAGACTGTTGGGTTTAGTTCCAAGTGTTTCCAAGTCCACCATTACGTGGTTGCCAGGTCTATGCTTGTTCCAGGGATCAGCCATTATTGTCGTCCACTACCTTGGTTAGAATACAAGTGCCATCTTCTTCAACTACCCACCGTAGTGTGTCGCCTTCTTTCCAGCCTACTTCTGACAGCAGGTCATCGGGAAACTCAATGATAGCATCACCGGTTTCGGGATCTTCTTGAACAGTTGTTACCCAACGTTTCATGATTGCATTCCTTGGCATAGGATTTTGACTTCATCATCAGTGAGAAAGAACTGATAGGTTGATGTCATGCTTGTTTCTCCGTCCTTGAGAGTCTCTTGAACGAATTCAACTGCATTTAAATCATTGGGTCGCAAACATTTCCAACTCTTGACACGAAGTCTAAATCCTTCGTTCTCTTTTACGATAAACTCTTTCATTGTGTCTCCTTAATGACTCTTTGGGCTTTATCCAACATGGTTTTCAATTCAGATTCTGTTGGAAAATTTTGCATTACAACTCGTGCTCGATCTCGGATATGACTGGGCACACGGGGTGTTACTTGAGGTATCAATAGATCCTCTATTAGGCGCATGCCGTCAATAATTGCTTGACATTGATCTTTTTGTTTTTTCATTAATAGTCTTTCATGCGTCTACTTCAGGAACATCCATCCACGGAGACCATTCCTGTCTGCGAACATAATTTTGAGTTGTTGGATCCGTTGCACTATAATCAACCACTTCTACTTTTGTTCTGTATTGTAACACACGTTCGTATTCCTGAACAATACTTGTTCCATCCAAATGTAGTCGTCCAGGCGCTTTTAGCCAACGTAGTTCTAAGTTAGGAAAAATCATGTCCAAAGACTCTGACGAATTTTGATTAATCGAATCATCATTTCTTCGTCTTCCTTTTCATAGGCCTGCTCAATTTCATGAGTCTTGTCAAGTGCTGTTCGAGCCATTTCTGCTTCTTCGGGTGTGCGATCTTCCATGTCGAAGAAATGATCCCCTCGCTCACGTTTCATTTCACAGTAAGCAGTCCAACCGCCTGCGTCGTGTGGATCTGGACGATTGCGATAGACTTCAGTCCACCACTTATAAAGTGCCAGGATTTCTTCTGCTTTGATGGCCTGATAGGTAGGTTGTCCAATGTTGGGGCTACCTTCTTCACACTCATCTTCTTTCCAAACAAGTTGGCGTTGCCATTCCAAATTGTCAAGACCAGCCTGCGGACAACGCCAGGTTCTCCAGCGGAACCAACCCGACGCCCAGAAAGGAGGCTTGTATTTGGCCTTTTCCTTTGGGTCTGCCCAGGCTATGTGCCACCAGGCAAGTTCAACTTCCACAAAATCCACAAGTTCATTAAAGAGACAAGGTAGGAAGCGATTACCAACATCGCACCAGTTGCCGGGCTTAATGTCTTGTGGGTGTGCAGTAAGACTATGAGTGCGAGATACCCAACGGTTGTTAATATAATACTTGATGTCATAGAGTTTGTCCACCGGCCACCAAATGAAGTTTTGAACTGCGTCCAGTGCTTCTTCGGCGATCCAAAAACGAATAGGGTGTTTGGTTTTACCTTCCAGTTCCCAATCGCGCCAGCCACGTCCGGTTTTGGCACCACCCTTTTCAATGCCACGAATCCAGTCTGCAAAGTTGCTACATGACCAATAGTTACTGCGCTGAGCCATCACTCTTCTACCTTGTTAAGTGTTATTCCTGCTTGACGCAGAAAATTTAAACCATCTTCACTTCTGTAATTATGTCGCCAAAAAACCTGTTTTATTCCACTTTGGTAAATCAACTTGGCACATTCCATGCAAGGTGCATGAGTCACAAACATCACTGATCCTTCGGCACTTTCTGCACTACGAGCAACCTTGGCAATGGCGTTGGCCTCCGCATGCAAGACCTCGGGTTTGGTCTTTAGTCCGTAGCGCACCATGCGTTGGGCTTCAGGATGATATTCCTCAAATGGATACTGTGCTTCTATCTCTTCAGGACTTAACCACCCGCCGGCGCCCGAGTCCCATACTCGATCTTCACAGTTGTTGTCCCAACCTGCTGGCATACCATTGTAGCCAATGCTGATGATTCTATCGTCCTTGACAACGATGGCACCTACTTGCAGTCTACGAGCCGTGCTGAGGCTTGCGTAGTTTTCTGCGGTTTTCATGTGTGCTTTAATGTGTTTTGGTTTCATGATTAAATAGTAGTATAGCAGTTTAGTTAAGGTATGTCAATGAAAATAGTTTTAATTCACGGTGCCAATGCATCAAAAGTCTGTTGGAATTGGATTGGATCAAAAATAGTCAACCATGATCGATTTGAATGGGAGATGATGGCCGATCCTGAAGAAAATATCCAAGCCATGGAAAGTCAATTGTCTGAACCAACAGTGGTAGTAGGACACAGCATGGGTGGTTTGTATGCCTGGCACTTGGCCCAAAGAAACCCAGATAAGATAATTGGTGGCATTTCTGTTGCCACTCCTTGGGGCGGCATCATACAAGCAGATATCTGGAAACTGTTTAATTTTTCCACGCCGTGGTTGCGTATGGTATCAAGACTGGAACCATGGACTGCACAATGCAGACTACTTGAGCCACCAGTGCCGTGGACCAACGTTATCTGCAATCGAGGATTTGATCTCTGGGGAGTTGGGGCCAATGATGGTGTAGTCACAGTGGCCAGTCAGCGAGAGTTATTGAAACCCAACAACGAAATCAATTTGTCATATGGACACAATGAGGTGCTACAAAGTGCTGAACTACTTGACATTATTCTCCAACGCCAGGCAGAGCCTCTTGTAGGTTTTACGCAATAGTTTTTTTCTCACCGGATGACCGGGCTCAAAGATATTGGCATAGTTCCACCAAATTGAATAGGCCTTGTCAGCCTCATCAGGTTCTGGTATAACAAACCCTTTGCTCAAGTCCAGCATTTCTGATGCCAGGCTCCAGGCATAGGCGTCAACTTCGTCGGGATCTGCATAGTAATCTAACTCGTCGTTACCAGTGCTTCTACGATGTATTCTGCCACGATTTCTGTGCCTATGCCATTGAAACTGGTGCACCTTTTCGTGCATGATACACTCAGACAAATCATTGACAAAGCGTTCCCAGGTGATGGTGCCATTTT
>JACCEE012486548.1_pt1 | contig 12861 bp, 12 predicted proteins | sample 7449931 | NCBI WGS metagenome assembly JACCEE01 (sample SAMN15323457, study PRJNA562643) | freshwater metagenome | isolation source: river surface water | place: USA:Blue River Watershed | collected 2017-08-19 | reverse complement strand
CAGCGGATACCGAGCTGAATAGAACTCCACAAAACTGGTCTAGCGCTCTTTGGGATCCAAGAGTTTTCGGCGGACCACAGGGCATTGCGATTCTAGGTATTTCAAATCGCGGTGGCTGGAAAAATCCTGGACCGCAAATCGATAAACGAAGAGTGTACGGCTCCTACTCCAAACCACTTCTATTAGCTTGTGCGGTCGCATTGGAGAGTTGGTTGAAAGAGAAAGCGGATCGCGATAGAAAACTTTTGGAATTAAATGAATTGGCTAGAAAATTGCTAGTTGAATCAATACCAGGGGTAAGGGTTGCAGGTAATGTTTCAAATTGCGATCCCCGCTATTTGGCTTTCTCAATTCCTAATGTCATCGCCGAAGAGGTGCTGCGCAAAGTTGAGCTAAGCGGATTCTTAATTGATGCCGGATCTGCCTGTGGCGGCGGAGCACTAGAACCAAGTCATGTATTGACCGCTATGGGATTTGGGATGGATGGAAACTTTCGAGTTACCTTCAAGACAGAGCAAAGCCCAGAAAGTGTTAGAGAGCTTATTTCTGTTCTGCTGAAGGCGCTATCTTAAATATGGTTAGTTAAAGGAATCGCCACAGGCGCAGGAGCCCTGAGCATTTGGGTTATCGATAGTGAAACCCTGCTTTGAGATAGTGTCAACAAAATCAATTGTCGCGCCCATTAAGTAAGGGGTGCTCATTTTGTCTGTGACTACTTTTACCGAGCCAAATTCAACAACGGTATCTCCATCAAGCGAACGATCATCAAAATAGAGTTGGTAGCGAAGACCTGAGCAACCGCCGGGTTGTACCGCAACTCGCAGAGTTAAATCATCGCGACCCTCTTGTGCCAACAAAGCGGCAACCTTTTCGGCAGCCCCGGAAGTTAGGTTGATTCCTGTTGCTGTAGTTGTCGCCTCTGTACTCATTTGTGACCTCTTCGCTGGTTCGGCTTGCCTCTGACTGGTGAGTGCAACGCATACTTTACTCGGTGCATTCCAATTTTTCATTTAATCTCCATTTAGAGAGATAATGGAGCATGACCTCGCTTAGCGATCTCCTTTTACTTGGTAAAGGCGCAGACCTTTCTAGCGAGCGTGGCGTCTCCTGTACCGGCGAGCTACCCGCGGCTAGCGACCCAACACTTGTTGCCCGAGCCACAGCTGCTCGCGCTGCTCTTGGCGGTAAGGCCATGGTGCTTGGCCATCATTATCAGAGGGATGAAGTTATCCAGTATGCCGACATAACCGGTGACTCATTTAAATTGGCACAGGCCGCTGCAGATAACTCCGAAGCGGAGTTTATTTTTTTCTGCGGTGTTCACTTTATGGCGGAAAGTGCCGACATTCTCACTAGCTCTGCACAAAAGGTAATTCTTCCCGACCTGGCTGCAGGCTGCTCTATGGCGGATATGGCAACCGCTAACCAAGTTGCTGAGGCTTGGAAGGTATTTCAGAGATTGGGTATCGCCGAAAAAAGTACTCCTGTGACCTATATGAACTCCTCTGCCGCAATCAAATCTTTCACTGGCGAAAATGGTGGAACGGTTTGCACATCATCAAATGCCGAACGCGCGATGCGATGGGCCTTTGAAAAAGGTGAAAAGGTTTTCTTCCTTCCTGATCAACATTTAGGAAGAAATACGGCGGTACTCAAACTTGGAATGCAGCTATCTGATTGTGTGGTTTGGAATCCGTGGAAAGCAAATGGTGGATTAAGCGATGATGAGATCCTGGCCGCTAAAGTAATTTTGTGGCGGGGGCACTGCTCGGTTCACGGACGTTTCAGCACCGAAAATATCGCAGAGGTCAGAGAGCGTATTCCTGGGATAAATGTGATTGTTCATCCTGAATGCCAACATGATGTAGTTAAGAATAGTGATGTTGTTGGTAGTACAGAGATGATAATTAAGACTGTTTCTGCTGCACCTGAAGGTAGTTCATGGGCGGTAGGGACTGAACTAAATCTGGTCAAACGCCTAGCTGCCTCGAACCCGGACAAGAAGGTAATTTTCCTTGATAAGACCGTCTGCTATTGCTCAACCATGAACCGGATTGATCTTCCACACCTAGTATGGGCGATGGAGTCTTTGGTTGAGGGGCGTTTGGTGAACCAAATCAAAGTAGATGAGCGCACAGCACATCACGCCCGAGTTGCACTAGAGCGAATGCTGGCTTTACCTTAGCCATATGAGCGAGAAAAAAGGCCGGCCAACTCCAAAACGTAAAGAGGCGGAGCAGCAAAATGTCGTAAACCGACTAGCTCCAGCGGCAAACAAGCAGGCTACGAAAATGCAGAAAGCACAGGCTCGGGTTTTGCGTGCTCAGCAACGTGAGGCTTACATGCGCGGAGATGAAAACGCGCTGCCAATTCGTGACAAGGGCCCAGTAAAGAGGTTTGTCAGAAATTATGTTGATTCTCGTCGCTCTATTGGTGAGTTCTTTTTGCCGATAATCGTGCTCGTCTTATTCATGACTTTGATTCCATTGGTTTACGTGCAGTTTGCTGCGATCGCATTGATGTATTCGGCCTTGATCTTTTCGGTTGTCGATGGAATTTTCTTGACCCGTCGAATTAAACGAGAGGTTTCGACTCGCTTCCCAGACGCCCCACTTAAGGGATTGGGCATGTACGGCTGGTTGCGCTCCACTCAAATTCGTCGCCTTCGAGCACCGCTTCCTCAGGTAAAACGCGGCGACAAGTTCTAGTAAAACTAAATTAAGCCCTTGGCTGGGGGCTCACAGTTTTCGAAGGATCTTTCTCTGGCAGGTTTCCTAATACTTTGTCGATCGCTTTCAAAGTATCAGCAGACAACTTAACCCCACTTGCCTTTACATTTTCTTTGATTTGAGAGGGCTTGGTGGCGCCGATAATCGCGCTAGAAACATTTGGATTTTGCAAAACCCAAGCCACTGCGAGTTGCGCCAAAGTTAAGCCTTCTTGATCTGCAATCGGCTTCAAATTTTGCACGGCGGTTAAGACATCATCCTTCATCCAACGTGAAATCATATTGGCGCCGCCTTTTTTATCGGTCGCACGGGAGCCAGCAGGCGGTTTCTTGCCAGGCAAATATTTTCCAGTTAGAGCGCCTTGTGCAATCGGCGACCAAACTATCTGACCAATACCTTCTGCTCTGCAGACAGGATCTACTTTACTTTCAATAACTCGCCACAACATTGAGTACTGAGGCTGACTTGAAACAAAACGGTCGTAACCTTTGGCATCTTGGATCTTAAGTGCGCTGGTAATTTGCTCAGAATTCCACTCCGAAAAACCAATGTACATCACCTTGCCCTGTCGGATTAAGTCATCAAATGCCGAAAGGCTCTCTTCTAATGGAGTTTCATAATCAAAACGATGGAACTGGTACAAATCAATATGATCAGTTTGTAAACGCTTTAGAGAAGCGTTAACTGATTCCATGATGTGCTTGCGAGAAAGACCACGATCATTCTTCCCGGTACCCGTCGGCCAATAAACCTTTGTGAATAGCTCGTAAGATTCTCGGCGAATACCTTTCAATGCTTTTCCGAGCACGGTTTCTGCGCGAGTTCCGGCGTAAACATCTGCGGTGTCAAAGGTGGTGATACCAAGGTCAAAAGCGGTTCTTACACATTTGATGGCGGCATCCTGCTCAACTTGTGAGCCATGGGTGATCCAATTGCCGTAGGTGATTTCAGAGACATACATGCCTGAGCTGCCGAGACGTCTATATTCCATGAGCGGAAGCGTAGTGGCTGCTTGCAGAGCCGGCATATTGGTGGTTTATTTGCGCCACAACTTCATAGCTTTTTGGACTGGGGAAGTCGGTGAAAATCCGACGCTGACCCGCAACCGTGAACTTATCTCGACTTTGATGTTCGAGAGAGGTAAGTCGGATTACCACCCAAGAGGTTTCTTTACCACCCGTCGAGGTTTGCGGGGCGGAAATTTTTTTCGCCATCGTGAACTCCTTTTCGTAATGAAAGGTTCACATGTTTAAAAGTAAATCCAAGTTTTATTTATCCTTTATTTCACTACTATCAACTCTGTTTGTTTTAATTTCTCAATTTGTGTCTCCAGCAAATGCTGCAATGGGTTACCGCTACTGGGGATATTTTCAAGCTCCAACGGGAGCCAACACATGGACAGCGGCGATGACTGGACCTTCTGTTGAAGTCAAAGATGGAGATGTAGAAGGTTGGGCCTTTGTATTTAGTAACAATGACATTCCCGCCTCTAACCCGATGATGGATCCTGATTTCAACGCTCTATGCGGTGAAACACCTGAAGCCGCCGGGAAAGTCAGAGTTGGCTTGGTAGTCGACTTTGGCGCGGCCAACATTGCACCCGAAGGAGAAACTCCAAGAGAGTTCTTCTCTGATTGTGTTGTTGTTGATGAAGGCTCAGTTGGTTTAGATGTTTTGCAAAGTGCTTTGGAGGTTCGCGCTGGGGATTCAGGTTTAATCTGCGGCATTGCTGGTTATCCCAGCACTGAATGTGGCGCTGAGATTGAAGCCCCAGCTACAGAGGAAGCGGTAACAACCGCTGCACCTATCCCAACTCAAGAGAGCTCAAATAACTCTGCTCCAATACTTCTTGGAGTACTTGCGGTCATGATTCTGGTGGGCTTTGTAGTTAACCGTAAACGACGCAAGTAGAAATCAGAAAGCATATTTGTTTATGAGAGCCGCCCGCAATCAACAACACGGGTTTCACCCACTATTTTGGTGGCTGTGGGCGGTTTTCACATCCAGTGTCGTTTTGATTTTGGATGAAACCAAGATTTCTATCGCAGCAATTGCCGCTACTTTAATTCTGGCTGCTGGATTCAAAGGTTCAACTTATTGGCGCACCAGCTTCAAATGGATTTTGCGACTAACTTTCATTGCTTTTGCTTTTCGCATGCTAATTGGCTTTCTCATTGGTGTTCCTATGCCTGGGAGAGTGCTATTCACTCTCCCTCAAATTCAACTGCCGGAGTTTCTTGTTGGTATCCGATTAGGCGGTCAAGTTACTGAACAAAGATTGCAATCGACTTTTAATGAAGCCACGTTGTTAGCAGCATTAATCTTGACATTTGCTTTAGCTAACAGTTTGAGCAATCCGCACTCACTTTTAAAGGTTCTGCCCCGTCGTTTCTACGGCATCGGCCTGGCTAGCGTTATCGCGACCTCTGTTGCGCCTCAAGCGGCTAGAAGTATCTCCCGTGTTCGAGCTGCAAAGAGATTACGCGGGCAATCGGGAAATGGTTTACGAAGCTGGCGCAGGGTTGCAATTCCAGTACTTGAGGACTCTCTGGAAAGATCAATTGATTTAGCATCGAGTTTAGAGTCAAGGGGTTATGGATACTTTCCAAAAACTACTCGATACAGAGCGCCAAAATGGCAGATGACAGATACCTTGGGCGTGAGCGGTCCGGCTTACATACTGATTGCTGCACTGCTTTTGAATCCAACCTCTCATTTACTGCTTGGAGTGCTTTTCTTCCTGCTGATTCTTACCCCTGTGGTGGCGCAATGATTAATTTTTCAAAGGTCTCTCTCATATATCCAAACTCGCAACGAACAATTATTGAAGATGTGAGCTTTGAGGTAAATGAAGGAGAGTTTGTTCTCCTTATGGGCCATACCGGCGCTGGAAAAAGCTCGGTGCTCCGCTTAATCAATGGTCTCGTTCCGCATCACACAGGAGGCATTCTTTCGGGCAGTATCTCGGTGGCAGGAAGATCCACTTCCACTTTAAAACCCGGCGAACTCGCTGATGTCGTAGGAATTGTCGGGCAGAATCCTGTCAACACTTTTGTATCTGACGTAGTTGAAGATGAGATCGCATTTTCCCTGGAAACCCTTGGAATCGCTCCAGATGTTATGCGCAAAAGAGTTGAAGAGGTTTTGGATCTGCTGGCCCTTACTTCCCTGCGTCGCAGAAACATCTCTGAGTTAAGTGGCGGCGAGCAGCAGCGTGTTGCAATTGCCGCCGCATTAGTAACTAATCCCAAGCTGCTTTTATTGGACGAACCAACTAGTGCCTTAGATCCGATAGCCGCCGAGGAGGTTCTATCAATTCTGCACCGTCTAGTTCACGACCTAGGACTTACAGTTGTACTTTCTGAGCATCGTCTTGAACGAGTCATTCAATTTGTCGATCGAATTATTTTGATTCACGGAGATGGATCTTTAGAACTGGGCACAGCAGAAGAAGTCATGCGAAGCTCCCCCATCGCACCGCCACTGGTTGAATTGGCTAGAACTCTAAATATGCCAACCATTCCATTGAGCGTCAGAGAGTTTAGGAAATTAGCTCCGAAAATCGAGACTAAGGGGAATATAGAGAACTCTGGTCATACTTCACCTGGTGAAGTTTTGCTTTCAATAACCCAGTTGAGTGCGGCATATCAAGATTCTCAGCGTGCCTATGCATTATCAAAAGTGAATCTAGAGATTAGAGCGGGCGAAATTGTGGCGCTCATGGGAAGAAATGGAGCTGGAAAAACTACTCTTCTAAAGTGTGCTGTTGGGCTGGCGCCAGTTATCGAAGGTCAGGTACGGGTTTGCGGAAAAGACCCAGTGCAACTAGAAGGTCCGGAGCTAATTAAGAATGTTGGATACGTACCACAAGAGCCAACCGATTTACTTTATGGTCAAAGTATTTTAGAAGAGTGCGCCCTAGCTGATCGGGACAACAATGTTCCAGATGGTTCCACATTGAATATTTACAGGTCTTTAATGCAGATCCCTGATTTGAGTTCACACCCACGAGATGTCTCAGAAGGTCAACGTCTTGGGTTGGCTTTAAGCATCATTCTTTCCGCGCAACCTCCGCTAATTGTTCTAGATGAACCAACTAGGGGTCTGGATTACCAAGCCAAGAAGACTTTGGTTCAAATTCTGAAACAAGTTGCCACTCAACATCGCCGCGCGGTTTTAATCTCAACCCACGATGTGGAACTGGTAGCAGAGGTTGCCGATCGCGTGCTCTTTTTGGCAGATGGCGAATTGATCGCTGACGGATCGACCGCACAAGTTTTAAACGCTTCTCCAGCATTTGCCCCTCAAGTTGCCAAGGCCTTGCCCCACACAAATTGGATTACGGTTGATGAAGCAGAGCGGTATTTCAATGCAAAGAAGTAATTTCTTACTCCTTTTGATCGGATCGGTTTTCGGATTGATCTCATTTACTTGGCCACTATATTTACCCGATTCAGAATTTCCACTTTTTCAGCCAGATAATGCGCGAATACTTGCATTGTTGATTGCCTTAATTGCCGTAGTTTTGATCGCGATTGAGATTTCAAGTGGCGCTTTGGATGCAAAAGCTGTTGCAATTCTTGGTGTCCTATCGGCGTTGATTGCAGCTTTGCGATTAGTAGGTGCAGGAGCGGTTGGCGTAGAGCCAATGTGGTTTCTTCTAATCTTGGCCAGTTACACATTTGGCGCAACCTTTGGGTTTTCACTCGGAGTCATCTCCTTAGCCGCTTCGGCGCTGATAACTGGGGGCATTGGACCATGGTTACCCTTTCAAATGCTGGCGGCCGGTTGGATTGGAATGCTCGCGGGTGCCTTTTCAAAAATCACTTACCGAAATCCAAAGATGAGGCTAGAGCTCTTACTTCTAGTTTCAATTGGAGTGGTTTGCTCCTTGTCATTCGGTTTACTCATGGATCTGCAGCTGTGGCCATGGCTAACGGGAACCGATACCCAACTTTCTTACATTGCAGGTGCTGCAATCTGGGAAAACTCACAAAGATTCATGGTGTTTCATTTAGCTACAGCATTAGCTTGGGATCTGCCCCGAGCAATTACTACTGGGGTCTTAATTTGGCTTACCGCTCGTCCAGTTCTTAATTCATTTCGTAGAGCTCGGCTCCGCTTGAACCTTACTTCACATGAGATTCAACCAGCGGCGCACGTTTAATAACGGCCCGACTCAACCTGCCTCTAACATCAACGATAACTTCGCTTTCGATATCAAATTTCATTTTCATTAGAGCCAGAGCAATTCCCGTCTTTAAAGTAGGTGAAAAAGTTCCACTTGTAACCTCACCGATTACCTTTCCTGCTTCGTCTAATACCTTCATTCCCGCCCTTGGAATGCCGCGGTCGGCAATCATTAGAGCTTGAAGGGTTCTGTGGTTTTTGTTTGATTTTTGCTGTTGCAAAATAGATTTGCCCCAAAACTCTTTCTCCCACGCCACAGCCCAACCAGCACTTGCCTCTACAGGAGTTATCTCCATAGAAAGTTCATGGCCATGCAATGGGTATCCCATCTCGGTACGCAAAGTATCGCGGGCACCAAGTCCGGCGACCTGCCCACCTAGTTCTTTAACCAATGAGAGTAATTTGTTCCAGACCGGCAATGTTTCTTCCCATCGCGTCAGGATTTCATAACCTAATTCTCCGGTATATCCAGTGCGACAAAGTGTTATTTCGAACCCTTCGATCTCCGCTTTTTTAAATGACATGTAATCCAAATCGTTAGCAATTTCAAGATCTTTCAAAACCTCATTGGATTTTGGGCCTTGCAATGCCAATACAGAAAAATCTTTATGCCTATCACTAATCTCAATCCCGGCAGGCTTTGCGGTGTTTAATTGTTTTACGACCTCTGCGGTGTTGGCTGCGTTCGGAATTAAAAACATCCCTCGCTCTGAAAAGCGGTATGCGATCAAGTCATCAATTACGCCACCGGTATTTGGGTCGCAGATTAAGTTGTATTGCGCTTGACCATCTTTCAATCGACTCAAATCATTGGTCAAAACTGAGTTTAGAAAGGATAGGGCGCCCTCTCCCTGCACCGTAACTTTGCCGAGATGGGAGACATCAAATATCCCGACCGCCTGCCGAACCGCCTGATGTTCATTCAGTACTCCCCCGCCATTTGCCGCAGGGTATTCAATAGGCATCTCCCAGCCACCGAAATCGGCCAGTTTTGCTCCCGCGCTCTTATGAAACTCATGTAATGGCGAATATTGACTCACTCCAATAACCTAGCCCAATGCCATCAATTAATGCGACAGATAGCTCAGCGATAAGCGATGTTTTAGTGATCGGATTTGCAAGGGATAAGAAAAGTAAGAAGTTCTCTCTCGAAACCGGAGACCTAACCTTTGACGTCGCTCCTGTTATTGAAGCGCTAGATGATTTAGGGGCTACCGCTGCTGCTGATGAAGTAATCAAACTTCCCGGCAGCGCCACAAAACTTGTCGTTTTAACCGGTTTGGGCCAAACCCAAAAGAACTATGCGCATGAAACTCTACGTCGGGCAGCCGGCGCTGCCGCCCGCGCCCTATCTGGTCACAACAGCGCAACTTTTGCTCTTCCAGCTAAATCAATCTCTGAGTTTTCTGCGGTTGCAGAAGGTGCGCTACTTGGCGCTTATGAATTTGATGAATTTCGCGGTACTTCAAAAATCGATCGCAAACCAGCGCTAAAGAAAATTAACATTCATAGCAAGAACGCAAAGAAATCAGAGTATTCAAACTCTCTAAAACGTGCCGAGGTAATTGCAAAGTACGCCCATATTGTTCGCGACCTAATTAATACCCCACCTAGTCACTTGACTCCAGATTCTTTTTGTCAGCGCTTTAAGAAGTTAAGTGCTGGCAGCAAGGTCAAGGTTGAGATTCTCAAAGATGATCAATTACGCAAACTTGGCTATGGCGGAATCATCGGCGTTGGTCAGGGATCGGCCAATAAACCACGCTTATTGCATCTCTCCTACACTCCTAAGAAGTCTGGGAAGAAACTCACCCGTTATGCGTTGGTAGGAAAAGGAATCACCTTTGATACCGGCGGTCTTGCTTTGAAACCAGCGCAAGGTATGGAGGCGATGAAATCAGATATGAGCGGAGCCGCTGCTGTATCCGCTGCAATTTTGGCGATTGCTGAATTGAATCTTCCGGTGGCCATTCATGCGTGGGCGCCGTTAGCAGAAAACATGGTTAGCGATACCGCAACCAGACCTAGCGACATCATCACCATCTATGGTGGAAAAACCGTTGAGGTTTTGAACCCAGATGCAGAGGGACGATTAGTTCTAGCTGATGCAATGATGAAAGCTGCAGAGGTTGGCGCAAAAGCTGGTGGGTTAGATGGCTTAATTGATGTCGCAACATTAACTGGTGCGCAGGTTGTTGCATTAGGAACTAGAACAAGTGCGGTAATGACCAACAATCCAGAGTTTTCCGAACACTTCATGCAGATTGCAGATGCGACAGGTGAACAGTTCTGGCCGATGCCGCTACCTGAAGAGTTGCGCGCCTCCCTCGACTCCCCTGTTGCCGATATTGCCAACATCGGAGATCGCATGGGTGGCATGTTGGTTGCAGGGCTATTCCTGAAAGAGTTTGTGGCTCCTGAGCTTCCTTGGCTTCATTTAGATATCGCCGGGCCGGCCTATAACGATGGAAAACCTCACGGTTACACCCCAGTGGGCGGCACAGGTGTCGCACTTCGCACTCTCGTGGCCCTTGCGGAGTCCGCGGCAGGTCGTTGATGCTGGCAGGATAGGACAGTAGTTAGAAGCAATAGAAGAGTGTGAGGTTCCTGTGGCTAATTTCGACTTGGTGATCCTGGGTGGCGGCAGTGGCGGTTACGCATGCGCCCTTCGAGCAGCTCAACTTGGTTTACAGGTTGTGCTTATTGAAAAGGACAAACTAGGCGGAACCTGTCTACATCGTGGCTGCATTCCTACCAAGGCGCTGCTTCATGCCGGAGAGGTTGCTGACAGTGCTCGCCACTCCTCTGAGTTTGGTGTTAAAGCCGAGTTCCATTCCATGGATATGGTTGCAGTTAATGCTTATAAAGATGGAGTCATCTCCAAACTGCATAAAGGTCTACAAGGTCTAGTTAAATCTCGAAACATCACTTATGTCGAGGGTTCTGGAAAATTGGTTTCCCGCGACACTGTTGAGGTAAATGGCCAGCGCTACACCGGAAAGAATGTTGTTCTGGCAACTGGCTCCTATGCCAAATCACTTCCAGGTTTGGAGGTAGATGGAAAGGCAATCGTAACCAGCGATCACGCGATGCACATGACCCATGTTCCTAAATCAGTCATTGTTCTGGGTGGTGGCGTTATTGGCTGTGAATTTGCATCTGTCTGGAAATCATTTGGAGCTGAGGTAACAATCATAGAAGCGCTGCCTCACTTAGTAGCGCTGGAAGATGAATCCTCCAGCAAACAATTAGAGCGGGCATTCCGCAAGCGTGGAATTAATTTTGAATTGGGCACCAAGTTCAAGAGTGCAACCAAAAATACTAAGGGAGTTACAGTAACTCTTGAAGATGGCAAGAGTTTTGATGCTGAACTTTTACTGGTCGCAGTTGGGCGTGGGCCGGTTTCTCAAGGATTAGGTTATGAAGAGCAAGGCATCAAAATGGATCGTGGCTACATCTTGGTTGATGAGAAGTGCCGCACCAACATCCCGGGAATTTGGGCAGTTGGCGATCTGATTCCAACTCTGCAATTAGCTCATGTTGGTTTTGGGGAAGGAATTTTGGTGGCTGAAGAGATTGCCGGCCTAAATCCGAGAGCAATCAACTATGACGGAGTCCCACGTGTTACCTACTCAGAACCAGAGGTAGCATCAGTTGGTTTGACTACCGCTGCTGCAAAAGCCAAGGGATATGAAGTGGTTGAACTTAATTATGATCTTGCCGGAAATGGCAAGGCGCAGATATTAAAAACCGCTGGTTCAATCAAATTGGTGGGACAGAAAAACGGTCCAGTTCTCGGCATTCATATGGTTGGCTCTCGTGTGGGCGAACTTCTTGCAGAGGCGCAATTGATATTCAACTGGCAGGCAGAGGCCAGTGATGTTGCGCCATTAATTCATGCCCATCCAACCCTTTCCGAGGCTATGGGTGAGGCTCACTTGGCCTTGGCTGGAAAGCCGCTTCATGCACATGGATAAAGTTAGTGGCTTAAGAAATGCAATTAGGTTCTGCGGTTCCTGGCAAAGAATGGAGTTAACAAAATGAGTTTCTCGGTGAAGATGCCGGCTCTTGGTGAGAGCGTAACTGAAGGCACTGTAACTCGTTGGCTCAAGTCAGAGGGCGATCAGGTCGCTCTAGATGAACCGCTGCTAGAGGTTTCTACTGACAAAGTTGATACCGAGATTCCATCACCTGCCGCAGGAATCTTGCAAAAGATTGTTGTACCGGTAGATAGCGTTGCACCGGTCGGTGCAGAGTTAGCAATCATTGCCGATGGTGCATCTCAAACCTCCGCTCCTGCTACTCCTGTTTCGACTCCTGCACCAGCTCCAACTGTTTCTACTCCAGCCCCTGCTCCCGCACCAGCTGCTGCGCCTGCGCCAACACCAACACCAACAGTTAGTGGCGCAGCAACACCAGTTGTCATGCCAGCTCTAGGTGAATCGGTGACGGAAGGAACGGTCACACGTTGGTTAAAAAATGTTGGTGACAATGTTGCGGTTGATGAACCACTACTCGAGGTTTCAACAGACAAGGTTGATACTGAGATTCCATCACCTGCCTCCGGAGTTCTTCTATCAATTGAGGTTTCTATTGATTCAACCGTGGCAGTTGGCACCCGCTTAGCAAGTATTGGCGCATCCGGTGCAGCTCCTGCAACACCAGCTCCAGCAGCACCAGCTGCTCCAGCCGCACCTGTTGCTGCAGCACCAACACCAGTACCTGCCCCGCCTACTACTCCTCCGCCTTTAATTCCACAGGCTGCTGCTCCAGTCGCAAAGCCTGCTGTTGCAGCCGGCGTGCTTGATGATGCTTACGTAACACCAATCGTGCGAAAACTCGCTGCCGAGAATGGTGTCAATCTGGCAAATGTGAAAGGAACAGGTGTCGGCGGAAGAATCAGAAAAGAAGATGTCTTAGCAGCGGTATCCAAACCTGCTGT
>JACCEE010133650.1_pt1 | contig 12861 bp, 10 predicted proteins | sample 7449931 | NCBI WGS metagenome assembly JACCEE01 (sample SAMN15323457, study PRJNA562643) | freshwater metagenome | isolation source: river surface water | place: USA:Blue River Watershed | collected 2017-08-19 | reverse complement strand
CACGATTTTCTGGTCCCACCAGGAATCCGGTGGCCTGATCAAAATTCAGTACGCAGGTGGCATTGCCATGAATACCCATTTTATGTTCAATCGAGGCACAACGAACCTGATTGCGTTCACCCAGGCTGCCATCGGCATTTACCAGAAATTTAGGCACGATAAACAGGGAGATGCCTTTCGTACCTTTGGGTGCATCAGGTAAACGTGCCAGCACGATATGCACAATATTTTCAGCCATGTCGTGCTCACCGGCAGAAATAAAGATTTTCTCCCCGGAAATTGCATAACTGCCATCTGCATTCGGCTCGGCTTTGGTGCGAATAATTCCGAGATCCGATCCGGCATGGGATTCCGTCAAGCACATGGTGCCAGTCCATTCTCCAGAAACCAGTTTAGGCAAGTAGGTGTTTTTTTGTTGTTGCGAACCGTGATGTTCGAGTGTGCGCATGGCGCCATGCGATAATCCCGGATACATACTCCAAGCCCAGTTGGCACTGCCCACCATTTCGGAAATCACGGTGCCGAGCGAGTTGGGTAAAGCTTGCCCACCATATTCTTCATTGCCGGAAAGAGAAGGAAAGCCCAGTTCAATATATTTCTGGTAGGCTTCTTTAAAGCCAGTTGGCGTGGTTACAATTCCATCATTCCACTGGCAGCCTTGCTGATCGCCAATCTGATTGAGTGGCGAAAGTTCATTTTCACAGAAATCAGCGGCAGCTTCTAAGTATTGATCGACCAACTCACGGCTTACGTTGTCCTGAAATGCCGGGAGTTTGGCATAGTGTGCTTGAGCATCTAAAAGTTCATGCAAAACAAACTGCATGTCACGTAAGGGCGCTTTGTATTGTGGCATATCGGGTTCCTCAATACTGGTTAGACAACCAGCCATATAATCCTAATAAACGATAAACGTGTCAGCGGTGACACATATCTGAGCGATACATTGTGCAATCATTTATACCGCTGAACGGGCAGATGGGCGACTTGTGTTGGTGACTGCAAAGTCAAGGATTTTACAATTTTATTAATTAACTATTTTAAATTTATTAATTTTTCTACATGGTTGAGTTGATTGGGCATAAGATAAACCTCGAAAAACAACAAGGCACTGTTGTGCCTTGGTTGTTATATTTTGCCAATTTAACGTTTCGGTTGTTGCATCATGGCTGGGGCGCTGGGTTGAAAACGAAGTTCACAGGTGCCCTGAATCATGGTTTCACCGAGTTTGACCTGTACCGATTGTCCCGCGGTTTTTCCTTCACAGGCTTTTCGCACCTGTTCAAAATGGGCACGATGTTCCGCACGGTGTTTTTCCCAGGCAGCTCGCTGTTCCGGTGTTAACTCTTGACCTGCAGCCATCCGGCCTTCCTGCATATGGGCCATCCTGTAGCGATGCTGATCATCTGACATCATGTCCATAGGCTGCTGCATGGTATGCATACGATACGGAGCAGACTCTTGAGTTGCATGAGGAGACTGACAGGCGGTTAAGGCGGTCACAGCAAACAGACTGGCACCGAAGATTGCGATTTTTTTCATTTTATTCATGAGGATGATCCCTGACGCCAAAGAAGAAGGGTTGTTTAACATTAAACAATAAAGATGAAGAAACAATGGAGGCGTTTTTTGCTGTGGTTTGGTTACAATGATGAAGCCATTCCCATGAGCGTGAAATTTTGAAAATTCTTCGTATTCCCATTGCGTTGCGTCTGTTTCTCAGTGTCTTGTTGACCACGGTGGTGATTACCACGGTCAGCTTGGGGATTTTGCACTGGACCATGCAGCGTAACTTTGCCCAGTATGTGGCAGATGTGGAAATGCAGAAACTTGATCACCTGATTGCGAATCTGGCGGGTGTGTATGGAGTTTATGAGGATTGGGGTAATGCCATTCAGGCCCAAATTCTGCAAATCGAAGGGGATGCTGCACCGGATCATTATGACCGCTTGTCACGTTGGTGGTTACGCCGTCAGTATGATATCGCTTGGCAACAAAACTATTTTAGCCAGCATACTTTGCTGCAGGCTACACCGAATAGTACAAATGCTGCGCCGTTGCTGGATGCCGAAGAATTACGCCTGATGGCACAAAATCTACCCTCAGAATATCAGCCTTTTGAAGGACTGGTTTTTCCACTCAGCGCCAATGATTTGTTTCGTCGCGAAGGTAAAAAACTCAATACTGAACAACAGGACACCAGCAGCACGAATGGGAAAAAACGCTTTATTCCGATTCCTGACCGTTTGGGCTTGAGCTCACGTTTGTCGTTGTATGATGCTAAGCGCCAGTTTGTGGTGGGTGAACCATCGAATGAGCCTGTGGCTTACCGCCCGATTGAGGTAAAAGGCAAAGTCGTTGGGTATTTGGGCTTAAAGCCGGTACTGAATCAGCAGGATGCCTTGAGTATCAACTTCTTCAGTAATCAGAAGCGTTATTTGCTATTCGTATATGCATTTGCGGTACTGGCGAGCCTGGTGGTGGCATTACTTCTGGCAACCTCATTCAAGCAGCCGATATTACGTCTGTTACAAGCGACTCGTGAATTGACTAAAGGACATTTTCAGCATCAGGTTCAGATTCAGCGTAATGATGAATTAGGAGATTTGTCCAATCAGATTAACCTGTTGGCCAGTATGTTGGACCAGCATGAACAGTCACGTCGACAATGGGTAGCCGATACCTCGCATGAATTAAAAACCCCACTCAGTGTATTGCAGGCACAAATTGAGGCGATGCAGGATGGCATTCGACAGGCGACGCCTGAGCATCTTGAGGCCATGCTGCGTCAGGTCAGCAGTTTGAAAAAACTGACGATGGATCTGGCTGATCTGGCACAAGCCGATGTTCAGCAACTGAAATGCTATTTTTCTCAAGTCGATCCGTGGGAAGTGGTGCTGCAGGAAGTGGAAAACTTTAAGCCGAAATTGATCCAGGCTCAGTTGAGTATTGAGTTACAAGGCCATGGCACTACGTTACAGTTGGATATTGACCGCTTTAAACAGATTTTGGTGAACTTGCTGGAAAACAGTATTCGTTACACACAAGCCGGTGGCAAGATTCATATCCATACCGAACAGTTGGCAGAAAGCTGGAGCTTATATGTCGATGACAGTCCGTTTGGTCTGGATGATGCTCAATTGGCACATTTAGGTGAGCGTTTCTATCGGGTGGATGATTCACGCACACGTAGTACTGGCGGTACCGGTCTGGGCTTGGCGCTCTCGCGCAAGATTGCAGAAGCCTTGGGTGGCGAATTGAGTTTTGCACATTCTCCGCTCGGTGGACTGCGTTGCAAACTGACTTTTTCCCAAAAAAATCAAGATAAGGATCTGAAATGATGAAACATGTGATGTTGGTAGAAGATGAGGTCGAGCTGGCGCATTTGGTCCGTGATTATTTACAGGCGGCAGGTTTTGAAGTCAGCGTATTCCATGACGGGCAAGAGGCCTATAACAGTTTCCTAACCCGTAAACCTCAGCTGATGATTCTGGATCTGATGGTGCCTCGTATGGATGGCTTAACGATTTGCCGTAAGGTGCGTGAACAGTCAGACATCCCGATCATTATGGTCACCGCGCGCACGGAAGAAATTGACCGGGTGCTGGGTCTGAATATGGGGGCGGATGACTATGTCTGTAAGCCGTTTAGCCCGAAGGAGCTGGTGGCTCGGGTGCAGGCTGTGTTGCGTCGTTTGGAACGTAAAGTGGAGCCGGAGCAAAATGATTTGTTCCGTATCGATAAAGCGCAACAGCGGATCTGGTATCAGCAAAAACCGCTGAGCTTGACGCCGACTGAGTTCCGCTTGTTGGAACTGTTTTTAGAGCATGTGGGACAGGTCTATTCACGTGCCCAGCTCCTAGATCATATTAATCCGGACAGTTTTGATGTGGCCGATCGTGTCATTGATAGCCATATCAAAAACCTGCGTCGCAAGATTACGGAAGTGGCCGACACTGGTAACCGCCATGAGTGGATTCAGGCGGTGTATGGCGTGGGCTACCGTTTTGATTACCCGGAAGAGCACTAACCCTTTAGGACGAGCAGCTGACCTGAATTTCCGGGACATCACTTGGTAAAGGCGCCAAGTCTTGTGGCTGCTCTAATTCAGGCTGATGTAAAAAAGGCTGGTTGAGTAATTTAAACAGCCGATCCACCTCGGAGAAATCATCCTGTTCTGCCAGCTCAATGGCACGTTGTGCCATGTGGTTACGCAAGATATAACGTGGATTGACCTGCCGCATGGCCGCATTGAGTTCATCCACATCCTGATGCTCACGAATCTGCTGATACTGCTGTAGGAAACTGTCGAATTGGCGGATGTCCAGACAGTCATCACGAAGCGCGTTATAGTCCTGGTTTTGTAATCGGATAAAGCTTTGCGTGTAATCGAGTTGCTCGCTTTGCAAAATCCGTAAAAAAGCCAAAGCACAATCAAAACTGTCTTGATGAAAGTCAGGCAAACCCATTTTGGCACACAGGCCACGACGGTAATGAGCCAAAAAGGTGGTTTCATACTGTTCCAGGCATTCAGCCAGGTCTGCCTTGAACTGGTCTTTTTCAGCTTCAGCGGCCAGCGGCACGAGATTATTCAGCCAGACCCACAAGTTCCAGTGCCCGACACTCGGCTGATTCTGGTAAGTATAACGACCCTGATAGTCGGAATGGTTGTTGATCCAGTTCGGACGAAAGCGCTCCATAAAGCCGTATGGGCCAAAATCCAGGGTAGAACCGGTGATGTTCAGGTTATCGGTATTCATCACTCCATGTGCGAAGCCGACGAGTTGCCACTGGGCAATCATGATCGCCGTGCGTTGGATGACTTGCGTGGCAAAGGCTAAAAGAGGCCGCTCAGCCTGCAAGCATTCCGGATAATGCCACTCCATGCATTTCTCGGTAAATTCCTGCAGTAGTTCGGGTGCATATTGGTTGATCCATTCAAAATGCCCCAAACGGATATGACAGTCGGAAGTACGTAGCAACATGGCACCGCGTTCCAAGGTCTCACGCTGCACCCCCTGATGCGAACTGGTAAAACCTACGGCATGACTCGACGGTACACCGAGTGCATTCAAGGCATGCCCAGCCAGATATTCACGAATCACGGAACGTAACACTGCACGGCCATCGCCCATGCGTGAATAAGGCGTCATGCCCGCACCTTTGAGGTGTAAATCAATCACCTTTCCCTGTCGATTAAGCACCTGACCGATGAGCAGGCCTCGGCCATCTCCGAGTTGTCCGGCCCACTGGCCAAACTGATGACCCGCATAAACCATGGCCAGTGCGGGGAATTCGGCAAAGGTTTGCTGTCCGCTACAAATTTTCACCCACTGTGCTTTTTCTTGTTCAGTCCACTGTAATTCATCAGCCAATGCAACATTAAAGTGCCCTGCGACAGGAGACTTTAGCGGGTTAGGGGGCTGCTGGTGGTAGAGTTTTGGATGAAGACTCGGGTAACGCGCATAAAACTGCATGAGTAAATGATCAGCTGACTTTGGATGACTTACTATAACAAACCCGATGTGTGGACTTCACTGGCTTTAGGTCGTGGAACGGTAAAAGAAAAGCCCCAAGGCTGGGGCTTTTTAGAAAAGATCATTTAATCCGAGATGGCATTCTTTTTGACACTGCGCATTAAGCTGTCAAGCGACTCACGATGATGACCCAGACGCTGTTCAACCTGCTGGAATTCAGCTTTGAGCTTATGATCCATCTGATGGATTTTTTCCGCCATTGAAACTTTTTTGGCTTGTAATTCCTGCTCTTTGAGCTTTGCCCAGTCATTTAAGGTGTGGGTAAAAGCTTCATATTCCTGTGCGATCCGTTGTTTCATCACTTGCATGTCAGAGTTGACATCATGACCATAAATCGCCAGATCTTGTTCGGCATATTTAAATTTCATCGCCAGTTCCGCTTTTTTGATATTAAAGCTCGGAATACGGCGTAGATTTTTGGCCAGACCGACTTTTGAGCAGCTCCAGATCAGCCATTTCGTTGGATCATATTGCCACCATTTGACACCATTACGATAATCGTATTGGAAAATATGGTGATAGTTATGATAACCCTCACCCCAGGTGGCAATCGCTAACCAGAAGTTGTCACGTGCGGTGTTTTCATCGGTATAAGGACGCTTGCCCCACATATGACATAACGAGTTAATGAAGAAAGTCACGTGATGACTCACAATCAGACGGAGTAAACCACCTAAAAGTACAACCCCCCACATATCTCCGGTTGCCCAACCGATGGTACCCAGAATAGCGACATGAACCAGAATTACCAGCGGTACATAATATTTGTGTTGGAACATGACCAGCTTGTCGTTTAACAGATCTGGTGCATTTTTAAAATTCGGTTCCGCCGCAGGGTAGTCACGTAGCATCCAGCCGAGATGCGCATACCAGAACCCCCGGTTGATTGAATACGGATCTTGATCAATATCATCCACATGACGGTGATGGGTACGGTGACCGGATGCCCAGAACAGAATGCTGTTTTGTACGGCAAAGGTACCGCCTAGCATCAGGATGATTTTTAACGGTAAAGCTGCTTCATAAGCACGATGCGCCCAAAGGCGGTGATAACCGGCTGTAATACTCAGGCTGCTGACACCCAACAGAACAAACAGGCTGATCCAGGCAGCAGCGCTAAAATCGTGATAATAGGCATACAGTGGAATCGCAATGATGGCAACAATCGGCAAGAATACCAGTGCAAAAATCGCAATCCAGTTAATTGGGGCTTTGGGTAAGGGAGGATTCATCTCCAACAGCGCTCCTAATGACCTTAGTCAAGGTGTAAAACAAAACTACACAGCTAAAGCATTGAAGCGTGTTATAGCTATGAGTGCGGCATATTAGCATGGGTGAACAAATATTCACTAGCATTATTGTACAGTTGTATTGTATTAAACAGTATCGGTATTCGACCTAGGTTTAATGGGAATTCCCGAGATTTATTAGGGGATTTCTATTGATTAACGATAGTGGAAAATTTATACAGTTTTGCGACAAAAAAATTATTCAACGATCTTTTTTGCATAAGTGCCGAGCCTGAGTCCAGAGTGCAGAATTTTCATGAGGCGGTGGATAGATCATTAGGGAGCGGGTGATCAATCTCTCATCACAAGTCAAGGTGATGTATTTAAAAGCAAGCAAACTTAGAGATGTTGCTGCATCACTTTAGGAATATCAGTAATCAGTCCTTGTACCCCTGCATCCCGAAGAGCCTTGGCCCGGTCGACATTATTGACGGTCCAGACACTGATGTTGAGCTGTGCCAGATGCGACAGTTGAATCATTTCAGGACTAGCCAACTCATCCATCCAGCCAATATGTTGGCAGTCGAGCTGATGTGCGTGTTCAATCGCTTTGGCTTTGAGATCAGTTTCAACCAAGAGCCCACGTTTAAAAGGGCTACGGCTTTGTTGTAGCGCCTGCAGAATTTTTTCATCAAAACTGGTAATGATGACCCGATCTTCCAGACCTTTGAGCTGCCATTGCAGGGTTTCTGTCAGTTGCTCGGCCTCGTGCATCGATGGCACTTCTTTGATCTCAACCTCGATATGTTCGAAGTCGTTCAGCAAATTCAGCACTTGGGTCAGTTTAGGCGTGGTTTCTTTGTGTGGCCAGTGTGCCCAATCGTTACGGTGATCATAATGCTCCAAATCGGCTTCATTACAATCATACAGCGAATAGTTCAGGCCTGTGGTGCGTAGAAAATTATCATCGTGGATGACCGTCAGACAACGGTCTTTAAGCTGTCGAACATCAAATTCAACGGCACGGACACCGAGGTCGCGTAGATATTGAAAGCCACCTAAGGTGTTTTCCGGTGCCTCACCTCGGGCACCACGATGACCAATAATTCGCATAAGGATCAATACATAAAAGCGCTAACTTATATTTTACGCTTAAATTGTGTCATTAATGTTCTTTTGCCATAAAACTTCTTGTCCACCTTCTGCTCGTTGCAAGGTGCGCGAAGCGACAAACAACCAATCTGAGAGGCGATTTAAAAGCTGTAAAGCAGTGGGCTGGATATTTTGATCACGGTGATGCACCGACATCAGGCTACGTTCGGCACGACGACAGACCGCACGGGCCTGATGGGCATAACTGCAGACCAGCGTACCCGCTGGCAAAATAAATTCCTTCAGCATAGGTAAAACATCATTCATATGGTCGATTTGCTGTTCTAGAAAATCGATACAGGTTGTTTGTAGCATGGTGTAGTTTGGAATACAAACTTCACCACCGAGGTCAAATAACCAATGCTGGATTAGGCTGAGAGATTTATCCCATTGCGTCTTATCTTCGATGGTGCTGACTGCAATCTGTGAACGTAAAATGCCAATACAAGCATTCAGCTCATCAACATCGCCGAGTGCAGCAATACGCAAGTCATCTTTGGCAACACGTGAACCATCACCTAAACCTGTGGTGCCGGAGTCGCCTGTGCGGGTATAAATTTTACTTAAACGGTGGCCCATGATATGTCCTGGAGGAGATCTATAAAATGGGCATTAGAATATCTGATTTATAGGTCAGAGCGTTATCATAAAAATGAATTTGAGCTTGACTTCATATCAAGCAGAAACTACCCTGCGAGCGCTTCAGGTGCTTCCATTCAGAGAAGTGAAACTGGGAAGTCAGTTAAATCGATGATATTTAAAGCTGACACTGCCCCCGCAACGGTGAATAGTTATTGAAAAATAGCTTAAGTCCGGAGACCGGCCTGCTGCAGACCTACATACATAATGCGGCGGGCGTTATTGATGGGATGGCTTAACTTTGCAAAAGTATTCCTTACCCTATCTGCCCTTGCATTATCCATCTTAAATTCGCACGGGCGGTGCGATCAGGGAAAAATTTATGCATTTCATTCACAAAACCTTTTTAGGTTCTCTTTTTATTTTATCTCCGCTTTCTGCAGCCATTGCGGCAGAAACTCTTCCTACGATTACCGTGACAGCAAACCGTACAGAAACTGAGGTTGAAAAAACCCTTGCTGCGGTGACAGTGATTGATCGTGAACAAATTGAACGTCAGCAATTTACTACTCTACAAGATTTACTCCGGACAGTCCCGGGTATTACCTATACAAATGCCGGTGGTATGGGGCAGCCTACAGGGATCTCAATTCGTGGTACGAGTTCCAGTGCTGTGTTGGTCTTAGTAGATGGTCAAAAAATAGGATCAGCTACTTTAGGGGATATTGCATTTCAAGATTTGCCAATTGAACAAATTGAACGGGTTGAAGTGGTGCGTGGGCCTCGTTCTGGTCTTTACGGTTCGGAAGCAATTGGTGGGGTAATCCAGATTTTTACCCGTAAAGGTAGTGAAAATGGCGTTAAACCTTTTGCGTCTGTGACTTATGGCTCGCATGAAACCTATCAGGGTAATGTTGGTGTGAATGTCCGTCACAATGATAGTTGGGTAACTTTAAATATTGCTGGAACTCAAACACAGGGCATAAATACTTCAAATATTGATGAACCTTATGATTTAGACAAGGATAGTTATGAAAATAAGTCGATCTCACTAACTGGGGGGCATCAGTTTAATAATAAATTAGAAGTACAAGGTAACGTATTAATTGTACGGGGGAATACTGAGTCTGATTCTAATGATGCATGGGGAACCGGTATAGATTCACCTAATGTACACAGTAAAGTAGAGCAAAATGTTTATGGTCTAACTGCTAAGTACAAACCATTTGACATTTGGGTATCACAGTTACAGATTGGCCGTAGTGAAGATAAACAAAAAAATTATATGGGGATTTTCTCTGAATTTAATACAGCACGAGATACGCTTTCTTGGTTAAATACGTTGCATATCAATCCAAATAACAAATTGATGTTAGGTTTTGATTATCAGAACGATGAGGTTTCTGGTACAGAAGCATATGCGGTCAAAGAGCGTAATAATAATGGCTATTTTGCCCAGTATTTAGGTTCATTTGGTGCAATTGATTTACAGGGTACAATCCGTCTTGATGACAATGAGCAATTTGGGAATCATACAACGGGAGGTGCGTCAATCGGTTATAATTTGACTGATAATTTCAAAACGTATTTTAGCTATGGTACAGCATATAGAGCCCCTACGTTCAATGATCTGTATTATCCAGAAGATATTTATGGAAACGTTGGTAATCCTAATGTAAGACCGGAAGAGTCTGAAAATTATGAGATAGGTTTTAAAGGACAGGCCAAGAGTGTAGATTGGGAATTAAATGCTTTCTATAATGAAATTCAAAATCTAATTGCTTGGACATCAGCGCCAACTATTGAAGAACCGTATCGTTGGATACCGAGCAATGTGAATCAAGCACGAATTCAAGGTATAGAAGCACACTTGAGTCAAACGCTGAATAACTGGACGTGGGATATGAATTATACATATCAAGATCCAGAAAATCGTAGCAGTGGCTCTAATGAAGGAAAACAAATTAAGTATCGTGCAAAACAATTGTTCAATCTTTCTGTGGATTACACTTTAGATAAATGGATAATTGGTGGGTCTGTGCATGCGGAAGATAAACGTTATACAAATGATGAGAATTCTGAATATTTAGGTTCTTTTGCAACCGTAGATACTCGTGTTACTTATCAAGCAACACCTGAATTTAGTATTCAAGCTAAGCTTGCCAATCTATTTGATAAAGAATATTCAACCAATTACAGTAACGGTACTTTATATTCTCAAGATGGTCGAACCGCTTGGGTGACATTACGTTATGCGATGAAATAATCTCAGCTGAGATGAGGAAAGCCCTGATTAAAATCAGGGCTTTCTTTTTGCAGGAAAGTCGCGGAAAGCAACTTGAATTTGCACGCAAACCAAAAAATTTGCATTACAATGATTCGCCTCCATGATTTATAGATCGGCTATGAATCAGGCATGACATGAGTTTATATTCCATGCGAACGCGTGCCAAAATTTGTGGTATTACTCGTCCTCAAGATATCCAGTCTGCTGTTGCTGCGGGTGCAGATGCGATTGGTTTGGTATTTTTCCCACCAAGCCCAAGAAATGTAAGTATTGAGCAAGCTCAACAATTGGCTGATGTGCTTCCACCGTATGTGCAGCTGGTCGGTTTATTTGTGAATGCCAGTGCAGCAGAGATTCAGCAGATATTACAGAAAGTACCTTTGGATGTTTTGCAATTACACGGCGATGAAACTCCAGAACAATGCCAAGCGATTGCAGCACAATGTCAAAGACGGTGGTATAAAGCGATTCAGGTGAAACCAGATCTGGATGTGGTGGCTGAAATTCAGCGTTATCAAACAGCGGGTGCAAGTGCCGTTTTATTAGATGCTTGGCATCCGGAATTGAAAGGGGGGACCGGGCATAGCTTTGACTGGTCCGCGTTCCCTAAATTAGAAATTCCTCTGATTTTGGCCGGCGGTTTAAAGCCAGAGAATATTGAAGAGGCTATACACACCACGCAAGCCTTTGCCGTGGATGTGAGCGGAGGCGTCGAGTCCGCAAAAGGTATTAAAGACCAACAACTCATTGAACGATTTATGCAAGGAGTCCAACGTGGATCAGCAAAATAACGTGATTGATTACACCCAGTATCCAGATGCCAAAGGGCATTTTGGTATCCATGGTGGACGTTTTGTGTCAGAAACGCTGATGGCGGCATTGGAAGATTTAGAAAATCTTTATAACCGTATGAAGAATGACGAACAGTTTCTGGCAGAATTCGACCGAGATCTAAAATATTACGTTGGACGTCCAAGTCCACTTTATTATGCTGAACGATGGTCACGCGAGTTGGGTGGGGCACAAATTTATTTAAAACGTGAAGACCTGAATCATACCGGTTCACATAAAATCAATAACACGATTGGTCAGGCTTTATTGGCCAAGCTTTCTGGTAAAAAACGCATTATCGCTGAAACCGGTGCAGGCCAGCATGGTGTTGCAACAGCGACGATTGCTGCGCGTTTGGGACTGGAATGTGTGGTCTACATGGGTGCTGAAGACGTGAAACGTCAGGCCATGAACGTGTATCGTATGCGTTTGCTTGGTGCCAAAGTTGTACCAGTGGAAAGCGGCTCGAAAACCCTGAAAGATGCACTCAATGAAGCGATGCGTGACTGGGTCACCAACGTCGACAGCACTTACTACATTATTGGTACGGTTGCAGGTCCACACCCTTATCCAATGCTGGTACGTGATTTCCAGTCGGTGATTGGCCGTGAAGCACGTCAGCAAATTTTGGAACAGGCGGGTCGTTTGCCAGATGCATTGGTCGCTTGTGTGGGAGGAGGTTCCAATGCGATTGGTTTATTCTATCCATTCCTGAATGACTACGATGTGAAAATGTATGGGGTCGAAGCCGCAGGTTTGGGCATTGAAACTGGTAAACACTCTGCACCATTGAATGCGGGTCATGTCGGCGTATTGCATGGTAACCGTACGTACCTGATGTCGGATGCACAAGGCCAGATTATCGAAACTCACAGTATTTCAGCTGGTCTGGATTATCCGGGTGTAGGTCCAGAGCATAGCTTCCTGAAAGATATGCACCGCGTGGAATATGTGCCAATTAATGACCAGGAAGCATTACAAGGTTTTCGTGATTTGACCCAAATCGAAGGTATTATCCCGGCATTGGAAAGCTCACATGCCATGGCGTATGTGACTAAGCTTGCCCCAACCATGTCGAAAGACCAAATTATCATTGCGACCGTTTCGGGTCGTGGGGATAAGGACTTGATGACCATGGCACGTCTTGACGGTATCCCAATCGTCGATATGTAATTTTGCTGTAAATAAACAAAACATCTGGCTGCTTGTCAGCCAGATGTTTTCAATTTTAATTTTCTCGAAACTGGAT
>JACCEE011673160.1_pt1 | contig 12864 bp, 16 predicted proteins | sample 7449931 | NCBI WGS metagenome assembly JACCEE01 (sample SAMN15323457, study PRJNA562643) | freshwater metagenome | isolation source: river surface water | place: USA:Blue River Watershed | collected 2017-08-19 | reverse complement strand
TGAATGACACCGTGGCCGGTCAGGTGCCCATGATTTTTGACAACCTGCCCTCGGCACTGCCCTTCATCAAGGACAACCGGCTGGTCCCCATCGTGGTGGCGGCCCCGCAGCGCCTGGCGGTCTTGCCCCAGGTGCCCACCTTCAAGGAGGTGGGCCTGGAGCCGGTGAACCGCATGGCCTACTACGGCATCTATGGCCCCAAAGGTCTGCCGCGCGAGGTGGTGGACAAGATCAACGCCGGTGTCCGCAAGGCCCTGGAAGACCCGGCGGTGCGCAAGCGCATCGAGGACACGGGCTCCTTGATTGTGGCCAACACGCCGGAGCAATTTGCGGCGCAAATGAAGGCCGAGTTCGACGTGTACAAAAAGGTGGTCGAGACGCAGAAACTGCGGCTCGACTGACACGCCTGACCATGCCCGGCTCTGGCTTGTGGTGGGCACCGTCAGGGCGGCGCTTGCCGTGCGCCGGGTCTGTTAGTGGTGACCATGGCTGATCCCGCGGGCAGCGAGCCCTCCTCCATCATCGATCGCTTTGTCGAGGCCTTGTGGCTGGAGGATGGCTTGTCGGCCAACACACTCGCGGCCTATCGCCGTGACCTTGAAGGACTCCAAACCTGGTTGAACCCGCGCGGCGTTCAACTGCTGCAGGTGGACGAACCCGTGCTCCAAGGCTACTTTGCCGAACGCCATGGGGACACGCGTGCCACCACCGCCAATCGCCGTCTCACGGTGTTCCGTCGATTTTTCCGCTGGGCCTTGCGTGAGCAGTGGGTTCGGGCGGACCCCACGCTCAAGTTGTTGTCGGCCAAGCAGGCCTTGCGGGTGCCCCACACACTGACGGAAGACCAGGTGTCGGCCTTGCTGTCGGCGCCGAAGGTGGAGACACCGCTGGGTCTGCGCGACCGCACCATGCTCGAGCTGATGTACGCCAGCGGATTGCGGGTCAGCGAGCTGGTGGGCTTGCAGCTGTTCCAGATCGGTTTGCAAGACGGTGTGTTGCGTGTCATGGGCAAAGGCAGCAAGGAGCGCCTGGTGCCATTTGGTCAGGAGGCGGGCGAATGGCTGCAACGCTACCTGGCACAAGCCCGACCGGTCTTGTTGTCTGGTCAGCAGCACGATGCCGTGTTTGTGACGCAGCGTGGCGCCCACGCAGGCCGTGCGATGACGCGCATCATGTTCTGGAGTCTGGTGCGCAAGTATGCGCGGCAGGCCGATATCCGGGTCTCGTTGTCGCCGCACACGCTGCGGCATGCCTTTGCCACCCACCTGTTGAACCACGGCGCGGATTTGCGCGCTGTGCAACTGCTGTTGGGGCACGCGGATATTTCGACGACCACCATCTACACCCACGTGGCGCGCGAGCGCCTGCAGGCCTTGCATGCGCAGCATCATCCCAGAGGCTGACACTCGCGCGGGGTGCTGAGGACTGGCCGGTCAGTGGGACTCGGCAACGCCGTCGGACGACAGGAAGGCGATTTCTTGGGCACTGAATCCGGCGGCCTCACGGGCTTCGGTATTGAAGGGGGGGCGCAGGCGCGGCGCGCTGTGCATTCGAACCAGACGTCGGTAATGCGCCACCGGGTCCAGTCCTTGCTGATGGCACAGCCAGCGGTACCAGCGGTTGCCGATGTCGACATGGCCAATCTCGTCGCGCAGGATCACGTCCAGGCACGCCACCAACTGCAGGGCATCGGGTGTGTTCACCTGGCGCAATCGCGCCTGGATCAAGGGCGTGGCATCGAGCCCGCGGGCTTCGAGCGTGCGTGGCACCAGGGCCATGCGGGCCACCACGTCATGCTCTGTGCGCGTGCACATCAGCCACAGGCCATCATGCGCCTCAAAGTCGCCGTAGCGGTGTCCCAGCGACTGCAAATGGCGATGCAGCATGTCAAAGTGACAGGCTTCTTCCTGCGCAACAAGCAACCAGTCGCGGTAGTAGTCGGGCGGCATGCCAGCAAAACGCCAGAGGGCGTCCAGCGCCAGGTTGATCGCATTGAATTCGATGTGACAGACCGCATGCACCAGGGCGGCACGTCCTGCGAGCGTGAAGGGCGAGCGTTGTGGCACTTCTTTTGGCGCTACCAATCGTGGCAGGGCGGGTCGACCTGGTAGCGGACCGGTGGCCTGAGCCGACGTGAGTGTGCCCTGGGTGTCGAGGTCCAAGTCGGCCCGTGCCAGCCACATGGCTTGCATGGCCTCGACTTTCTGCGTGGGGTCGGACACACACAAAACCCTCAGAGCCTGTTCGCGAAGTTCCATCCGTACAATTGTAGGTTTATGACCTGCAGGACTGGTGTGACTGGCGTAGCAGGTGTCAATGGTTCCGTGAACGGAAAGGTTCATCATGGCTGTGTACTCCCTCGATCACATCACCCCGCAGGTGGATGCCTCGGCCTGGGTGGCCGAGAGCGCCGAGGTGATGGGCAATGTCGTGCTCGAAGCCGACAGCAGCGTGTGGTTCAATGCGGTGCTTCGTGGTGACAACGAACCCATCCGCATCGGTCGCGGGAGCAACATCCAGGACGGCAGCGTGTTGCACAGTGACCTTGGCCAACCCCTCACCCTGGGGCAAAACGTCACGGTGGGACACCAGGTCATGCTGCATGGGTGCACCATCGGCGACGAATCGCTGATCGGCATAGGGGCGGTGGTGCTCAACGGGGCGCGCATTGGCAAGAACTGCCTGGTGGGAGCGGGTTCACTGGTCACCGAGGGCAAGGAGTTTCCGGACGGTTCCATGATCATCGGCAGCCCGGCCAAGGCCGTGCGTGAACTCACCCCCGAGCAAATCGAAGGACTGCGTCGCAGCGCCCTGGGCTATCAGGCCAATGCGCGTCGTTTTCGCACCGGGCTCAAGCGTGTGGATGACTGTTGCGCACCGGGCCACGGTGATGCGGGCTGAGACCCTGCGTCAGTGCGGATTCATGGCTCTGTCAGCGGCTGGCTCCCTTCATGTCTGAATTGCACACCTTTTTGTTCGAAGGCCTTCCGGTTCGCGGCATGCTGGTGCGCATCACAGGTGCCTGGCAGGAGATTCTGCGCCGTCGCGCCGAACACCCGGAAACCGGTGCCTACGCGCCTGCGGTGCGAGACCTCCTGGGCGAGATGACCGCCGCGGCCGTGCTGATGCAGGGCAACATCAAATTCAATGGGGCCTTGGTGCTGCAGGTGTTTGGCGATGGTCCGCTGAAACTGGCGGTGGTGGAGGTGCAATCGGACTTGCAATTGCGTGCCACCGCCAAGCAGATGGACACCTTGCCCGATGGTGCGACGCTCTCTGCGATGGTCAACCAGAACCGGGGGGGGCGGTGTGCCATCACGCTGGATCCTCAAGACCGTCAACCGGGTCAGCAACCCTACCAGGGCATCGTGCCGCTGTGGGACGATCACGGGCAACCGCTCGAGAGCTTTCAGTCCGTGCTGGAGCATTACATGCTGCAAAGCGAGCAACTCGACACCACGTTGGTGCTGGCCGCCAATGGCGAGGTGGCGGCAGGGTTGCTCATCCAACGCTTGCCGGTGCAGGGGGAGGGCAACCTTTCTGCACGTGCCACGCGCGCGGATGAGGACGAGATTGGTCGCAACGAGGACTACCGCCGCATCGCCATGCTGGCGTCGAGTCTGCAAAAGAAAGAATTGCTGACGCTGGATGTGGACACTGTTTTGCGGCGTCTCTTCTGGCAAGAGCCCCTGCAACGTTTCCAGCCCAAGGTGGGGTTGGAGGGCCCTCGCTTTGCCTGCCGCTGCAGCCGAGAGCGGGTGAGCCACATGATCCGTGGCCTCGGGCGTGAGGAGGCCGAGAGCATTCTCACCGAGCGTGAAGATATTGAAGTCGGCTGCGACTTTTGCGGGCGTCAGTACCGCTTTGACGCGGTGGACGCCGCCGAACTCTTCACCTCGGTACCACCGACGCCGGGCACCTCGTCGTTGCACTGAGCCACCGACTTGTTGACCAGACGTCTGAACAAGCGGTGCTCACACTCGGGGTCGCTGCATTTCTCACACACGCCCTGCCAGCGCTGCGCGATTTCGGTGCGCAAGGGCCAGGGGCTGTGCCCGGTGGTGCGGTGCAGGTGATGTCCAATCGCCCATTGCAAGTCTTGCAAGAGACCTTCGCCGGAGGGGTGAATGACTTGAAAGCCTTGCCGACTCGACACCAGAACCTGGCGCCAATCCACCTGGCCTGCGGGGGAAGGCTCGATCAACAACACGAGATCGTGGGCCCCGAGCGTGGACCAGGGCGGCGGGTGCATGACATCCTCGCACCAGATCCACTGCACGGATGTGTCGAGGGCGCTGGACAGGGCCGCCATGACATCGGCCCCCGCATCCCCTGGCTGTCCGAGCAGCACCAGCCTCACGGCATCACCGGCTAAGTTGCACGAAGATTTCGTTCGACTTGACCATGCCCACCTCCCGACGGGCACGCTCCTCGATCATCTCTTTGCCTTCGCGCAAGTCGCGCAGCTCGGCCATGAGACGCTGGTTGGCCACCTGCGCTTGCTGGTTCTCCTGGCGCTGTTGGGCGAGTAGCTGCTGTTGCCGCATCACGTCCGGGACGCTGCCACGGCCAATCCACAGCTGGCTTTGCAACACCAGCAGCAAGCCCAGCAGGATCCAGGTGAGGGAGCGACTCATGTCAGCGACTCAGGCGGTGTTCAGCGCAGGTTGTAGAACGCGTCGCGACCGGGGTAAGAGGCGATGTCGCCCAGGTCTTCCTCGATGCGCAACAACTGGTTGTACTTGGCCATGCGGTCGCTGCGGCTCATGGAGCCGGTCTTGATCTGACCAGCGTTGAGGCCCACGGCGATGTCGGCGATGGTGGAGTCCTCGGTTTCGCCCGAGCGGTGGCTGATCACCGCGGTGTAGCCCGCGCGTTTGGCCATTTCGATCGCTTCGAAGGTTTCGGTCAGGGTGCCGATCTGGTTGATCTTGATGAGGATCGAGTTGGCGATGTGCTTGTCGATGCCTTCTTTCAGAATCTTGGTGTTGGTGACAAAGAGGTCGTCGCCCACCAGTTGCACCTTCTCGCCCAGGCGTTCGGTCAGCAGTTTCCAGCCGTCCCAGTCGCCTTCGGCCATGCCGTCCTCGATGCTGATGATGGGGTACTTGTCGACTCAGGTGGCCAGCATGTCGGTCCAGGCAGCCGCGCTCAGCTTCAGGCCTTCGCCGTCCAGGTGGTACTCGCCGTCCTTGTAGAACTCGCTGGCGGCGCAGTCCAGCCCCAGGGCGATCTGTTCGCCCGCGGTGTAGCCGGCCTGGTCGATGGCTTCCAGGATCATCTGGATGGCCGCTTCGTGACCCGGCACGCTGGGGGCAAAGCCACCTTCGTCGCCCACGGCCACGCTCATGCCTTTGTCGTGGATGATTTTCTTGAGCGCATGGAACACCTCGGCGCCGTAGCGAATGGCTTCGCGAAAGCTCGGCGCGCCCACGGGGATGATCATGAACTCTTGCAGATCGAGGTTGTTGTTGGCGTGGGCGCCGCCGTTGATCACGTTCATCATCGGCACGGGCATTTGCATGCGCCCCATGCCGCCAAAGTAGCGGTACAGGGGCAGGCCAGACTCTTCGGCCGCCGCGCGCGCGACCGCCATGGACACGGCCAGCATGGCGTTGGCGCCCAGGCGGCTCTTGTTTTCGGTGCCGTCCAGGTCGATCAAGGTCTTGTCCAGAAAGGCCTGCTCGCTGGCGTCCAGGCCCAGCACGGCTTCAGAGATTTCGGTGTTGATGTGCTCGACGGCTTTCAACACGCCCTTGCCCAGGTAGCGGGCCTGGTCGCCATCACGCAGTTCAATCGCTTCGCGGCTGCCGGTGGAGGCACCCGAGGGCACGGCCGCACGACCCATGGTGCCACTTTCCAGCAGCACGTCGCACTCGACGGTGGGGTTGCCTCGGCTGTCCAGAATTTCGCGGCCGACGATGTCAACGATTGCACTCATGGTTCACTTTCTTCAATTAAAAAATCAGACGCCCTCGATCATCACCATGCGCATGATGCAGGCCTGAGCGCGCGCTTTGCGCGCCTCGGCGTATTCAGAGGAGTTGTAAAAAGTCTGGGCCGCGGCCTTGCTGGGGAATTTCAGGATGACCACGCGATCCGGAGTCCAGTCGCCTTCGATCACCTCCACCTCGCCACCGCGCACGCACACCTCGGCGCCATGGTTCTTCATGGCCAGAGACGACCACTTGCGGTATTCCTCGTATTGCACAGGATCGGTGACTTTGACGTTGGCGAAGATGTAGCAGCTGGACATGGGGGCTCTCAGTTGAAATCGTTTTCGAGTAGAGGGGATCGCTTGGTGACTGCATCGAGCGCCACCAGGGTTTCAAGCAAGGCCTTCATCTGGCGCAAGGGGACCGCATTGGGGCCGTCGCTCAGGGCTTGTGCCGGGTTGGGGTGCGTCTCCATGAAGAGGCCTGCGATACCCACGCCCACAGCGGCGCGGGCCAGCACCGGCACCATCTCGCGCTGACCACCCGAGCTGGTGCCCAGGCCGCCAGGGAGTTGCACCGAGTGGGTGGCGTCAAACACCACCGGGGCGCCGGTCTGTCGCATCAGGGCGAGTGAGCGCATATCGCTCACCAGGTTGTTGTAGCCAAAACTCGCGCCACGCTCGCAGGCCATGAAGCGGTCTTCGCTCAGGCCGGCTTCACGCGCGGCATCGCGTGCTTTGGTGATCACCTGGATCATGTCGAGCGGGGCCAGGAACTGACCTTTCTTGATGTTCACCGGCTTGCCGCATTGCGCCACGGCGCGGATGAAATCGGTCTGGCGACACAGGAAGGCCGGGGTTTGCAACACATCCACGACCGAGGCCACCGTGGGGATCTCGGCTTCGCTGTGGACATCGGTGAGGAGGGGTACTTGCAGCGTGCTGCGCACCTTGGCCAGAATTTCCAGCCCGCGTTCCATGCCCGGGCCACGAAAGCTGCTGCCGCTGGAGCGGTTGGCCTTGTCGTAGCTCGACTTGAAAATGAAGGGAATGCCCAGCGCCGAGGTGATCTCTTTCAGCGTGCCAGCCGTGTCCATCTGCAATTGCTCGGACTCGACCACGCAGGGGCCGGCGATCAGGAAGAAGCGATGTTCAATCCCCACATCGAAGCCGCACAGCTTCATGCCACGACCTTCAGTTTGGGTCGGTTGCTCTGGTGGCCCAGCGCGGCATGGATGTAGGCATTGAACAGCGGGTGACCGTCCCAGGGGGTCGATTTGAATTCGGGGTGGAATTGCACACCCATGTACCAGGGGTGCACGGTTTGTGGCAACTCGACAATCTCGGTGAGTTGTTCGCGCTGGGTGAGCGCGGAGATGACCAAACCAGCCGCGCGCAACTGGTCCAGGTAGTTCACGTTTGCCTCGTAGCGGTGGCGGTGACGCTCGGTCACCACGTCGCCATAAATCTGGTGGGCGAGGGTGCCCCGGGCCACGTCCGAGCTTTGCGCGCCCAGGCGCATGGTGCCGCCCAGGTTCGAGTTGGCGTTGCGGGTCTGGATGCTGCCGTCCGCGTCTTTCCACTCGGTGATGAGGGCAATGACGGGGTTAGGACCCTCGGGCTCGAACTCGGTGCTGTTGGCGTCTTTCAGGCCGGCCACATGACGGGCGTACTCGATGGTGGCCACTTGCATGCCCAGGCAGATGCCCAGGTAAGGAATTTTGTGTTCGCGGGCGTAGCGGGCCGCGCAAATCTTGCCTTCGATGCCGCGCTTGCCAAATCCGCCAGGCACCAAAATGCCATCAAAGCGCGAGAGTTGCGCAACGTTACCGGGCTCCAGGGTCTCGGAGTCGATGTACTCGATCTTCACGCGGGCGTGGTTCTGCATCCCGGCATGACGCAAGGCTTCGTTGAGCGATTTGTAGCTGTCGGACAAGTCGACATACTTGCCGACCATGGCGATGTTGACTTCGCCCTGCGGGTGTTCCACTTCGTGCACCAAGGCGTCCCAGCGCGCCAGGTTGGCCGGCGGGGTATTCAGGCGCAGCTTGTCGCAAATCAGGCCATCCAGGCCCTGCTCGTGCAGCATGCGGGGCACCTTGTAGATGGTGTCCACGTCCCACATCGAGATCACGCCCCACTCGGGAACGTTGGAGAACAGCGAGATCTTGGCGCGCTCGTCCTCGGGGATCGGTCGGTCGGCCCGGCACAGCAGGGCATCGGCCTGGATGCCGATCTCGCGCAGCTTTTGGGCGGTGTGCTGGGTGGGCTTGGTTTTGAGTTCGCCGGCGGCAGCGATCCAGGGCACATAGCTCAGGTGCACAAAGGCGGTGTTGTTGGGCCCGAGCTGGAGGTTCATCTGGCGAGCCGCTTCCAGGAAAGGCAGGGACTCGATGTCACCCACCGTGCCGCCGATCTCCACAATGGCCACGTCCACGGCATGCGGTGTGTCCATGCCAGCGCCTCGGCGCACGAATTCCTGAATTTCGTTGGTGACGTGGGGAATGACCTGAACGGTTTTACCCAGGTAGTCACCTCGACGTTCCTTCTCCAACACGCTCTGGTAGATCTGACCGGTGGTGAAGTTGTTGGACTTTTTCATGCGCGTCGTGATGAAGCGCTCGTAGTGGCCCAGGTCGAGATCGGTCTCGGCACCGTCGTCGGTGACAAACACTTCGCCGTGCTGGAAGGGGGACATCGTGCCCGGATCGACGTTGATATACGGATCGAGCTTGATGAGAGTGACTTTGAGGCCCCGCGATTCAAGAATCGCTGCGAGGGAGGCTGAGGCGATTCCCTTGCCCAGGGAAGACACCACACCGCCAGTGACGAAGACAAATTTGGTCATGCCTGTTCGGGAGGGCCAGCTCCCGGGAGGTGGTAAAGTGAAATTATAGGGGCTCCGTTACAGGGTTTTATGAACGAATTGCAGAACAAGCGGATCCTGCTCGGATTGAGCGGGGGCATCGCGTGCTACAAGGCGGCGGAACTGTGCCGTGCCCTGGTCAAGGCCGGGGCCCAGGTGCAGGTGGTCATGACCGAGGCCGCCACCCATTTCATCACCCCGGTGACCCTGCAGGCCTTGTCCAACCGCGAGGTGTTCACCTCCCAGTGGGACGACCGTCCGGCCAACAACATGGCCCATATCGAGCTGGGGCGGGAGGTCGATGCCATCCTGGTGGCCCCCGCCAGCGCCGATTTCATGGCCAAACTGCTCCATGGCCGCGCCGACGACCTGCTGAGCCTGACCTGCCTGGCGCGGCCGCTGCAACAGGTGCCCCTCATCCTGGCGCCGGCCATGAACCGTGAGATGTGGGCCCACCCCGCGACCCAGCGCAATGTGCAGCAACTCAAGGCTGACGGCACGGTGGTGCTGGACGTGGGCCAGGGTGACCAGGCCTGCGGCGAGGTGGGAGACGGCCGCATGCTCGAGCCCGATGAGATCCTGGACGATGTGATCGCCCTGTTCCAGCCCAAGCGCCTGCAAGGGCGCACCGTGCTCGTGACGGCGGGCCCCACGTATGAGGCTTTAGACCCGGTGCGGGGTATCACCAATCTCTCCAGCGGCAAGATGGGATTTGCCATCGCCCGCGCTGCCCGTGAAGCGGGGGCGCAGGTGGTGCTCGTGGCCGGGCCGGTGTCGCTGCCCACGCCCCGGGGGGTGCGCCGGGTGGACGTGCGCTCCGCCCTGCAAATGCAGGCGGCCGTTCAGGCCGAGGTGGCGCAGGCCGATGTGTTGGTGGCCACCGCCGCGGTGGCAGACTGGCGCCCGTCCCACGCCAGCGATGAAAAGATCAAGAAAGACGGCAGCGGCAAAACGCCCACCCTCAACTTCACCGAAAACCCCGACATCCTGGCCGGTGTCGCGAGCAGCGAACGCGCCCGCAACGGCCAACTCTTTTGTGTCGGCTTTGCTGCCGAGAGCCATGACCTGCTGAGCAACGCCCAGGCCAAGCGACAGCGCAAGGGTGTGCCGCTGCTGGCGGGCAACATCGGCCCGGCCACCTTTGGTCAGGACGACAACGCCTTGCTGCTGATCGATGCCCACGGCACGCTCGAGTTGCCGCATGCCTCCAAGCTCACACTGGCACGGCAATTGGTGGAACAGATCGCGCAACGATTGCCAAAGCTCACTTAGGTGCCCTTGATGGAGGGGGAGGGGCGCACCACGGTCGTGTTCCCACCTCCGGCCTGTTGTCCTTGAAAGCCTTGCCATGAAGATCGACGTCAAAGTCCTCGACCCCCGTTTGCAGTCCCAACTGCCCACCTATGCCACGCCGGGCAGTGCCGGTCTGGATTTGCGTGCGTGTCTGGATGCGCCGCTGACCCTGGCACCCAATGCCTGGCAACTGGTGCCCACCGGCATGGCCATTCACCTGGCCGATCCTGGCTATGCGGCGCTCATCCTGCCGCGCTCGGGCCTGGGTCACAAGCACGGCATTGTGCTGGGGAACCTGGTGGGTCTGATTGACAGCGACTACCAGGGCCAGTTGATGGTGAGTGCCTGGAACCGCAGCAGCACGGCCTTCACCATCGAGCCGATGGAGCGCATTGCGCAGTTGATGATCGTGCCCGTGGTGCAGGCGCAATTCAACCTGGTGAACGAATTTGCCCAGGCGAGTGAGCGCGGCGAGGGGGGCTATGGGTCGACCGGCAAGGCTTGATGCCGCCGCTCGTCAATCGGCCTGAATCTGGAAAAAGCCCGAACCGGTCGAGCCACGGGCGGTTTCTTCCTCGGACGCCTCGCGCACCGATGCCACCTGGAGCGACAACCGCAAGCCAATGCCCGCCAGCGGGTGATTGCCATCCAGCACCACATGCTCGGGGTAGATCTCGGTGACGGTGTACAAGCCCTGCAACGGAATGTCGGGGGAGCAACCGGCCGGCATCGCATGGCCGTCGAACGTCATGCCTTCTTCCAACTCTGGCGGGAAGTTCTGGCGGCTTTCCAGAAACACCTGTTGCTCGTCGTAGTCCCCAAAGCCGTCCTCGGGTTCGATGTTCAGGTCAACCCGCGCACCGGGCTCGTGCCCTTGCAGCGCCTGTTCGATCACCGCCAGCAGGTCCTGCCCGCCCACCATGAATTCCACCGGTTCATCCAGGATGTCCAGGGTGTCGCCCAGGCTGTCTTTGAGGGTCCAGGTCAGTCCGACCACGCAATGTGAAGTGATGTTCATGGGGCAGAATTGTCTCAGTTTGGAGAAACCACATGATTCAACGCGCCCGATCCTCTGTCGCTGGCACCTCTGGCAAGGCCATGGGCAAGGCTGTGAAGCAGCCTGTTGTGCAGCTGCCCATCGACTTGCTGGGCGGTCTGTCCCCTCGGCAATTCATGGCCGAATACTGGCAACGCAAGCCCTTGCTGGTGCGACAGGCCATCCCCGGCTTTGTGCCCTCGGTGAGCAGGGACGATCTGTTCACCTTGGCCGCCCGTGAAGACGTGGAGTCGCGTTGTGTGGTGTCCGAGCGCGCAAAGGGGCAAGCCTGGACTTTGCGCCGTGGTCCCTTTGGCAAACGTTCTCTGCCCTCGGTGCGACAACCCGGCTGGAGCTTGCTGGTGCAGGGCGTGGACACCCTGCACGATGAGGTGGCCGCACTCAAGCAGGCGCTCCACTTCATTCCCTCGGCGCGGTTGGATGACGTCATGATCAGCTATGCGACCGAGGGTGGCGGGGTGGGGCCGCACTTTGACAGCTACGATGTGTTCTTGCTTCAGGCGCAGGGTCAGCGGCGCTGGCGAATCGGGCCGCAACGCGATTTACGTCTGCGCGAAGACTTGCCTCTCAAAATCCTCTCGCATTTCAAGCCTGAAGTGGAGTGGGTGCTGGAGCCGGGTGATTTGCTGTACCTTCCCCCCCGTTATGCCCACGACGGCATCGCCATCGGGGAATGCATGACCTGGTCGATGGGGTTTCGGGCCCCGCGCCAAGACGAACTCGCTCACGAGTTGCTGGCCCGGTTGGCCGACCGCGCTGCGGATGAATTGCCCCCCACGATCTACCAGGACGCCGGGCAAGTGGCCACGACCCAACCCGCCAAGATGCCTGCCAACCTGCAATCCTTTGCGCGCTCGGCCGTTGAGGCCCTGCTGCATCAGCCGAGGCGCTTGGACCAGTGCTTGGGCGAGTACCTCACCGAACCCAAGCCCCAGGTCTGGTTCGATGCGCCGGCTTCTGCTCAGCGCTTGAAGCCCAGCGACGGCGTGAGGTTGGACCGGCGCAGCCAGATGCTGTACGACCGCTCGCACATCTACCTCAACGGTGAGAGCTGGCGGGCCGCGGGAGAGGATGCCCGCTGGATGCGCCGCTTGGCGGATGCTCGAGCGCTGTCGGCGGCAGAGTTGAGCCAGACGTCCGATGCGGTTCGACACCTGCTGTCGGACTGGTTGTCAGCGGGCTGGTTGCAGCGTGTGGCCATATCCACGAGGTTGACACAGCGCTGACAATACAAAGCAATGCAAATGGGTATTTACCCTATAATCAAGGGTTGAGTCGAAGGTACTCGAGAATTCCTCGGCTCGGTCACGGCGTTGCGTTGTGACAATCTCCGGAAATTGTTAATCCTCAAGGAAATGAAAATGAAAAAATCGCTCCTGCTGGCCACCCTGCTGGCTGCTGCTCTGGTCGCTTGTGGCAAAAAAGAAGCCCCGGCTCCGGCACCTGCTGCCGCTCCCGCTGCTGCTCCTGCGCCTGCCCCTGCACCTGCACCTGCTGCTGACGCTTCTGCTGCCCCGGCTGCCGCCCCTGCTGCCGCCCCTGCTGCTGCCCCGGCTGCTGCCCCGGCTGCCGCGCCTGCTGCTGCCCCGGCCGCTGGCAAGTAATTCGTTACAGCGTGCGATGAAAGCCACCTTCGGGTGGCTTTTTTCATGGCAACAAGGGTTTTAGACGTCGAACCAGTCAGACCCCTCGGCCTGATGGGCCACCGGAACC
>JACCEE011474336.1_pt1 | contig 12867 bp, 14 predicted proteins | sample 7449931 | NCBI WGS metagenome assembly JACCEE01 (sample SAMN15323457, study PRJNA562643) | freshwater metagenome | isolation source: river surface water | place: USA:Blue River Watershed | collected 2017-08-19 | reverse complement strand
GCGATTCTGACCGACATGATTACGGTTACTGGTACAGAAAATTTGCTCATGGCAGCTTGTTTAGCCGAAGGAACTACGGTGCTAGAAAATGCTGCACGTGAGCCCGAAGTGTCGGACTTAGCAGAGCTCTTAGTAAAAATGGGAGCGAAGATTTCTGGAATTGGTAGCGACCGCTTGGTGATTGAGGGTGTATCCGCTTTACACGGTGCAAGTCACTCCATCATCCCAGATCGAATTGAGACCGGAACATTTTTATGTGCCGTCGCCGTAACCGGCGGTGAGATCACGCTTAAGAACTGTCGACCCGATACCTTGGATGTGGTCTTAGTGAAGTTAAAAGAAGCGGGCCTTAAGTTGAAGAAGGGCAAGGATTGGATAACGGCTAGCATGATAGGTCGCCCTAAACCGGTGAGCTTCAGAACCTCAGAATACCCCGCCTTTCCAACCGATATGCAGGCTCAGTTCATGGCTTTGAACGCGATTGCCAGTGGAAATTCCCGGATTACCGAGACTATTTTTGAGAACCGCTTTATGCACGTTCAAGAGCTCAATCGTTTAGGTGCCGATATCTCGATTGAGGGCAATACAGCCATTGTCGAGGGGGTGGATAAGCTCTCGGGGGCAACCGTTATGGCAACCGATTTGCGTGCCTCAGCAAGCCTTGTCATTGCAGGCTTAGCGGCTCAAGGGGAGACCCAGGTTGATCGTATCTACCATCTTGATCGGGGTTATGACCGGATGGAACAAAAATTAACCCAAATTGGCGCAAACATCCGCCGCATGAAATAATCAACGCATTATGTTGACACTCGCGCTATCCAAAGGGCGCATCTTCGAGGAAACAGCCCCAGTCTTGGCTAAGGCTGGAATACGTCCACTAGAAAATCCTGAGCAGTCGCGCAAATTGATTATTCCGACTTCGAACCCAGAAGTGCAGATCATTATTGTGCGAGCTTCCGATGTGCCTACTTATGTGCAATTTGGGGCGGCTGATTTTGGGGTAGCTGGTCAAGACGTCCTTTTAGAAAAGGGTAGCGATGGTTTGTATGTGCCGATCGATTTAGGGATTGCACGTTGCCGGATGGCGGTAGCTGTTAAGAATGGGTTTGATTATGCAGGGGCGGTTCGTCAGGGCTCACGCTTGCGCGTAGCAACCAAGTATGTCAATTGCGCCCGTGAGCACTTTGCGAACAAAGGCGTTCATATTGATACGATCCATTTGTATGGCTCGATGGAGCTAGCTCCCTTAGTTGGCTTAGCAGATGCGATTGTCGATCTAGTATCCACAGGTAACACTTTGCGCGCTAATAATTTGGTCGAGGTGGAATCAATCACCGATATCAGTGCACGTCTTATTGTGAATCAGGCATCCTATAAGCGTAAGCGTACGGCCATCAAAAAATTACTGGATGCGTGGCAGTAATGTCTAAGGTATCAAACCAAACTGTGATGGTGCAACGTTTAACGAGTAGCGATCCTAGCTTTCAGAAAACATTATTGGCAAGTCTTTCATTGCCATCGGCCGATGATCAAGCAATTGATGCAGTGGTGATTGCTATCTTGGCTGAGGTTAAGTCTAGAGGCGATGAGGCGCTATTAAGTTACAGCAAACAATTTGATCGACTGTCTGCTAATCGTGTTTCTGATCTTGAGATTAAACAGGCAGATCTAGAAGCAGCCTATCGTTCTTTACCAAGCGAGCAAGCTAAGGCGTTAGAGATTGCTGCACAGAGGGTACGCGCCTATCACGAGAAACAAAAAGAGGCGGCAGGTTGTCGTTCATGGGAATACACCGAGCCCGACGGTACCCGTTTAGGTCAAAAAGTAACTCCTTTAGACCGCGTCGGTATTTATGTGCCAGGTGGTAAGGCAGCCTATCCATCATCTGTTTTGATGAATGCAATTCCAGCAACCGTTGCAGGCGTTGGAGAAATCATCATGGTGGTGCCAACCCCCGATGGTGCTCGCAACCCTTTAGTCTTGGCTGCCGCTTATTTGGCAGGAGTGCATCGCGTATTTACCATCGGTGGCGCACAAGCTGTTGCTGCACTTGCGTATGGAACGCAAACAGTTCCTGCGGTTGATAAGATCGTGGGTCCTGGTAATGCCTATGTGGCTGCTGCAAAGCGTCGTGTCTTTGGCACAGTGGGCATTGACATGATTGCCGGCCCTTCAGAGATCTTGGTGCTTTGTGATGGTAGCACCGATCCCGATTGGATTGCGATGGATTTGTTCTCGCAGGCAGAGCATGATGAATTAGCCCAGTCGATTTTGCTGTGTCCTGATCCTAATTTTATTGATAAGGTCAATCAGAGCATTCAAAAGCTATTACCGCAAATGCCACGTGAGAATGTGATTCGAGCATCTTTGCAAAATCGGGCTTTATTGATTGAAGTAAGCGATATGAATGAAGCCTGTCAGATTGCCAACCTGATTGCTGCCGAGCATTTAGAGATATGTACGCAAGAGCCACAACGTTGGGCTGAGCAAATTCGGCATGCAGGCGCAATCTTTATGGGTTCGTATACAAGTGAATCTCTAGGTGATTATTGTGCGGGTCCTAATCACGTCTTACCAACGGCGCGCACCGCCCGTTTCTCTTCCCCATTGGGTGTCTATGACTTCATGAAGCGCTCAAGCTTAATTGAAGTGAGCGAAGCAGGAGCGCAAACACTCGGACCAATTGCGAGCACCCTGGCACACGGCGAGGGCTTGCAAGCCCATGCGCGTGCCGCTGAGATGCGCCTCAAGAAAAAATAATTTGTTTAGACAGAAAATATTTCTTTTAATGCCGCAAGGAAAGCGCTCATTTGCTCATCGGTGCCGATGGTGATTCGCAAGAATTGATCAATACGTTTTGTTTTGAAGTGCCGCACAATAATTCCCCGATCACGTAATGCTTGATGGATGCTTGCGCCATCATGTTTGGGGTGTCGTGTAAAGACAAAGTTCGCACTGGAGGGCAGGGTCTCAAAACCAAGTACATCTAGTTCCTTGACAAATTGAGATCGTGTTGCAATAACCTTACTCGACATGGCATCCAAATGAGCTTGATCTTCCATCGCGGCGATTGCACCCACTTGCGCTAGCTTACCTAATGGGTAAGAGTTAAAACTATTTTTGACTCGTTCTAGACCGGTGATCAGATCTGGGTGGCCTAATGCATAACCAACTCGTAATCCTGCCAGTGCTCGTGATTTAGAAAGGGTGTGGGTAATTAGTAAATTAGGTGGATTGTTTTGCAGAAGAGGTACGCAAGACTCAGTTCCATAGTCAACATAGGCTTCATCGATTACCACAACGCTGTCGGTATTTTGAAGAAGTAATAACTCGACTTGTGAGAGGGGTAGACCGCATCCTGTGGGCGCATTGGGGTTGGGAAAAATGATCCCGCCATTACCACCATGTTGTTTAGTAAATTCTAAATAGTCTTCCACCCGAATGGCAAACTGATCATCTAAGGCAATAGTGCGATGCTCAATTCCAAAGAGTTGGCAGTAGACTGGGTAGAAGCTATAGCTAATGTCTGGAAATAAAACAGGCCGATTAGGGTGTTTGAGAAGACCTAGAAAGGCATGCGCCAAGACCTCATCAGAGCCATTGCCCACAAAGACTTTATTGGATGTGATGCCATGATGCTTAGCAATCACTTCTTTGAGATCTTTGGCATCCGGATCGGGGTACAGACGCAGGTTGTCGTTATTAGCTTGCGCAATCGCTGCTAGTGCCTTGGGGGATGGCCCATAGGGACTCTCGTTGGTATTGAGCTTTACGAGTTTTTCAAGCTTCGGTTGCTCACCCGGCACATAGGGGCTAAGATTTTGTAGGTCAGGGTTCCAAAAGCGGCTCATAGAGGGAGTGAAGTGATTGATTTTGAATGACAAATGATATTATGAACCCCTAAACCCATTTTATTTTTTTGAACGCCACACTATGCGCCAAGCGGATGTAAGTCGAAATACTTCTGAGACAAAGATCCAAATTACATTAAATTTGGATGGAACGGGTAAGGCCGATCTGAACTCGGGAGTCCCCTTTTTAGACCACATGCTCGATCAAATTGCGCGGCACGGCATGATTGATCTCAAGGTCCATGCCAAGGGCGACACTCATATTGATGATCATCACACCGTGGAAGATGTTGGCATTACCCTGGGTCAAGCTATTGCAAAGGCGGTGGGCGATAAGGCAGGCATTACTCGCTATGGACACTCTTACGTACCTCTTGATGAGACCCTCTCTCGAGTCGTGGTTGATTTTTCGGGTAGACCCGGTTTGGAGTTCAATGTGCCATTTACTCGTGCTCGCGTAGGCGACTTTGATGTTGACCTGAGCATTGAGTTTTTCCGAGGGTTTGTCAATCATGCGGGCGTGACCCTGCACATCGATAATATTCGTGGCGTGAATGCGCACCATCAAATTGAGACTGTATTTAAGGCCTTTGGAAGAGCGCTGCGGATGGCATTGAGCGTCGATCCACGCTCCCCGAATGCAGTTCCATCCACCAAAGGAAGTTTGTAATACTGCCCCCTTTCTATTGCTAAAGAATCGATTGAGCTAGCGATGCATATCGCCATTGTTGATTACGGGATGGGTAATTTGCGTTCGGTCTCTCAGGCCCTGCATCATGTCGCCCCAGATTGCAAGATCAGCATTGCCAATGATGCGCAAGAGATCCTCCGCTCCGATCGTGTTGTGTTGCCGGGTCAGGGGGCGATGCCAGATTGCATGGCGCAGCTGCGCTCCTCTGGTTTGCTCGATGCGGTTTTATCATCAGCCCGTGAGAAACCTCTTCTTGGAATTTGTGTGGGCGAGCAGATGTTGTTTGAAGAAAGCGAAGAGCGTAAGCCAGGGGTGGCGACTAACACCGCTTGTTTAGCACTCATGCCTGGCAAAGTTGTTCGTTTTGCCTTGTCGGGAACCCAAGAAGACGGCTCAGAATACAAAATCCCGCATATGGGTTGGAACCAGGTCCGTCAAGACCAAGATCATCCTTTATGGCATGGCATACCCGATATGAGCAGTTTTTATTTTGTTCACAGCTATTATGTAAAAGCCAGTAGGTCAGAAGATACTGTAGGATCAACCAATTACGGGGGGTGGTTTACATCTGCCGTGGCTCGGGATAATATTTTTGCTACACAGTTTCATCCAGAAAAAAGTGCTCAACACGGACTTAAGCTCTATCAAAACTTTGTCGCTTGGCGACCTTGATCCCACACACCATTTCCTTTACGCCATTTATTTATGTTGTTAATCCCCGCAATCGATATTAAAGATGGACATTGTGTTCGTCTTGAGCAAGGCGATATGAACCGTAGCACGGTATTCTCTGAAGATCCTGCTGCGATGGCAAAGCATTGGTTAAGTAAGGGCGCAAGACGCTTACATTTGGTTGATCTGAATGGTGCATTTGCTGGTAAGCCAAAAAATGAGTCTGCCATTAAGGCGATCTTGAAAGCCGTTGGTAATGACATTCCAGTGCAACTGGGTGGTGGTGTGCGTGACCTTGAGACCATTGAGCGACTTTTGGATGACGGTATTAGTACCATCATTATTGGCACAGCGGCTGTGAAGAACCCTGGATTTTTACAAGATGCCTGTACTGCATTTGCGGGTCATATCATGGTGGGTCTCGATGCCAAAGACGGTAAGGTGGCAACCGATGGTTGGAGCAAGCTCACGGGTCATGAGGTGATTGATTTGGCGAAGAAGTTTGAGGACTATGGCGCTGAAGCTATCATTTATACCGATATAGGCCGTGATGGCATGCTCAAGGGTATTAATCTAGAGGCGACCGTGAAACTGGCTCAGTCTGTACGCATTCCAGTAATCGCCAGCGGTGGTCTGTCAAATAAGAAAGATATCGAAGCACTTTGCAAGGTAGAAGACGAGGGCATCATGGGCGTCATTGCTGGACGGTCGATTTATAACGGCGACCTTGATCTCGCAGAGGCTCAAAAATACGCTGATCAACTTAGTAAGAGTCAGTAAAGCATGCTCAATAAGAGGATTATTCCTTGCCTTGATGTCACTGCAGGGCGAGTGGTGAAGGGTATAAATTTTGTGGGTTTGCAAGACGCGGGCGACCCCGTTGAGATTGCGCAACGTTACGACGGTCAAGGCGCTGATGAGCTCACCTTTTTAGATATCACCGCAACCTCAGATGAGCGCGATCTAATTTTGCACATCATTGAGGCCGTTGCTTCGAAGGTATTCATTCCATTAACGGTGGGTGGTGGAGTTCGAGAGCTAAGCGATGTACGTCGTCTCTTAAATGCGGGTGCGGATAAGGTCAGCATGAACTCCTCAGCAGTTGCGAACCCCGATCTAGTTTCCGAGACCTCGGCTTACTATGGATCGCAATGCATTGTGGTGGCCATTGATGCCAAGCAAAGCGCCCCTAATCGTTGGGAAGTATTCACGCATGGTGGCCGCAAGAACACTGGCATTGATGCCATTGAGTGGGCCAAAGAGGTTGCCAAACGAGGTGCTGGAGAAATACTTTTAACCAGCATGGATCGCGATGGCACGAAAGATGGTTTTGATTTGACGCTCACTGCAGCGGTGAGTCATGCGGTTTCCGTGCCGGTGATTGCTTCCGGTGGCGTAGGTGGTTTACAAGATCTGGTTGATGGTATTCAAATTGGTAAAGCGGATGCCGTTTTGGCAGCGAGTATCTTTCATTATGGGCAGCATACGGTACAAGAAGCGAAGCAGTTTATGGCGAGCAAGGGAATTGCGATTAGACTTGACTGATCGAGCTCAACTAAAAATGACGACGCCTAAGTTAACCAAGACCCCTACTTTGCAAGCAGGCCCATGGCTTGATCGTATTGTTTGGAACGAACTGGGCTTAGTGCCCGTGATTGCACAAGAGGCTTCTTCGGGCGATGTCTTGATGATGGCCTGGATGAATCAAGAGGCTTTATTACAAACTTTGCAAAAGGGTGAGGCGGTGTATTGGTCGCGCTCACGCAATAAGTTATGGCATAAGGGTGAAGAGTCTGGCCACTTTCAGACCATACGTGAGATCCGTTTGGATTGCGACGGCGATACTCTTTTGCTCATTGTTGATCAGAAGGGTGGTATTGCCTGCCATACTGGCAGACACAGTTGTTTCTTTAATGAATGGGACCCGGTCGCCAGTAACTGGGTCGATACAATAAAGCCATGACAGACAGCAAAGATAATTTAGATTCTATATTGGCCTACCTTGCCGATGTGGTCGATCAGCGCCGTGCCGATCTAGCTGCTGGCAAGATTGATGCAAGCAGTTCATACATCGCCCAATTGTTTACCAAGGGGGACGATGCGGTTTTGAAAAAGATTGGGGAGGAGGCGACCGAGACCGTGATGGCTGCCAAAGACTCCCGGCAGCATCAATTGGACCCAAAACACCAAGCCCTATTGGTGGGTGAGATGGCGGATTTATGGTTTCATTGTCTTGTTGCCCTATCCAAGTTCAATTTACGTCCCGAGGATGTCTTGGCTGAACTCAAGCGTCGGGAGGGGGTTTCGGGCTTGGCTGAGAAAGCGGCCCGTAAGCCTTAATTAACCCTAAGTAGCCCAAAGCACCTTGTTTTGGGGAGGTTTTCGGGTAAGATCCATGTCCATGAATCATTCTAGCCATGACCCCAGTTGCATTTTTTGCAAGATTATTGCCGGGGAAATACCCTCCCAAAAGGTCTATGAGGACGAAGAAATCCTCGCTTTTAATGACATTAATCCAGCCGCCCCAGTCCATTTTTTGATTATTCCCAAAAAACATATCCCTATGCTGGGATCCGCCACTGCCCACGATGCACCATTGCTAGGTAGAATGATGGAATTAGCCCCGCGTTTGGCTCTACAACAAGGATCTCGCCCTGGTAAAGAGGGTGGTTTTCGGGTGTTGGTGAACAATGGCGCGGATGGGGGTCAAGAGGTTTACCACTTGCATTTGCATGTGATGGGCGGGCCACGCCCCTGGAAAAAATAATTTGAGGAGAAATTGAGATGGGCTCATTTAGTATTTGGCATTGGTTAATCGTATTGGCGATCATTTTGTTGGTGTTTGGCACCAAGAAATTGCGTAATATCGGCTCAGATTTAGGCGGAGCAGTGAAAGGCTTTAAAGATGGCATGAAGCCTGGTGAAGAAGCTAAGACCGATCAAATTCAGTCGCAAGCAGTCCCTGCTGACAAAACAGTGGACGTGCATGCGAAGGACGTTAATAAGTCCTAAGCCATTCCATTTGTACTTAGCAGAACACTTTTCTACTAGCGCTAATCAAGAACCGGCGATGCTTCGATGATTGATCTTGGTGTATCAAAGCTCGCCCTCATCGCAGTGGTGGCTTTGATTGTGGTGGGCCCTGAACGTTTACCAAAAGTTGCTCGCATGGCGGGCAATTTATTTGGGCGCGCTCAGCGCTATATGAATGAAGTGCGCTCCGAGGTTAATCGCCAAATAGAACTTGACGAGTTCAAGAAACTCCGTGAGGCCAGCGCCGAAGCCATGAAAGACGTGGAGAACTCGCTCAATGCAACGGTACAGGAGGCTAATGTCAATCTCAGTGATCAAGCAGAACCCAAGACCGATGATTACGCTAGCTCTATTTTAGAATCAGCACCAGACGTTACCAAGGTGTATCGCGATGCCCTGCGTCAGGGGCGAGATAGTTGGGGTGTGAAACGAACTGCGAGACCATTATGGTTTAAACATTCCGCAGGAATTCGTACGCGAGTACAGTCGGGTGCTGCACGCGTGAAGCGCTTTAAGCGACCAGCGTTGCATAAGTAAACCCAAAACACTAAACAAATAATCAACAGAACACTAAAATCAACGATGTCTGATACAAACTTCGACACCAAAGAGACAGAGCAAAAAGAGGGTTTTCAAGAAACCTTCATGTCGCACCTCTTTGAGTTGCGAGATCGAGTAGTAAAGTCGGGCATCGCGGTGATCATTGTGTTTGTTTCCCTGGTTTACTGGGCCCCCGACATCTTCCATGTATTTGCCAAGCCGATGTTGGATTCCTTGCCCGCAGGTGGCAAGATGATCGTGACCGATGTGACCGGATCCTTTTTTGTGCCGATGAAGGTCACGATGCTCGTGGCATTTTTAATTGCCCTTCCAATTGTTCTGTATCAAATGTGGGCCTTTATTGCTCCTGGTCTTTATACCCATGAGAGAAAATTAGTTCTTCCATTGGTAGTAAGTAGTTACTCACTATTCTTGGTGGGTATGTCATTCGCCTATTTTTTGGTCTTCCCAACCGTCTTTCAGTTCATGGCGAGCTACAACGCCCCCTTAGGTGCCGATATGTCGACTGACATCGACAAGTACTTGAGCTTTGCGATGTCCACCTTTTTGGCTTTTGGGATCACACTTGAGGTTCCCGTGGTCGTCGTCGTTCTCGTCAAAATGGGGATTGTCAGTATCGAAAAATTAAGGGAAATTCGGCCCTATGTGATTGTTGGAGCGTTTGTGATCGCAGCGATTGTGACCCCGCCAGATGTTTTATCCCAACTGTTACTGGCTATTCCCATGTGCCTACTCTACGAACTTGGGCTTTTGATTGCTCGTTTTTACCTACCCAAAGCTCAATCGCAAGAAGAAAATTCAGAATAATTTGATAACTTTTTGATTTATCAGGATAAAATCACTTAGAAATCTCTGTTGCACCAATACAACGAATAGCCTTAAAAAAGCCTCAAAAGGCCGTATGGACAAAGAAAAACCGGATAATTCAAAAGTCCTGAAGAAATTCGGGCACTTTTCAATTTATGGAGATTTTAACAATGAAAAAATCATTATTAGCAATGGCAGCAATGGGCGCATTTGCTGGTGCTGCACAAGCCCAATCTAGCGTTACCGTTTACGGTATTGTTGACGCAGGTGTAGGCGCAAGCTCAATCACAAGCGGTGCGGGCGGCGCAAACACAACAAAACAAAATTTTATTGGTGGTTTATCTTCCGCTAACGGTACTGGTCAAGAGACTGGATCTCGCCTCGGATTTCGTGGAGTAGAGGATGTAGGTGGAGGCACAGTTGTTGGATTTACATATGAAGTTGCCATCAACCTCAATAATGCACAATCATCAACAACAGCACCAGTAGCAACCGATAACCAGTCAGGCAACACCACAATGTTTGGTAATGCACGTCAAGCATTTGCCTCCTTAGGCAATAAGCAATTCGGCGAGCTTCGGATAGGTACTCAGGACTCCTTAGCCAAGAATATTGGCGGTTTCTACGACCCAACAAAAGAAGCGATAACTACAGGTGCGACATCTTTATATCAGCAAGGCACCGTTGTTCGTTATTCGCAGGCAGCAACTTATCAAGCCCCAGTTATGGCTGGAGTAACATTGCGTGCACAATATGCTGGCGATGCAACAACTTATGGTAACGTAGGAACAACAAATGTACCTACCACAAATAATGTTTGGTCTCTTAGTGCAAAATATGATAAGGGTCCATTGAGCGTAGGCGCAGCATATGAATCAAGGCTTGGCGCATATGTAGCAGCGGGCACTGCTAATAGTGCAACTGCGTTGAATCCTAATATGACAACTGCAACAACATATAGCAGCATTAATCAGACATTAATTGGAGCTCAATACAATTTAGGTCCGGTTACTCCAATGGTCCAGTACTACACCCAAAAATGGAACAACAATAGTTCATCTCTAACTGGTGGTATCAATGGCGTCCAAATTGGAGCGACCGCACCCGTATCACCAGTTGTAACTGTAGTTGCTTCATACATTAGCGGTAAAGTAACTAGCAATAATGCAGATCTTTACAATACATCAGGTTTGCAGGGTCAAATCAACTATGCTTTAAGTAAGCGCTCACGACTGTATGCAATTTATGGTCAAACTAGTTGGAATACCGAGCAATCCGGAACAACAGCTAATGTTAAAGTACAACAATACGGTGTAGGTATGCTGCACACTTTCTAAATCAAAGCTTTTAATTTAGAAAAGTTGTAACCAAAGCCCGACCTTTTAAGGTCGGGTTTTTTTTAAGCTAAATATGATAAAAGAAGAGATGAAATTGGCTATCAATGATTTTCTAAAAGGAAATCAAGAAACGGCGATAGCAAAATTTGAAAAATTAATACAAAAAGAACCAGAAAACGCAGATGTACTTTATAACTATGGATGCATTTTGGGGGAATTAGAGCACTATGAAAAAGAGCAAAACCTTTACAAAAGAATACTAGAAAAAAATCCAAATGATATTGAAACTCTAGTTAATCTAGGCGTTTCACTAAATGCAACCAAAAATTTCAGAGAATCAATCATATACGCAGATAGAGCAATACAAATAGATAAAAAAATTTATCAGGCGTATGAAGTTAGGGGTATCGCGAAATTAAGTCTAGCAAATATAAAAGGGGGCATCGAAGACCTAAAAAAATGGCTTAATATCCACATGCAAGATTTTAAAAATGATAAATTGCTTACATTTTTAGAGGACTGTCTTGATTTAATTAATCTACCACCAATCTATCAAAATCAAAGTGAGATAGAAAATATTAGAAGACGACTTGAAAAAAATACGAATAATCTTCTCAATAGACTAAATGAAATAAAAAATGCGGAACTTAGCATTCACAAAATTGGAAAAAAAGTAGCATTCAAACTAAACCAATTCTATTTAGGATATCAACAAAAAAACGATAAAGATTTAAATGAAAAAGCAATAAAAATATTGAGGAAATTGCTTGGAAATCAAATAAAAACCACAAAATTATATAAAAAAGAAAACAAAGCAAAAAGAAAAATAGGGATAATCAGCACTTATCAATTTCACCCAAAATTATTTATTTTTGATCAAATAGCAAAAATCGATGAATCAAAATATGAAATAGAAATACTCATAATAAACAATAGAAAATTTACAATAAATAACTATTATTTTGAGCATTACACATTAAAAGCGGAAAGTTATGATGAAGTAGTAAATAAAATAAAAGAAAAAAACTATAAGATTGTCTTAATACCTGATATTGGTATGTCAATAGTATCAAAAATATTGGCAACACAAAAATTAGCAGAAATTACTATAACAACTTGGCTACATCCCGTCACAAGTGGATCAAATAGTGTTGACATATTCTTATCTGGATCACAAATGGAAAAAGATAATAGTGAACAACATTACACTGAAAAATTAATAAACTTACCAGGAATAGGACTAAAAATTAATCCAAAAGATTATTTAATAAACGATGATAAACAGTATGAAAACAAGAATAATCAGAAAATCATTAAGATAGGCTGTATTCAAACACCATTTAAATATCATCCAAGGATGGATCAGATATTTATCGAATTAGCAAAAGCAATTCCAAATGCAGAGTTCATTTTTATAAAGCTACAAGATGAGTTAGACCAATTACTAATAAACCGGATCAAAAAAAGTTTTTTCAAAAATAATTTAGATGATAAAAAAATAAAAATCGTTGAAAGGATGGAAAAAAAACAATATAAAATTTTTTTATCAGAATTAGATATTGCCATAGATACCTTGGGATGGTCTGGAGGTAATACAACCTTAGATTTAATTGGGGCGGGAATACCAGCGCTTACTATGGAGGGAGAATTTATGCGAGCAAATCATACGGCTGGAATTTATAAATTGATTAATATGAATGAATTAATTTTAAAAAATGAGACAGACTTAATTAATGCCGCAAGAAAACTAAGTTTAAATGGAAATGAATTGATAGCCACAAAGAAGCGGCTAATAAAAAATTTCTCAGAGATAAAAACAGATTACTACATATCAAATTTTATAAATTCTTTAGTAGGATAAAAAGATTATAGAGCCTGGATTTAATAAATATGAGTTTTCATAGTTTCTAAAAGT
>JACCEE012339751.1_pt1 | contig 12876 bp, 10 predicted proteins | sample 7449931 | NCBI WGS metagenome assembly JACCEE01 (sample SAMN15323457, study PRJNA562643) | freshwater metagenome | isolation source: river surface water | place: USA:Blue River Watershed | collected 2017-08-19 | reverse complement strand
GGGCGCTTGCACGACCGAGATCGCCGCATTCGACGAGTTCACCGGGTTGCTGACCGACTCAACCGTCACCGCCGGCTTTGATCATATCGTCTTCGACACGGCGCCCACAGGCCACACACTGCGCCTGCTGCAATTGCCCGGTGCATGGAGCGGGTTCCTGGAGGCCGGGAAAGGCGATGCTTCCTGCCTGGGCCCGCTGGCCGGGCTGGAGAAGCAGCGCTCCCGCTACAAGGCGGCGGTGCAGGCATTGGCCGACCCCGCGCGCACCCGGCTCGTGCTGGTGGCGCGCGCTCAGGCAGCCACCCTGCGCGAAGCCGCGCGAACCCGCCAGGAGCTGGCCGCGATTGGCCTGACACAGCAGTACCTGGTGATCAACGGCAGGTTGCCCGATACGGCTCTCGCTGACGATCCGCTCGCGGCAGCGATCCATGCGCGCGAGGCGTCGGCGCTCGGGCAGATGCCCGCCGAACTCAGGGAGCTGCCGCAAGACAGCCTTGCCCTCAAACCATTCAACCTCGTGGGCCTCGCCGCCCTGCGCCAGCTGTTCAGCGACGATCCGATTCCTGCGGCAGCAGGCGCGGAGGCGCCGATGGTGAGCGTGCCCGAAGCGCCGGCCCTGTCGAAGCTGGTGGACGACATCGCCGCGGACGGCCATGGCCTGGTGATGCTGATGGGTAAAGGCGGTGTCGGCAAGACCACGCTGGCCGCCGCCGTGGCGGTGGAGCTCGCGCATCGCGGCTTGCCGGTGCACCTGACCACCTCCGATCCGGCTGCGCACCTGGCGCAGACGCTGGACGGAACGCTGGACAATCTCACCATCAGCCGCATCGATCCGCACGAAGTCACTGCGCGCTATCGCGAGCATGTGATGGCCACCAGAGGGGCGAACCTGGACGCCGAAGGCCGGGCCATGCTTGAAGAAGATTTGCGTTCGCCCTGTACCGAAGAAATTGCGGTGTTTCAGGCGTTCTCTCGCATCATTCGTGAGGCAGGCAAAAAATTCGTGGTGATGGACACCGCGCCGACCGGACACACTTTGCTGTTGCTGGACGCGACCGGCGCTTACCACCGCGACATTGTTCGCCAGATGGGCGAGACCGGCGTTCATTTCACCACGCCGATGATGCAGCTTCAGGATCCCAGACAGACCAAGGTGCTGATCGTCACCCTCGCCGAGACCACACCGGTGCTGGAAGCGGCCAATTTGCAGGCCGACCTGCGCCGTGCCGGCATCGAGCCGTGGGCATGGATCATCAACAACAGCCTGGCCGCCTGTGCGCCGGCCTCAGCGTTGCTGCGCCAGCGCGCGCGCAACGAGCTGCGGGAAATCGATGCCGTCGCCTCGAAGCATGCGCGCCGGTATGCGCTTGTGCCCTTGATGAAGAACGAACCTGTCGGCGTCAGTCGCCTGCTGGAACTGGTGAATCAGCAGCTGACCGAAGCCTGACATTCGCGATTCGACTGGCAACGGCAGATCGCCAGCCGCGCACGCTCCGTCATACCGGGTGCGACAGCACCCGCAGGATCGCGCCTGCCGCCACGCGATCCGGGATGCGCAATCGATCTCCACCGTGCGTGTGCTGCGCGGGCGGCGTTGCCGCCGACGGTCTGCCGATGGATTCGGCCGTCACGCTTGCGACGAGTTGCCGGCTTCCAGCGCGGCGCAGACGCGCCGCAATCGCGCTTCCGCTTCGTTCGCCACCGAATGCACTTGCGGATTGGCGGTCAGCTGCGTCATCGCCTGCGGGTCCATGAAACTGACGACGGTCTGATCGCCATCAGCGCGCACGACGACGTTACAAGGAAGCAGCGCCCCGATATCAGGCTCCGCCATCAACGCCTGATGCGCGAGCTGCGGGTTGCAGGCGCCGAGGATGTGGTACGCAGGAATGTCAGCGCCGATCTTCTGCTTCATCGTCGCCTGAATGTCCAGGTCCATCAGCACGCCGAAACCTTCGCTTTTCAGCAGCTCCAGCACTTTGGGCATGGCTTGCTCCAGTGAGAGCGGCAAGCGGGTCTGGAATGAATACATGGGGCCTCCGGGAAAAATTGAATCCACTGACGACTGCTACCTATGGGCTTGCAGCCAGCATTCAATGTCTGCTGATGACATGGCGCCGGACACGCGCGCAATTTCTTGTCCCTGCCTGAAGAAAATCATCGTCGGAATGCTGCGAACCCGGCGCCACAGGATGTGGCCGTCGCGAAGTCGCTCGTCAGGTACGCGATTCTTCGCCAGTCAATCGGGACAGATCCGTTGCGTGGAATCCTCTTTTCAGTCGCCGACGGGCGTCGTATCTGCCTGAACCCGGTCAAAGCGCAACAGCACCAGGACGGTCAGCAAGGCGGCAACCGGTCCGGCAAGCGGCAGCAGCAAAGCGGCGACAATCGGCGCGACCAATACCAGATGCCGCAGTCCGACGCTATACAGCCGGCCCGCTTGTGCAATGTACAGGCGACCGATCGGGAGCCATTGCGGTTTGATGGGTGAATTCGCCGGTATGCCTGCAATGAAACTCACATGCGTGTAATAGCGGACAGCCATCACCGATGAGGCCAGCGAAACGAGCAACAAGCCCAGCAGCATCAGCTCGAGCATCGGGCGCAGCGCCACCAGCCCGCCCCACCCTGCCTCGCCTGCCAGCGCTTCGTGCAGCGACGGCGCGGCCAGACTGGCCGTGCCCATCAGGCCCAAAGCCGCCGTGGACGCCGTCATCGTTGCGGACATCAGCGAATTGCGCAATGTCTGAACAGCCAGGATCTCACTTCCCGCTTGCCCGGCGATTGCATCGAACCACGCTTGCCGCAGCTGGGCATGGCTGCTGCGGGCTACGCGCTCAGGCCGGCGTCGTTCGGCAATGGTCAGCCCGATCTCGTAGAGCAGAATGATCAGGACTGCCAACAGCGATGGCCACCACGAATTCAAAGTCATTGACTGGCACCTCCGGCTCGGGTTGCGACCAACGGAATCTGCCGAATGCCGCGGCATTCGGGCAGTTCACGGCACACAGCCCGAAAGGCGATGGGCTATGTGAATTTTTTGAACAATTTATTTTCAGTGATCGATCGCGTCATGTGCCGGGCAATCTGGCCGCAGACAAGATCACACAACTCGTAGATGGACTCGTCAGCAATTGCGTAATAGACCGTGTTGCCGCGGCTTTCACGCTCGAGCAATCCTTTGCGCGTCAGCATGGACAAATGCCGTGACACATTGGCGGACGAGCAATTGCATGCCTGGGCGATCTCGCCGACATTTTGCGCGCCCGTTCGCAACAGATTCAGTATCTGCAACCGGGTCGGCTCTGACAAAGCCTGGAAATATTCGGCGACTTGTTGCAGCGCCTCGGGTGAAAAATTTTGCATGGCTGCGCCTTGGGCAGGAACGCGTTGATGATACCTGAGCAGACCGAATGACGGTAGCCAATCAGCTATTTGCTTGTTTACGCAAATAGTTTACAATAAAACTGTCGTGCTGATGCGGAAGCCCCTTCCCCGCAGGGGCGGAAAAATCAGCGGCGCGACAGGCCAGCACGTTCGTTCTTTCCATAGAAATTCGCGTGCTTTCGCGAGATGCGCAGCAACGGCCGGAGGCCGAAGATCACGAGCGAAGGGAAATACCATGTCGGAAAACCAAGTCAGCGTCTCCCTGCGGCAGCAACAAGATTATCGATTTGAAGTGAGCTTTGACGAGCAGATGCCGCCGCTGATATCGGACGAGCCCGCGCCGCTCGGAACCGGCGCCGGCCCGTCACCGGTACAGATGCTGTGTGCGGCTGTCGGCAACTGCCTGTCGGATTCGCTGCTCTTTGCATACCGAAAATTCAAACAGCAACCCGAACCTTTGCAATGCGTGGTCACCGCGGAGGTCGGACGCAATTCTGAAAACAGGCTGCGCGTGCTGAACATGAATGCGCGACTGCAGGTCGGCGTTCCCGCGGCTGCACTGGAGCAGACGGAACGCGTCATGGGGCAGTTCGAGGCCTTCTGCACCGTCACGCAAAGCGTCGGCCAGGGCATACCCATCCGGCTGGAAGTGTTCGACAGCGAAGGCCAGCGCCTGAAATAAGCGGGGCCGTGCGCACCGTGCTGGTTGTGACGCCCGGCGCGTTCTGCATCCTCATCCGATCTTCAACGAACTCGCCATGTCGCTGATGATTGGCATCCTGATCAGAATGCTGCTGTACTACGCCGATTATCATCGTCACCGGAGGCATGAAGCAGGCCAGCTCCCGGAACGCAGGATCAATGGACCGCTGCGTACATGATCTTTTCGTCTGTCGCGTCTTTCGCGCCGAATTCCTCGACGATCCGCCCCTTGCGCGCGACGAGGATGCGATCCGACAGGTTCATGATCTCGGGAAGATAGGATGAGATCACCACCACCGCCAGCCCTTCATCGGCAAGCTGGTTGATCAGCTGGTGAATCTCGGCAATCGCGCCCACGTCCACGCCGCGCGTCGGTTCGTCGAAGATCACCAGCTTCGGCTTCTGTATCAGCGCCTTGGCGATCACCACCTTCTGCTGGTTTCCTCCCGACAGTTCGATCACACGCGCGTCGCCGCTGATGGCCTTGATGTTCAATGCCCTGATCCAATCGGACGCGGCGCTGCCTGCATCGGCGCGCCGTATCCACCATGCCTGCCCGGGTTCGGCGGCCAGCCGCCCTGCATGGATGTTTGAGGAGATCGACATGGTTTCGAAGAAGCCGTCGCGCTTGCGGTCTTCGGTGATGTACGCAATTCCGTCATTCACCGCCGGACGTGGAACGAGATAGCGCACCGGACGATCCTCGAAAAAGACTTCGCCGCCATGGAAATGGTTGCGCTTGTCCACGCCGGCAATCACCCGCGCCATCTCGGTCCGCCCGGACCCGATCAGGCCGAAGACGCCGGTGATCTGCCCTGCGAAAATCGAGAACGAACTGTTGCGCACCAGCCGGCCGACCGACAGGTTCTGCACGTTCAGCACCTTGCGGCCGGCAGCGCGCACCTGGCGGTCTTTCTGGTGATAGATCTCGTTGGTCAGCGTGCGACCGACCATGGCGCGCACGATGCTGTCGCGATCAAAGCGTGATGCGAGATCGCTGCTGACCAGCTCGCCGTCACGCAGCACGGTGATGCGGTCCGAGACCGCCAGCGCCTCTTCCAGCGCATGCGTGATGAAGACAATCGTCACGCCGTCATTCTTCAGCCGTTTGACCAGTGAAAAGAAGTGCCCCTTCTCCTCCGGCGTCAGCGTCGCGGTCGGCTCGTCGAAAATGATCAGGCGCGCCTTGTGGTGCACCGCGCGCGCGATCTCGACCATCTGCTTCTGCGCCGCGCCCAGTTGCGACACGTTCAGCGTCGGGTCGACCGGAAAGTTCAGCGTCTGCAGGAACTGCTGTGCAGCGATGTAGAGCCCGCGCAGCCGGTTGAACAGCTTCTCGTTGCCGAGGTAAAGATTCTGCGCGACCGTCAGCGACGGCACGAGGCTGGTCTCCTGATACACCATCGCGATCCCGGCATGCAGCGCTTCGAGTGGCGAGGCAAACTGCACCGGACGGCCGCCGAACCAGATCTCGCCGGAGCTGACGCTGACCACGCCGGCCAGCATCTTGGTCAGCGTCGACTTGCCGGCGCCGTTCTCGCCGAGCAGTGCATGTATCTCCCCGCGGTTCAGCGTCAGGGAGACGCCGGTGACGGCGGGCACGCCATGATAGGCCTTGCTGACATTGCGGAATTCGACGAGTGGTTCCATGGTGTGCGAAGTTGGGGTTCAGTCCTGGAGGGCCAGCAGTGCGCGGCCTCCGCGTGAGGAAACGACCATGCCGGTGCCATGCGGGGTGATGCTGGTGACGCCGTGGCGCTTGCCGTCGGCGCGGCTGTGGAAACTCGCCACCGGCTGGAACTGCGCATCGAGCTTGACGACCAGCCCATACGAGCGCGTCGGCGCCCACGGCTTGAGGATGCCCATCTGCTTCACCGAGCCGCCCTGCAACGGTTCGTGGAACGAGTCGCCGGAGCGATAAGCCGGCGCAATCCAGTAGTCCCGCGGAATGGTGCGCATCATTTCGCGGCAATACTGCGGTTCGCGCAGCACGAATTCGATCAGCTGGCTGCGTGGCGCAAACAGGCACAGCCATGGCGCGCCCTGCGCATCGCGCACCATGCGTCCCGGGTAACCGGGCAGATCGACCAGCACGGGTTCGCAGGCTTTCGACGCCAGCGACATCCGCACCAGCCGGTGTGACCACGCTTCGGCTACCACTACTGCATCGCCATCCGGCAGCAAGCCGCATGGATAACCGAGACCGCCGGCCAGTCGCTGCATCTTGTCGTTGAGCACACTGAGCCGCCAGACCGAGCCCGTCCGGTTGCGCTCCATCAGGTCGGCTTGCCAGGCCGATGGCGCGTGTCTGGACGAGCCATTGGCGAGCACCAGTTCGTCGTCCGACAGGAAGGCCAGCGCCGTCAGGCACTTCAGCCCGCAGTCGACCGGCGCCCGCAGCGTAGTCGGGTGGCCTTTGTCGAACACCATGATGAAGCCATCGGCCAGCGCCACGGCCAGTCGGCCGGCCGGCGACACGGCCATCGCGGTGGCCACTGCGGGCAACTGATGCACGGTGTCGACCTGCCCATCCGGGCCGAGCCGGCGCACTTCGCGCCCGACGGTGCAGAGCACGCTGCCGTCGTGGCACACCACGTTGTCAGCCTCGTCGCCGGCCAGCAGCACGGCCGCTTCATCGAGCATGGAATTCGGACGCAGTGCGCCATCCATTGACGGCTTGGTGACGCCGTAGCAGTTGCGCCCGAAAAAGCGGTCGACGAGGTCCGTGAAAGGATTGGTCATCATCGCTGACTCCAGTAGCTGTCGAAGGCGGTCCAGTGCGGATCGGCATTCGGCAATGCATAGCAACCGATGCGGTTGTTGGTGATGCCGCCGATGTACAGGTGGCCGCGGTCTTCGCGCATCGAGGTGATCATCGGATGGCTCTCGCCGCCGAAATCCCATAGTGTCTCGAGGATTTGGCCGCGCTCGTTGAATTTGACGATGCAGCCGGTGTTGATGTTCGGGTACAACCATTCGTCTTCCGGCAGGCGGCGCGCCATCCGCTTGCGGAAACCCGGCATCTTCAGCGACAGGTCCAGCGCATGGCCGCGCATGCCCATGATGGCCAGCCAGTAGGTGCCATCGGATGCGCGGTTGACGTTATCGGGATAGCCGGGCAGGTCGTCGATCACCACCTCGGCAGTGCCTGCCTTTGGCCCGCTGAGCCAGTAACGATTGATGCGGCACAACCAGCTTTCGGCGAACAATATGGACTGGCCGTCATGCGCAAGGCACATGCCGTTCGGGAAGACCAGGTTGCGCAGCACGGTACGCGTCTTGCCGGTCGCCGGGTCGTAGCAGATGATCCGGCCATTGCCCCGCCCTTCGAGTGCATCGATTGGCCAGCTGTGCATCTCGTAGCGCACCGTCGCTTCGCTGAAGTAGACCTTGCCGTCCGGCGCGATATCGAGGTCGTCGGCAAGACGCAGGCGCGAATCATCGACCACGGACCACGGCGAGCGGTTGGTCTCGTCGGTCAGCTTGCGTACCTGTCCGGCGGGATTGACCGAGTACAGTCCCATGCCGCCGACGCAGGTGGTTAGGTCGCCATTCTTCGCGAAGGCCATGCCGAGCGGATGGCCGCCGATGTGGCAGAAGACTTCGGAGCGCTCGAAGTCCGGGCCGAAGAAGCGGACGATGTCGCCGTGGCGCGTGCCGGTATACAGGTTGCCTTCGCGATCAAGGATCACGTCTTCCGGCCCTTCGATCTGGCCGAGGCCGATTGCGCGCGCCTCGCGCAGGCGGGTGTTCAGGCCAAAGGCCGGCGACTTCAGCGTGGGCCCGGCATCGGGCAGCGCGACGAAGGTCGGCGACACATACACCTTGCTGAGCACCTTGTCGCGATTCTTCATCCAGCGCACGTCAACCGCCACCGCAAACGCCAGCATGAAGCCGAGCACGGCCTGCCCTGCGCCGCTGCTGAGGCCGAGCCGGACGACGCCGTTGGTCAGGATGACCACCGCCGCCGCGCCCATCATCGCCTTGGCCACCGAGCCGCGTCCGCCGCCGAGGCTGATGCCGCCCAGCACGGCGGCCGTCAGCGCGACCACCTCGAGGCCGGAGCCGGCGTCGGTATTCAGGCTGGCCAGCCGCGCTGCATACAGGTAGCCCGCGAGGCCCGTCAGTGCGCCGGAAATCACATAGGTCATGCATACCGTCCGGCGGACATTGATGCCGACGTTATGCGCTGAGCGGCGTGAACCGCCGACAGCCATGATGTGCCAGCCGAACCGGAGCCGGCTGAGATAAATATGGAAAAAGACAACGGCCACGCCCAGCACGATCAGGCTGGCCGGCATGCCGAAGTAGCTGTTCAGGCCCAGCGCATCCCAGGCTTCGGACGGTACAAAACGCGCAGTGATGTCGACCGAATACTGCAGCAGCAGCATCTCGACCACGGCGCGCAGGAGGATAAGGATCACCAGGGTCGTAAGGAACGCGCGCAGCCGCAGGTAGCCGACCAGCACGCCATTCACCAGGCCGACCGCAGCGCCGAGCAGGATGGTGGCCGGCGCCGCGGCATACAGGGGAACTCCATACAGGCTGGTCAGCGCCAGCGTGAACAGGTTCGCCAGCGCGAAATTCGAGCCGATGCTGAGGTCGATGCCGCCGCCCATCAGCACGATGGTCATGGCCAGCACCAGCAGGCCGATCTCGCCGAACTGGCGCAGCGTCTCGAGGAAGCTGTCTGGCGCGAACAGGTCCGGCAGCAACGTACCGAAGATGCCCACGACGGTGGCAAGGAACAGGACCGGAACGGCGTTGTCGATCCAGTTCTTCGACAGTATTTCCCCCAGCAGATGGTCCGGGAACCAGCGATAGCGCGCCCGGGTCAGGCGCTCGCGGAGTGACAGTGCGGGTCGCTGCTCATCGGCTGAGGGCGAACCCATCGCGCCGCTGTCTGCGGTATCGACGGAAATCAATGGTGTCTCCTGAAGTCGGTCCCGCCCGGAGGAGTACGGGCGGGACTTGCTTGGGGTGAGGATCAGGCCTTCAGGTCGTCGATCGCGTAGCAGGCGGTGGGACGCGGATGGTCCTTGGTGATCACATCGAGGTCATTGAACAGGTTGGTCTTGTAGGTACCCGCCTTCGGCTTGGCCTGCAGCAGGAACTTGATCATCGTGTTCAGGTCGCGCGACTGCAGGGCGGCGTTGTAGCTGACATACGCGTAGTACTCGCCGTTGTTCACGCGTGCGCACTGCGATTTCTCGCCGCCGCCGGACGTGAAGATTTTGACCTTGCCCTGCATGCCTGCCGCCTTCACGGCGGCGGCATTGCCAACGTCCTGGCCGTCCCAGAAGCCGATGATGCCGCACAGGTCAGGGTTCTGCTGCAGCACCGTTGCGGTCGCAGCGCGTGCCTTCGCAGCTTGCGTATCGCCGCCCTGCGTCGACACGACCTTGATCTCCGGATGCTTGCTCAGCACGTTCTGCACGCCCTTCATCTGGTAGATGTTCGATGCGGCCGTCAGCGTCAGCTGGCTGATCGAGATCTTGCCCGAGCCACCTGCCTTCGGGCTGCACTTGTCGACCGCGAGCTGCGCGACCTTCTCGCCGAGCGCGACCCAGTCCGGGCCGACAAAGCCTTCCGACAGCGCGGACGACTTCAGGTTGATCTGCAACACCGGGATGCCAGCGGCCTGCGCGCGCTGGATCAGGCGCGCATACACCTGCACGTCAGGGTTGTGCAGCACGAGCACGTCCGGCTTCTCGGTAATCAGCTGCGTGACGGCCTGCGAGCCGGCGTCGGTCGACCAGTTGGGGTCGCGCACATCAAAGCGGTAGCCCATCGAGTCCGCCTGACGCTTCATGCCGGCGGCCCAGGCTTCGGTCAGGTCCAGACCCATTCCCAGCGGGACGAAGGCGACGCGCTTGCCCTTGATGGCCTCATAGGTCGCTGCGCGCGACGAGTCGTCGATACCTTGTTGCTGCGCCATGGTGCCGAATGCCGCAAGAGCGATGGTGGCCGTGACAGCCGCCTTCAACAGTCCTCGTTTCATGCAAGTCTCCGTTCTTCTTTTCGTGGATGGAATTCGGGATCAGATATCGCCTTGCTGCGCAGTCTGCTCATCCCGCGGGTTGACGACGGCGTCAATCACGATCGCCGCCAGCAAGATCAGGGCCTTGACGATGCTCTGCCCGGTGTAGGGCATGTTCAGGATCGTCAGGCCGTTAAAAAGCGTACCCACCAGCAGCGTGCCAATGACGACATTGCGGATGCGTCCCTTGCCACCGCTAAGGCCGACGCCGCCGAGCACGGCAACCAGAATCACGTCGTAGATCATGTTCGACGTCGCGATCCGGGTGTCGATGCTGGTGACCGAGGCAATCGTCACCAGACCGGCGATGAAAGCGAACAGGGCCGATACGAAATACTGCAGGACGATCACGGGCCGAGCGGGAATGCCGGTGATGCGGGCGGCGAGATAGTTGTCGCCGATCGCGTAGATGAAGCGGCCGATCTTGGTTCGGCTGAGAAACAGGCTGCCGACGATGCAGACGACGACAAAGCCGTAAACGATGAGGGGGATGCCGAGCAGCGCATCGTTGCCTAGCGCGCGAATCGCGAATGCTTCGGCGGGCAGGTTGACCAGATCCGACCCGATCAACACGTAATGGCCGAAGCCGTACACGAAAATGCCGACGGCCAGCGTCGAAAACAGGGCCGGCACTTCGATGTAGGCGATCAGGAAACCGGTGACGACGCCCACGGCCAGCGCAAAGCCCAGGCCGTAGCAGAGACCAACGACCGTGGTCGCGCCGGCGGCCATCACTTTCGCGGCCCAGCCGATCGAGATGGCCATGTTCGACACCATCGACAGATCGATGCCGCGGCCAATGATCACGACCGTCATGCCGACGCCGAGGATGCCCAGCACGGAGACGTTTCGTACCAGGTTCGTCAGGTTGCCGGCGGTGAGGAAACCGGGCAAGCCGACGGCGAAGGCGAGGAACAGGACGACCGCCAGCGCCAGCACGATCAGTTCCTGCTCGACGCGGAATTTCATACCCCGCCGCCCGTTGTTTGCGCGACCCTGGCCTGCAGCGTCTTGCGCAGCGACGTCAGCTGCCGGTGACGCATCGCGACCGGGGTCGGCCAGCTTCGCAGCCAACATGTCGCTTCCGATACTTCGATTGCTCACAGCGGACGTCATTGATTATTCCCCGGCGAAGTACAGTGAAACGACCATGCAGCGCGTTGGGGAAATGTAAAAACAGGGCGAGAAATTGGCAATCAGATTTATTCTGTTTATTGTGAAGTTTTAATGCACAAAGCGATTGAGTGAAATGGCCGCGATTGAAACGGGACACCGGCCGACTGCTGAAGGGAATGAAAGACGCTGCCGAGGCCGCGACACAAGGCATGCAGGATGACGATGCGCAATCCTGCGTGCGTATTCAAGGCGTATGCGGTGGACGTGAAGGTTCCTGCAACCGCCTGTTCATATCAAGCGGCGCGCGGCCGGAAAAGATATGCATCACGGCGGCTTTCCGCCGCATCCCCAATACTTAATCGATAGGTCGCCGACGCAGGCCAAACGCCATGCCGCCGACGATGATCAGGCTTGCCAGCACCAGTGCCGCACCTGCCAGTGAATGGTGCACGCCAATCAGTCCGCCCATCAGTCCCACGGTAATGCCCGCAAACGAGCGCATTCCCAGCGATGACATGTTGAACAAACCCACCACACGGCCGCGCATCTTCTCCGGCGCATTCAGCTGCGTCAGGGTTTGCGCCATCGAACTGAAACTGAATTCGCAGAAACCCGCAGCGAACAGCAGTACGACGGCAAACCCGTAGTCACCGGTCAACGCGAATGCACCCAGCGACGCACACCAGCCGATGGCAAATACCCAAACCTTCACCAGGCTGGCCCGCATCTTTGCGACCCGTTCAAGCACCAGCCCGGCAAGCAGGGCGCCACACGCATCCGCGCCCAGCAATACGCCATAGCGCACTCCCGGATCGCCTTGCCCAAGGTCTTGCGCGAAGCTTGGCATTTGCGCGTGGTAGCTGTTCCCGATGAAGAAGGAAGCCAAACCGGCCAACGCAATCATGGACCACAGCATCGGGATTTTCGATACCGCCCTGACCGTATCGATGATATCGGCCAAACCTTTGAACGGCCGGGGTGGAGGCGCGTCAGCCGAAAATTTTGGCCCGAAACGATCACGCGCAAGCCACAGCACCGTCGGCAGGTAGAACAACACATTGAGCAGGATCCCGCTCTCGGGCCCGACCAGCAGCAGCATCGCCGCGCCGACGCCCGGCCCGGACAACAGGCCAAGGTAGCGCGCCGCCGCCACCAGCCGGACGGCACTTGGCAGCAGCTCACCCGCGACGACGTAATACAGCATCATCTGGGTTGGGACCAGCCAGAGCACACCTGCCACGCCATGCATCACCAACAGCACCATTGCCTGCCACATCTGTAGTGTGCCGCTGATGAACAACCAGCCCCAGCCAAATGAGCACAGCATGAACAGTGCCATGCCGCACTGGATCATGCGGCGCGGATCGAATCGATCCGTCAGCACGCCGACAGGTACTGACAGGATAAGGAAGGGCAACCAGTGCGACAACACGGCGAAACCGCCGAGCTCATGGGATTCGAACTGGCGGAACATCACCCAGTAGCTGATCACATGCTCGACGTTATCGGCCAGCATGGCGAGAATGAAGGTGATGAGGAGCTTGCGAAAGCGAGGGATAGCTAGTGCCGACGCAGAATGGGTGGGTATGGTTGATGAAGCGGTCATGGATCAGGCGGCACCATTTTTAATG
>JACCEE010052497.1_pt1 | contig 12878 bp, 11 predicted proteins | sample 7449931 | NCBI WGS metagenome assembly JACCEE01 (sample SAMN15323457, study PRJNA562643) | freshwater metagenome | isolation source: river surface water | place: USA:Blue River Watershed | collected 2017-08-19 | reverse complement strand
GGCTCGCTTTCGCAGTTCCTGGTGCTGTGCCGCGCGGCGCTGCGGCTGAAGGAGGCCAAGGTGCCCTCCTCCAAGCTGGAATGCGCGGAAAAACTGGCGGCGCACGCCGGCTTCGACCCGGCCGCCTTCCGCGAGGTGCACGCCCTGAAGGCCGGCGGCCCCCGCCCTTCGGCCGAGGCCTCGGCCGCGCTGTTCGCCAGCTACCTGGCCGCGGTGGAGGCTTTCGCCGCAGCCGTGGACGCCTGGGACGGCAAATGAAGAATACCAGGTACTGCCGGGCCGCGCTGCTGGCGCTGGCCGCCGCGGCCGCCCTCTGGACGGCGCCGGCCGCCGCCGCTTTCAGCCTGCCCGGAGTGGAATCCTACGACGAGACGGAAGACAACCCGGCGCAGGCCTTCCTGCGGCGCCACTTCACAAAGTTGATAATCGCTGTGCCTATAGCGGCCGGGGTCATCATCATACTGATCATGGGCCCGTCCGACGTTTCCGACGCGCTGCTGCGCGTGCCGCGCAGGCGGCGCAGCCTGCTGGGGGACATCTTCTTCGGCGGTGGAGGTTTCGGCAGCGGCGGCTTCGGCGGCGGCTCGGGCAACGACCCGTGGCGCTAGCCGGCGGCCTTTAAAGGCCGGAACTATTTGGTATACTTTTTTCAGGTTCCTTTAAGGAGACTAACGATGAAAGACCAGATACTCAAGAAGATAGATTCCTACGAGAATTACGCCGTGGAGCTGCAGCGCGGCCTTACCGCCATACCGGCGCTCGCCCCCTCTTCCGGCGGCACCGGCGAATACGACAAGGCGCTGTGGCTGGAAGGCGAGCTGAAGAAGCTGAAGTTCGATTCCATAGAGTGGATCAACGCCCCGCAGAAAGAGGCCAAGAACGGCATACGCCCCAACGTGATAGCCCGCTACAAGGGCCAGGATTCCTCCCGCACCATCTGGTTCATGGGCCACCTGGACATAGTGCCGCCCGGCGAGGCCAAGCTGTGGAAGAGCGATCCTTATAAAATGGAGATACAGGGCCGCAAGCTGATAGGCCGCGGCGTTGAGGACAACCAGCAGGCCATAGTGTCGAGCATACTCGTCGTGAAGGCGATGATGGAGCTGGGCTTCCGCCCGAAGTACGACATAGCCCTGCTGTTCTGCGCCGACGAGGAGACCGGCTCCGGCTACGGCGCCGACTACATCTCCGAGAAGCACCCCGAGATCTTCGGCAAGAACGACGTTTTCTTCGTGCCCGACTCCGGCACCGAGGACGGCTCGATGATAGAGGTGGCCGAGAAGTCCATACTCTGGCTGAAGGTGACCACGCAGGGCAAGCAGTGCCACGCCAGCCGCCCTTCGCTGGGCATCAACGCGTTCAAGGCCGCCAGCGAGCTGGTGACCAAGTACCAGAAGCTCTACAAGAAGTTCCCCAAGAAGGACAAGCTCTACGAGCCGCCGATCAGCACGTTCGAGCCGACGAAGAAAGAGAACAACGTGCCCAACGTCAACACGCTGCCCGGCGAGGACGTGTTCTACATGGACTGCCGCGTGCTGCCCTGCTACCAGCTCACCGAGGTGAAGGCCGAGATGCGCCGCATGGCCGACGAGATAGAGGCGAAGTACGGCGTTAAGATCTCGTTCGAGCCGCAGCAGGAAGCGCAGGCCGCGCCGCCTACCGACCCCAACGCCCCGATAGTGCTGGAGCTCAAGAAGGCGATAAAGGAGATCCGCGGCATAAAGTCCAAGGCCTACGGCATAGGCGGCGGCACCGTCGCGGCCTTCTTCCGCAGGCTTAACCTGGCCTCGGTGGTGTACGCGCAGCTCAACGAGACCGCGCACATGCCCAACGAGTCCTGCGTGATCGACCACATGATGGGCGACGCGAAGGTCTTCGCGGTGACCGCGCTGAACCTCTGCGAAAAATAAGCCGGTCCCCGGCTGAACGGAAGGCCCCGGCGACGGGGCCTTTCCTTTTTGGGCCAAAAGACCCTAGCGCGAAAGCGCTGGTTAATTATAATCTAATCTGAATGGACTGGAACTGGAAGGACAAGGATTCCGCCGCACAATACAACGCGCTTTTCGCCACGCCGGCCGACGAGTTCCGGGCCTGCGCCGCCCGCCTGCGCATAGGCCCCGGCGACATCGTACTGGACCTGGGCTGCGGAGACGGGGCCTTCCTGGCGGCGGCCATGGAAAAGGCCGCCGGCGCCGTCGGAGTGGATATATCTGACGCCCAGCTTGCCGCCGCGGCGGCCCGCTTCAAGAACGATCCCCGCGTTGAACTGCGCAAGACGCCTTTCCTGGAATTTAACGCTCCCGACGACGCCTTTACCCGCGGCTTCTCCCGCAAGGCCCTGCACCACCTCGACGACGGGCAGAAGGCCGCCTTCTTCGCGCGCGCAGGCCGGTGCTTCCGCCGCGGCGCGCTGTTCCTGCTGGAAGACGGCATATTCGATTTCGAACGGGAGTCCCTCGAAGATAACTGGGACGCCCTCATAAAGGACTGCGAGAGATACTACGGTGCCGGCTGGGACAAGAAGAAAGCAGATGTGACCTTCTGCTTCAGGAAGGAGTTCCCTGCAGGTATAAAGGCCTGGACCGCGGCTTTTGAGGCCGGCGGCTTCAGGGTGCTGGTGCGCGAGCGCCGCAGTTCCTTCTACGGCTCTCTGCTTGCGGAAAAGCTCTGACGGGGAGACAACATGGAGAAACTTGAACTTTTCGCTAAAGGCTGCCTGGGCACCTGCTGGTACGGGAAATACCACTATATGGAACCATGGGCCGGTTGCGGCCACGACTGTCCATACTGCTACGCCCGCTTCCGCAGCCCGGTTACCTCCAAGCTCGCCGAGTTGAAGGCCGTTTTCAACGACCCGGAACCGCTTTACCCCGAGGAGGAACTGCTGCGCCGCATAGCCGAAACGGCGAACTCCGGCGAGATAAAGATCCTTAAACTCTGCCGCTACACGGACATCTTCACACCCAAGTTCGTGAAGAACGGGCTTTCGTTCAAGGTTCTCAGGACGCTGGCGGACTCGAAGGTGGGACGAATAATCATAACCACCAAAGGCCTGCCGGACCGGGACATCATCGCCCTCATAGCGGCCAACCCGGCCAAGTTCTCGTACAACGCGGCCGTGCGCCCCTCCAACGGAGTAATCTTCGAAAAAGAGCTTCAGCCGCTGAAGGCCAGGCTGGAAGCCGCCGCCGAGATAAAGCGGTCCGGCGCCCTGACCACAATACACATAGACCCCTTCGTTGCCGGTTTCGACGACGAGGAAAGCTCGCTGCGCCCGCTGCTGGAGGAGATGAAGGCACTCGGCCTGAACCGCGCGATGTTCTCTTACCTGCTGCTCTGCGAAGAAATGGCGCGCGGCATAGCCGCCGTGATTAAGCCCGCTGCCTTCGAGGCCGTGAAGGCTAACTACGACCTGTCCGCCTCCAAACAGTACCTCCCGAACCAGAGCGAGACCGTCTACTGGTCGCTGAAACCGGAGGTAAAGCGCCGCTCTGCGGAAAAGACCGCCGCCATGCTCAGCGAGATGGGCTTCGATTTCGTCCTCTGCTCGCTGAAGAACACGCCCGGCCTGGACACCACCAGATTCAAGGGCGCCAAGCTCTGCGACGGGAAGTTCTATGCCTAGGCGCGTCTGGCTGCCTAACGTAGAGGAAGCTCTGCCCGAGAACGACCGGACATATTCCTCGGTCTGCGTGCCCAAGACGCTGGAGCTGGTCCCGCGCTTCCTGCTGTGCCTCGCCAAGGGAGACGCCATAGTTACCCCGCGCCCCGTAGAGCGCGACTTCTCCGCCTATATAGCCTCCGTATCCGGCTTGGGCGAACCTGCGGGCTGGCTGATGTCCATCGGCGCGCGCTCCTCTCCTTATTCGCTGGCTGATTCCATACTGGAGGACAGGCCGCTGCTCCAACGCCTCCGGGCGATGGGCAAGGACGGCGGCTGGACCCTGGAGCCTTACCTGCAGTCGCCGCGCATGATGCGCCTGGCGCGCGAGACCGATATCCCGACCGACAAGACGCCATCGCCGCTGGTGCATAACGGCATCATAACCCGCCTCAACGACAAGGGATATTTCAAGGAACTTGCGCAGGGTCTCGGCGTAAGGACCCCGGGCGGTTACCTGGTGGACTCCATGCCCGCCCTTGAGAAGGCAATAGACCTGGCCTCCCGCGAGTACGACGACAACCTGATGCTCCGCAAGACATTCTTCGGCGGCGGGCTCGGCAACATGCCGGGCAGCAAGGCGCAGCTGCTGGCACGGATAGGGGAATGGTTCGACAGCGGGCGCGTGCTGGTGGAGCCGTTCCTTGACCTCAACAGCGTGGCCGGCTCGCTGGCCGCGATCACAGATGATGGCGTGGAGTTCTGCGGCGTAGACGTGCAGACGTTCGACGACGGGAAGTGGACCGGGTTCGATTTCCCCCATCCGGACTCCGGGCTGCGCTCCGAGATAGAGCGCCTTACCCTGCTTATAGCGTGGTCGGTACGGTCCAAGATGGCGCGCGGATACTTGAACGTGGACTGGGCCGTGACCCGACAGAAACCGGAGGAACCGCTGGCCCTTGAGTGCAACTTCAGGCAGAACGGATTCGCCTACGTTCTGGATTTCGCCTGCCGCTACCTTAAGGCGCGGCCCGGGGAGTTAAGCATACGCTACCGCGAAGGCCTCCCCTGCTCAAGCCGCGGCACCGCGGAACTGCTCGTGCGCCTCTCCAACTTGAAGCTGCGCGGCGAAAGCCTGCTGCTGTCGCGGCCCGGGCAGGCCGAGGGCGCAGCGCTGATGACGCCGCCTCTGAAGGGCAAATGCTCCATGGTAGTGTTCTCAAGAGACCCAGGGTATACGAAGGAAGCGGCAGCCTTGCTGGAGGGATGCGGACTGTGAAAGAGAAATTCGCGATAATCGCCTCGTTCATTTTCATCTTCGCGTTCAACTCGGTAGACAACGCGATAGCCCCGCTGGTAGGCCCCATAAGCGGCTCCTTCCTTGTCCCGCCGGAGAAGGCACTCTGGCTGATCTCCATCTGCACCGGCGGAACGGTGGCGGCGCTGGTGGCCGGCCCCGGCATACTCTCCATGTTCCGCGCCCGCCGCCTGCTGCTGTTCACCCTAGTCTGCATGACAGCGGCCCAATGCCTGTTCGCCCTGGCCGCCTCCTTCTGGGCGGCGATGTTCTTCCGCGCGGCCGCCGGCTTCGCGGCTGGCCTGGTGGCTACGCTTATGTGGCGCCTCACTTTCCACGGCGTCTCCAAGGAAAATTTCCCGCACATGATAGCGGTGCTGATGTCGGCGCGGCCGCTGGCCACCGCTATAGGTGTGCCTCTGGCCGGCCTTATGGCCTGGAAAATGAGTTGGCAGGCCCCGGTCTGGGCCATAGCAGCGCTCACCACTACCGCAGGACTGGCGCTGTACGTTTTCTTCCCCGCTTCCGCCGACGGCGTGTCGGAGGACGGCGCGGGCATGATACGCCCGTACGCGCTGGCGCTCTCCGTCCCGCACGCCGGGTTCTATTACGCCGGCATGACCATAAACAGGATGGCCTATTTCGGCTTCTATGCCTTCTGCGGCATCTGGTTCGACAGACACTACGGGCTGAACATCAAGAGCATCAGCCTGGCGCTGCTGGTGATCGGCCTGGCCGAGGCGCTGATAAATTTCTCCACCGCAGGTATAATAAAACGCTTCGGCCACAAGGCCACCTTCCTGACCAGCCTCGGAGCCTCGGCCGTGCTGCTGCCGCTGTTCATCTTCGGCAAGTTGCCGCTGACAGCGGCAGTGGCGGTGATAGCGCTCTTCATGCTGCTGGACCGCGTCTACTCCATGACCCTGGTCATCAGCATACCGCGCATGTTCCCCTCCACGGGGGACAAGACGGCTTTCGGCAGCCTAAATACCCTTACATCCTGGGGAGCCATGATGATAGTTTCCTGGCTGCTTGGCCGTTTCCTGGGCGCAGCAGGCATGGCCGCCGCAGAAATCTTCCTGGTCGTCTGCTTCTTCGCAGGTTCCGCAATGCTCTACCTGGTGCAGGAACGCACCGTACTCAACACCCCCGCCTGACCGCGCTTTTGTATAATATCCGTGACGTATCTTTTCCCTCGACGAACGTGGAGGAACGATGAGATCCTTAGCGATACTGCCGGTACTTCTGCTTTGCTGCGCGCCGCTGCGCGCGGCCGACGGAGCAAAAATGCAAGACCTTCCCCCCGGAACACAGATAGAATCAGACCCCAAATACCCGCCCGTGGTGACCTACACCCTTAAGAACGGGCTGAAGCTGCTCATACTGGAGAAAAAGTTCGTGCCCACGGCCTCGTTCGCGATGGCCTTCCGCGTGGGCAACGTGGACTGCCCCTCCGGCAAGACCGGCCTGGCGCATGTCTTCGAGCATATGGCCTTCAAGGGCACGAAGACCATGAACACCTCCGACTACGGCAAGGAAAAGGCGGTGCTCGCCCGCATAGAGGAGACCGCGAAGGCGCTGATAGCCGAGGAATCCCGCGCCGCGGCCGACCCGGCCAAGGTGAAGGAGCTGCGCGAGAAGCTCTCCTCCCTCGAGAAGGAGGCCGGCAAGTACATAGTGGACGCCGAGTTCGCCGGCACCTACGACAGGCTGGGCTCCAGCGAGATGAACGCCTATACCTACGTCGACGAGACCGTCTACCAGGTCTCGCTGCCGGCCAGCCGCCTGGAAGCCTGGATGATAATGGAGTCCGACCGTTTCAAGAACCCCGTGCTGCGCGAGTTCTACAAGGAGCGCAGCGTCATCATGGAGGAGCGCCGCCGCTCCGAGGCCAACCCCGGCCAGGTGGCGATGGAGAACCTCTACGCTTCCGCCTTCAAAGCCCACCCGTACAGGAACCCCACGCTGGGCTGGATGGACGACCTGAAGAAGCTCACCCGCACGGACGCGGAGAACTTCTACGCCACCTTCTACGTGCCGAACAACGCCACGCTCGCCATCGTCGGCGACGTGAGGCCGGCCGAGGTGATACGCCTCGCCGAGAAGTATTTCGGCGACTGGAAGCCGCACGCGCTGCCCCAGACGGAGTACACCGTGGAGCCCGAGCAGAAGGCCGAGAAGCGCATGACGGTCTTCTTCGACACGAAGCCGAGGCTCTACATGGGCTTCCACAACCCCGGCGAGAACCACCCCGACATGCCGGCGCTGATAATGCTGGCCGAGGTGCTTTCCAACGGCAAGACCGGCCGCTTCTACCGCAACCTGGTGGAAGGCAAGCAGCTGGTGCTGGGCGCCGGCGCCAACGCCTCCGGCATGATGAGCCGCTACCCGAGCCTCTTCACCATAGTGGCCTTCCCCAAGGCCCCGCACACCTCCGCCGAGGCCGAGGCCGCGGTATGGCAGGAGATCGACGCGCTCAAGACCGCGCCGCCCACGGCTTGGGAGATGGAGAAGGTGCTTAACAACTACGAAGCCGACGTGGTCCGCAGCCTGGAAGGCAGCCTGGACCTCGCCACCAGCCTCTCGCGCGGCGACCGCATAAGCGGCGACTGGAAGTACAACTGGAAACTGCTCGAGCAGCTGAAGGCGCTGAAGCCAGAGGACATATCCGCCGCGGCGCGCAAGTACCTGACGCGCGGCAACTACACCGAGGTGGAGCTGGCGCAGCCCGAGGCCGCGCCCGCCGAGGCCGCCAAGGCGGTGGAGAAAAAATGAAGAACCTCATTCTGACCGCTGTAATGACAGGACTGATCATGAACATAGCCCCCCGTAACTCGCTGGCGGCCCATCCCGAGCTCGCCCGCCTGGACCAGATAAAGTTCAGCGTGCCGCCGGTGTCCAGGTACCAGCTGGACAACGGCCTCGTGGTGTACGCGGTGAAGGACAACACGCTGCCGATGATACACGTGTCGGCGCTGGTGCATACCGGCAGCGCCCGCGACCCGCAGGGCAAGACCGGCCTGGCGTCGCTCACGGTACAGCTGCTGCGCGACGGCGGCACCGCCAGGTACAAGGCCGAGGAGATAGACAAGACGCTGGAATACCTCGGCGCCCAGCTGGACGCCGCGGCCTACACCGAGGACTCCCTGGCCGAGATGAGCGTGCTGAAGAAGGACTTCGGCCGCGCGCTGGACATCTACGCCGACGTGATGCGCAACCCCGCCTTCGAGGCCGAGAAGGTGAAGATCGCCCGCGACGAGACCCTCGAGGTCATACGCCGCCGCAACGACGATCCCTCCCGCTCGCTCGGCCGCGAGGCCAAGCGCATGTTCTACGGCAAGGAGCATCCTTACGGCCGCCGCATCGAGGCGGAGACCATAAACGCCGTCACCACCGACGACATGAAGGCCTTCTACTCGCAGTACTTCAGGCCCAACAACACAGTGCTGGTGGTCAGCGGCGACTACTCCTCCGACGAGGAACTGCTGAAGGAGATAAAGGCCCGCTTCGGCGACTGGCAGCGCGCGGACGTGCCTGAGTTCAAGGCGCCCGCGGCGGCATACGCCGGCGGCAGGCAGATCTACTTCATAAACAAGGCCACGCCGCAGGCCTTCATAGCGATACTGCAGAAGGGCGTGCAGCGCACCTCCGCCGAGAACTACCCGCTGACCATACTCACCGACATACTGGGCGGCGGCCTGCAGTCCCGCATGTTCGTGGAAGTGCGGACGAAGCGCGGCCTGGCTTACAGCGTGGGCACGTACCCCGCCGAGTATTCCCAGTCCGGCTACATAGCCACCACCTGCGGCACCAAGCCCGAGACCTACTCCCAGGCCCTCACGGAGATGCTGCACCAGCTGAAGTACGCCGGCGAGGCGCCGGTCACCCCGGCGGAACTGGAGCGCAGCAAGGGCGCGACGATAAACCCGTTCGTGTTCAAGTTCTCCACCCCGCACAAGCTGGCGATGCAGAAGGCCGAGGAGGAGTTCTACGGCTTCCCGAAGGGCTACCTCGACAACTACGTCGAGAAGATCTCCGGCGTAACGCAGGGCTCCGTGCTGGACGCGGGCAAGCGGTTCCTGAACCCCGACGACGCGCTGATCTTCGTGATCGGCGACGCCAGGAAGTTCGACAAACCGCTCAGCGACTTCGGCGTCGTGACGGAGCTGAAGGAAGACTGAGCCCTAAAGGCCCAGTGCGGTAATAAAGAACGCGCTCAAAGTCCGAGCGCGTTCTTCATTTACTGGCGGCTTCATTCCCCAATGAAAATAGGCTAAAATTAGAGCAGAGGAAAAATGACGGAAAATTACGAGCCTACTGTCACCATACTTACCCCGTTCCCGCCGGGAAAGCACTGCGACAAGGTCCTTTGCTCCCTGAAAGGCCTCGACTATCCCTCCGACAAGCTCGAAGTGGTGGTGGTGGAGGGACGCCAGCCTTCACAGCAGCGGAACCGCGGCGCCGAGGCAGCGCACGGTGAGATAATCTATTTCCTCGACGATGACTGCGAGTTGACACCCGACCTGTTCCGCAAGGTGCTGAGACACTACGCGGATCCCGCGGTGGCAGCCGTGGCCGGCGTGGCCATGGCCAAGGCCAGCGCGCCGGCCATCTCCCGCGCCTCGCACATGGTGCTGGGCTCGGTATTCGGCGGCTGTACAACACGCGTTAAATACCGCTCCGTCGGCAAAGCCAGGCCGGCCAACGACAAACATTTCCTGTTGTGCAACGCGAGCATAAGGAGGAAAGTGTACCTGGAGGAGAAGGGCCTGAGAGAGGACCTCTACCCGGGCGAAGAGAACGAGTTCTTCCGCAAGTTGCACGCGAAGGGATACGAAATGGTGTACGAACCGGAGGCGGTAGTACACCGCAACTGGCGCAACACCTTCGCCGGCTACCTGAAAGCCATTTTCACCTACGGCCGCGCAAAGATAGACCAGGGCTTCGAACATTACGAGGCCGCCGATTACCTCTTCTTCGTCCCGCTGGTCTTCCTCGCCTACCTGGCCGCGCTGCCTTTCGTGCCGTACGCCGCCTTCCGGCTGCCGTTCTGCCTTTACTTGGGCCTGCTGGCCTTCTTCTCCGCGCAGGAGACGATCTCCTCGAGGGACAGCGCAGGTTTGCTCACCCTGGTCCTTTTCCCGGCGCTGCATATCTCCTTCGCCGTCGGTATCATCTGGGGGTTCATACGCAATTCCGGCGGAACGCGCCATCGCAAAGTGGAAGTGAAGGTGCGCACTTTGAAAGCCTTCCACGAAAAAGAAGCCTGCGCCTGAAGGCGCAGGTCTGTCGACGAGGCGCCGCCCGAAAGGGCGGCGTTTCTTTTTATGCGCCGGAAGAGCCGGGGAAGCGCCGCGCCAGCCAGACGCCGGCCAGGCCCATCAGGCATGGGACCGCCGGCAGGTGGTAGCGAGGCACGTTGTTGAAATGCAGCGTAAAATAGACGGCAACCAGCGCTAGGAGGACCGCGTGCGCCCGGTCGGCGCGCATCCCCCACAGGCCGGCAACGGCCGCAATCAGCAGCCCGGTATTGAGCAGCAGCAGCAGGGTCTTTATGGCCAGCAGCCCCCAGTTCCTTTCTGCGACATACTCCGAATTGGGCCGGTCTATACCGAAGATGCTCGAGTGACTGGTCAGCCAAAAGCGCGGGATAAAATGCATCGAGCTAAGCAGGGAGAAGAAAGTCCTGACCGGCTCTTCGCGCACCATGCGGTCCAGTTCCTTCTTAAGTATAGCATCGCGTTCGTACTCGTCCTTCGCGCCCGCGATCATGGCGTCCGCCGCGTCGACATTGGCGCGGGTGGGCCCGCCCTTGAGCAGCGTCAGAACGAACAGCGGGCCATGGCCGCTGGTAAACAGCGTGGGCTTGCCGAAACGCGCGTTGTTGCGCGCGGCCCAGGGCGCGACCAAAACGGCCAGGAGCGCGACAAAAACGATTGCCCCGGTCAGCGGCCTGCGCCATTCCCGGCGCAGCACGGCGGCGGTACCGAAAAAGAAAACGGGCATCAGTATCAGCATGGGCCGCGTCATCGTCCCCAGCGCGAAGAAGACCGCCGCGGCTCCGAGCGGCAGCGCCCCGCCGCCGTCGTACCAGCGCAGGAAGAACAGCAGGCTCCCTGTGAACAGGAAGATGAAGAGCGTTTCACTGAGTATCTGCCCGGTGAAAGCGATGAGCACCGGGTGGGCGGCGCAGAGCAGCCCCCCTAACAGCGCGGCCCTGACGCCAGAAAATGGCTTGAAGATAAGGAATACGAACAGGCAAGTCAGCGCGCCGAGCAGCGCCTGGACGGCGCGGGCGGCCTGGTGGTCTCCCCCGGAGGCTTTGTATATGCCGGCCAGGAAGAACGGGTAGCCCGGGGCACGGCAGGCGGTAGGTACGCCTGGCTGCACCGAATACTCGTCATGCAGCGCAAGATTTACGGCGATGGAATCGTACTCCGGGGAATCGCCGACCAGCGGACGGGGCGTCAGCGCGAAGACGAACAGCAGCCGCAGCAGCAGCGCGGTTGCGAAAACTATAGCCCACAACGGGAACTTAATTGAGATCTCGCGCATAGGCATAACCGCGTCAGGTTATCGCAGCGAAGCGAAAATGCCCTTGAGCCCTTTCACGAAATGCAGCGGGTCGCCAACTTTGTCCCCGGTTGAGAAAGGCTTGACGTCCGGGAACCCGAAGCGGTTCACGTAGTCGCGCTGCAGGCCGGTGCAGATGGGGCTGAGCGAGCACTCTTTGCAGGGAGCGCCCTGGCGGTAGTAGAGCTTCATGCGGAAAGCGCTGAGTTTCTTGTTCAGGAACGTGAGCAGGTCCGCGGAGCGGTAGTCGGGCGTGTTCCACGGCGTGAAGAAGCCGGCCAGCGTGGAGGCGATGGAGGCGGGCCAGTTCTTCTGGAAGGCCACCAGCAGTATGGGGTCCCATTCCTGGTCCTCGTGCACCTTCTGCCATTCGGTGCGGATGCAGTCCGGGTGCTTGCGCAGGAAGCAGAAAGGCAGGAAGCGCACGTTCACGATGCCGATCTTCTCCTTCCAGTTGTCCAGCGCGGCCGAGACGGCGTCGCCGATGATCTGGTAATTAGAGATCCGTATCGCGTTGTCCTTGCTGAGGTTCGCGGCCGTCTCCGACGGGTTGAAGAGTATGAGGTTTACTGCCTTGGGCTGGTACTTGTGCACCAGCTCGAAGAAGTCGTTTAGGTACTTGTAGTTCTCGCTGTTTACCACCGTATTTACGCGCACCTGCAGGCCGGCCGCGCGGAAGTTCTCCACGGAGCGGTTTATCCTCTCGAAGCTGCCAGGCACGTGCGTGAAGCCGTCGTGTATCTCGGCGCTATGGGAGTGTATGGAGAAAAGCCCTTCAGTGAGGCCGGCCGCCTTCAGCGTGGCGCAGTACGCGGGGTCGGCGGTGCGCTGTCCGTTGGTTATGATGGTTATGTCGCGGAAGCCCTTCTCGCGGCAATAGGAGATCAGCTCGGGAAGGTCGGGGCGTATGGTGGGCTCGCCGCCGGAGATGTCTATCGCCGTCTTGCCGAAGGCCGCGGCGATGGCTATCTTGCGCTTGTTCTGGGCGGTGGTGCCGTCCTTGATGCGGCCTTTCTTGAGGTCCTCGAGGTAGTAGCAGAACTCGCAGCGTTCGTTGCAGGAATAGCCGACATGCAGTACGAAACGGTCTGTGACTTTGTATGTTTCCATTTTTTATTCCATTCGGCCGCGCGGCGGCCCTACATCAGTATCCAGTGGTAAAAGCGTTTGGCCAGGTACCAGAAGTGGCGCGGCGAACGCACCTGCGCCAGGTTGCGGAAAAGCACGCCGGGGCGCAGGTAGAAGCGCATGAAGGCCTCGCGCTGCAATCCGCGCAGAGCCTCGCGGGTTACGCCCTTAGGGGCGTAAGGCACCTTCTGGAAGATGAGCCCGTTGACGTCCATGTGGCCGATCTCGCCGTTCTCTATGAGTTTCAGCGTGACCGGCGTCATCGGCAGCGGCAGGAAG
>JACCEE011456503.1_pt1 | contig 12879 bp, 10 predicted proteins | sample 7449931 | NCBI WGS metagenome assembly JACCEE01 (sample SAMN15323457, study PRJNA562643) | freshwater metagenome | isolation source: river surface water | place: USA:Blue River Watershed | collected 2017-08-19 | reverse complement strand
CTCCGCCTCTCCTCACTCATGGTTTTCACGCAATCGGCAATTGTCGTCACAGGTGGAGCTGTTCGAATTACAGGTTCAGGATTGGGATGTTCAACCTGGCCGGAATGCACTCCTGGTTCATACACGCCAACGCCTGATCAACCTGAAGCACCACTTCACGCTTGGATTGAATTTGGAAATCGGTTGCTTACTTTTGTCCTACTCCTCAATGCCTTGGCTTTGATGTTTGTGATTCTGAAACAAGGTCAACGTCATTTACGAAAGATGGGCGCCTTCCAAATCATTGGAATTTTGGCGCAAGGAGTACTCGGTGGAATTACCGTCCTTACCGGACTTAATCCCGCAACTGTGGCAGCTCATTTCTTGTTATCCATCGTATTGATTGCAGGAGCGCTCTCTCTTAGACAACGTGCGCACGGCAAAACTCCAACAGAGATCACACCCATCCCCCTTGTTAAGAAACTCATGGGTGCGCATTTACTACTGACAGTTGCAGTTCTTGTGATGGGAACAATTGTTACGGGAAGTGGCCCGCATGCGGGAGATTCAACTGCAGAGAGGTTCAATCTAGACTCCAAGATGATGGCATGGATTCATGCCGACTTAGTTATCGCTCTCCTTGGCGTCAGTATCGCGCTTCTGATAGCAATCAAGCTTGGCGAAACGGACGCGGTCAAAGCCACGCTAGGAAGAAAGGCGCAACATTTCTTCTTCGTTGCAATTGCTCAAGGAGCCATTGGATATATTCAATATTTCACCGGACTTCCCGAAATAATTGTTGCCGCCCACCTCATCGGAGCAGTTCTCGTGTGGCTATTCGCATGGAACCTTGCCATTACGGGTAATCTCGCGCGGCGGAGGGGGTAAGTGGTGAATCCACATTTAAATCTAGAGAAGGCTGAGTGGAACGCTCTTGACGATAAGGCGGTCGCAGTAGCTCGCGCCCTCGCTATGGATGCAGTCCAAAAAGTTGGTAACGGTCATCCCGGAACTGCAATGTCGCTGGCGCCAGTTGCCTACACCTTGTTTCAACGCTTCCTACGCCACGATCCGAAAGATCCGCAATGGATTGGACGAGATCGATTTATTTTGTCATGCGGCCATTCATCTCTTACTTTATATATTCAATTATTTTTTAGTGGTTATGGTCTGTCGCTCGATGATCTGAAAGCTTTTAGAACGTGGGGCTCGCTAACTCCCGGACATCCAGAATTCGGCCACACTGCTGGTGTTGAAACAACTACTGGCCCTCTTGGGCAAGGCGTTGCAAATGCAGTTGGCATGGCGATGGCAGCACGTTACGAACGTGGACTTTTTGATCCTGATTCACCCGCTGGGAAGAGTCCGTTTGATCACAATATTTGGGTAATTTGCAGCGATGGAGATTTGCAAGAAGGCGTAAGCACCGAAGCTTCATCACTAGCCGGTACTCAAGAACTTGGAAATCTAAAAGTTATTTATGATGACAATCGCATCTCAATTGAAGGTGACACTCATTATGCATTTACTGAAGATGTAAGCGCACGCTATCGAGCATATGGTTGGCATGTCATTGACGTCAGCGCGCAAGCAAATGGTGATGTTGATCGAGTCGCACTTGAGCGTGCGATGGATGAAGCGCTTAGCATTACAAATAAACCAACCTTGATTCGTCTCAAGACAGTTATTGCTTGGCCAGCGCCTAAAGCTCGTAACACTGCAAAGTCTCACGGATCAGCTCTTGGGGCTGATGAAGTAGCTGCAACGAAAGTGGAGTTAGGACTGCCTCCCGAAGATTTCTTTTTCCCATCTGATGTTGAAAAACATGCTCGTGAAGTTTCTAAACGTGGTGATGCTATCCATAGCGAATGGAACAGAATTTTTTCTCAGTGGCAATCCCAGAACCCGGATCGCGCAGCTTTACTTGAGCGGCTAATGAAGCACGAACTTCCTAGTAATTGGGATGCGGCTCTCCCCTCTTTCAGTCCTGATAAGGAAGTAGCCACTCGTAAAGCATCGGGTGACACGATAAATGCTCTGGCACATGCACTTCCCGAGCTATTTGGCGGTTCATCAGATCTCGCAGATAGCAATAACACTACGATCGAAGAAGGCGGTTCATTCCTTCCACCTTCTTCAACTATGAAAGGTGCTCATCCTTATGGCCGCATCGTGCACTTTGGAATACGTGAACATGCGATGGGATCGATTCTTAATGGCATGGCGTTGCATGGACTTATTCGTCCCTTTGGTGGAACCTTCTTAGTATTTAGCGATTACATGCGTGGCGCAGTTCGTCTCTCAGCATTGATGAATCTTCCGGTCACTTACGTCTGGACACATGACTCAATCGGACTTGGAGAAGATGGCCCAACTCACCAACCAATTGAACACATCGCAGCGCTACGTGCGATTCCAAATCTTGACGTTCTCCGTCCGGCTGATGCGAATGAAGTTGTTGCAGGTTGGCGTGAAATTGTGAGACGACGTAAACCCGTTGGAATTCTTCTGTCACGCCAAAATCTCCCCGTAATTGATCGGAACCAATTCGCTTCAACTCAAGGTGTCAGCAAAGGCGCTTACTCACTCAATGATGTGGCCAATCCTGATGTCATTTTGATTGCAACAGGCTCCGAAGTTGGGATTACTCTCCAAGCTGCAGAACTACTAAAGAAAGAGAACATATCTGCTCGGGTAGTAAGCGCCCCATGTCTGGAATGGTTTAACGAGCAAGATGCCGACTATAAGAACTCGGTTCTCCCACATACAGTCAAAGCTCGAGTGAGTATTGAAGCAGGTATCGCGCAAGGATGGCGGGAATATATTGGTGATTACGGAGTCGCAGTTTCCATTGAACACTTTGGAGCATCTGCTTCTGCCTCCGTACTCTTTAAAGAATTTGGATTTACTCCTGAGAAGATTGTCAGCGCTGCAAAAGAAACTATTGCAAAAGTCAGAGCGAGCAAATGAGTACAACACTCAAGGCGGTTTCAGAAGCCGGAACTTCAATCTGGCTTGATGATCTCTCGCGAGAAAGAATGATTCCTGATGGCAAATCTAGAAATCTTGCAAAACTTATTGCAGAAGAGTACGTCGTCGGCGTCACCACAAACCCCGCAATCTTCTCTGCGTCTATCTCTCAATCATCGCTCTATTCAGATGACCTCAAATCCCTGGCTTCTCAAGGACATAGCGCGGAATCAATCATCACAGAACTCACCACGGCTGATGTTGCACAAGCTTGCGATCTCTTCTTGCCCACATATGAAAAGTCAGCAGGTGTAGATGGTCGAGTGAGTATTGAAGTCGATCCCCGTTTAGCTCGAGACACCGCCACCACGATTTCCCAAGCACGCGAATTATGGAACAAAGTGAATCGTCCCAATGTTTTAATAAAAGTCCCTGCAACTATCGAAGGTCTTCCGGCAATTCAAAGGTTGATTGCAGACGGAATAAGCGTCAACGTAACAATAATCTTCTCTGTAGCTCGTTATAAAGCTGTCCTTGATGCATTTATCGCAGGTCTTGAAGAACGTCATAGCAAAGGACTTTCTGTCGCCAACATTCATTCCGTTGCATCATTTTTCGTAAGTCGAGTGGATACCGAAATTGATGCGCGTCTGAAATCTCACTCCAATCAAGATGCCATTTCACTCTTAGGTAAAGCCGCCATTGCAAATGCCCGTTTGGCTTATCAGCACTTCGAATCAGTTTTAGCATCAACTCGATGGAAGAAATTGGAAAGCGCTGGGGCGGCAATCCAGCGACCGTTATGGGCTTCAACGGGAGTTAAGGATCCGGCATATGACCCAACGCAATATGTCATCGATTTAGTGGCGCCGCTAACGGTAAACACGATGCCCGAGCCAACGCTCATTGCCGTTCGCGATCAAGGTGCTTTTAAAGGCAACACAGTCGTCGGCAATTATGTCGACTCCCACGATGTAATCGCTCAACTCGCTGCGATAGGAATTGATATCGATGAAGTTGCCACGAAGTTAGAGAACGAAGGTATAGATAAGTTCATCAAACCTTGGTTAGATTTAATCTCTGCTGTCGAGGCTGCATCTCGTCAATGATTAGCATTCAAGGTTTTAGTGCACCCGCAGAAAATCTCCGAGCGCTGAACTTAATAACTGCAAAGTTGGCAGCGAAAGATTCGACTTTATGGGGTTCAGAAGCTCAACCAGAAGCAGCCATTCGTCTCAATTGGATTGATCTTCCAGAAACTTCACGTGATTTGCTGCCTATTCTTGATGCTCTCTCGGCTTGGTCTCGAGAGCTTGGCCATAAAGACTTTGTCTTATGCGGCATGGGCGGATCTTCACTTGCTCCAGAAGTGATTGCTGCGGTTTATAAAAAGAAACTTACTGTTTTAGATTCGACGGATCCTGAACATGTGAAGTCAGTCCTTGGTCGTGATCTTTCGAATACTTGCTTCATTGTTGGATCAAAGTCAGGCTCCACAATCGAAACTGCATCTCAGAAGAGCGCCGCAGAATCAGAATTAGTGAAACAAGGTCTTGATCCAAAGAGCCACATGGTTATTGTTACGGACCCTGGCTCTCCTCTTGATAAAGACTCGCGAGAGGCAGGATTGCGCGTCATTAACGCTGATCCAAATGTAGGTGGTCGATTCAGCGCATTGAGCGCATTTGGTTTAACTCCAGCAGCACTCATAGGCGTTGATGTTTCAGTTCTGATTGACGACGCTTATGAAGCTTCACTGAGATTTATAGAGCCAGATTCTTCTGTAGTGCAGGTCGCGGCAACTCTAGCTCAACCAACTTTTGCTTACACCGGCTTCTGTGATTCTGGTTCATCGCTTCCAGGTTTGAGCGACTGGATTGAACAGCTCATTGCTGAATCGACTGGTAAGAATGAAAAGGGCGTACTTCCTATCGTAATTTCAACTCCCACTAATTCTCTTTTTCCCGTCATCACCTTTGATGGCCGAGGTGAATACAACGTCTCAGGAAGCCTAGGCGAGCAATTCATTTTCTGGGAATGGGTTACCGCCCTTCTTGGATATTTGATGAAAGTTGATCCCTTTAATCAGCCAAATGTCACAGAAGCGAAAGAGAAAACTGGTGCACTTTTGGAACGTTGGAAAGGCGCGCAGGTTCATACCCCTGAGCCGATTTTTGAAACGAACGCCGTTTCAGTCTTTTCTAGTCATCAAGCTTCTTCTTTAAGTGATTATCTGCGTAACGCAATTTCCCATAAGGACGGATATGTAGCGCTCATGGCCTACCTACATCGCGGTGTGGATGATGAAATTCATCAACTACGCGATATTTTGGAAATCTCCGGAAAGAAGCCCGTCACTTTCGGATGGGGTCCTCGCTTCTTGCATTCGACGGGTCAGTTCCATAAAGGTGGTCCCAAAGTTGGATCATTTATTCAGATAACTGGAGCGACGAGTATCACGTGGCCAATTCAAGGACGAGATTATGGATTTGAAGTGCTCGTGATGGCGCAGGCTCTTGGCGACAATGAAGCGCTTGCAGCGCGCAAATATCCGTTAGTCAGATTTCACTTGAAAGAACGCAGCACCGGTATTGCTGAATTAATTGCCGCTGCAAAAAGACTTTAGTCTTCGTCTTCTCCGCGATGTTTCTTTAAGGCCGCTTCAAGAATCTTTTTTGCTTCGGCTTCAGTTCGACGTTCTTTCACATAAGCCAAGTGAGTCTTATACGGTTCATTTTTGATTGGTGACGGTGGATTGTTCTTATCGCGTCCAGCAGGGAAACCACATCGTGGGCAATCCCATTCGTCAGGCACTACGACCGTTCCATCTTCGGCAAATGATGGTTTAGTTTCATGGCCATTGAGGCACCAATACGAAACTCTAAAGCGTGCAATAGCCTCGCCGCGTTCGGCCTCGCCCATCGGGCCAGCGCCGACACGTGAACCGCGGATTGCGCTTCCACCTGCCATGTATTTCTCCCTTTAACTTCGAATTAACTACGAGCCAAAATTTACTTAAGAACTAAACCTAAAGCTATGACAGATGCAAACCAGATTCCACCAACAACGATGGTGATGCGATCCAAATTCTTTTCAACGACAGAAGATCCGCCGTATGTGGACGACATTCCTCCACCAAAGAGATCGGAGAGGCCGCTGCCTTTTCCTTTATGAAGCAGAACAAGCAGGATCATCAAGATGCTGGTGAGTACCAGCAGGATTGAGAGCGCTAAAGCCACGAATTACTCCTTGGGACGTTGTGAGAGGCGAATACTACCTAAAGACAGGGCCAAGTACTGCATGCTTTCCATGAACTCCATGTTGAGCCCAAACTTTGAGCCCAAACTTTGAGCCTAAAGAACGCGATGGAATTTACAGATTCGGGCGAATTCTTCTGGGTCAAGGCTCGCTCCGCCAACCAGCGCGCCATCAACATCAGGTTGCTTCATGATGTCCACGATATTGGCAGATTTCACAGATCCACCATAAAGAACGCGGGCGTTCTCAGCGATTTCATCGCTTCCAATCTTGGCAATTTCTTTACGAATAGCAGCGCACACTTCTTGAGCATCTTCTGGAGTTGCCGTCTTCCCGGTTCCAATTGCCCAGACCGGTTCATATGCAAAGACAACCTTTTTTAGTTCAGGTTTATGAAATCCCTTAAGTCCTTCACGAACTTGGTTCAACACATACTCGACATGAGTTCCCGCTTCACGAATTGCTAGTTCTTCGCCAATACAGAAGATCGGAGTCATTTCGTTATCAAGAACAGCACGGATCTTTTTATTTACCAGCGCATCATCTTCCTTGTGAATAGCGCGGCGCTCCGAGTGGCCAACAACTACATATGAGCAATCTAATTTCTTGAGCATTGAACCCGAGATATCTCCGGTAAACGCTCCAGACTTTTCAGGAGAGATATCTTGAGCCCCATAACTAAGTTTGAGGCGATCGCCGTCAACGAGAGTTTGAACTGAACGAAGGTCGGTAAAAGGTGGAAGGACCACAACATCGACCGCATCGAAATCGCGCTCTTCTAACGAGTAAGCAAGTTTCTGCGTGACTGCAATTGCTTCAAGATGATTGAGGTTCATCTTCCAATTGCCAGCAATCAGCGGACGTCGTGACATGGATTCTCCTAGATTCGAGTTCTTATCTTAGGGCTGTTAAGCCAGGAAGTTCTTTACCTTCAAGGTATTCCAGCGACGCTCCCCCACCGGTGGAGATATAGCCGAATTGTGAATCGGCAAATCCCAGCGCACGTACTGCCGCGGCTGAATCACCACCGCCTACTACCGAAAGTCCAGTGACTTCTGTTAGGGCTTGTGCAACAACTTTTGTACCTGCAGCAAAATTAGAGAATTCAAAGACTCCCATGGGGCCATTCCAAAAGACTGTTCGACATTCTTTAATTGCAGCTGCAAAGGCGCGAGCACTCTCAGGTCCAATATCAAGTCCCATCTGATTACTTGGCATTGAGTTGGCGCTAACAACTGTTGGAGATTCATCTGCAAAAGCGGGGGCTACGACAATATCTTCTGGAAGCAGAACCTTTACACCCAGTTTTTCTGCACGAGAGAGAAGATCTTTCACAAGAGGAATTGAATCTGCTTCTACGAGCGAAGTACCAATTTCTTTGCCCTGCGCTGCAAGAAATGTGAAGACCATTCCACCACCAATTGCCAACATATTTACTTTGTCGAGCAAGTTGGTTATAACTCCGATTTTGTCAGAAACTTTTGCTCCGCCAAGAACAACGCCATAAGGACGTTCTGGAGACTCTGTAAGTCGACGTAAGACATCAACTTCGGCCGCAATCAATTTTCCAGCTGCATGTGGAAGCGCAAGGGCGGTTTCATAAACAGATGCATGTTTACGGTGCACAGCGCCAAAACCATCTCCGACATAGATATCTGCGTACGAGGCAAGTTTCTTTGCCATCGCTAAACGCTCTCCATCATCCTTACTAGTTTCAGCCGCTTCGTAGCGAACATTCTCAAGTAATACAACACCACCACTTACAAGAGATGAAACTGCGGAATCTGCTGACGGACCGATCGTATCCGTTGCAAATGCGACTTCTCTTCCAAGTAGTTCACCAAGACGTTTAGCTATGGGAGCCAGGGAAAGTTCTGGCTTTCTCTCACCCTTTGGTCTCCCTAAATGCGCAGCAATAACAAGTGAAGCGCCACCATCAAGGAGCGCATTGATTGTTGGGAGTGAAGCGCGAATACGACCATCATCGGTAATTACCCGATTAGCACCCTCTCCTTTGAGCGGTACGTTGAGATCACATCGGAGTAGAACTCGCTTTCCTCGAAATTCGAGTGAGGAAAGCTCTTGAACTGCAGATGAAATCAAAGGCTCTTCCCGATAAATTTCATCAGATCAACGAGGCGGTTTGAGTATCCCCACTCATTGTCATACCAGCCGGCAACTTTTGCTTGGTTGCCAATTACTTTTGTAATTCCACCATCGAAGATACAGGAGTGTGAATCGGTAACGATGTCAGTTGAGACAATGGGATCTTCTGTGTAATAGAGAATTCCCTTAAGTGGACCTTCAGCAGCTTTCTTCATTGCAGCATTAATCTCAGCAGCAGTGGTCTCTTTTGCAAGTTCAACTGTGAGGTCAGTAACCGAACCTGTTGGTACTGGTACGCGAAGTGCGTAGCCATCGAGCTTGCCCTTCAACTCTGGAAGAACTAAGCCAATAGCTTTTGCAGCGCCGGTTGAGGTTGGAATGATGTTTGTGGCGGCAGCGCGAGCACGACGTAGATCTTTATGGGGGAAATCAAGGATGACTTGATCATTTGTGTATGCGTGGACAGTTGTCATAAAGCCACGGACTATTCCGAAATTCTCATGAAGAACTTTCGCCATTGGAGCAAGGCAATTGGTGGTGCATGAAGCATTAGAGATGATGTTGTGCTTCGCAGGATCATAAGCGGAATCATTGACACCGAGTACGAGAGTTACATCTTCATCGGTAGCGGGAGCGGAAATCACAACTTTCTTAGCGCCACCCACCATATGTTTTCCAGCATCAGATGCTTTTGTGAATCGACCGGTTGATTCAATGACGATATCTGCACCGACCGAACCCCATTGCAGCGCTGCAGGATCTTTCTCCGCAAACACGCGGAAAGTCTTACTTCCTACCGTGATGGAGTTTTCGTTAAATGTGACAGGTTGGTTGAGACGTCCCAAGATGGAGTCATACTTCAATAGGTGAGCGAGGGTTTCGATATCCGTGAGATCGTTTACTGCAACGACTTCGATATCTGCATTTGATGCCAGCGCCGCGCGGAAAAAATTGCGTCCGATACGACCAAAACCATTAATTCCGACCTTCACCACAATAACCACGCTCCATGCGGCGCACACAGTATTGAGCGCCATTCGATGTTTTCAGAAACTTCACCACGACTTTGTGGATTTACGACCCGAGGTTGCGGATCTGGTGGAATCTTATCAGTGAATATAAATAAGGCAGCAATTTAGCCGCTCTACTAATTGAGCAGGTCTGGCGAAAGTCCAGCCTCCGTATCAGGAATCCCGAGATCTGCAGCCCTCTTATCTGCCATTGCAAGGAGTCTTCTAATTCGACCTGCTATTGCATCTTTGGTCATTGGCGGAGTTGAAAGAGAGCCAAGCTCCTCCAAGCTTGCTTGTCCATGAGTAATGCGAAGTTGTCCCGCTTCACGAAGATGATCAGGTATTTCATCGCCAAGAATTTCCATTGCGCGTTGAACTCGTGCGGATGCTGCAACTGCTGCGCGCGCAGAACGCCTTAGGTTTGCGTCATCAAAATTTGCGAGTCGATTTGCAGTAGCGCGAACCTCGCGACGCATTCTCCGTTCTTCCCAAGCCATCACACTTTCATGTGCGCCGAGTCTTGTCAGCAGAACTCCAATTGCATCCCCATCACGAATAACTACACGATCAACGCCGCGAACTTCACGAGCTTTCGCAGTAATGCCAAGTCTTCGCGCCGCTCCAACAAGTGCAAGCGCTGCTTCAGGTCCTGGGCAAGTAATTTCTAGCGCTGATGACCGGCCTGGTTCTGTTAACGAGCCATGTGCAAGAAAAGCTCCACGCCATGCAGACTCTGCATCGCAGATACCGGCGGAGACAACTTGCGGTGGAAGACCACGAACTGGTCGACTATGTGAATCTACTAAACCAGTCTGTCGCGCGAGCGCATCGCCATCTTTGATGACGCGCACCAAATAACGACTCCCTTTCCGTAATCCCCCAGCGCTAATGACGGCGAGGTCGGAGTCATGTCCATAGACATCGGCAATATCTTTTCTGATTCGTCGTGCAGCTTGGGCAGTATCTAATTCAATCTCTACCATGATCTTGCCCGCCGAAATATGTAGCCCGCCTGCAAAGCGCAAAATTGCGGATACTTCAGCTTTTCGGCAGCAAGGTTTAGATACAGAGAGGCGACTAAGTTCGTCTTTTACTGACGCGGTCATTGCCATGAGGAATATCTAAGCATCTCTCATTGGAAAATGTGGCTGAAAGCGGAAAATAATTTCTCGGGATCATGGTGATTACTTCCCTGATGTGATGCGAGATCGGCCACAATTACCCTTCCTCCCATAGCTGAAACTAGTTGCTCTAGCTCGCTCAAAACATCAGATTGTGAGGCAATGGAACTATCTACCAGAGCGATATCACAGGCCAACTTGGGAGCAAAATTTCGCAGTACTTGAAGATGATTTGCAGGAGAGCTTCCAGCCAATTCATCGCCTTTCATATGGGGAGCCGCATCGAGATTGAGAATGATGATCTTTTTAGCAGAAGATATTTCTAAAGCCTTACATTGTTGCTCAATAAGAACATGGGGCAGAACGCTTGAAAACCACGAACCGGGACCAAAAGTTATGTAGTCCGCATTTGCAATTGCTGCCAAACCTTCCTGCGTTGCAGTTGGATTTTCTGGAATTAATCGCAAGTTCTCTAAATTTCCCTTTGCGACTGCAACTTCTTTCTGGCCGCGTACTACATGAGTTCCTTCCCAAGTTTTAAAGACACCTTCAATATCTAAGGGCTCGAGCGCCATAGGAAGAACTCTTCCCACAACTTTAAGTAATTGCCCAACTCGATCAAGTCCTTGAACCGGATCGCCATCACGATCCCAGAGAGCAGTCAGAAGTAAATTCCCAAGCGCATGACCATTGAGATTTCCTGCGGAGGTAAATCGATATTGCATGATTTCAGCCCAACTACGTCCCCATTCATCATCAGCACATAGCGCTGCAAGAGCCATACGAAGATCCCCGGGAGGCAGTGAATTAAATTCTTCGCGAAGTCTTCCACTCGATCCACCATTATCTGCAACAGTCACGATAGCGGTGAGATTTGTGGTGAGTTTACGGAGTGAACGCAATGTGGCAGCTAATCCATGTCCGCCACCTAAAGCGACGACGCGTGGTCCGCTCAACGTTCACGACCTAAATCTCGATGAATTGCATGTGCAGATACAAAGTGTTCGGCATCTAATTGAGAGCCATTTATCCTTGAAGCAAGTTCTTCGGCAATGGCAACGCTGCGATGTTTCCCACCTGTGCAACCAATAGCCAAGGTGATGAATTTCTTACCTTCACGGAAATATCCCTGGCCTATGCTCTGAAAAAGAGCAACATACCGATCAAGGAACTCCCCAACATTTTCTGCTCCTAACACAGCGGCGCTGACATCTTTATCTAGACCATTCTTTGGTCGGAGTTCTGGATTCCAATGTGGGTTGGGAATAAATCTGCAATCCATTACTAAATCTGCATCAACGGGAAGTCCAAACTTGTATCCAAAGGAGAGGATGTTTACTTTGAGTGATGCTGCAGTATCAGTGGAGAATAATTCGGCAATCTTCTTCTCTAATTGGTGAACATTGAGCTGTGAGGAGTCGACTACAAGATCGGCCCCAGACCGCAATTCACGTAATTTCTCCCGCTCTCGATCTATTCCATCCACTATGCGGTCATTTCCCTGAAGTGGATGTGGTCGGCGGGAAGATTCAAAACGTCTCACAAGAACATCATCTGCGGCATCGACAAAGATTATTTTGCGAGAAATTCCACGTTCTGCCAGTTCAGCAAGAGAACGGTTGAGGTCATCGAAGAATTGACGTCCGCGGACATCAATGACAACAGCTATGGAATCTGCAGATCGCTCCGTCATGTCAAAAACAGAGAGGAGAAGTGAAGGTGGGAGATTGTCGATGACGTACCAACCATGATCCTCCATGGCATGTGCCACTGTGGAGCGACCGGCACCGCTCATGCCTGTGATGACAACAATCTCACGGCTCATGCGGTAATCATCCCCGCTATGTCAAGCATCGCAAAAATCATGAATTTTCCTTGATTTCGCCAGTTGCAGTATCTACAGAATATTGAATCTCGCTCGCCTCAATAGCCCGCACAATACTCTCAGCACTCTTTGGGCCAATGCCTGGAATTGCAGCGATGTCATCAAGGCTTGCTTTCTTCAACGCTGCTACTGAACCGAAGTGATCCATGAGCGCTTGGCGTCTCATTTCACCCAGATTCGAAATCTCATCAAGGAGAGATTCCAACATAAGGCGAGAGCGTTTGGAGCGATGAAAAGTTATGGCAAACCTATGTGCTTCATCTCGTATTCGCTGAACAAGATATAAAGCTTCACTGTGTCGGGGCAAAATAACAGGATAACTCTGGTCGGGAAACCATATTTCTTCTAATCGCTTCGCTAAGCCCACCAATGCGATATCAGTAATCCCTAATTCTGCAAAGGCGCGCGCAGCTGCATTGACTTGTCCGCGACCTCCATCAACAATTACTAGTTGTGGTGGATAAGCGAATTTAGGTTTCTCTCCCCCACTCATTTCAATTTCAACCAGATCGACATCTTTCTCCGCGAGATACCTTTTAAAGCGGCG
>JACCEE010688073.1_pt1 | contig 12883 bp, 10 predicted proteins | sample 7449931 | NCBI WGS metagenome assembly JACCEE01 (sample SAMN15323457, study PRJNA562643) | freshwater metagenome | isolation source: river surface water | place: USA:Blue River Watershed | collected 2017-08-19 | reverse complement strand
TTGACACGGGTGACGGTGTGCCGGTTTTCTTGCTGGGCATGCGCGAAAACCCCAGCGATCCATACCGTTATTTGCGTCCGCCTGCCGATGAAAACGGACAACTCGAGGGCTTTGTCCGTTTGCGCGCGGCACTGGCCGACCCCGCTCTGCGCAGCCAAGCGGTGCAACGTTATGCCCGCAAAGCGGTGGACCCGCAGCGGCCTGAGTTGACCGATCAATTGGCCGGCTCGGCCGCTCGGGCACTGGGTTTGTTTGCCGGTTTGGAAGAAGTCAAAGGCCAAAAAGTGTCCGGCTTGCAGGCCTTGGCCGACTTTTTGGAAGCACAAGTGCCCGAGGCCGAGCGTCCTCGTGCCGGTGAAATGTTTGTACGCATCTTGAATGGCACTTTGTTCGAGTTGGACGCCTTGGCCCGTGAAAAAGCCTCTGCCAAACCCATGCCTGCCGACAAGGTGCAAGGGTTCATGTCGCAAGCGGTTTTGGCGCTCAGCGATGCGCCTTTTTATCCCGCCCCCATGACCTTCATGCTGACGGACTTCAAGCAAGTGCAGGCCAGTGTTTTTCAGGTGGCCAGAGCCCCGGGCAAAAATGTGGTTTATCTGGGGTGTTTGTTCCTGATTTTGGGCATTTTTGCGATGCTTTATGTCCGTGAACGCCGCTTGTGGGTGTGGCTGTCTCCAAAGGGAGAGGGTTCGCAAGCCACGATGGCCTTGTCGTCCAACCGCAAAACCATGGACATCGACCGAGAATTTGACCAACTGAGCGCCCGATTGTTGGGTCGCATCGAGAAAAACCCATCATGACTACTGTGACTTTGAACCCCGGCTACTTCGCGCGCCGCAGCGCCTTGGACTGGGGCTTTGCTGTGCTGACGTTGTTGGGCATGGTGTTTGCCTTTAGCCGATATCACCATGCCATGGATGTCTACGAACAAGCCATCCTGATCGGCAGTGTGCCGGCCGCCGTGGCCTTGGCTTGGTTTTGGCGCCCGATGCGCACCTTGATGTTGGTGGTGGCCGGGCTGTCCTTGTTTGCCATCTATGCCTACCAAGGGAATTTGGCCCGTGCCGAAGAGGTTTTTTGGTTGAAGTACTTTTTGTCCAGCCAGTCGGCCATCTTGTGGATGAGCATGGTGTTTTTCATCAGCACGCTTTTTTATTGGGCGGGCATGTTCATTCGGGGCCAAGGCGATGCCCTCGAGTCTTTGGGCAGTCGCATGGCCTGGGTGGCTGTGGCGCTGGCCTTGATCGGCACCATGGTGCGTTGGTACGAGAGTTACTTGATCGGGCCTGACGTGGGCCACATCCCGGTGAGCAACCTGTACGAAGTCTTCATCATGTTCTGCTGGATGACGGCGGGCTTTTACCTGTACTACGAAGACCATTACCGCACCCGCGCATTGGGCGCCTTTGTCATGTTGATCGTCAGCGCGGCGGTGGGCTTTTTGCTGTGGTACACCTTGGTGCGTGAGGCACACGAGATTCAACCGCTGGTGCCCGCGCTCAAGAGTTGGTGGATGAAATTGCATGTGCCCGCCAACTTCATTGGTTACGGCACTTTTGCATTGGCGGCGATGGTGGCGTTTGCTTACTTGATCAAGCAAACGGCCGGCGAAACCCGCTGGTACAAGCTGGCGCCTTTGTGGTTGCTCGGCATTGTTTTGTGCTTCGAGCCCGTGGTCTTCCGCAAGTCACCTACCGATGGCGGCAGTGACTATTGGATGGTTTACTTTGGCATCTCGGCCTTGATCGTGGCCGGTATTTTGTTGGGCCGTCGCCGCATTGCCGAGCGCCTGCCCGCTTTTGAGGTGCTGGACGACGTGATGTACAAATCCATCGCGGTGGGCTTTGCCTTTTTTACCATCGCCACCGTGCTGGGCGCCTTGTGGGCGGCAGAGGCATGGGGCGGCTATTGGAGTTGGGACCCGAAAGAAACGTGGGCCTTGATTGTTTGGCTGAACTACGCCGCTTGGTTGCACATGCGCCTCATGAAGGGCCTGCGCGGTACCGTGGCGGCTTGGTGGGCTTTGGTGGGTCTGGCCATCACCACGTTTGCCTTTTTAGGGGTCAACATGTTCTTGAGTGGCCTGCACAGCTACGGCACGCTTTAAGCCGTCCATCCCGGCCAATGGTCGGGGTGATTGTGGGGGCGCTTTGAAGGGACTTCGGCGAGGATTTTTGAACCCTTCAAAATACGCATTTGTCACGACCCCCATAAGGACCCTTCATGATCATTCACACCCACTCGTCGGGGTTCAACCACGGCATCCCCAGTGAAATCACACCCGAAGCGGTTTACCACTCCCGCCGCGACTTGATTCGCCAACTGGCCACAGGCTCGGCGGGCTTGGCTTTGGCGGCCTTGGGTGTTTGTGAAGCCCATGCGCAAAGCGCGCGCCCGGGTGTGCTGGCGCCATTGGGGACGGTACCGTCTTCGGTGCCCGGTGCCATGACCATGGACAAACTCACCGCCTACAAAGACGCCACCACCTACAACAATTTTTATGAGTTTGGCACCGACAAATCAGATCCGGCCAAGCGGGCGCACACCCTGGTCACGCAACCGTGGTCGGTGGAGATCGAAGGCATGGTCAAAAAGCCGGGCCGTGTGAATCTGGAAGACCTGATGAAGTGGGGGGCGATGGAAGAACGCATCTACCGCTTGCGCTGCGTGGAAGGTTGGTCGATGGTGATTCCGTGGGTGGGCTATTCGCTGGCCACTTTGATCAACCGTGTGGAGCCTCAGCCGGGCGCTAAATTTGTCGAATTCATCACCCAAGCCGACCCGAAGACCATGCCCGGCGTGCGCGGTGGGGCGTTGGATTGGCCTTATCTTGAGGCCTTGCGCTTGGACGAAGCCATGCACCCTTTGACGCTGTTGGCATTTGGCATGTACGGCGAAGTGATGCCCAAGCAAAACGGCGCGCCTGTGCGTTTGGTGGTGCCATGGAAATACGGTTTCAAAAGTGGCAAGAGCGTGGTCAAAATCCGTTTCACCGACAAGCAGCCGGTGTCCTCTTGGGAGAAAGCGGCGCCACAAGAGTACGGGTTTTATTCCAATGTGAACCCCTTGGTCGACCACCCGCGTTGGAGTCAAGCCACCGAGCGTCGCATTGGCGAAGACGGCTTGCTGGCTAAAAAGCGCAAGACCTTGATGTTCAACGGCTATGAGGCGCAAGTCGGCCAGTTGTACGCGGGCATGGATCTGAAAAAGTTTTTCTGATGCGCCAAGCCCTCAGGCATCCGGCGACTTGGTGGGCGCTGTTGCTCGTGGGATTGCTGCCGTTTTTCAGTGGGGTGGCCTTGACGCTGCAAGACCAATTGGGCCCCAACCCCACCGAATACTTGACCCGCTCGACGGGCGACTGGACTTTGCGCGGCTTGTGTGTGGTGTTGGCTGTGAGTCCTTTGCGGGCTTGGTCAGGCTGGCCAGAATGGCTGCGGTTTCGCCGCATGCTGGGCTTGTTGGTGTTCTTTTATGCGCTGCTCCACGTGACCTGCTACGCCTGGTTTGACATGGGGTTTGAAGTGGCCGATATCGTGACCGACATTCCCAAGCGGCCATTTATTTTGGTGGGCTTTGCGGCGTTGCTGCTGCTGATGGCCATGGCCCTGACGTCTTTCAATGGCGCGGTTCGGTGGTTGGGCGCAGCGCGTTGGCAAAGCCTGCACCGCAGTGTTTATGCCGTGGCCGTTTTGGCGGTGCTGCACTTTTGGTGGATGCGCGCAGGCAAAAACAATTTAGACGAAGTGGCGGTCTATGCCGCCATTCTGGGCCTGCTGTTGGCTTGGCGTGTCTGGCGCTATGGGCAACGCAGACAAGCGGCACTGCGCGCCGCCAAGGGTTCAGACCAGTTGCTCTAGCGCGAAAGTGTCAAAAGCCGATTCGCGCTGACGAATCAGGTGCGCATGATGCCCGTCCACCAAAATTTCGGCTGCGCGGCCCCGTGTGTTGTAGTTGCTGGCCATGCTCATGCAGTAGGCGCCGGCAGAGAGCACGGCCAATGTGTCGCCGGCCTGCACTTGCAAGGCGCGATCGCGTCCAATCCAATCGCCGCTTTCGCACACCGGACCCACAATGTCATAGACCCTGTCGGCAGCGCCCGCATTGGCGGGGCGAGGTTGAACCGGCACGATTTGGTGAAAGGCCTGATACATCGCAGGGCGCGGCAGGTCATTCATGGCGGCATCGACGATGCAAAAATTCTTTTGTTCGCCGGGCTTGAGGTACAGCACCTCGGTGAGGCACACGCCCGCATTGCCCACCAGTGAACGTCCCGGCTCGATCATGATTTTGCGTTGCCCATAACCTCGGGCATCCAACTTGGCCAACAATTGGGCCCACAAAGCATCGGCCTCTGGCGGTGTGTCTCCGTTGTAATTGATGCCCAAGCCGCCCCCAAAATCGATGTGCTCAATGGGGATGCCTGCCGCTTCAATGTCGGCCACCAAATCCAACACGCGGTCCATTGCATCCAAGTAAGGCGTGGCTTCGGTGATTTGAGAGCCAATGTGGCAGTCGATACCGACCACCTGCAGCCCTGGCAGGCTGGCGGCGTGGCGGTAAGAGCGCAAGGCGTCTTCGTGGGCGATGCCAAATTTGTTGCCCTTCAGGCCCGTGGAAATGTAGGGGTGGGTTTTGGCATCGACATTGGGATTCACGCGCAGGCTGACCGGGGCTTTCAAACCCATGCCCACGGCCACGTCGCTGAGCACATCCAGTTCGGCTTCGCTTTCGACATTGAAGCAACCGATGCCCACTTGCAAGGCCTGTTTCATCTCGGCACGAGTTTTGCCCACACCCGAAAAAATCACCTTGGCCGGATCGGCTCCCGCCGCCAACACACGAGCCAGTTCGCCACCCGAGACAGTGTCAAAGCCGCAACCGGCTTCTGCAAACACTTGCAGCACGGCCAAAGTTGAATTGGCTTTCATGGCGTAGCAAATCTGCGCGTTACGCCCGACAAAGCCACGTTGGTAGGCCGCCAATGCCGACAACATGGCCGCTTTGGAATAGACAAACAAGGGCGTGCCGTGTTCGCGGGCCAGATCAGAAAGACGCACCGATTCGACCATGAGTTGGTCGTTGACATAGGCCACATGGGGTTGGCCAGGCAGGGCCATTGAAGGGTTCTGAGCGTTCATTTTTTGGAAGGCGTAGAGGTCGCAGGAGTGTCGGGCCAAGGGTTAAGGGATTGAGGCAGTGTGGCCCTGCCCTGAGACTCGGGAGAGTCGGGCAGATACAAAGCGCTTTTTTGGCCGCAGCCGGTCAATATCGCCGCACCGCCTACAAGGGCATGCGCCATGACTAGAATCTTCAATACCTTCAACATGCAGTGATTGTAATGACCGACCTCGAATTTTTGGACCAAGCTGAACGTCTGCTGGCGGGCGTTGAAAGTAGCTGCGATCGCTTGAATGACCATACCGACGCGGACATTGACAACCAAAGGGTCGGCGGCATGGTGACTTTGACCTTTCCGAACCACAGTCAAATCGTGATCAATCTGCAAAAGCCCTTGCACGAAGTCTGGTTGGCAGCCCGTTGCGGCGGCTTTCATTACAAATTCGAGGGTGCGCTTTGGATGGACACCAAGGGTCAGGGCGAGTTTTGGGAAAGCCTGTCGCGGTACGCCTCAGAGCAGGCGGGGCAGCCTGTGGTGTTCAAGCCCTGAAGTTCGCAAGCAGGGGGCATGAATTGCCCCGCGCTTTGTCTTGCAGGGCAGTGAATGATTAATTTCTGAACAGTTCCAGAATGCGGCTGCGTTCTTCCCCAGCAGGCGGTGCGTTGGGCGCTTGACCCGTGCTGTCAACGCCCGTGCCCAGGGTGGTCACCCCGCCGCCCTTGGCGTATTCCTCGTACACCCAGTCGTTGCCAATGTGGACCAAGCCTTCAGGCACTGCAGGCTCTGATACGGGGATGTTGCGCAGCGCGGTTTCCATAAAGCTGATCCACACCGGCAAGCTCAACCCGCCCCCCGTTTCGCGGTCACCCAATTTGCGCGGGTTGTCGTAGCCAATCCAAACCACGGCGGCCAGATTTTTCTGATAGCCCGCAAACCAGGCGTCCATCGCGTCGTTGGTGGTGCCGGTTTTGCCATAGATGTCTGAACGCTTGAGGGTCGACTGCGCCCGTGCCGCCGTTCCGGAGCGGGTGACTTCTTGCAGCAAACTCGTCATGACATACGCATTGCGCGGCGGAATGGCCAATGAAGCGTCGTTCATTTGCGGGGTGGCGGGGCTGTCTACCAAAACCCGGTCTTTGAAATCGGTGATGCGCGTAATCAGATGCGGTTGGACGCGGTAGCCGCCGTTTGCAAAAACCGCATACCCGGTGACCATTTGCATGGGCGTGACCGAGCCCGCACCCAAGGCCATCGTCAGGTAAGCGGGGTGTTTGTCTTCGTCAAAACCGAAACGAGTGACCCACTCTTGTGCGGGGCGAGTGCCTACCGCTTGCAACACCCGAATCGAAACCATGTTTTTGGATTTCGCCAAGCCGGTGCGCAGACTCATGGGGCCATCAAATTTGCCATCGTAGTTTTTCGGTTCCCAAGGCTGCCCTCCGGTGACGCCGCTGTCAAAAAACAAGGGGGCATCGTTGACCATGGTGGACGGGGTGAAGCCTTTTTCTAGCGCCGCAGAATAAACAAAGGGCTTGAAACTGGAGCCCGGTTGGCGCCAAGCTTGCGTGACATGGTTGAATTTGTTTTTGGCAAAGTCAAACCCTCCCACCAGAGCGCGCACAGCGCCGGTTTGCGGGGTCATCGCCACGAAGGCGCCCTCCACCTCGGGCAGTTGTGTGATTTCCCATGCGCCCTTGGGGGTTTGGGTGATGCGAATCAACGCCCCTTTTCGGACTTGTTTGGCCGGTGGGGTTTTCTCTGACAAGCCCGACTGGGCTGGTTTGAGGCCCTCGCCGGTGATGCTGATTTGTTCGCCGTTTTGGCGCACCACCACCACTTTGCGGGCAGAGGCCTCCAGCACCACAGCGGAGAGCACGTCTCCGTTGTCGGGGTGATCTTCTAGGGCTTCATCGATGGTCTCTTCCATCTTTTTCGGATCGGCCGGCAAGTCCAAGAATTTTTCAGGGCCACGGTAAATTTGGCGGCGCTCAAAGTCCATGATGCCTTGACGCAAGGCGCGGTAGGCGGCCATTTGCTCCGCCGATTGCACCGTGGTGTAAACATTCAAGCCCCGGGTGTAAGTCTCTTGACCGTACTGGGCAAACACCATTTGCCGCACGGTTTCTGCCAAGAACTCGGCATGCAAAATTTTCTTGTCGGCCGAGGAGCGCAATTTCAGAGTTTCGGCTTTGGCCTCTTTGGCTTGGGCGGCGGTGATGTACTGGTTTTCTTCCATCCGCTCAATGATGTAAAGCTGCCGAGAGCGGGCCCGCTTGGGGTTGCTGATGGGGTTGTAGGCCGATGGGGCTTTGGGCAATCCGGCCAACATGGCCGCTTCGGCGATGGTGATGTCTTTCAGGGGTTTGCCAAAATAAATTTCGCAGGCCGATGCAAAGCCATACGCCCGGTTGCCCAAGAAAATCTGGTTCATGTAGATCTCAAGAATCTGGTCCTTGGTCAACAGATGCTCGAGCTTGTAGGTCAGCAAGATTTCGTAAATTTTGCGGGTGTACGTTTTTTCAGACGACAAATAAACGTTGCGTGCCACCTGCATCGTGATGGTCGAAGCCCCTTGGCTTTTCATGCGCCCAATGTTGGCAATACCGGCACGCAAAATGCCCACATAGTCCACGCCGCCATGCTGGTAAAAGCGGTTGTCTTCAATGGACAAGACCGCATCTTTCATGACTTGGGGAATTTCATTGATCGGCGTGAGGTTGCGACGCTCTTCGCCAAACTCTCCCATCAATTGCCCGTCTTCTGTGTACACCCGCAAAGGCAATTTGGGTTTGTAGTCGGCCAAGTCTGAAATATCAGGCAGGTTGGGATAAGCCATCACCATGGCCACGCCCACGACCATCAAGATGGACGCCAAGCCAGCCGCCGCGAGCCCCACGCCCCACAAAGCCAGGCGGCCCACCCAGGACAACAGGGTGGTCGGTGCAGGCGCTGGCGCAGGCTTGTCTTTGGACGGACGCGGCTTGTCTGTTGTGGGCTTGTTTTTGAAGAGCATAGGTGGGCTGAGGGTGCAGCCAACAAGATGCGGGCTACTGCGCATTATAAAAATCTGAGAATCCGTCGCCGGGTATTTTCTTGCCAAATATGAATATATTGGTTTTCAAAAAATTGTCTTGAAAGCCGATTCATGTTACAAAACCCGACTTGAAAGGGCCTGGTGGTCTTTTCGCAGGAAGGCTCTCGATGCAGTCTTTGGCGCAGTCGTTGGCGCATTCTTTGGCGCAGGGGTGGCGCCACTGGGCTGCCCACTCGGTCAGCCAAGCTTGGGGGGTGGCACCGCAGGGTGTGGTCTGGTCTTTGGTCGGCCTGACCCGTCAAAGTCCAACCCTGGTCAGGGTGAACACCTCACAGTCGTTGCCCATTCCGGGCGGACACGACCCCGATGATTTGAGTTGGTTGAGCCCCAAACTGCGCCACAACGGTCGGCTGCAGGGCGGTTTTGCCCACCGGTTGAACTTGGCGCTGACCCCCACTTATGTCCAAGAAGGCTTCATCGTCTTGCCTGCCTCCTTGCCTGAAGAGGATTGGCCTTTTGAAATTCAGTTGGAAGTGGCGCGGGTGTTTCAGGTGGCCCACGATGCCGTGAGCTTTGATTTTGAGGCCGATGCTGCGCCGCACGACAGTGTGCGTCGCATTCACTGGATAGGGTGCGCACAGATGCACATGGCGGCCTTTAAAAACTTCACTCGGGCCGCAGGTTGGCGGCTGGCGGCCGTCGAGCCGGAAGGACAGGCCGCTGAGCGCGGCGCACGGGCATTGCAAGGAGGCGTCGCGAGTTTGTTGACACAGGCGCCACAAGATTGGCAATTTCATTTGAAACCGAGGGGTCAAGCCCACCCTGAGGGCGTTTCGAGTGATTCTGAAGCCACTTTGCTCGACGCCCTCGGCCGCGTGCTGAACACGCCGACGGGCGCGCGTTTGGTGGCCTCCGGCGCCGCCTTGAAGGCGTGGCTGTGATGCGTGTACTCAACTTACTTCAATACCCCAGCTTGTCGCGGCAGCAAAAAAGGCGGCACCAAAGTTGGACCAGCTTGGCGGGTTTGGCGCTAGGGGCTGGTCTGGCTTGGGCAGCGCTGCACGGGCTGGGTGTCCAGACACTCCGAATGCAAGCGGAACAACAGGTGTTGCAGGCGCGCTGGGTCGTGCAAACGCAACAAGCAAAAGCCGCACAACACAGACAGCTTCAAGCGCATCAGCATTTCGCGCATTGGCAACAGTGGCAGCGCATTCAACAGCACCAGCGGGCTTGGGTGGATTGGCACGAGTCCTTGCAAGATGAGGCTCAAGCGAGTGGTCTTCGGCTCGAAAGAATGCAGGCGGAAGCCTTGAAGATCGAGTTGCAAGGCACCACCCACCGCGCGCAGGCGCTGCCCGAGAGCCGGCAGAGGTTGTCAGAGTCACTCGAGCAGCCCTTGCAGTTGGTCAGCATGACCAGCGGGGTACAAGGCACCACAAGCTTTGTTTGGCAAGCGCCTTGGTCTGCAGCACCGGGTGGCGTGACCCATGCACCCGCGCCCGCTGCGGTTGCCCGGCCATGAGTATGGTTTTCAATACTCGTCACCCAGACCAAACGAGCCAACAGTCTGGCAACAGGGCATGGCTGTGGTGGCAATGGCAATGGCGGGCTGAGCGGGTTTTGCGGCGATGGGGGTTTGCCTTGACCGGCTTTGCCGTCGGCGCGGGGGGCGTCGGGCTGATGCTGCCACCGGTGTTGGACCAGCAGGCGCGCGTCAAACAAGACCTCATGCAACTTCAGCAACAACTGGCAGCCCGGCCCGTTCCGCCGGTGATGCCTGCTGTGCCGCAAGTACCGCTGTTTCCCTCAGATTTCCGCCACCGCTTGGCGAGCCTGCCAGGGCCATTGCAACTGGGACAGGTGTGGACGGATGTGCACCAAGCGTTGGCGCGGCAAGGTCTTCAATGGCTGCTCATGCGCCCACTGCAGAACCCCATTGCACACACCAACACCAACACCAACTCCCCCATTCCGCCAGTGCAGGTCCATCCCTTGCCAAGCCAAGCCCTTTTGGTACGCGTGTTGGGGCGTTTCGAAGATTGGGCCAGCGCGTGGGAGGCCTTGGCCGACTCGGGCGTTTGGTGCTCGATCGACAAAATCAGCATGGTCGCAACGGCCACGCCAGGAGAAGTTCAAATCGAGGCGGTTTTACGCGTCTGGATGCGGCCCTTGGACATCGCCGAGCCCCCGCAGGCTGCAACAGCTTGGCGGGCATTTGCGCAGTTTGAACAGCGACTAAGCACCCCACTTTTGTCCGCTGTATTTGCAAAGCCATCGTTCGAGCTGACATCTGTTTCGTCTGCGTTTGGGGGCGCCCCTCTGGCTGCCTCTGGGGCAGGCGCGGGTATGGCGCCTGAAGGGGAACTGTCCAAAGACCCCCGTCAGTGGCCATTGGCCCAGGTCCGCTTGGTTGGGCTGTGGCAGCAAGGGGCGAATCGACAGGCGATTTTGATGGCGGGAAGCCACTGGGCCCGGGTTGGTTTGGGGCAACGCGTCACGCAAGAGGGGCATCGCGTGGCCGCCATCACCGATGCGGGTGTGCGTTTGCAAGTGCCGCAAGGGGCAGCCTTTTTGCTGGATTGGCCTGTGGGCCACGAAGCAGCCAAACCAGGAAGCAACAAATGAGTCGTTCATGCGGTCTTTTGGTACTCGTTCTTGCCAAAGGACTGAGCGTGAAATTGTTCAGTAGGTTCGGCGTGGTCAGCAGGTTCAGCAGGTTCGGCGTTGTCAGTGGGCGTCCAATTCCATTTCGCTTGCTTATGAGCAGCTGGACCCTGGCCATGTTCATGGCCATGCCCGCAGCCGCGCAAACGTCGGCTTCACCACCATCCTCCCCGGTCGGCTTGACATCCAGTGGCCCATCACCCGACCAGACCAGCCAGCCTGCGGCTGAGGGGGTGTTGAGCGATCAGCCGATCAGTTTGAATTTTCAAAACATCGACATCAAAGCGCTGTTGCAGGTGTTTGCCGATTTTTCAGGTGCCAATATCGTGGCGACCGACGGCGTGAGTGGCGTCGTCACAGTGCGGTTGAACCAAGTGCCGTGGCGGCAGGCTTTGAACATCGTGTTGCAATCGAAAGGACTGGTGGCTCGGCAAGAGGGGAGGGTGTTGTGGGTGTCCAAGCCAGGCGAGTGGGAGCTGCATGAAAAAAGAATGCACGAAGCCCAATCGGCCTTGGAGGCGGTGAGCCCACTGGCCATGCTCTCGCTGCGTTTGCAATATGCCCGTGCCACGGATGTGGCGCAACGTTTGCAGGGGGGTGCAGCGGGCAGCGTGGCGGGACGTTGGTTGAGTGCACGAGGCAGTGTGTTGGCGGAACCGCGAACCAACCAGATCTTTATTTCAGACTTGCCCGCCCGCTTGGTCGATCTGGAAAAAATGTTGACCCAATTGGATGTGCCCGTGCGGCAAATCTTGATCGAAGCCCGCATCGTCGAAGCCGATGACCAGTTTGGGCAGTCACTGGGGGTGCGGCTGGGCGCGGGCATGGCGATTCCCTTGAAAGTGCAGGGAAGCGCACAGCAGCTCAGTGTGGGCACCACCAATGCGGCCACTGCGGCGGGAACGGTGTCGGGCAATCAAGTCAACTTGCCAGCGGGGCTGGCAGGCCAGACGCTGAACAGCCCGTCCACCTTTGCTGTGTCTTTGTTCAATGCCGCGGCAGATCGATTTATCAATGTGGAGATTTCGGCTTTGGAGGCATCGGGCTTGGGCAAAGTGGTGTCGCGGCCTCGGGTGGTGACCGCCGATCAGACCAAGGCCTTGATTGAGCAAGGCACCGAATTGCCCTACCAAACCTCGGCAGGCAATGGGGTGACGGCGATCTCATTTCGCAAAGCCAACCTCAAGCTTGAAGTGACGCCGCAGATCACGCCAGATGGCTCGGTCGTTTTGGAGGTGGATGTGAACCGAGACAGCGTGGGGCAAATCACGCCGGCGGGCTATGCCATCAACACCAAGCATGTGAGAACGCAGGTGCGGGTGGAGGACGGGGGCACGGTGGTTTTGGGCGGAATTTACGAAGAAACCGATCGCCATGACGAGGCCAAAGTGCCAGGCTTGGGCGAGTTGCCCGGCTTGGGGTGGTTGTTTCGCAAACGCGACCAGACCCGACGCAAAAGCGAATTGTTGATCTTCTTAACCCCTCGGGTGATCGCTGACGGTCGTCCTTGAACGCTGTCTTGCTCTGGGCGGTCCTTCGCGGGCAGTCCTTCTGGGCCATTCCCGCGGGGGGCAGGCACTTTTTCGCGACAAGCGGTCGAATACACTTGGGGCTTGAGAAAGCCTGCCCTTTTTCGGAGTGGGGCCACTCTCTTTCATCCCCTGTGAGACTGTTTTGAGCATCATCTTTGTGGGCCTTCCGGGCTCTGGCAAAACCACCATTGGTCGGCAACTTGGGCGGCGACTCGGCCTGCCTTTTGTAGATTCAGACCATGTGATTGAGCAGCAACTGGGCTGCTCGATTAGGGAGTTCTTTGCCCGCGAAGGAGAGGACAGTTTTCGCGATGTCGAACAGCAGGTGCTCGACGAATTGACCCAATCGCATACCGGGGTCATTGCCACGGGTGGTGGGGCGGTATTGCGCGAAGCCAATCGCCGACATCTGCACGAGCGAGGCCATGTGATTTATCTGCGCTCGGCACCTGAAGATGTGTTTCGCCGAGTTCGTCACGACACGGCACGCCCCTTGTTGCAGGTGGAAGATCCTCTCAACCGTTTGCGCAC
>JACCEE010513185.1_pt1 | contig 12887 bp, 12 predicted proteins | sample 7449931 | NCBI WGS metagenome assembly JACCEE01 (sample SAMN15323457, study PRJNA562643) | freshwater metagenome | isolation source: river surface water | place: USA:Blue River Watershed | collected 2017-08-19 | reverse complement strand
GCAATATCTGCCGCCGCTGATTCGGGCGGTGCAAAGCGAGGGGCTGAATGTGCTTTGGTGCTGCGACCCGATGCACGGCAACATCCGCAAGGCCCTGAGCGGCTGCAAGACCCGCAGCTTCGAGGACATACTTGCCGAGCTGAAAAGCTTCTTCGCGGTCTGCGGCAGCGAGGGCGCGATTCCCGGCGGCGTGCATTTCGAGCTGACTGGCAGGGACGAGCAGACCGGCGATGTGACCGAATGCACCGGCGGCGCATCCGGCCTGAATGACGAAGGCCTGCGCCGCAACTACTGCACCGCCTGCGACCCTCGGTTGAACGCCGAGCAGTCGCTGGAGATGGCCTTCAGGATTGCGGAGCTGCTGAAGGCATAATTCGCACGAAGCTGTCAGGCTGTCTGCTCGACAGCTTCGTCTTCGTGCGGCAGCACTGTCACATCACGCAGTTTTCTCTCCATCGCCCTTGTTCTCGTCTCCTGCAATTTTTCCAGCGAGCTTGAAGCGGTGGAGAGCTGTTTGTGCACCAAGGCAAGCTGCTCGGAATAATTTCCAAATTCCTTCTTCACTTCTGCCAGCACCTTCCAGACTTCACTGCTCCGCTTCTGCACCGCCAATGTCCTGAAGCCCATGTTCAGACTGCTTAACAGGGCTGACAGAGTGGTTGGGCCTGTGACAGTGATCCGGTACTGGCGTTGGAGCAGCTCAAAGAGCTGCGGATGGCGGAGCACCTCAGCGAACAGGCTTTCCACCGGCAGAAACATGATTGCAAAATCGGTGGTGTTTGGCGGATCAATATATTTTGCGCTGATATCTTTGGCAAAGGACTCAACCGCCTTGAGCAGTGTTTTCTGCGCCAGCTCAATCTTGGCTTGATCAGCCTCTTCATAGGCTTGCAGGAGAACTTGATAGCTTTCCAGAGGAAATTTAGAATCTATAGGCAGCCAGACTGTTTTTTCATCTGCTTTTCCAGGCAGTTTGACCGCAAATTCGACATGTGCTTGGCTTGCTGTTTTGGTGGCGACATTTGTCGCATACTGCTCCGGCGACAGCATCTGCTCTAAAATATTGCCAAGCTGGTATTCCCCCAGAATGCCGCGTGTCTTGACATTGGCAAGCACCTTTTTCAAATCGCCGACCCCGACCGCCAAGGTCTGCATCTCACCCAGTCCTTTATGCACCTGCTCAAGGCGGTCGCTCACCTGTTTAAAGGACTCTCCCAAACGCTTTTCCAAGGTAGTTTGCAGCTTTTCATCCACTGTCCTGCGCATCTCCAGCAACTGCTGCGCATTGTCTTCCCTGATTGTCCGCAACTGTTTCTCAACCGCATCACGCAGCTCAACAATGCTTGTTTTTGCCTGCATGTTCATCTCCGACTGCTGTTTCCTTAAGTCAGAAAATTCAATCCGCAGCCGCTCATTGAAATTTCTGATATTTTCTGTGAGGTTTGTTCCGAATGATTGCAGGCTTTCGCTCAATTCCTTCCTGTTTTCTCTTGCGTCATGCTGGATTCCTTCGACAACGCTGTCGAGCTTTTCGCCGGTTTTTTCTTTGAACTCGTCCTGCTTTTTTAGAGCATTTCGCAGATTTTCATCTACGGTTCTGCGCACCTCGGCAATCTGCTGCGCATTGTCATCCTTGATTGATTGCAGCTGTTTTTCAACCGAACCACGCAGATCTGCAACCCCTTCTTTTGCCTGTGCATTCACCTCAGCATGCTGTTTTCTCAAATCAGAAAATTCGATCCGCTGCCGTTCATTAAAATCTTTTATACTTTCAGCGAGATTTGCGCTGAACAGCTGCAGGCTGCTGTTCAGTTCTTTTCGATTTCCCTGGGCGTCACGCTGGATTTTTTCCGCAACGCTGTCAAGTTGCTCCTCGGTCTTCTCTCTGAACTCATCCTGCTTCTTTGCATGTCTGTCAGAAAAATTATTCACGCCTGCTGTCACATCTTTCGTGAACTGTTCAAACTGTCTGCTTTGCGTGCTGCAAGAATCATTAAAGGACGCGTTCATCTCCCTGCGAAATTCAGAAATAATCTCTCGCAATTCCCGGCGCGATTCCGCAAATCCCTGCTTCAGGATTTCTTCAATGCGGAACAGCTCGTCTCGTCTTGCGTTCAACTGCTCGGCCAGCAACGTTATCTTTTTTGATAAAATCACCGCCGCGATTAATATCGCAAAAAAAAATGTTGTAAAAACAAATAATTGAACCAATTCTGCCATATTGTTTTCTTTTTTCCTGTACTTGTAAACTCAGCAAGGGGCATTTCGCGAAACGCCCCTTGCAAAACCATTCCTTCAGGCGGCGCGGCTGAAGACGCGGCTGAAGAGCTGCTGCACGGTTTTCGGGCTGGCCGCCTGAAGCAGCTTGCCCCGGATGTTTTCGTCTTTGAGCAGCCTGCTGATCCGGCCCAAGGTTTGCAGATACTCCGCCGCCATGTTTTCCGGCGAGAGGATCATCACAAAAAGATGCACCGGCAGACGGTCGTTGGCCTCATAAGGGATGCCTTTGGCCGACCTGCCGAAGCAGATCAGCAGGTTCTGAAGTTCGGCCAGCTTGCCGTGCGGAATGGCGATGCCGTTGCCCACGCCGGTGGAGCCGATCTGCTCGCGCTCCAGCAGCACCCGCCGCACTGTCTCCGCCTGCAAATCCGGACAGAGCCGCTGCGCCGCCGCTGCCAGCTCACGCAGCAGCTCGTCTTTGCTTTTCGCCTTCAGCTCAAGAATAATCCCCTCTTCGGTCAGCTCTGCCATCTCTCTCCTGTCTGTTTTTTTTTCACGCGAATCTGCTTAACATTGCTTAATTTATTCCTTGCGGCGAAATTTGACGGTCGGAATCCGCAGCTGCTCCCGGTATTTGGCCACGGTGCGGCGGGCCAGCTTGATGCCTTCCTTCTCCAGCAGCTCGGCCAGCGCGCCGTCGCTGAGAGGTTTGGCCTGGTTTTCCTGCCGCACCAGCTGGGCGATGCGCTGCTTGACTGTCTCCGCCGTCAGATCCTCGCCGCTGTCCGAAGCCGCCGCCGCTGTTGAGAAAAAATATTTCAGCTCGTAGATGCCGTGCGGTGTTTCGACATATTTGTTGGCTGTCGCCCGGCTGACGGTTGATTCGTGCACGCCCACGTCCTGGGCCACGTCGCTGAGAATGAGCGGTCGGAGATGCCCCGGCCCATGCTCGAAAAAATCGCGCTGAAGCCGGACAATGCTCTCCGTCACCCGACAGATGGTGCTGTGCCGGTAGTCCAAGGCACTGATCAGCAGCTGGGCGTTGCGCTTCTGCTCAGTGAGATAGTTTTTCACCGCCGTCTCGCCGCCGTTCAGCAGGCTCTGATTTTCGGCGGAAAGCTGAAGCTGCGGCAGCTCGTCGGTGTTCAGGCGGACAATAAATTCATCTTCAATCTTGAATATATACACATCCGGGGCCACGTCCTGCGGCGGCTCATTGCTGTACTCGTTGCCAGGATACGGCACCAGCTCGGCGACAAGGGCTGCGGCAGCCTGCACTTCGCGCAGCGGAATTTTGGCGCGGCGGACGATTTCGACAAGATTTCGATTGCCCAGCTCGCTGAAAAACTCGGCGACCAGCCGCCAGGCCAAGCTGTCCTCCAGCCCCTGCCGCTCCAATTGCAGGAGCAGGGACTCCTGAATGCTGCGGGCCGCCACGCCCGGCGGATCGAGGTTCTGGACAAGGCGGAGCATGGCCTCGGCCTCTTCCTCCGAGCAGCCGACCTGCTGGCAGATGTCGGCGATGTCGGCATCAAAAAAGCCGTGGCCGTCCAAATTGCCGATGATGAAGCGGGCGATCTCCAAATCCGGCTCGCTCAGGCGCAGATGGGTGAGCTGCCAAGCGAGAAAGGCGGCTAAGCCTGGCTGCGCGGCCAGAAAATCAAGGCGGGACGGCGCGTCCGCCGCCGGGGCCTCGTATGCGAAGGAAAAATCGGCATCAAAATTGTTGCTGTAATCCTCCCAGTTCACTTCGCCGACCGCAACTGGATCGTCTCCCGTGACCCGGCTGGTGACCGCCTGCTCTTCGCCCGGCGCATCAGCCTCAGTTTGCGCAATGTCCGTGCCGCCAGTTTCCGGCTGCGCTTCTTCCAGCAGAGGATTCTGCTCCAGTTCAGTCTGCAAGGCTCCGGCCAGCTCCAGCCGGTTGAGCTGGAGCAGCTTGATCGCCTGCCGCAGCTGCTGGGTCATGAGCAGCTTCTGGGCCAGCTTCATCTGCTGGCGGAGTTCGATGCTCATGACCGGTTACAGGCGGAAGTTCTCGCCAAGGTACATCTTCTTGGCCAGCTCGCTGCGGATGATGTCGCCTGCCGCCCCGCTGGTGAGTATCTGGCCGCTGTTCATGATGCAGGCGAAATCGCAGACTTGCAGCGTTTCGCGCACGTTGTGATCGGAAATGAGGATGCCGAGGCCCTTGGCTTTGAGGGCGCGGATGATCTGCTGCAAATCGGCCACCGACAGAGGATCCACGCCTGCGAACGGCTCGTCGAGCAGGATGAAGCGGGGCCGCACCGCCAGCGCACGCATGATCTCCACCCGCCGCCGCTCGCCGCCGGACAGCGCATGTCCTTTGTTTTTAGCCAGATGCTCAATTTTCAGCTCGGCCATCAGCTCCCGGATGCGGTTCCGGATCTCGTTGCGGCTCAGGCCGAGCGGCTCCAGCACGATGCGGACATTTTCCTCCACCGTCAGTTTTTTGAAAACTGACGCTTCCTGAGCCAGATAGGTGATGCCTTTGGCCGCCCGCTCATGAATGGGCAGCTCGCTGATATCTTCGCCGTCCAGCAGAACCGCTCCCCCGCTGGGCCGGATGAAACCGGCGATGGAATAAAAGGTGGTGGTCTTGCCCGCGCCGTTCGGCCCCAGCAGCCCGACGATCGAGCCGCTCCGCACCTCAAGGCTGACCTGATCCACCACCCGGCGGGCGCGGTACTCTTTGATCAGACCGCTGGTCTCCAGAAGGCTCATCAGTTCTGCTGAATGGTGGCCTTGACCCGGCCCGGCTTGGTTTTGTCCTGCTCGAACACCGAGCGTTTTTCATCCAGATAATAGGTGATGGTGTCGCTGGAGACCATGTTCTTCCCTTCCGAGGCCTTGGCGTTGCCGCTGAGAACCACCTTGCGCTCGCCAGCATAATAGTCCATCCGCTCGCCCGTGCCGAGCCAGTCCTCCTGCGTCACCTGCACATTGCCAGTGCAGATCAGCTGCTTGACCTTGGAGCTGCCCCTGCCCGCTTTCCCTTCCTTCTGTCCGCCCCCCTGCCCGCTTTCCTCATAATGCACGGTCATCTCGTCGGCGCGGATGGTCACCTTGCCTTGGCTGGCTTCGACATTGCCGATGAAGACGACGGAATTTTTCGCCTCCTGCGAGACCATGCGGTCCGCCTCTATGTTGATCGGAGCCTCTTCTTTAGCAAAGGCCGGAACTGCGGCCAGCAGGATGAACAGGACGGCGGCCAGCAGCTGCCTGGCCGAGGATGAGAAAAAATACATTGTTGCCTCTCTCGCAATCATGTTTTATAAGATGTGCTGCGCCGCGCGGTCATGCTGCGTGGGAGCATACAGGATACAGGGTTCGCCGGAAAATGGAAAGACTTTCCATCTCCCTGGTCACAGAAGAAAAAATGCCGTTATGCCGGGCTGTCCAGCCGGAACGCGGCGGCACAGCCTCAGAGGAGCGCAGCTATGGAGAACGAGATCGCCAAGGCCAAGGTGCTGATTGAATCATTGCCCTATCTCCGCGAGTTCAGCGGAAAGACTGTGGTCATCAAATACGGCGGCCACGCGATGATTGACGAGGAGCTGAAGAAAAAATTCGCCTTGGATGTCATCCTGCTCAAATACATCGGCATCAATCCTGTCGTCGTCCATGGCGGCGGGCCGCAGATCAATGAGTTTCTCAAGAAGATGCAGATCACCTCCAGCTACGTGCAGGGAATGCGGGTCACGGACGGCCCGACCATGGACGTGGTGGAGATGGTGCTGGTCGGCAAGGTCAACAAGGAGATTGTCGGCCTGATCAACCACTGCGGCGGGCGGGCAGTCGGGCTGTCAGGCCGCGACGGCGACCTTGTGCAGGCGAAAAAAATGAAGGTGCCGGGCAAGCCGGAAAGCGAGAACGCGCCGCCGGAGCTGATTGATCTGGGCCGGGTCGGCGAGGTGACGCGGATCAACCCGGACATTCTGACCACTTTGGACGCGAAGGATTTCATCCCGGTGATCGCGCCGGTGGGCGTGGGCGAGGACGGCCAGGCCTACAACATCAACGCCGATCTGGTCGCCGGAGCGGTCGCCGCCGAGCTGAAGGCGGCCAAGCTCATCCTGCTCACCGACGTGGAAGGAGTGAAGGGTGCGGACGGCCAGCTCATCTCCTCCATCGCGGTCAGCTCAATTGAGCAGCTTATCGCCGAAGGGACAATCAAAGGCGGCATGATTCCCAAGCTGCGCTGCTGCGCTTCAGCCATCAGCGGCGGCGTGAACAAGGCCCACATCATTGACGGACGGCAGGAGCACGCCATCCTGCTGGAGATTTTCACGCACAAAGGCATCGGCACGGAGATCACCGCCTGAGCTGAGTCGAGCTCCTTCAGAGGAGCGCGTTCAGACAGCAGGCCGGCCGCCGGGCGAAACATTTGAGGAAATCCACATAAAATGCCTGTTTACGAATACACCGCCCTTGACGCGGCCGGGAAGAAGCACAAAGGCGTTTTGGATGCGGACTCGCTTCCGGCGGCCCGGCAGAAAATCCGCCAGCTTGGCAAATATCCGGTCGAGATCAAAGAGACCGCGCCGAAAGGCCGAGGCGGCCAAAAAGGCGCAGGAGCAAGCAGCTTTTTCAACCTCCAAGGCGGAGCGCGGGTCAAGCAGCAGGAAATTCACGTCGCCACCCGCCAGCTTGCCACGCTGCTGGGCGCAGGCATTCCCTTAGTGCCCGCGCTGACCGGCCTGATTGAGCAGACCAGCAGCAAGTCTTTGCAGACCATCATCACCCAGATCAAAGACGCGGTCAACGAGGGCAACTCGCTGACTGACGCGCTGGCCGAGCATCCGCGCCTTTTCTCCAAGGTTTATGTGAACATGGTCCGGGCGGGCGAGGCCTCCGGCTCTTTGGACGTGGTGCTGGACCGGCTGGCAGAGTTCGGCGAGCGGCAGCAGGCCATGCGCTCGCGCATCACCGCCGCACTGATTTACCCGATTTTCATGGCCTTGGTCGGCATCGGCGTGCTCTTCGCGCTGATCACCTTCATCGTCCCTTCCATCACCAAAGTGTTCATCGACCGCAAGCAGGCCCTGCCCCTGCCGACCACGATCCTGATTCAGATCAGCGCCTTTCTGCAGGAGTGGTGGTGGCTGGCCCTGCTCCTGCTGGCCGCCGCCTTTCTCGGCCTGCGCCATTTTTTCCTGCAAACACCGCCGGGCAGACGCATCTGGGACAAGCTGAAGCTGACCTTGCCGGTTATCAAGGATCTGAATATCAAAATCGCCGCCGCCTCGCTGGGCCGGACTATGGCCAGCCTGCTCCAGGCGGGCGTGCCGTTAGTCACCTCGCTTCAGATCGTCAAAAACATTCTTAACAACGTGCTGCTGGCTGATGTGCTGGATCAGGCGGGCGAGGAGCTGCAAAAAGGCAAGAGTCTGTCCGGCTTCCTGCGCGGCAATCCCTATTTCACGCCGATGCTGGTGCAGATGATCGCGGTGGGCGAGCAGAGCGGCTCGCTCGACAAAATGCTGGAAAAGGCGGCGGACAGCTACGAGAAGGAGGTTGAGGCCAAGGTCTTGGCCATGACCTCGATGATTGAGCCGATTATGATCCTGGCGATGGGCATGGCGGTCGGCTTCATCGTCATGTCCATTCTTCTGCCGATATTCGAGATGAATCAGCTGGTGAAGTAAGTTCGCGGCACCCTGCCCTGTTGTTCTGAAATGCAGCCACACTGTGGCTGCACATTTCCTTCCTGTTCCAGCCTGTCAAAAAAAACACGGCATTTTTTATTCCCCTCCCCGCCGCGTTCTTTTTTCGCAAAAGAAGCAAAGCAGTTCGGCTTATTCTTAAATTTATTGTTTTTAAATATTTTTTTACAGACACGAGAGCTGCTTTCATGCCGTTCAGATAAATTTTTCCGTAAAAAACAAAATAATGGTTGCGTTTTGAGGAAAAGCAAGTATATTTGCGTTGCAGATTGTGACAAAAAATGATCAAACGGTGATCAGCCGATGACCGACCATGATCGAAGATGAATAAAACGTAAGAGGCTATGTTTTATGAGTTTTCTTGAAGGACTGCTGTGGCTGTCGCTGAATGTCTATCATGAAGCCCGCAGCGAACCTCAGATTGGCCAGCTCGCTGTCGCCCACGTCACCCTCAACCGGGCCAGCCAGAGCAAGCAGACTGTTGAGCAGGTGGTCACTGCGCCCAAGCAGTTCAGCTGGACTTTTCAGCAGAAATCCTATGTGCCGACAGAAACCGATGTCTTCATGGAGTGCATGCAGACCGCAATGAAGGCCATGACCAGCAAAGACTTCACCAAAGGCGCGACCTTCTACCACCGCCACGACGTGCGGCCCAAATGGGCGCAAAGCAAGACCTATGTCGCCCAATACGGCGATCATCTTTTCTACCGCAACTGAGCCGTCCGCACGGCCAGCTGCTGCAAACAGCCGTTCCGGGGCCGCCGGAGCGGCTGTTTTTGTTTGCCCTTCCAGAGAAACGGCGGCGGAAAAAGACAGACCGCCGCACTTCCGGCTGGACGTAATCAGCAAACCGGTTATTATGAACAGGAGCTTGCTCTGAATCATCTGGCTGCGCCGCCGCTGCTCGTCCAGCCAGGACAACTGTTTCCGCCTGCCGCCGCCAGCCCGGCGAACGACATGCCTCATTCCGTCCTGAAGGACAGCCAGGCCGCCTTTGATCTGAAAGGCTCGGCCTTCACCATATTGGTTCTCACGCTGCGGAGCGGCGATCTTGACGCGGTGGCGGGGCAGCTGGCCGGAAAGACGCGGCAGGCTCCTGATTTTTTTCAGAATGCGCCGCTGGTGATCAGTCTGAGGGAGCTGGAGGACGAAGCGGCCTTGGATCTGGCCCTGCTGGTTGACATCGTCCGCAGGCAGGGGTTCATGCCCGCAGGTGTAGTGGTCAGCTCTGAAGCGCAGAAAAACCAGGCGGCCTTGCTGCGCTTGGCGACGCTGACGGCGCGGGCGGGCGGCAGGCCGCAGCAGGACGGAGATATCGCGCCGGAACCTGCTGCCGAGCCGTCAGCGGCGGCGCAGCAGAGCCGGGAGCCGTCGGTCATCATCACCGAGCCGGTGCGCTCCGGCCAGAGCGTGGTTGTCGAGCAGGGCGACCTGACGGTGCTGGCCTCAGTGGGATCAGGGGCGGAGATTTCGGCGCCGGGCAGCATCCATGTCTATGGCGCGCTGCGGGGCCGGGCCTTCGCCGGCTGCGAGGGCAGCCAGACGGCCCGCATCTTCTGCCAGCGGCTGGAGGCGGAACTGCTTTCCATCGCCGGAGCGCATCTTGTCAGCGAGGATTTTCCGGCCCAGCTGCGCTCCAAGGCCGTTCAGGTCCGGCTGCACGGCGGCAGGCTGCACATCACGGCGCTGTAACGATTTCATCCGCATTCAGGAGGAGCAAAATTTGACCAAGATAATCGTAGTCACCTCCGGCAAGGGAGGAGTCGGCAAAACCACCACCAGCGCGGCGTTTGCCATGGGGCTGGCTTTGGAAGGCTACAAAACGGTGGTGATAGATTTCGATGTCGGCCTGCGCAATCTCGATTTAGTCATGGGCTGCGAGCGCCGGGTGGTGTATGATTTCGTCAATGTGATCAACAAGGAAGCCCGGCTCAATCAGGCCCTGATCCGCGACAAGCGCACCGAAAACCTGCATATTCTGCCCGCCTCGCAGACCAAGGACAAGGAGTCGCTGACCATGGAGGGCGTGGAAAGCGTCCTCAACGAGCTGAAGGAGAGCTTTGACTACATTGTCTGCGACTCGCCGGCGGGCATCGAGCACGGGGCCTTCATGGCCATGTACTTCGCCGACGAGGCCGTCGTGGTCACCAACCCGGAAATCTCCTCAGTGCGCGACTCCGACCGCATTCTCGGCCTGCTCGCCAGCAAGACCAAACGGGTTGTGGAGGGCCGTCCGCCGGTGAAAGAGCACCTGCTGCTCACCCGCTACTCGCCGGAACGGGTGCAGAAAGGGGAGATGCTCTCTGTCAAGGACATCCAAGACATACTTTCCATTCCCCTGCTGGGGGTGATTCCTGAATCCGAGTCAGTGCTGACCGCCTCCAACCAAGGGGTGCCGGTGATCGCCAACCGCAGCAGCGACGCGGGCATGGCCTACCACGACTGCGTGGCCCGCTTCCTTGGCGAGGAGATTGAAATGCGGTTCATTGACCCGAAAAAGAAAGGCCTTTTCAGCAAGTTCTTCGGGGGCAACTAAATGGGCTTATTTGACTATTTCTATGCCAACCGGAGATCGGCGGAAGTGGCCAAGGAGCGGTTGAGCATCCTGATCGCCCGTGACAAAATCCAGCGCAACCGGCCCTCCTTCCTGCCCCAGCTCCAAGAGGAGCTGCTCGCGGTGATCAAAAAATATGTCGATATTGATCAGGACGACATCTCCGTCAGGCTGGACCGGGGCGAGGACTGCGAAATTCTGGAGCTGAACATCGCCCTGCCGGAGAAAAAATCCTGCCGCGAGGAGAGCGTCGGGGCAGAGGAGCGGCTGCCTTAGGCGTAGCCGAGAAAGCGGTCAGTGCGGATCTGCTCCGGGCTGATGCCCAGCGCGTCGAGCTGCGTCTCCACGGCCTTGACCATCACCGGCGGGCCGGAGAGCAGAAAAGTTGCGGCAGCCAAATTTTGCGTTTCAGCGCGGATGATCTCGGCGTTAATCAGCCCGTTGTGCGCCTTCAGTCTGCCACCCGTTTTTTGCAGCACGTGCGCCAGCCGGAACTGCGGCAAGGGCAGCGCGGCCAGCTCCTCGGCAAAGGCGATGTCGCTTTCGTCGGCATTGCCGTAGATCAGGGTGACGCGGCGGCGGTCGTTCTGCCGCGCCATGTCGGCCAGAATGCTGCGGATCGGCGTGATGCCGATGCCGCCCGCAATGCAGACCATCTCGTCGGCAATTCCTTCCGCAGAAAAATGCCCCAGCGGCCCTTTGGTGATGACCACGTCGCCGGGACGCAGCCGCTCCAAGGCCTGGCAATAGGCTGAACCGGTCAGCCGTTTGGTGAATTCCAAGAAATCCCGCTGCGGCCCGTCGCTGAAGGAGAGCGGATGCACCAAGCTGCCGCCCGGCTCCGGCCAGAGCAGCATGTACTGCCCTGCCTGAAAGGAAAAGCCTTCCGGGCGGCGGAAGCGGCAGCTGACCGCCGTGGGCGTGCGGACTATCCGTTCGATGAAACGCAGTTCTATGGCCATGAGCGGCGGTTCTCCTTGCGGCGGCGTTCTGCCCCGCGAATCGCATGACGTTGCAGCAGCCCATTATACCACATTGTCCGGCTTGAGCAAGCCTGACATTGCCAAGCGGCAGCCTTTCCAAATCCTCCGCCCTGTGCTATAACCTTCCTTGCCTGTCCCCGTCAATCATCGCAAAAAAGGAGCGAAGCCATGTCTCACGATCAGATCAACGCCGAGCTGAAGGCCTTCAACGACAATCCTGCCGCGTTCATGAGCCGCCGGCCTGCAAAGGAGGAGGTTCCGCCCGGCGCTCCCGGCTGCTGCGCCGCGCCGGTTTTCGATCAGGCTGCGCTGGAACGGCATGATTATGTTGCAGCCCGCGACCTGCTGCGCAGCCGGGCAGCTGATTCCGGCAATCTGGACGAACAAGCCCGGTCAATTTTTTCAGACAACGACCGTGCCGACAAGCTCGTTGACGTTTACAGCCAGACCAGCCTGCGGGGCATGGAAGACAACGGCCTGATGAGCGCGCGGCTGCCGGAGCAGCCGTGGTCGGACGACTACTGGGGGATCTATCTTGGCGTGCTGGGCAAGCGCCATGCGGACAGCAGCTTTCCCAAGTCCTCAGACTGGAAGGTGAATTTTGACTACATTCAGCGCAGTCCGGCGGCGGCTGTCCTTGCGGGCGGCGACACGAACGCGGTCAACCGGCTTTCGCCTTCGGAAAAATACGACATTCTCGTCGGCGACCCGCAGTTCTCGCTGACCAAGCAGATGTGGGAGGAAGGCAGGATCTACTACGAGCGGAGCGGACAGGTGGAGATGTGGATGGGCATCTGCCACGGCTGGGCGGCGGCGGCCTACATGCTGCCGAGGCCGGTCAATGCCGTCACGGTTCTGGCGGCGGACGGCCAGACTCAGCTGACATTCTACCCGTCTGACATCAAGGCCTTAGCCTCGCTGCTCTGGGCCAAAGTCAGCCCGCGCGTCAAATTCATCGGCGGACGCTGCAACGACAGAAATCCGCAGACTGATCCGCAGACCGGACGCATCCTCGCCCAGCACTGCTTCGACACCAATCCCGGCACCTGGCATTTAGCCATGGTCAATCAGATCGGCGTGTCGCAGCGAGGCATGGTCATGGACGCGACCTATGATTACGAGGTTTGGAATCAGCCGGTGCTGGCCTACAGCTGCAGCTATTTCAACCCGGCCAGCGGCGCGCCGGTCAGCACGCTGGCCGAGGCGGCAGTCCGCAGAGCGCAGTTCAGCAACGACAAGTTTGCCGCCTGGCGGGGGCCGCAGACCGACAGCATTGTCGGCATCGCCATGGAAGTCGAATACCTTGTTGAAACCGCGCCGTCGCAGTTCTCCCCGGACGGCCCGCACCGCGACCGGGTGACGAAAGTCCGCTACCTCTACGATCTGGAACTGGATTTCACCGGCAAAATCATCGGCGGCGAGTGGTGCCAGAACGCCCATCCT
>JACCEE010393749.1_pt1 | contig 12890 bp, 8 predicted proteins | sample 7449931 | NCBI WGS metagenome assembly JACCEE01 (sample SAMN15323457, study PRJNA562643) | freshwater metagenome | isolation source: river surface water | place: USA:Blue River Watershed | collected 2017-08-19 | reverse complement strand
TTTTAAGGTCAAACATCTTCCCTGCCCTCCAGGGGGAGTATATGCTTATACAAGTATTATAACCGAACTTTTCAAATTATATAGAGGAAACAATGAATCAAGCAAATGAAGGGGTCATAAAATATGACAAAAGTGACTTTGTTAAAACTGACCCACTTGAACTCAATGAATACTTACAACTTGAAGAGTACAGGGCCCAACTCCATAGGACCAAACTAATTGGTGTTTACGATAACGGTTTAGGCTATGGCAACATTTCCGAACTTAAAGACTATCAAAGCATTCATCTCACGACATCACCACAGTTTTTAATCACTGGAACTCAAACAGGTCATCTTGCCAAATTAAATGGCAATCACTACACCCGAGTCGTTGATTTCTCTTTGGAAAATTTCAAAATCAAAACGGTAGGACCAATTGAAGCCTCGAGTGAAGCTCTCACTCATGCCTCAGTTTATCAATTTAATTCTAAGATCAAGGTCATCATTCATATACACTCCAAAGAAATCTGGAAGGGAATGCTTCAAGCTCACTATCCGCAAACTGCAGAATCTATCCCTTATGGAACAAAAGAAATGGCCTATGCGATTAAAGATTGTCTGAGTCCATCGGGAGAAGGACTTCTCGTCATGGCCGGTCATGAGGATGGGGTGATAAGCTACGGCCCTTCTTTAGAAAGGGCCGCAGAACTTATTTTTGAAGTTTTTGAAAAATTTAAAAAAAATTAACGGCGTTTCTTAGGGGCTCCAAAACGCTTTTTACCACCACCAGCACCGAAAGGACGCTTACCTGGAGTGCGTGGACCATCTTTCCTATCACCACGTTTGGGATCATCACTATGACGTTTTTCCCCTGAACGATTGTCACGTCTTTCGTCCCTTCCTCCACGCTCATCCCTTCTTCTTGGAGAACGCTGAGTGCGATGATCTCTGCCACCTTCGCGACGTCCTCCTTCACGCTGATCACGACGAGGACCACGATCATCTCCCTCCTCACCATCACGCCCAAATTTTATATATGAAGCATCCCCCTCAGGCTTAGGGACATAACTTTGAGCTTCACGACGTCTCAGGAAACGTCTGGATCTGAAACACTCTTCACAAATCGCAAATTGACTATTGGCCGGAAGAACCTTGCCGCAGCTTGAACAGGTGGGCACTGTTTTTTCAGAGAGAAGCTCATTGAGTTTCTCAATGGCTTTACCTTTGTTATGCATCAAATCGTAGTCGTTATAGTCGAAACCTTTATTGTTGAAGTGACGAGAAAGCCACTGATAAAGTTCTACGCACTTAATAGCAGTCTCAAGATAATCAATATCCGTAGAGGTAGAATCTATGTTTTCATACTTGATAGGAAGACCTGCCACATATTTGTTCAAGATCCACATAAAGTAATGAACGTGGTCAATCATCCCAAGATTGACAGGAGCACAAGAGTAACCAAAAATTTCTGCGTGACTGAGCTTATTTTGCCTATCAGACTCTTCCACCATCTCAGTAATCTCAATCATATCAGTCAAATCCACACAGTGGAAAGGATGACGGAAAGTCATACTATTAAACAGGCGAAGAAATTCAGAAAGCTTAAGCTCGGGAAGACTATTCACCTTAAGGGCATGGTTCACTTGAGTAAAAATATCTAAGTCAGGACCAACCATACAACGAACTTTTTGAGGAAGTTCGTAAGCCAAAGCTTCTTTAATTTTTGCAATCCCATCAGATTCCCTAGAGAGACAGGTCACATAGCCTGTCGGGAAACGAAGATAGCGGCCAGCGCGACCACAGATCTGTTTGATCTCACTTTGAGTAATTTTATGTTCATCACCATCAATATGTTTAGCGAGTGCAGAGAATACAATACGACGAATAGGAAGGTTCATCCCCATCGAAATGGCATCGGTACTGACCATGATATCGGTTTCGCCTACATCAAACTTACGGGCCTGTTCACGACGAACCTCAGGAGAGAGACGGCCGTAAACGACGGAGACCTTAAAGCCTAATTGCTCAAGAGACATCTTGTATTTTAAAGCATTTTTTCGAGAGAAAACGATAAGGGCATCTGAGCGCTCAAGATCGGCTAGCTTCACAGAAAGAGGCTGAACTTCAAGCTTGGTCATGCGCTCATAGTTTTTCACTTCGAGAGTATCACCGCACATCTGGGCGATCTGCTGAACTAATTCAAAAGCTGTATGGTCACCACAAATATGAATTTCTGGAGCACAGATATTAACGAGGGCACGAGTCCAAGCCCAACCTCTTTGCTCATCAGCGATCATTTGAATTTCATCGATGACTGCACAATCAAAATCTTCATTAAAGCGAACCATCTCAATCGTTGAAGAGTAATGAGTCGATCCAGGAAGTTCAATACACTCTTCCCCAGTAAGGAGGGTGGTTTTCACTCCCTTAGAGTTCATGGTGTCGTAAAGCTCAGCGGCCAAAAGTCTTAAGGGGGCTAGGTAGCAACCCTTTTTAGCTGCGCAAAGGGCTTGAATGGCATGATAGGTTTTCCCAGAATTGGTTGGCCCCATATGATAAATAATATGCCGTTTCACGCGACGAGCGCGTGAGTGTATCCAAAATTCCCCCAAATAAGTCATTAGGATATTAGCAGAAATATCTTTACGCTTCAGCATCATGAGGGAAGAAAGATACTTTTTAAATTCCCGCTCAAGGAAAGATTCTGTACGCCAGATATTGCCTTGAAGCTGAGAGAAGAATCTATCGTACTCTTGCTCAGTTAAAAGATCCCCGCGCAAATTTTGTCCACGCAAATAATCTACAAAGAAAGGCTTCAAACGCTCTATCTGTTTATTGCAAAGCTCAGAAGGATAGCCAAAGGTTTGGCGCAACTGCCCTTTAATTTGAGTTTCAAGACGATTGAAAGTTCCCTTTTTAAGACGATGGCGACTCTTGCCTAATTCACGATCCACATCCTTTACCAGACGCGCATAAATATCAGCAAAATCAGAGATCGAAGTATAGATATCCTTTCCCATCTCCAAAGCGGCTTCATCTAAAACGGCCTTGATCTTGTCGAAAATATATTCACGAATCTTCGTTTTATAATCCGCAAGACATTGGACGCACTGACAATTTAATTCGTTCTCATCAAGATCTGGATCGAATCTCTCTTTCAACATGCTCTGAGTATCTTTATGAGATTTTTCTTTTTTAACACACCAATCCTCAAAAGCATGATCCGCATCATCAAGTTTCGCTGTGACAACATGAAAGTTTTCTTCAAAAACAAAAAGATTTTTTCTTGGGAAGAGACTATCCGTTAAAAAGATAGTCTCAATGATAAAATCTTTTCGAAAAAATTCAGTAAGCCCCATGAAATCATCTTGAAAGAGACTACCAAGAGATGGGTTGTTTCTGAAAAACTCCCACAGTTTTTTCTGAATGCGCTCAAGGGCATCCAATACGAGGATGGCTTCACCAAGAGGCCGGACCAAACCATCCTCTTCAGTGACTTTTTCTTTTTTAAAAACTAAAGCTCTCTCATTTTCAAGTTGCCCGCGAAGCTGTTCGAAATTTAAGAGCTGTGGGAGTTCAGATGACATAGTTACCTACTTTAAAAGACCAGCACGTTTTAAAAGAGCGTCAACCTTAGGCTCACGACCTCTAAATTTTTTGAAGAGTTCCAAAGGATGCTCAGTTCCTCCACGAGAGAGGATATTATCTGCAAAAGCTTTGGCGACTTCAGGATTAAAAATGCCTTTTTCTTTAAACAAATCAAAAGCATCAGCATCTAAAACTTCCGCCCATTTGTAGCTATAGTAACCAGAGGAATAGCCCCCAGAAAAGATATGAGAGAAGCTACAGCTGGTGTTGATACTGCTGTCATAAGGAATGAGTTGAGTTTTCTCAACCGCGTGACGCTCAAAATCGGAAACAGAACCAACTTTTTCAGGATCAGCTGTATGCCAAGCCATATCAAGGAAGCCCAAAGAAAGCTGACGAAGAGTAAAACGGCCTTCATGGAAATTTGAGCTGTCTTTAATTCTTTGAATAAGTTCAGCTGGAATCTTCTCCCCTGTTTCATAGTGACGAGCAAAGAGATCCAAACACTCTTTTTCGTGAGTCCAGTTTTCCATAATCTGAGAAGGAAGCTCGACAAAATCCCAATAGACGTTTGTTCCAGAAATGCTTTGGTAATGACAATCTGAAAGCATGCCGTGAAGGGCGTGACCAAATTCATGGAAAAGAGTATTCACTTCATCAAAAGTTAAAAGAGAAGGCTTAGTGGCTGTTGGCTTAGTAAAATTGCAAACAATAGAAATGTGAGGACGGATATCTTTTCCTGCACTCTTTCTCTGTGAGCGGTAAGAAGTCATCCATGCCCCATTGCGCTTTCCTGCTCTTGGGAAAAAGTCTGCATAGAAAACGGAGAGATGCTTGCCCTTGGCATCCAAAACATCATAGGTCAAAACATCTTGATGATATTTAGGAATGTCTTTTCTTTCTTCAAAACGGAGTCCGTAGAGGAGCTTGGCCACTTCGAAAACACCATTAATGACATTTTCTAATTTGAAATAAGGCTTAAGCATTTCATCATTGACATTAAATTTGGCTTTCTTAAGTTTTTCTGAATAGTAAGTACCATCCCAAGGCTGATAGTCAGAAAGTCCATCTTCTTTTTTAGCAAATTCTTTAAGCTCATCAAGTTCTTCTTGAGCAATAGGCTTAGCCTTCACCAAGATATCTTCAAGAAAAGCAAGAACAGTCTCAGGCTTGCCGGCCATGCGCTCTTCAAGAACATATTCACTATGAGTTTTATAACCTAAAAGATTGGCCCTTTCTTTACGAAGACGGACGATTTCCTTCACAACTTTTTGGTTATCATTCGCATCTCCCTTATAAGCCTTGGAACCATAAGCACGATAAAGCTCTTCACGAAGAGCGCGATTCTTAGCGTAGGTCATGACAGCGATGTAAGAAGGCATACTAAGAGTAAGAGCATAACCTTCCTTACCCTTTTCTTTTGCGGTCATTTGAGCTTGCTCAATAGCCGTCTCAGGCATTCCCTCGAGATCTTTAACATTGGTTACAAGTTTTAAGTAGCTATTGGTTTCAGCTAGAACATGATCACCAAATTCTAAAGTTAATTTAGAAAGAGCATTATCAATCTCTCTTAACTTGTTCTTTTTTGATTCATCAAGTAAAGCACCATTTCTAGAAAACCCTTTATAAGATTTTTCCAAAAGAGTCTTTTGCTCAGTGCTTAAATTTAATTTGTCTTTTTTATCATAAACAGCTTTGACACGAGAAAAAAGGTCTTTATCTAATAGGACATCATTTCCGTATTCAGTTAAAAGAGGAGAAAACTCTTTAGCAACCTTCTGAAGTTCGTCATTACTTTCGGCGCTATGAAGGTTAAAGAAAATCTCAGCACAACGATCAACATACAAAGAAGCTTCTTCTAAAGCTACAATCACATTTTCGAAAGTTGCTTCTTCCTTATTATTTTTAATTTTTTCAATTTCTTTTTTGGCCCTGGCAATTCCCTCTCGCAAAGCGGGCAAGTAGTGTTCATTTTTAATTTTATCAAAAGGAGCTGTCTCAAATGGCGTATTAAAATTTTCTAACAATGGGTTCATAACTTTCCTCCAAATATTTTCTTTTGTTCTTTAAACATAAAAATCAAACTAACAATCCACAAAATCAAAGAAGCCCCTAAGGCCACATCGATAAAAAACATGCTTTGCCAAAAAATCAAGACGAAGGAAATCATCCCTTTGGCAAAACGGTAAACAACCATATCGACAATATATTTCGCTCCATACTTTTGAACGGTCTTAAGAGGGAAATAAAGCAATTCTTTAAGAACACTAAAAATGGAGTAATCAATTCCTTTAAAAAAAACAAAAGTCGCAGCGACAGGAATCAAAGCATAGCTCGCCAATCCAAATCCCCAAATGGCAAAAAGTCCGTAAGCGACAGGAATAGCGAATTGCAAAGTTCTAGAACGGAAGAATCTTAAAGAAAGCGGAACTAAAATCAACTGCACCGTAAGATTCAAGGCACTGATGGCCGTATTGATTGTTCCCAAATAACGAGTCTTCAGCACTTTTTCAGGAACCATCTGCTCAAACAAAAGGTTAAACTTAAAATTCGCCAAACTAATACAGATTTGTGACAGTGCCACAATCATCACGATCCAAAAGACATAGCAAGCCACTGGCCGAATCGCTCTTAAGGGAGACTCCGATTTCTTATCAGTGTTAAATTTCAACTCAATATGACTGGTTTGCCAAAAAAGAACTGAAGATGAAAGTAGAACAAAACTTCCTAACAAAAGAATTTGCTCTGTTGAAAAAGCATAGGTTAACCAAGAGGTTGCCATCCCGCCGAACATCCCAGCAAGACCGTTAATTGCTCCAACTGGACCGTAAAGAAACTTAGCCACCTGATAATCAACACTTTCATTAAGAAGACCGACTCCCATATGAACAAGCAAAATAATATAAACTTCTTTGAGGATAGAAAGAATGTATGACCAAGTAATGGGCGCATGATCAATTAAAAGCGAACCGCAAGCAAACAAGAGGAAAGCAAAAATACTTGTTGCAAGAAACAGTGACTGAATTTTGACTCGAGTTTGGAGCTTATTATAAATCCCTACCGCAATTGTCAGGAAAAGAACAGAGTACAACCAAATCAAAGGAGACTTTTTAGCTCCCACTAAGTCAAGAAAGAGAGCATCCACAGTCGATCTAATCATAGAGTATGAAAAGAGAACGACAAAGGAAACCAGCATGATAAATATCACGTTCTTTTTCTGGAGATCATTCATCTCGCGGAACGGTTTTATAAAAGACGAAACGATCATGCTTTTGACCTTATAGTCTATATAGTCTAAGATCAAATTATAGACATAAACCATAGATTTTCACAGAGGAAAACTTGTGCGAAACGAAGAAACACGCTCCATTCGGGAGATTTTCACCAGACAAGAAACTCTTTTTATTCTGCTGGTCATCATTGTTGGCCTGCTCCTACGCTGGCTTCAACTTGACGCTCGCCCCATCCACCATGATGAATCGCTCCACGCGATTTATGGGAAATATTTCTATACTGACCCTAGCGAAAAATTCTATCGCTATGACCCCTTGTTGCATGGCCCTGTACTTTACAATGTCCTTCCCTATTTTTATCAGTTTCTCGACGTAAGCAAATGGGCTGGTAGGGCCATGATCACCTGCATCGGTAGCTTTTTTATTTTTGTTCCTTTCCTTTTTAGACGTTTTCTTTCTAAAAACACACTCATACTTCTCGTAAGTTTTATCGCTCTTTCCCCTTCACTTATTTTTTGGTCACGCTTTTTACGTGAAGATTTTCTTGTTCTTCTTTCCATGTTTTTTATGTTCTGGGGCGCCACAATTCCCCAAGCGAAATTCCGGCCTATTTTCTTTTTTACCGGTCTCTTTTTGCATTTTTGTATCAAAGAAAACTCCTACGTCACCTTAGCCCTTCTTCTTGGTTTTCTTTTTTATGAGCAAATCATTCTCCTTTTCACGAGAGAAAAAGAGGAAAAATCTCTCATTCAAAAGTTTTTCCTCGTCTTAAAAAATTATCCCTTGGCTTCATTGGCAGGATTTATTTTTGCTGCCTTTGTATTTTGTTATTTTTATAGCTCAGGCTTTCGCTACAGCGAAGGCATACTTGACGGTCTTTATCGCAAGGGTTTTATTTACTGGCTCAATCAACACAACATGGATCGCATCAAAGGACCTTTCATTTTTCATTTTGTGAATCTCGCTTGGTATGAACTACTTTTCGTTCTTGCTTTTATTTGGACTACGATTCACTTCTATATAAAATCAAATTGGAAACTTAGAATTACCATTTTATCTGGTTTTATCTTTTCACTTATTCTCCATATTCTCTACCGCCATCAAACACTAGAATTAAATCCTATTTTTAATGTTCTCAAACTCAAAATAAGTTTAGACTTTTACCTCTTCATTTTTTTGGTTCTTCACTCAATCATCGTCACCACCAAACACCTTCTAAAAAAAGAAATCGGATTAGCTTTTTGGGGTTATTTCTTTTTTTCTAGCTTTTTTGCCTATAGTTTTGTGGGGGAAAAAGTACCTTGGCTCTCTCTCTACCCATTCGTTGCTGGGATTTTCTACGTGGCTCTCTATTTACAAAAGACAGAGCTTCTTGATCGCATGTTAACATGGTCTATGCCTGGCGGACGTCTTCTATTTAAACCTTTCTTTTTCGCCTTTCTTCTTATTTTTAATTTGCGCATGGCCCTTATGACCAATTTTGCAAGAGGAGGAGATGAAACAGAATTTATCAGCCAAGTTCACACAACCAAAGTCTATGAACAAATACTCATGGACATTCAAAAAGAGATACTTTTCCCAAAACAAGGCTACATTCCTCACGTTCTCGTTTTGAATGACGCCATTTGGCCAACAACTTGGTATCTCTTTGGATTAGAAGGATTTAATTTCGTTCCTCCCCTAGATAACAACTATCAAGTTTACGATTACGTTGTGGCCAATGTTGATAATGAAACAGTTGAGAAAGCATTAGAAAAAAGTCATTTCCGCCAAGTTATTCCGCTCAGGGCCTGGTGGGTTCCTGACTATGAGAAAATGAACTTAAAAAATTTCTTCATCTACTCTCTAACTCATAACCCATGGAACGATCCAGGAAGTTATGAAATCGCTTATTATAAAAAAAAATAAGCCCTCAATGAGGGCTTATTTTTGAAAGTGTATTTGTCTCACTCAAAAATTTTAGCCTTTTTGCTGAGCTTTAAAATCCCAAACGTTAGCAAAAGACTCCAAGTCTAAAGAACTACCAAAGTTAGCTCCCTTGTCTTTCATAAATTTGAAGAATTTTTCTAAAGTCTCATGAGAGAGTAAATGCTCCATCATACAGGCATCTTTTACGGCCACTTCTTCTGTGACACCAACAAAATCTTTGAGGAAATGATAAAGAAGTGCGCGAGAAGAAAGAATACGGTGTACAACGTCATGACCCTTTTCGGTCAAAACAAGAAACTTACAGTCTTCCTCTTCCTTAACTAAATCTTTGCGCTTCAAATTTGAAAGAGCAGTTGAAACACTTCCTTTGGTAAGACCCAACTCTCGTGCAATATCAGTCACACGGGCATAGCCTCTCGCTTCTTTTAAGCGATGAATAGTGAGCAGATAGTGAACCATGGAGTGGGACAATTCACTTTCATTGAACTCCACTTTCTCAATAGTTGTTGTTTCCATAGCCTACCTCCTATCTTATTATATCAACAAACGTTTTTACGATCAAACGACAACTTTTGTTTGCACCTTTCTAAGGCGACTTAGCGATAAGTGAATAAAACAAGGGTTTGATTTCAAAAAAGTTTGTAAAAAAGGAAAAAAAGTAGGGACCTAAAACTTAGACTTACCATGCTAAGATAAGTCTATAGCTAACCCCTCATAAGGACTGAGTTTATGAATAAAATTCTTTTATTTATTCTTTTGGCCACAAGCTTTCAAGCCTTTGCTGAGGGGGCCATAGGTTTTAACGCTTCTACGGCCACAACAGCATCAGCAACCGCTCTGACCGATGAACAATTCAAGGCCAGCAAAGAATACATTCATGGAGGTCTGGTTAACAAAAAGCTAGAAGAAGCTTGCAAGGGACATGAAAGCGAATGCCAAGGAAGAGAAATTGATGGCAAGTACATGGGCTTAAGTAGCAACATGGTGAAAATGGTCGCTAAAATGTACGGTTTAGTAATGGGAGGCATGAGTGGCATCAGCATGGCTTCCTCAATGAGTTCATCATCCAACAAATCAGCAACAAGCAATTCTCAAGCGAGCGGCTCAAATGCAACTTCAGGAAATGCCGCAAACAACTCATCAGGTTCCAGTCCAAATAACAGCTCCAAAAATTCAGATTCAAAAATGGACTACTGCGCTCTTATCCCAGCAGCAACAGAAATGATTGCAACCTTTCAACAAACAGCGAATCAAAATAATTTAAAAGACCTTCCAACCAACCAAGCCACAGCACAAAAGGATGCCTTATATAGAGCGGCCCGCAGCCATGAAAGCCGTGCAGATGGTTCCAAAATTCAGTTCACGGGTTTTGCTGCCGCGACTGCTTGTTACCCTGCTCAAATATTCATGCAAGGGGGAGGTCTCGATTGGAAATCAGGCTTAAAAATGGCTGCGAGCGGTTTTCTTGCTGGCTTTTTTAAATCAGAAATGGATCGATATAATAAAGCAGCTGAGTTTACAAAAAAAGTTGCTGATGAACTTCCAGGCAAGGGCGATTGTAATCCTATCACTCAGAAGGACTGCTTCTGCGCTCAAGCTGAAAGTAAAAATTACCCCGAATACACACAAACCTGCCTTCCAGAAGAATTTAAAGCCAGACAAAGAACGGCCCTCAAAGGAACAACTGTTAGCTGTCTAAACTCTAAAGGTGAATTAGATACTGTTTGTAATTGCGTTAACGGTTCAAGCTGTTATGACAAAACTCTAAGCAGCAAAATCCAAGGTCTCTCCTTCAGAGATGCCGTAGGCGCTGCTTACTCTCCTGTGGCAAGTGTCCTTAACGGAAATCTTACAGATGGGGCTCTTTCCGCTTCTAACAACAACTACCAAAATGCAATGGGAAAACTGAGAGAGCTTGATAAGAAGTTTCCCACTGATAACAGTTTCGCTGACCCTAATGACATCAAAGCTCTAGAACTCGGTGGTCTAGGTCCTAATATGGCAAAAAAACTTGCTTCGCTGTCCCTTCCATCAAACTACGATCAAACCCTTGCTAAGATAAAATCTAATTTCAGTGGCAACATAAATATCCCCGGCAAAAAAAGTAATGCGATCAGCTCTGGTGGTGATTCACATATTATCGAATTTGGTGGTTTTGGCCCTGCAAAAGGCAAAAAGACCTCAAGCTCCAATTCTTTTGATATAAGCAAATTTATGCCTGGCCAAAAGAAAGCGGCAGTCACAACAGGTGAAGTTCTCAGTTACCCAAGTGATTCTGCTATGAATAAAGCAATGAAAAATGCTGATATCAATTCTGATAATGGGCCAAGTCTTTTTGAAATTGTTTCCCGTCGTTATCAAATCTCTGCCCCTGCGCACCTAGGAAACTAATTGCCCTTTTGCAATGTAAATGCGAAACTCCAACTCATAAAATTTTGAGAAGGAGTTTACTTTGTCTACAACATTGCCATTCGAAAAAACTCTTATAATCATGCCAACCTACAAAGAAATCGAGAACATCAAAAAGATGATCGATACTCTGTTTGGCCTTTATCCCAACATTCACCTTTTAGTGATTGATGATAACTCTCCAGATGGGACTGCCGATGCAGTGAAAGAATATCAAAAAACGAATAAAAATATCCATCTCCTTCAGCGCAAGGGAAAATTAGGCTTAGGAACAGCTTATGTCGCTGGTTTCAAATGGTCTCTCGATCCGGCCAATGGTGATTTTGATTATGTTTTTGAAATGGACTGCGACTTCTCTCATGATCCAAAGTCAGTAAAAGACCTTCTTCAGGCGGCTCAAGAAAACGATCTGGTGATCGGCTCTCGTTATGTTGACGGTATCCGCATCATCAACTGGCCTTTCAAAAGACTTATCCTCTCCTACTTGGGCGGGATTTATGCGCGTATGATCACTGGCCTTCCTCTTATGGACACCACAGGTGGATTCAAGTGTTTCAGAAAGACCACTCTTCAAAAAATCGATCTCGATAACATCATAACCACTGGTTACTCTTTTCAGCTTGAACTCAATTATAAAGTTTGGTGTAAAGGCTTACGTGTTAAAGAAGTGCCTATTATTTTCTACGAACGCGTTGTAGGCCAATCCAAGATGAGCGGAAGTATTATTAAAGAAGCTCTCTTTGTCGTCATCAAGCTTCGTGTTCTGCATATGATGGGCAAACTCTAATTTTGACTACGTTTTAAATGGCGGCGCAGGTGAGTTTTGGAAGCAAATAACCTTCTTATCTCGCCGTCATCATCTTCATCGGTAATATCACCAATAATCTCTTCAATAATATCTTCCATCGTAACCAAGCCTATTGTCTGATCGTCTTTTGAAAAAACGATGGCCATGTGACTACGACGCTCTTGCATTCCCCTCAAAACACTTAAAGGGCTTTCATCTTCTTTTACGCGATAAAAAGAACGAACGATATTGCTCCAATTTTTCTCTCCAGAATCCCTAAGAATTAAAAACTCTTTCGTATGTAAAATTCCCAAAACCTTGTCACCATCACAAACAGGAAGACGAGTGTGACCTGATTCAAAAACGGTTCGTGTCACTCGATTAACTTCAAAACTGAAATCAAGTTTCACCGCTTTTTTCCAGGGAAGCATCACATCCCTAATTTTTTTTGTCTCAATAGCGGCCATGCTAAGTAAAAACTTTTGATGAACAGGAGATAAGTTTTCTAAATCAATAGAGGCAATTTGTGGCTCAGTATTATTATGATTTGCAAGAAAAAATAAATCCAAAACAGCTCGGGTAGATCTTTCAAAAAGAAAAATCACTGGAGCAAAAAGCTTATCGAGATTGAAAACAAAAGAGGTAAAAAACATGGCCGTGCGAAAAGGACTACGAAGGGCTAATGTTTTTGGGACCAACTCACCAAAAACGACCGTAAAAAAAGTAAGAGGAACAACCACAAGGAAAAGAGAAATAACCTCAGCAGCAATTTCACTTATACCGAAAGCATTAATGAGATGAGGCTCGAGAAAATCACTGGCCTCTGCTCCTCCTACGGCCGCGGCAATGGCCCCAACTAAAGTAATTCCAAGCTGAATGACTGATAACACTCGCTCGGGGGTATAGCTCATTTTCAAAAGCTTAGAAGCTCTCTCATTGCCTTTGCCACTAAGAGTTTTAAGA
>JACCEE011728999.1_pt1 | contig 12897 bp, 10 predicted proteins | sample 7449931 | NCBI WGS metagenome assembly JACCEE01 (sample SAMN15323457, study PRJNA562643) | freshwater metagenome | isolation source: river surface water | place: USA:Blue River Watershed | collected 2017-08-19 | reverse complement strand
GGCTTTATCGCATTTGCGTGTGCGTGTCTACCGTTTGTTGGTTCTGCATACGCACAATCTTCCATTGCACCCTGGCGAGATGCTCAAGGTGACAACCCAGAAGTTGTCATTACAGGCAATCGCCAGGTTCAGCAGAACTTGAAAGTCACGGGACTAGTCACTGTCATTACTCGACAGCAAATTGAAGAATCAGGTGCTGCCACTGTCAACGAATCGATCATGAAGCTGGGTGGTGTGATTGGGACTCCCAGCTTGTTCGGGGGCAATGAATACACACTCGACCTCGGCGGATATGGAGATACGGCGGCGAGCAATACAGTTGTGATCCTTGATGGGATCCCGCTGCGCGAGGCCGACCAAAGTGAAACACGTTTGTCTGCAATCCCTGTAGGGCATGTGGAGCGTATTGAAATTTACCGCGGTTCTGGCAACGTTTTGTATGGGGAAGGCGCTACGGCGGGGGTGATCAACATCATCACACGAGCCACAGCCGGCCGTACAAGTAAAGACGCTACCGGCTCAGCTTCTGTTTCAGTTGGCAATTGGGGCACCCGCGAGTTGAAAGCCGATCTTTTGAAAGGCCTTGAGACAGCAGAAATCAGCGCGTCGATAGTCGATGGCAAATCAGATGGATATCGAGACCACTCACGTTACGGGAGCACCAGTGGGCAACTTGGCATCAAAGGCTTCTCTGATACTTGGCGTTGGGGCTTGAACCTTGCTGCCGAAGATGTCAATGCGCTTACTCCTGGTGCGCTTACTTTGGAAGAGTTCAGGGCCAATCCAAGACAAGCTCAGGCGTCTTCTTTGGCAAACGACACTCGTATGAGACTCAAAACCGACCGCTATGTAGCATTTGCAGAAACGGTGATTGATGGTGTCACTTTGCGGGCAGACTATGCACAAAAGAACCGCAATTACGATGCTGTTTCTGTCCTGTATGGCGCACGAACGCCCATGCTTTTCGACACGCAATCAAATTACCTAGGAGTATCAGCTCGAAAAACCTTCCAGCTTGGCCTTGCTGAAAGCAGCTTTCTTTTGGGACTAGAGGCTAATGACTGGGATCAGTCGCGAATCTATCCGACTCAGCCTAACTGGGGTACGGTCTTGCTTGACTCTCGGGCTCGTGGTTTGTACGTTAAAAGCGATACAGACCATAAGTCTTCAGGCATTCGTTTGAGCCTTGGCTGGCGTGAAGAAAATTTCAAGAGAAATCAGTTGTTTACCGGAACCAAGACCAGTCTGGACGAGACGCTTCATGCATGGGACCTTGGCCTTTCTAAAAGCCTGAGTACAGAACAAGCGATCTACTTCAGACACGCAAAGAGCTATCGTGTTGCCAATCTCGATGAGTTCACAACGCCTGCCTTGGATGTAAATTACAACCCTATCAATCTCGTTCCGCAGACCGATCACACCAGTGAAGCCGGGTGGAAGTACAGCGACGCATCGAGTAATTCAGCCGGAGTTCGTTTTTACAAGACCAGCTTGAAGAACGAAATCGTTTATGACCCCCAGCAGTACGGCAACATCAATTTGGAATCCACGCGCCGCCAGGGTATCGATCTCTTTGGTACGTACGCATTCACGAAAAAACTCTCGCTGACAGGCTCGATCGGATGGCGGGAATCGACCATTGAATATGGCGCAAACCACGGAAATTTCGTGCCCATGTCCGCCAAGCAGGTTGCCAGCCTGCGCGCAGACTGGACGCCAGTGTCCGGCCACAAAATCGGACTGGGTTGGATGTATGTAGGCCGCCAATTCATATCAGGTGATTTCAGCAATGCAAACAGCATGCCCGGCTATGCACTGTTTGACTTGCGATATGGCTACCGCGTTTCGGCATGGGAGTTGTCGGCAGTAGTGAGAAATTTGATGGATAAGAAATATTATTCATACGCCACCACCACAGGCGGTTATTCTGTTTATCCAGATCCAGGCCGATCCTTGCTGTTGACGGCACGTTACCGTTTCTGATTCCCATGAGCATGCACTTGCCCCAACGCATCGTCTGCCTCACCGAGGAAACTACGGAGTGGCTTTACCTTTTGGGGCAGGAGCATCGCATCGTCGGCATCTCGGGCTACACGGTGCGACCGCGCCGGGCCCGGGAGGAAAAGCCCAAGGTCAGTGCGTTTTTGAGCGCCAAGATCGACAAGATCCTGGCGCTCGAGCCGGACTGTGTCTTTGGCTTTTCCGATCTGCAGGCGGACATCGCGGCGGCGCTGATTCGTGCGGGTGTGCAGGTCACGGTGTTCAACCAGCGCAGCGTGGCCGAGATTTTTGCCATGCTCTACCAAGTTGGCGCGATGGTGGGACAGGCCGAACAAGCGATCGAGCGCATCGCGCAGATGCAGGGGCAGCTGGACGCCATCCGACAGGCCGCGTCAGGCTTCAAACGCCGGCCTCGGGTCTTCTTTGAGGAGTGGGACGAGCCCCATATCAGCGGCATCCGCTGGGTGTCCGAGCTGATGGGCATCGCCGGTGGCGACGACATCTTTCCTGAACTTGCGCAGCAGCCCATGGGCAAGGACCGCATCATCGCCGACGGGCAGACCATCGTTCAACGAACACCGGACATCGTGATCGGATCCTGGTGCGGCAAGAAATTCCGTCCCGAAAAGGTCGCAGCACGCCCAGGTTGGCAGGACTTACCCGCAGTGCGCGACGCACAGCTCTTCGAGATCAAGTCGGCCGACATCCTGCAGCCGGGCCCGGCGGCCTTGACCGATGGTGTGGCGCAACTGCACCGTATTTTTTCTGAATGGGCGCAGCGCCATGCTTGAACGCCTGTTCTGTTTCCTGGCTTTGTGCGTGCTGTGTGGCGCGGCCCAGGCTGTGACCGTGCTGGACGATGCCCGGCAAAAAATCGAGATCACCCGAGCACCCCAACGCATTGTGAGCCTGTTGCCCTCGCTCACCGAAACCGTCTGCGCGCTGGGGCAGTGCCAGCGTCTGGTGGGGGTGGACCGTTATTCCAACTGGCCCGAAGGCATCCAGGCCTTACCGCGCATGGGTGGAGGCATCGACCCGAACATCGAAAGCATCGTGGCGCAAAAGCCCAATCTGGTGTTGCTGGCCGGCTCTACGCGCGGGGTGGAGCGCCTGCAGTCGCTGGGCATCACGGTGCTGCGGCTGGAGCCGCGCACGCATGCCGATGTGCAGCGTGTGCTGCGCACCGTGGCCGAGGCGATCGGCGTTCCTCGCAGCGAGGCGGACCGTGTCTGGCGCGAGATCGATGCCGGTGTTCAGGCGGCCGTGCAATCGCTCAAGCCCCAGGCCCGCAGCCTGCGGGTGTACTTCGAAGTCAGCCCCACCCCTTACGGGGCCAGTGAATCGTCTTTCATCGGTGAAACGCTGCTGCGCATGGGTGTGCGCAACATCCTGCCCGCCGCGTTGGGGCCGTTTCCCCAGATCAATCCGGAATTTGTCGTGCGTGCCCAGCCGGATGTGATCATGGCAGGGGACAGTTCGCGTGCCAGCATGCTGCAGCGCCCGGGCTGGGCGCAGATGCGCGCGGTGCGCGAAGACCGCATCTGTGTATTTCAGCCAGAACAGGCGGACATCGTGGTGCGTGCCGGACCGCGCATGGCCGAAGGCGCCAGGCTCATGGCCGAGTGCCTGAACCGGACCGCTGGAGGCGCCAGATGATGCGCACCCGTCCGGCCCCGTTCTGGGCGCTGGTCTTGCTGATGCTGGGCGGTGCAGGCCTGGTGCTGGGCACGGCGGTCGGCAGTCAGGGCTGGGAGGTCTGGTGGACGGCTGCTCAGGACCCGGTCATGCAGCAGATCGTCCGGGACATCCGCCTGCCGCGAAGCCTGGGCGCCTGGCTGGGCGGTGCCTTGCTGGGCCTTGCTGGTGCCGTTGCGCAAGGCCTGTTTCGCAACCCGCTGGCCGATCCGTATCTGCTGGGCAGTGCCTCGGGGGCTTCGCTGGGCGTGAGCCTGTACCTGAGCCTCTTTGGTGGGTCCATTCTGGCCACAGCCTGGCTGCCTAGGCTGGGCATGACCGGGGCCGCATTCATCGGATCGGTGCTGGCCGTGGTGCTGACTTTGACGCTGGCACGCGGCGTGCAGCAGACCCTGCGGCTCTTGCTCGCGGGGGTTGTGGTCGGGGTGGTGCTGGGCGCGCTGGCCTCGCTGGTGGCCCTGTTCGAGCCGCAAGTGCTGCAGGCCATGCAGGGCTTCATGCTGGGGTCTACCTCGTTTGTGGGGTGGACATCGTGTGCCCTGATGGCCGTGGCGCTGTCGCTGTCGTTGATCGTGGCGGTGGCTCTGGCGCGCGTGCTGGATGCACTCACCTTGGGCGAAGCCACGGCCCAGAGCCTGGGCATGCCTTTGCGTCAGGCGCGCTTGCTGCTGGTGGCGGCCATGTCGCTGACCACGGCAGCGGCTGTCGCGCAAATGGGGCTGATCGCTTTTGTGGGTCTGGCCGCGCCGCACGCGGTGCGTTCCCTGGTGCGCTGCAAGCACTCGGGGGTGCTGCTGCTTTCGTCCTTGATGGGCGGTGCCTTGCTGTTGCTGGCCGATGTGCTGGCGCGTGGACTGCTGGCGCCGCAGGATCTGCCGGTCGGTGTACTGACGGCGGTGCTGGGCGGGGTGTACCTGCTCTGGCGCATGAAGCCTGCCAGCGAAGGCCGATCATGAGCATCGCATTGCAGACCCGAGGTCTGAAGGTGGCGCTGGGCGGCCACGAGGTGTTGCATGGCATGGATCTGGATGTGACCGCCGGGCACTGGACCTGCGTGGTCGGTCCCAACGGGGCTGGCAAGTCCACCTTGCTCAAGGCGTTGGCCGGTTTGTTGCCTTTTCAGGGACAAGTGCTTTGGCAGGGCCGTTCCTTGCTGGAGATGGCGCGTCGTGAGCGGGCACTGGCGCTGTCCTGGCTGGGACAGGGCGAAGCCACCTCGCTGGATCTTCGGGTGCTCGATGTGGTCATGCTCGGCCGCTTGCCGCACCAGGACTGGTGGTCTGTGCCCAGCCCCGCAGACCATGCCATGGTTGAGGCTGCACTCAAAGCCACGCAGGCCTGGGACTGGCGCGAGCGCAGCCTGGGCGAGTTGTCTGGCGGCGAGCGCCAGCGTGTGCTGCTGGCCCGCGCCATGGCGGGCAATGCGCCCATCATGCTGATGGACGAACCGCTGGCCAACCTGGACCCGCCGCACCAGGTGGACTGGCTGGAGCAGGTGCAATGCCTCAAGGCCCAGGGCACCACGGTGGTCAGTGTGCTGCACGAGATCGGCATGGCCCTGCATGCCGACGATGTGGTGGTGATGGACAAGGGCCAGGTGGTGCATCACGGGCCTTGTGACCATGAGGCCACACGCCGTGCCATGGAGGCCGTCTTTGAACACCGCATCCGCATCCTGCTGGCGGACGGTCAATGGGTCGTCGTGCCCCGCAGCGCATGAGCGCCCGGTGCGTCATGGTGCTGGGTACCTCCAGCGGGGCGGGCAAGAGCTGGCTGGCCACGGCGCTGTGCCGCCATTACGCCCGACAAGGCCTGAAGGTCGCGCCTTTCAAGGCGCAGAACATGAGCAACAACGCCAGGGTGGTTGAACACGGCGAGATCGGCAGTGCCCAATATTTCCAGGCCTTGGCCGCCAAGGCCGAGCCCGATGTGCGCATGAACCCGTTGCTGCTCAAGCCCGAGGCCGATACACGCAGCCAGGTGGTGCTGCTCGGTCAGGTCAGCCAGACCTTGAGCGAGACACCCTGGCACGAGCGCAGCGAAAAAGTCTGGCCGCAGATCGCGGCCGCGCTCGACGAGCTGATCGAAGCAAGCGATGTGGTGGTGATCGAAGGCGCAGGCTCGCCCGCCGAGATCAACCTGATGGACAGCGACATCGTCAACCTGCGCGTGGCACGGCATGCCAATGCCCGCTGCCTGCTGGTCACCGACATCGACCGGGGCGGTGCCTTTGCGCATCTGTACGGCACCTGGGCGCTGTTGCCGCTTGAGGACCGTCATCGTATTCGGTGTTTTGTGCTCAACAAGTTTCGCGGTGACGCCAGTCTGCTCGCCCCTGCGCCCGAGATGCTGGAACAACTCACCGGTGTGCCCACGGTGGCCACGCTGCCCATGTGGTGGCAGCATGGCCTGCCCGAAGAGGATGGCGTCTTTGATGATCGATCACGCACGGCAGGTCCGGTGACCCGAACCGTGGCCGTGGTGGCTTATCCGCGCATCAGCAATCTGGACGAGTTTCAGCCGCTGCGCAATGTGCCGGGTGTGCGCTTGCGCTGGGCGCGCACGCCTGCTGATCTGACCACGCTCGGCTCCGATGACTGGATCATCCTGCCCGGCAGCAAACACACCAGCAGTGATCTGGCCTGGCTGCGCCAGCAGGGGCTCGACGCTGCCATTACCAGCCATACCCGAGGTGGCGGGGCCGTGCTGGGCATTTGTGGAGGACTGCAGATGCTGGGCGAAGCGCTGATCGACCCCCATGGCATTGACGGCAACGCACCGGGATTGGGCTTGCTGCCCTTGGTCACCCAGTTTGTGCCGGACAAAAAGGTCACCAAGACCGAGGCGGCATTCGCCCAGATGCACGGCCCTTGGTCGGCTCTGAGCGGGGTCACTGTGCAAGGCTACGAAATCCACCATGGCCAGACACAAGCCCATCCGGCCATGCTGGCCGCTGGCACGCTCGTGCACGAGGTGATTCCCGGGTTGTGCTGGCAAAGCGGGGACGGCTTGGTGCTGGGCACTTACCTGCACGGTCTGCTGGAAAATCCGGCGGTGCTGCAGGCCTTGTTCGGCGCGCAAGTGCCAACGCTTGAGTCGGTGTTCGACGGACTGGCCGATTACATCGAACAGCACTTTTCCCCAAGTACGCTGGACGAACTCGTCAGGTAATGAGCTGATCAAGAATCGCCCGTTAAAGATGAGGTTGCCGGTAGGGTCTAGCCGGGCTGGCTTGCCCTTGTCGGGTCTCAGGCGCAACATGTCGCAGTGGCATGTCTGCCAATGTTCGCTGGCAGACGGCAGGGCTTGAAAGACGGAGGAATCATTTCCGGATTGCTGCGCTCTGCAGCGCGAAGCCACCCGCGGTGGAACCGGTGGCGCTTTTCAAGGAGTTGCCATGTCCAAAGTTCTGGTGCTGTATTACTCCACCTACGGTCATATCGAAACCATGGCGCAGGCTGTGGCCGAGGGCGCCCGGTCTGCCGGGGCCAGCGTGGACCTCAAGCGGGTGCCTGAAACCGTACCGGCCGAGATCGCCAAATCCGCGCATTTCAAGCTGGACCAGGCCGCCCCGGTGGCCACGGTGGCGGAGCTGGAACACTACGACGCGATCATTTTCGGTGCGCCTACCCGCTTTGGCCGCATGCCCGGCCAGATGGCCAGTTTCCTTGACCAGGCTGGTGGCTTGTGGGCGCGCGGCGCGCTGCACGGCAAGGTCGGTGGCGCTTTCACCTCGACCGCCACGCAGCACGGTGGGCAGGAGGTCACGCTGTTTTCCATCCTCACCAACCTGCTGCATTTCGGCATGGTGATCGTGGGCCTGCCCTACAGCCACCAAGGCCAAATGACTCTGGACGAGATTGTGGGGGGCAGCCCTTACGGCGCGACCACGATCGCCGGCGGTCAGGGGCAGCGGGTACCCAGTGCCATTGAGCTCGAAGGCGCAAGGCATCAGGGACGACTGATCGCCACCACGGCCAACCGCCTGTTTGACAGGCCGGCCTGACGGACCGGGGCGGGCCAGCATGGCCTCGGCGACGCATCGTCAGGAGCGGGATTCACTGGGCACGGTGGATGTCCCGGCCGGGTGTCTTTGGGGTGCACAGACCCAGCGCGCACTGCTGCATTTCCACATCTCGAGCGAGCGCATGCCGCCGGTGCTGATCCACGCGCTGGCATCGGTCAAGCGGGCTTGCGCCCTGGTCAATGCCGAGCTGGGTCTGTTGTCTGCAGACAAAGCGCAGGCCATTGTCACGGCCGCGCAGGAGGTCGTGTCGGGTGTGCATGACGAGGCGTTTCCGCTGCTGGTCTGGCAGACCGGCTCGGGCACGCAGACAAACATGAACATGAACGAAGTGCTGGCCAACCGGGCTTCGGAATTGCTGGGCGGTGGGCGAGGAGCGCAGCGCTTGTTGCACCCCAACGACGACATCAACCTGGGACAGTCGTCGAACGATGTGTTCCCCACGGCCATGCATGTGGCCGCCGCGCTGGCGATCCGTGCCAACGTGCTGCCCGCGCTGGAGGCCTTGCGCTTTACCCTGCAGGCCAAAGCCCAGGCCTTTGCTGGGCTCGTCAAGCTGGGTCGTACCCATTTGCAGGACGCCACGCCGATCACGCTGGGGCAGGAGCTGTCGGGCCATGTGGCCCAGCTCGAGCAAGCTGGACAATTGCTGACCGACGCCATGGTCTGGCTGTATCCGCTGGCCATCGGCGGCACGGCGGTGGGCACGGGTCTGAACACGCACCCTGAGTTTGGTGCGCGCGTGTCGGCTGAGCTGGCGCGGATGCATGGCCTGCCGTTTGTCAGCGCCGACAACAAGTTCGCGGCCCTGGCCGGGCACGAGCCACTGGTGGCTGTGCACGGCGCCCTCAAGACACTGGCCGTGGCCCTGACCAAGATCGCCAACGACCTGCGCTGGCTGGCGTCTGGGCCCCGTTCGGGTTTGGGGGAAATCCGACTGCCCGAGAACGAGCCGGGCAGCTCCATCATGCCCGGCAAGGTCAACCCCACCCAGTGCGAGGCACTCACCATGCTCTGCGCGCAGGTGATGGGCAACGATGTGGCCATTGCCATCGGCGCGGCTTCGGGCCATTTCGAACTCAATGTCTACAAGCCACTGCTTGCCCACAACCTGCTGCAGAGCATCCGCCTGCTGGGCGACGGCATGCGCAGCTTCGACGTGCATTGTGCGCAGGGCATCGAAGCCAACCCGGAGCGCATGCGCGAACACCTGGAGCGCTCGCTCATGCTGGTCACCGCGCTGGTGCCGCACATCGGCTACGACCGCGCGGCCCGCATCGCCCGGCTGGCTTTTGAAAGCGGTACTTCGCTGCGTGAGGCGGCACTCTCACTGGGCGATGCCACGCCTGCGCAGCTGGACGAGTGGCTGCAGGCTGGAGCCATGCTGGGGCCGCACAACACCACCCCGCAGCACAAGGCCTGAATGCGCTGGTCGCTCAGTGTGCCAATGCGAAGTCGATGAAGCCGCGCTCCACCGAGGTGGAGACCAGTCGCACCTTCACCAACTGTCCCACCTTGAGTAAAGGGAATTCGCCCGTCAGCCGACCCTCGGTCGGCGGCTGGAAGATGCGCACCCAGGTGCCCTTGTCGCTGGCGCCGGTGACCACGCCATCGAAGCGCTGGCCGATGCGATCGTGCAGCAGCAAGGCGGCTTCGGATTTGCGGACCTGACGCTCCACCTTTTGCGCTGCATCTTCCTGCTGCGTACAGTGGCTGGCCAGCGCCTCGAGTTCGTCGTTGGAGTAGGGCGGTTTGTCCCCCGCCAGCGCCGCCTTGATCAGACGCAGCGTGATCAGATCGGGGTAGCGCCGGTTGGGAGCGGTTGAGTGCATGTAGTCGCGCACCGCCAGACCAAAGTGGCCGATGGGCTGTTTGCCGGGGCGTTCCACCACGTATTCGCCCGAACCCATGAGCTTGATGATGACCAGCGACAGGTCGGGAAAACGCAAGGGATCAAGCTTGTGCTGCTGTGCCAGGAAGGTTTCCAGTGCTTTGCCGTCAGGCTGTCGGGGCAGGGTCGCGCCATGCTCGAGTGCCACCTCCACAATCCGCTGCCAGCGTTCGGGCGAGCGCACCACCCGCCGCAGCGACGCGCGACCGTGGCGCGCCAGAAAGTGGGCGGTGCAACCGTTGGTGGCGATCATGAATTCCTCGATCAATTGGCGCGCGCGGTTTTGCTCTTGCTGCCTGATCTCGCTGATCCGGTCACCTTTGAACTGTGCTCGGGGTTGAAAGGTTTCGAATTCCAGCGAGCCTTCGGCACGCCGCAGCACGCGCAGTTTCTGGGCCAGCTCGTCCTGCAGGCGCAGTTGGGTGGCCATGCCCGGCACTCGCCGTGCCGGCTCGGGCAGGTCGCCTTCGCCGACGATCCAGGCCGATACCGCGTCGTAGGCCAACTGCGCCTTGTTGCGCACCAGCGCCCGGTAGCTCAGGGCATGCACCAGCATGCCGTCGCCGCTGAAGACCATTTCCGTGACCAGGGCCAGCCGGTCTTCATCCGGATTGAGCGAGGTCAGGTCGGTGCACAGCCGCTCGGGCAGCATCGGGAACACACGCGCCGAGGTGTAGACCGATGTCGTGTTCATGCGGGCATGCCGGTCAACCGGAGAGTCCTTTTTGACCAGAGCGTCCACATCGGCCACGGCCACATACAGGCGCGCCTCGCCGTGGTGCAGCGGCTCGATTGCCGTCAACTGGTCCAGATCGCGCGAATCGTCGTTGTCGATCGAGCACCAGGGCAGAGCGGTCAGGTCACGGATGTCGCTGCCGGACTCGCTGGCTGCCTGTTTGAGCCGAGCCACCTGCTGCTGCACGGCAGTCGGGAACTCGGGCTCGAGCCCGCGGCTGAACATGGCCCAGGTGGCAATGGTGTTGAGGCTGGTGCGGTGGTTGGACAGGGCGTGGCGCATGCGCTCTCCGTGGTACGGCACAGCACTTATACGCCAAACCCTCACGGCTGTGTCGCTGCCGGCCTTCGGTGTGTTGGCTACACCACCACAGCAAGGCCTTTCAGGTCGCCTTCTTTTTCTTGCCGGCTCGGGAGACTGGGGGAGCGGCCTTTTTGGGCGACAGTTGCTGACGTGCGGCTTCGTCGAGACACAGCAGCGTGTCGACGTGGTTCATGAAACGGTTCAGGTAGTCCGGAGAGATGTCGCGCATCAGGCCGAGTGCGCGAAGCACCAGCATGTGCGAGTTGATGGGGCCCGCATTCTGGGGAGCCTGCGCCATGGCCTGCGAGACCTGCTTTTGCACACTGATCTTGCGCAGTTGTTTCCGGAACTGCTGCACACGGGGGCTCTCGCCACGCCAGCCTGCGTTCTGCAGCTTCTGCACGGGCGAAGTCCCCGTGCTCGGCGGCTTCATGTCCCGCAGCAAGAGTGCCAGTGGCGAGGGCGGTGCAGACTCCGTGGGGGCGAGGGCCTTGCTGGATGCAGCAGCCATGCGCGATCTGAAATCCTGCAATGCCTGGTTCAACCGAGTCTGGAGCAATGCTTGAGCCGGACCGTTGTGGCTGCGGATGCGTTCGGCCAGCACTTCGATGTAGTGCCAACCTACGGGATCCATGCGTGCAGCGCCCGCTTCGCGCAGCGCGAGCAGTGGGCCGCAGGTGGGCGAAAGCTCGGTCATCGGCGGGAGTTTGCAATGTCGTTGGTGGTCTTGGGTACCGGTGCCATTTCCACACGGCGGTTCTGGGCGCGGGCTTTCTCGCTGGTGTTGGGCACCAGGGGCTGTTCCTGGCCGAACGCGGCAGCAAACAGCATGGACGAAGGTATGCCTTCTTCAATCAGGGTGCGGGTCACCGTCAGGGCACGCTGGGCCGAGAGTTCCCAGTTGTCTTCGAACTTCTTGTTGCGGCTGCGGATGCTCTGGTCATCGGTGAAACCGCTGACCATGAGGATTTCCTCGCGCGAAGCCAGGTAACTTTTGAGTGGCCCGACCAGACTTTTGAGCAGTTTGCGGCCTTCAGGCTGCAGCTGATCGGAATTGAGTTCAAACAGCAGCTTGCCGCTGATGCCAATGCGACCGTTGCTGAGCGTGATGCGGCCAGTGGCCAGCGGGATGGCCAGGGCCTGTTCCAGCGTCTGGCGCTTTTGCTCCTCGATCTGGCGTTTCTGGACTTCGGCTTCGAGGTTGGAGGCCATTTCCAGTTGGGTGGCCATGACGCCCACCAGCAGCAGCACAAAGGCGCCCAGCAGGCCGGTCATCAGGTCGGCGAACGAAATCCACGTCGGGGTGGTGGCTTCGCTTTCGGCTTCCATCTCCAGCATCAGGCGGCTCCTGCGGTCTGGCGTTGCTGCAGGGCTTCGAGCACGTCTTTCTGGCTGCTGATACTCAGGTCGATGATTTCGCGCGCCTGGGCCACGTAGTAGGCCAGTTGCTCGTCGCTGCGCGTCATCGATTGGCCAATCGCCGCCTCAATGCGCTGCAGGTTGGCGATCAGTTTTTCGTTGGTCTCGTTGAAACTGCGCACGGCAAAGCCGAAGGTCTCGCCCAGGCTGGCCACGTCCACCGCGCTGGCCGTCAGTTGCGCGGCCACATCGCCCAGCTTGCCGGTCTCAGCAGCCACATGGGCATGGAACTGCTCGCTGGCCTCGGCCAGCGAGGCCTGGCTGGCGCTGACCAGTGCGTCGATCACGCCGCGCTGTTCGGTAGAGGCGTGGTTGATCGCGTCCAGCAGGGTGCTGAGCGTGCCCAGGATGCGGGTGCGCTCTTCGAGCAGGGCGTTGTCGCGCGCCACGCTGACCGAGATTTCCTGGCGCAGCTGGCCAATCACTTCGGCTGCGGCTTTGGGCGCTTCGGAGGCCGTCTCGATCAGGCGGGTGATCGGGTCTTCCAGTGCTGTGCCCAGCGAGGTCAGGTGCTGCGTCACGGCGGTCTGTAGCTCGGCCAGGCGGGCCACGGCGGCTTCGCCGCGCTGGGCTTCCTGCTCGCGCAGGGCAGACAGTTCAGTGCGCAGCAGGCTGGCCAGTTCTTCGGAGCGGCGGGTGTGCTGGGCGGCGGCCTCGGCTTCGGAGGCGATGCGCGCACGCACCAGCTCTTCGCTGCTGGCCAGCAGGCGGGTGATCTCGGCCACGGTTCGGGTGCTGTGGTGTTCGCTGTCGCTGCGGATCTGCGCGGCGGTCTGGCTCAGGGCGTCAACCACCTGCTGCTGTTGGGCCAGGGTCTGCTCGCCGGAG
>JACCEE010270222.1_pt1 | contig 12900 bp, 8 predicted proteins | sample 7449931 | NCBI WGS metagenome assembly JACCEE01 (sample SAMN15323457, study PRJNA562643) | freshwater metagenome | isolation source: river surface water | place: USA:Blue River Watershed | collected 2017-08-19 | reverse complement strand
CATTTCCTCGCCCGGCACAGTGGTGATATAAATAACCTGTTCCACACCATCCGCATAACGCACCATGAAATCGCTGAGCCCATTGCCATCGACATCATCAATCGCTGAAAACTCAACTTCTTTAGAAGGCAAATTGCCACCGGTCAACGCAGGATACAACGTTCCCGTGTAAACTTCGCCATTAATCGTCACTTCCAATGCGCCATTTTTCCCAAAAACAATATTTTTCTTAGTGGTCAACTGTGCCAAATAATTGGTCAATGCACCCTTGTAAGTAATGGTCTGAATGCGACTAAAATGCACTTCAGCCTGTTTATTATCCGCAAAAAATAATTGAACTTCCGGTGAAAAACCGTTATCATCGGCATCGCCCGAACGTTTTGTTTTCAAAGTCGTTTTCACTTTATCGTCCAACGTTGCAGGTTTGACAGGTGTGATTTTCACTCGATATTTATTCTGCCCGCCCATCACTAAGGTTGCGACAATACCATCATCTGCGTAGTTATACTCAAAGCTGTCCACGCCATTCAACTCACCCAGATAATTTTTAATTACCGCTTCACGAGTCACTTTATAATTTTCACATTTGCCAGATTTCAAATGCGCAGTCACTTCTTCGCTGATCGGATTATCTTGCATATCAAAGGCTTGCGCAGTCACTTCCACCTGAGTTGTCACACCTTTGGGAATACCGGGCCACCAGCCATTGATTGAAAAAGTTTCGTCATTGCCGACAATTTGCGAAGACAAAACCGGGGTGCAAGCCGTCATCGTTTCATCAGTATCACTCGGACATTGTGATCCCGCCGGACTGAGAATCGACCAACTGGTTTTGACGTAAGCCTTGCTGTCTGCTGGAGTTAAATGCACCTTGCCCGTCGCCACTTGCCAATCTGCGGACTCTTCGCACACTTCAACGTCTTCAAAATGTTGAATTTCTGCGGTCGCCACCTTGGGTTCAGGTTGACAATCTTCTGCCCACACAATCCCTTCCATGCTGTCTTCCAATTCGATATTTTCCACAGTGTTGAATGGAGGATTGGTAAAACTATGGGTCAAAACTGCCTTGCATGACAATGGGTTAAATACCACTAAAACATCATCACGTTCCTTGTTCGCCCGTCCGCCAAACAACAACATGTTATGACTTAAAGCAGACAAGCCTTCAAGCTCATGCGGCAAATTACCACAAACAGGTTGTTGTTGCGATGCACCTTTTGGGATCACCGGAGTGAAATTTTCGCCATCATATTTCCACGCCCACAAATTGTTTTCTTGACTACCGTACAAAGTTTTCCCGTCAGAACTCCACGCCAACCCGTCAATTTTTACGGTCGAAGTGAATTTCAAACTGCTGATGGCGGTTTCTGGATCGATTTGCAAAATCCCGCCCGGACGTTTCATATTACTGGTATGTACCCATGCCCACAAACTGCCATCGGTACGTGCGGTCAAGCCATAAACGCGTGGAAAACCAGTATTTCCCACGATAGATAAATTACCGTTTGTCGGATCAACGAGATACAATTCACCCTTATACTCTTTGGGTGCGAACACACCGCCGGCAAGTGCGTACAATAATTTATTTTTCGGATTGAACGCTAAACCTTCAATATCGTAGCCTTTATACATCGGGCCCAAGGCAGCGGCTTTTTTCGCTTCAGGATCAAGGGTGAGAAATTGCGTATTGCCTTTGCCACTGTTATGAGAAATGTAGATTTTACACGCCGCCGGTTTAACCACTTCTTCACATCCCATGCGGGCTTTCACAATGGCAGTGGCAGTGTTATCATCAGATGTTTTATAGGTGAAACTGAACGTATCGACACCGGTGCCAAAATTTTTGTTTGGAATATAGCTTAACGTGCCATCTTTATTATCGGTGACATGGCTATTTTGACTGGTTTTAATCTCCAAAATCGCCGCGACTTTTTGCCCTTTAGCATTTAAATCAATCTGAGTCAAATAGTTAGGACATGCAGTAATCCAATAATCGGCATAATCTGGCACATTCTCAACCGTGACCGTATCAGTATTTGTCGGCGTTGTCGGTTCATCTAAAGGTTTTTCTGTCACCGTAGTATTTGGCGAATTTGTTTCATCCGTAGGCGTTGTCGGACGCGTTCCCGCACCACTTTCAGCAGTATGATTGCCAGAATCAGTGTTAGAACTATTAGAATCTGCCGGGCTGCTCGTACTTGCGCCAGAAGTTTGAGAACCTGTGGAAGTATTTGAAGCGGTATTTCCACTTGTATTCGAGTTGCTTGTACTGTTAGCATTAGAATCTGCTGTGTTGCTCGTACCTGTTCCAGAAGTTTGTGAATCTGTGGAAGTATTTGAAGCAGTATTTCCACTTGTATTCGCACTTGTATCGTTGGTTGTACTGCCATTAACCGTATTGCCATCCGTCACAGGGGTCGTCGTTGTTCCCGTATCCGTTGGAGACGTGGTTGAATCACCGCTATTCTCGTCCTCGGGCGGTTCGTAAGGAGAATCCGCAGAATCATCCTCGACTTCATTCGGAATATAGATCGGCTGCCCATTGTCATCTTCGTAATAATATTGACCAGAGGCAGGATCGTATTTAAATATAGGGATATCAGTTGCTTGAACGCTCCCGACCCAAACGCAGAGGGCAAGAGCTAGAAAAATGAGCTTTTTCATACAAATTACTCCATGAATTTTGAATTCTCTAAACAAGAAGTTAAACAAGGGCGATATTTTGAGGGGGTCAAAAAGTGATAGCTGATGAAGCTCTAGGCTTATATCTCAAAGTGTATTGCCCGCAATCAATTGAATCTAAACAGATTTTCACTAAATTATCCGGCTTTCTTGAGAGCTTTGCACAATGTCGTGATTCACAAAGCAGATTCAAGAAACACGCCTGAAAAGTTGCTACAATATACGGAATTTGGTCGGTCAAAATTTTCGACAACGTTAAAATCTACCTAAAACCATTCACTTACACCATCCTAAGAATCCGCGACTTGAGTATAACTGAATCGTACAAAAAAACCAAAAAATTTCGAGACTCAAACTTTTTTATTTTTCTAAATATTACATAAAGTTAGATTTTTAATTGACTAAACGGCTGAATCAACATGACAAGTGGCTTATCTATAGTTTCGTTGCTTTCCATTATCTTAGCACGCTGGATCATTAATGTTTCATTATCTGTAGTGCTAGGCTATCAATTGGTTTATTTATTTCTCACGTGGCAAGTTTCATTCCCCACGACCGCCGTTTTGCATTCCCCCCCAACCGCGCCCCCCGCCGCGCTGAAATTAATTGATATTTCACCGATTACGACTGCGCACTTATTTGGCACGATGCCTGCTGTGGTCGAATCGAGTGTGATAAATACGCCAGAAACCAAACTAAATTTAAAATTGCGCGGGATTTACTACAGTTCAGACCCTCAAAAATCCTTTGCTGTGATTGCAGAAACCGAAGGAAAACATCAGCTTTATCGTCAAGGAGCAACGGTGTCTAGTCAGGTCACTTTACAAGAAATTCATCCCAAGGCAGTGATTCTTAATCGAAATGGACGCTACGAAACGTTAAAGCTCACGCGGTCTGATAATTCTTCTCAAGCCACAGTTCAAACTGCCACGACAAATAAAACCGCAGTTGATGAAAATCGAACGCCCGGACAACTGTTAAACACTTATCAGCAACAATTGCGTGAAAATCCCCAAAAATTACTATCATTGGTACGGCTTGAACCAGTGGAACGTGAGGGAAAATTCGGTGGTTTTCGGCTCAGTCCCGGACGAGATACGACATTATTTACGCGTTTTAACCTCAAAACTGGAGATGTACTTGTCGCAGTCAATGGCATTGATCTCGATTCACCCTTGAAAGGACTCAGTTTAATCGAACAACTTGGGCAAACCAATCAATTGAATTTAGCCATTTTACGCAATGGACAGCCCGTTTCTCTGTCTTTTAGTGTTGATAAGTGATTTTTTTTGTTTTCTAACTCATTCTCTTTAAGTTACAATACAATATCATTGAGATTGATTCGTGCCGCCGCCAATCCCATCGCACTCTAGCTGTATCTAAAAATACGAACATCTGGTTTTTTTTACAATCAATGATTTTCAACTCGCAAACACCCGTTTAGATTTAAAAATGTTCGGAAAACTTTTTAGATACTCATCGCACCCTATTGATTATCATCAAATAAAACAATAATTTTTAACGTGTCCTTTCCTAAAACTTGAGTATTTTGAAGTTGACCGAATCGGAAATAAAATGTGATGCAAGTTAAGCAATCGAAAACACCGCGAGCTCGAAATAATCCCGCCCGTACTTCCCTGCAAAATTATTTTGAACGAATTTCTAACAGTTTAGAAGATCGGATTCCAGAATATTTGCTGATGAAAAAATACGCGCGTATCTACGGGGAATCACAAAAATTGCTCGATATCGAACGCACCATCGACATCGCGGCGGGCAGTATTTATGAAATTAATCTTGATGAAAAAGGTCTGATATGCAGCGGACTGATGCAAGCGGCGCGACTCCTTAATGACAAAAATGCGTTACTCAAGCGGACGTTACAAAGTAAAAATGCCTCTGATCAGATGAAATTAGTGCAACACGTCACCGCGCACATTCAAAGAATTGTCACCAATCTACAGTACATTATACGGAGCATTGGGCGCATTAACGAAATCACACCAATCATTAAGGCATTATTGAAAACTAAAGATAAGGAAAATTATGGGGAAAATCCTCTGTTGGCAGAAATTTCCAACGCGTTAAAAAAAAACATTGAAGAGCCGAGCTTGGTAGAAATCCGCGAATTAATGGAGAAAACACCCATTTCACCCGCCAAATTTGACTCCCGACTGAATTTTGAGCACCTCAATGACGTGAGTGACAAATTAATCGGACTTTTAAACGATAAGTTATTGTTAGTCATCAGTATTTCAGAAACGATTATCGCAGGAATCGAAGACGACGGGATCAACGATGTCGATGCTTCAAAACGGTTGCCCGATGAATTAATGGTCTTATTCCTTGCTTCAAGTGTATTAGATATTTTTAGAAAAATCAAAGAAATCCGCAATTGTGTAAAAACGATTTCTGACAGTATTAAAAGTTATCTCTCGGTGATGGAAAGTGGACGACTGGAAAATAATTACAAAGCATTTTTGCTCAATGGAGAGAATAGCGTTCATAATGTGATCTCACGCGTCATTCCGACTCATTTGAAACGTATCCTGCCGACAATTAACGAAACTGCTACAAATCTGGACTCAATAGATTTAAAATTAGATTTAAATACCTTGAATTTACAAAAAGTCCTCCGCATGACGTATGGATTGATCTATGAAAAAGCCAATAAAATCTGGCTCAATCCATATGAAATCTAAAATTTAGATTCGGATAAAAACCCTTTTGCAGTAGTTTTAGTGTAAAATGGCTTTTTCAACAAGCAACTGGTGAAATAACATGGTGACAACTGCAAAAATTCCGATTCTGGGCTTCGTCGCGTATAGTGGCACTGGAAAAACAACGCTATTGCTGAAAATTTTGCCGTTGTTGAAAGCGAAAAATCTAAAAATTGGCATGGTTAAACACACGCATCACAATTTTGAAATTGATCAGCCCGGAAAGGACAGTCATCGGTTGCGGAAGGCGGGCGCAGACCACATGCTATTAGCCTCGCGATATCGTTGGGCGTTGATGGTGGAAAATGAGGGCGAGTTTGAAGAACCCAGTTTAGATCACGTTTTGCCACATTTAATTCAAGAAAAGCTAGATTTAATTTTAGTGGAAGGATTTAAGCACGAACAATTCCCAAAAATTGAAGTTCACCGCCCCAGTTTAGGACATCCCCTGTTATTCCCAGAAGATCAGTCGATCATCGCGGTGGCAAGCGATCTCCCTCATGCAATTGACACACAGTTGCCCGTATTTAATATGAATCATCCTGAAAGTATTGTAAAATTTATGTTCGATTATTTACAATTACCACAATGAGCGAACTGGGACTGACAGCAATTGTGCCCATTGACCCTGATATTGTTGTGAATGTGCCGCTCGAAACGAAACTCAAAGTTGTGAAAAATTATCATCAGCAATAGGGTGCCAAACTTGCCATGTCACATTATCGTTCTAAAAGAGCTGATGTATCTCTGATACTGGTTGTCGTGCTTGGTATCGGACTGTCGTTATTGGCATTTTTCTATGTCAAAGAACTCGAGCAACAGCAGCAACTAGAAAGTAAACAACGACAAGTGGATGGCTATGTCCGTTCATTGCGGCAGACATTTTCGACTTTTACGAACCTGCTGTATTCAATTCGTAAACTTCACGATCTTTATAATGACATCTCTTATTTAGGTTTTAACGGCTTCATTAAACCGGATACCTTTGATTTTTCTAATATTCATGCAATCAGTTGGATCAGCTACATTCCTCACGACAAAAGAAATTTTCTCATCTCAGAAATTAGCAAACAGAACATGAGTAATTTTGAGCTATACGACTGTAGCAAGTTCGATGAAAAAAAACCAGTCTCGCAACAAAATGCCTATTATCCAATTGCTTACGTTGAACCCAAAGCCTTGCATGACAACTTTATCGGCTGCGATTTAGGCAGACAACCCGCATTATTCGATGCTTTGGTACAAGCCACCGAGCGGATGCAATTGGTCAGCAGTGAAATCATACCTATTCCAACCGCTTCGAGCGTTCAGCCTGGATTTTACATTTTTCTACCCGTTTACGACCATAATAGCGATATAGAACATAATCTTAAACAGCGGCAAATCTCACTTAAAGGCTTCGTTACCTTGGTCATTGTTGCCGAAAACTTGGTTCAAAATGCGTTACGCCCGCCGCGCTACCAAAACAGTGCATTTTTACAAATTCTCGACACCACCGACCCGCTGCACACGCAAACGGTCTATACACCCTCGTGGATTCGGGATAAAGAAACCAGTCACGAAGTTGTACACGCCAATTTTGAATTTGGAGAACGGCAATGGCGGGTCGCGCTGCAAGAACTTCCCAGCAATTCCTTCACTTTAGGATACGCATGGGGTTTTCTAATCATCGGCTTACTATTTACGCTAGGGATTTTTCGCTACCTGCAAACGGTGATCAACCGGGCACGCTGGGCAGAAGCCTTAGTTGCAAATCGGACGCAAAATTTGCAGGAATTAAATGACGAATTAGGCGAAAGTCGGCGGCGATTTCAAGCGATTTTCAACGAAGCTGCCATTGGAATTGCACAATTAGACTTGCAAGGATGTATTACCGACAGCAATAAAGCGTTGCAGGAACTTCTTGATTATACTCACGAAGAATTATACGGGCAACCATTACGCCAATTTTGCCATACCGAAGACGCAGATAATGACATCAGCATGTTGCAGGATATTGTCGCTGGGGAATACGATAACTACACGGTAAATAAACGATATCGGTGTCGAAATGGCGCACAAGTGTGGACAACGCAAAACTGCTCCGTGGTGCATGACAGCAAAGAACCCTTTATTGTCAGCATGATAGAAGATATTACCGAGCGAAAATGTGCCGAAATGGCGCGTCTCGAAGCTGAACAAAAATATCGCGAAATCTTTGAAAATGCCATGGAAGGGATTTATCAATGTACGCCAACGGGCTTCTTTCTCAGCATGAACCCCGCATTTGTACGAATTTTTGGTTTTCAATCGGCGCGACAAATGTTGGCAGAAGTGACCAATTTACAGCATCAATTATATATCGACCCCAAACAACGCAATCATTTTTTACAACTGCTTGAAACTCAATCAAAAGTTAAAAATTTTGAATATCAAGCCCGTTATCGTGACGGTTCGCTGATCTGGATTAACGAAACTGCGCGTGCGGTGCGTGACGAAAACGGGACAATTCGATATTATGAGGGAATTATTGAAGATGTCACCGAACGCAAGAAGATTGAGGGAAAATTGCGTTATGATGCGTCTCACGACCAATTGACCGGCTTAATCAATCGCTCGGAATTCACCAAACGACTTAATAAAACCTTGCGCCGCTTGATTTTTGACCCATCATCTGACGTAATTCCACTGGTGATTTTGTTTGCCGACTTGGATCGCTTCAAAATTGTCAACGACAGCATGGGACATTTGGTTGGAGATAAGTTATTGATCGAAGTCTCAAAACGGTTTTCTGCCCTTGCCACGGGGGAAAATGACGTGGTGGCTCGATTTGGAGGCGACGAATTTGCCATGATGTTCCGCGATGTGCCAGACATTTTAACCTTAGAACGGCGGATTGATAAAATTCAGCAACAACTCAGCTATCCTTATGTTTTAGATAACGAAAATTTTAATACCACCGTCAGCATTGGAATTGCACTCGCCACCCCACACTATAAAAATCCCAACGATATTCTCCGTGATGCGGACACCGCGATGTATGAAGCGAAAAAACAAGGGCGTGGCAAAGCAGTGGTTTTTCAGCCCGGAATGCACGCCAACGTCTTGAATTTATTGCGAATGGAATCTGACCTGCGCCGAGCCTTTGAAAATAGCGAATTTATGCTGTACTATCAACCGATTATTTCGCTGAAAGATCGCCACACAGTCAGTCTGGAAGCTCTGATTCGCTGGAAACATCCTGAACGTGGTTTTATTTCGCCCGATATATTCATTCCAATTGCTGAAGAAACGGGATTAATCAAAGAGTTAGGGCTGTGGGTGTTTGAAACGGCATGTAAACAAGTAAAAGAATGGCAAGCAAAATTTCCCCATCATGAACGCTTGGGAATTAATATTAATGTCTCGCCAATTCAACTACGTCAAGCGCATTTAGTGCAGAAAATTCAAGATATTCTCGAAAAAACCGGCGTAGTGGGCAACAGTTGTCGCATTGAAATCACGGAAACTGCGATGATGCAAGACCCAGACAGCATGTATCGAGTTCTCAACGAATTGAAGAGCTTAGACGTGTTGCTATATATTGACGACTTCGGCATGGGCTATACCTCATTGAGTTATCTGAAAAAATTTCCCGTGGATGCGTTAAAAATTGATAAAGCCTTTATTCAAGAAATGAATGAATCGGGGGGCAGACCGGTGCAAATTGCAGGGGCGATTGTCGCATTGGGCGAGGCATTTAATCTAAATGTCGTGGCAGAAGGCGTGGAAAGTGATTTTCAAGTTTCTGTGCTAAAATCAGTGCGTTGCAACCATGTTCAAGGTTATTTTTTCTCGCGTCCCAAAGATTCAGTTTCAATTGAAAGTTTTTTAAGCGTGCCAATTCACTGATTTCATTGCCCTGTCTGAACACTCAACGGACAGAGGCAGGTAAGTTTTTTATTATGCGAAAGTATCTGAAATTTCTAAAAAAACCACCGACTCTTTTAAAAAAACGCCGTAAATATAACGTTTCAGCCGATGTATGCCTCATTTTGCACGGTAACACGTTGATAGCGACACATTCTCAAGAGTTGCGCGCGCAGCATAACCAATTGTTATTAAACGTAACTCCCACCGAAATTGCCCAAGCCGCGCGTCATCTGTTGCCCAGCACAACTGCACAAAAACGGATCGCGTTAGCCTTGCCGGGAAAGGAATTTGCTGCCACCAGTTTGAATTTACCGCCGACAATTGACGAGTCCAGTTTGAAAAACGCGGTGCGCCTGCAATTATCAACTTTATTGCCGAGTTACACCAAACCGCTGCTGATTGCCATTCGTCCGCAACTCAAGGGAAAAACAACCATTGCGCTGTGGATGCCGACTCAAACGGCTGAAGAGTTGTTTCAAGCATTTGAAAAAGTTGGTTTATTTCTCGCCTATATCTTGCCGCGTCCTATCGTTGCCCTGCCTGCGAATCCCGCCGAGACGACCCAAATTTATGACGAGGACGAGGAAAATATCGTTTATTTTGAATGGGCTGGCACGGCAATTTCGCGTTGGCTCTGTGTTCCAAAGGCTGAGTGCGATGATGAGGTGTTTCAAGCACAATTGATCGAGCATATTCCCACTGAGGACAGTGTGATTCGCAAAAATCAATTGGAAGATTGGGAAAATTTACCACTGCCTTCCGCACAGGCTTATGGCTATTCATTCGTTCCCCCTAGCACTTTGACGAGAATGATTGAGACGGCACGGGCAAAAACTCGGCGAAATTTAATTATTTTGGCAACCGTAGTTGTTTTGCTGATTGCTGGGGGCATATTTGCGGTAAAACGCTACGAATATCGGTTAGAAAAATGGTTAGGACAATTGCAAAATCGCACGTTGGATGTGAGCCGATTGCGCAGCGAAGTGGATGCGATCACGCGAGATATTGCGCCCATTCAAGAGTTTCCGCGCCAAGATGTTATGCAAATCTTGCAACGCTTGAATACCCTGATTAAACCGACGGAAGGTTGGATTGCTTCATTTACCATTGACAAGGGTGAGGTCGAAATTAAGGGATTCAGTCCAAATCCGGAACGTTTGGTGCAGATGTTGGGCTCTGAGCCGATGTTTGAAGGGGCAAGTTTTAATCAACCGCGTCAAGGCGAGAATTTCAGTATTCGCTTTAAATTACGCAATCTTAACATCGGCGAGTATTGGAAAAAGTATTTCATGACCGATCAGAAATAGCTTAATGTTGGCGTTCCAATCGTCGATACGTGATCGCTTCAGCTAGATGTGGAGTCAGGATATTTTCCGCTCCAGATAAATCCGCAATAGTACGGGCAACTTTTAAAATACGATGCCACGCACGGGCGGATAATCCTAACTGTTCAATCGCTTTATCTAGCAAACGTTCGTCTTGTGGACTAAGTTTACAATATTTTTCAATCTCTTGCGGCTCTAACAAACGATTGGACTTATCCCCACGTTGCAATTGTCGATGGCGCGCCAAAGTCACTCGTTCACGCACCACAGCACTGGTTTCTCGGACAGCTTCGTTGCGCAATTCACTGCGGGGCAAATTTGGAACTTCGATAAGAATATCAATGCGATCCACCAAGGGTCCAGAAATTTTTGCTCGATATCGCCGCACCACGTCCGGATGACAATGACACCGCCCGCTGGAGTCGCCCAAATAGCCACACGGACACGGATTCATCGCTGCAATTAGTTGAAAATTCGACGGAAAACAGGCTTGATGCGCGGCGCGGGAAATGGTGATCTGCCCAGATTCTAACGGTTCTCGCAATACTTCTAACACCCGTTTGTCAAATTCGGGCAATTCATCCAAAAAGAGTACGCCGTGATGTGCCAGAGAAACCTCTCCCGGACGCGGCTGACTGCCTCCACCGACCAATGCCACACCAGATGCAGTATGATGCGGGGATCGAAACGGACGAATACCCCAAATTTCAGGATTAAATCCCAAGTGTGCAACTGAAGTAATTGTAGCTGTTTCAAGAGCTTCCGTTTCGGTCATCGGGGGTAAAATGCTGGGTACTCGACTGGCTAACATGGTTTTTCCCGTCCCCGGCGGGCCCACCATCAACAAATTATGTCCCCCCGCCGCCGCGACTTCTAACGCACGTTTGGCATGATGTTGCCCGCGCACCTCGCTTAAATCCCCTAAATATCGCACTTTAGACGGATGCGTTGCCGTGGTGGTGATCTGGGGAGAAATCACCGCTTCTTGTTGCAGATGATCACAAATTTCTCGCAAGTGTTTGATTGGAAAAATTTTAATATGATTAACCATCGCCGCTTCGTCAAAATTTTGTACCGGCACCACCAAATCCCGCCCAGATTTTCGCACTTGTAATGCCATCGGTAACACGCCCCGCACCGGACGCAGTTCCCCCGTTAATGCTAATTCGCCAATAAATTCATAATGTTGCAACGCGTCAGCATTAATTTGTCCCATTGCAGCAAGAATACCCAAGGCTATCGGCAAATCGAAACGTCCGCCTTCCTTGGGTAAATCCGCCGGCGCAAGATTGATGGTGACGCGTTGTTGTGGCGGGCGAAAATGGCTATTTATCAAGGCACTACGCACGCGATCCCGACTTTCTTTCACTGCGGCTTCTGGCAATCCCACAATGGCAATACTTGGCAGTCCGGGCGTGACATGTACCTCAATAGTTACAGGGAGTGCGTCAATTCCCACTTGGGCGCGGCTGTGTACAATTGCCAGCGTCATGGGTTGGGCGAGCTGAGTTCAGTTGAAGTGGGAGAAATTTTTGCTTCTAAAGCAGCGACTTGTGCCTCCAACACTTCCAAACGCGCCCGGGTACGCGCCAACACTGCACTTTGTACTTCAAATTCTTCCCGCGTCACTAAATTCATCTGCTTAAACGCGGCTTCCATGCCCAACCGAAGATTTTTTTCCAAGTCGCGATGTAACTCTAACATTCCACTCGGTAAAGATTCGGTAAATTGTTTAAACAGGGTTTCAAAATTAGGATTGACCATAAAAACTCCATTATGCTTGAGATGTTGAGTCCAGAAAATAATCGATCTGAACAGATTACGGTTTCGGTGTTTCCACAGGTTTTAACGGATCAATTGGGGCAAGAGAAGGGGTAAGTTGTTGAGATATAATCTTTTTACGATTGGCATTGATGGCGGAAATTTGCACCGCATCGACAATTTGTCCAGTGTTGCGGTCGGTGGCGGCAAGTAATTCGGTCGCGCTGCATACGAGTGGAAAAAATGCAAATGTTTTCTGCGCATCTGGATGTTTTGCTTGGAATTTATCCCAGTTTTGTTGATATTCAGGCTCGGAACTGATCGCGGTGCTGATTTCTAGCTCATCTTCCAAAATTTTCGCCACGTCCGTTTTTTCAATCGGCTTAAATTGTTCGCCAAACACAAATGCAGGATATGGAGGCGGTAATTGATCGGCGGGCATTTTGTTCAAAATCTCCTCGCGGCGTTTTTTCTCTTCGGGCGTGGCGGCTTCTGGCAAAAATGCGTTTGGAATCAAGTTG
>JACCEE012409696.1_pt1 | contig 12905 bp, 15 predicted proteins | sample 7449931 | NCBI WGS metagenome assembly JACCEE01 (sample SAMN15323457, study PRJNA562643) | freshwater metagenome | isolation source: river surface water | place: USA:Blue River Watershed | collected 2017-08-19 | reverse complement strand
GGTATAGTCCTAAAAAAGAAAGAAGTATAGAAGAAGCAATAAACAAAGAAATAGATAAAAATAAAAAACATATATTAGAATTAAAAAGATATAGTGGATTTTGTGAATCTATTATAAATGATATACCATTTGTAAGAAATATATGTAGAGGTATGCATAATATAGATGGTACGAAAATAATAGTTTCAAGAGGAATAACTACAGGATTAACTTGGGCTCTTGGCAATAAAGTAATAATGCATACTAATAAAGAATATTCTTATATAACAGAAGTAACAATAGAAGGTAAAAATGAAACAAAATAAAAACATAATTTTTTATCTAACATTGACAATATTATTTGTTATTTTATCATTATTAATAGGAACTCAAGTATTAAATAATATTGAAATAAATTTTTATAACGAAGTAACAGAACATGTTTCGAATTTTTTGACAATATTAATGAAAGGTTTTAGTTATATAGGGAATACTATATCGGTTATAATAATATGTATATCTCTAATTTTATTTTCAAAAACAAGATGGAAATATGGGATAGTAATATCTATAGGGGTAATAATATCTTGTATAGTAAATAATATACTTAAGATTTTATTTGCAAGAGAAAGGCCAAACCTTATTCAGCTAGTAAAAGAAACAAACTATAGTTTTCCAAGTGGACATGCTATGATAAACATGACATTATATAGTTTATTGGCTATTCTCATATATAATAATATTAAAAATAAACCATTAAAATATACTTTAATATCAATATTTATTATAATTTCCATAGTAATAGGCGTTAGTAGAGTATATTTGGGAGTACATTATATAACTGATGTTATTGCTGGATGGATAGCAGGTTTACTAATAGCAGTAATCACTTATCAAATATATATAAAAGCAAAAAACAAGGAGAAGTAATATGAAAACAATTAGAAATTATACACAAGTAATTATAACCAACAAAGGAAAAAAACATTTAGAATCGGGACATCCTTGGGTGTTCGAAGGGGAAGTAATAGAAGTAAAAGGTAATTACACAAATGGAGATATAGTTGATGTATTATCCTTGGATAATAAATATTTAGGCTCAGGATTTATAAATTCAAACTCTAAAATAAGAGTAAGAATTATTAGTACTAATGCTAATGATATATTTGATGAATCATTCTTTGAAAGAAGATTAAGATATGCATATCAATATCGAAAAACGGTAATGGGTAATGATATAAATAATTGTAGACTTATATTTGGAGAAGCGGATCAATTACCAGGACTTACAATAGATAGATTCAATGATATATTGGTATCACAATCTTTATCCCTTGGTATAGATAAACAAAAAGATATAATATATAACTTAATGTATAAAATATTAAAAGAGGATAATCAAAATATAATAGGTTTATATGAAAGAAATGATGTAGCGATTAGAAAATTAGAGGGATTGGAAGAATATAAAGGATATTATAAATTAAAAGATTTAGATATTCCTAATCGTACTAATACTATAATTGTAGAAAATGATATTAAATATAATGTAGATGTAGAAAATGGACAAAAAACAGGATATTTCTTAGATCAAAAATATAATAGATTAGCAGTATCAAGAATATCTAAAGATAAAAAAGTATTAGATTGTTTTACACATACGGGATCATTTGCATTAAATGCATATAAAGGTGGAGCATCTAGTGTACATGCTATAGATATAAGTGAAAATGCTATAAATATGGCTAAAAAGAATGCAGAATTAAATGATATAAAAAATATTACTTTTGAAGTAGTAGATGCATTTGATTACTTAGAAAAATTAAAAGTTGGAGAATATGATTTAATAATATTAGATCCACCTGCATTTACTAAATCAAGTAAAACAATACATAATGCAACAATAGGTTATGAAAAGATAAACTATTATGCTATTAAAGCATTAGGCAGAGGTGGATATTTAGCAACTTGTTCTTGTTCACATTTCATGGATAATGATAAATTTGTAGAAATGCTAAAAGATGTAGCAAGAAAAGCAAATGTTAATCTAAAACAAATAGAAGTAAGACAACAATCCATGGATCATCCAATATTGTGGAATGTTAAAGAAACTGACTATTTAAAATTTTATATATTTCAAATTGTATAAGGAGGAAATATGAAAAAAAGACTAATAATATTGCTTATAATGACAGTTGTAGTAATAGGATATTATTTAATAGTAAAAGGTATTATGGCTAATAAATTTGATAATACTAATTGGAAATTAATAGGATGGAATGTTGACTCATTAAGTCCTGATATAACTACCATTACACTTAATTTCAATAAAAACAAAATAGGTGGTAATGGTGGAGTAAATAGTTATGGTGGAGACTACAAAATAGATATACATAGTGATATAAGATTTACTAACATATTTTCAACAGAAATGGCATCTCAAAATAATGATGTAAATAGAGCAGAATCCGCTTACTTTTCTTTATTACAAGAAGTAAGATATTATCAATTAGATAAAACGTCATTAATACTATTAGATATAAATAAAAATACATTATTGATATTTGAGAAAAAGTAATATGATTTAATTATCTTAGACAGTTGGAGTTAATAAAAATAAAATAACACTGGTAGTGTTATCTTATTTTTTTTATTCTATGATAATCTGGTTCTCTAAAACATGGCATAAAAGAACCTACATCACTAATGTCTCTTAATATTCTGAATCCTTCTTGAGGTAATTCAACTTCTTTATCCGGATAATAAAATCCACTTTCATTTCTAGCAAAACCAAATGCTATAGCAATATCAAATAACCAATTCGGGTCTGATGTTATGCTTTTCATAAGATCTTCTAATTCTTTTCTAGTTATAGTTGACTTATAATTCAATTTTAACAAAAGTTCAGATAGATTATAATAATTTCTTATTTTAATATTTTGAAATTTTGGTATTTCAATTGGGGCAATACCTTCAATTTTATAAGGATTAGGAGATGTAAAAAGTAAATCATCAGTTAATCCATTTTTACCTATATTAAAAGCCATTGCTCTATATACAAATTCTCTTTTTTCTTCAAAATCATTTTCAAATCCAGATAATCCAAAAGCGCTGGATATATTATCAATAAATGCCATATGATTTATTCTTCTAGAATCAGAAGTTAATAATCCAATATTTATATTTTTTATTTCTATATATCTTTCCATAAAATCACCTGTGCTTTATATAATATCATAAATTCAAATTATGGGATATAGCAAATTTGACAACAAATAACTTATATGTTATTATCTTTTCGTAATATTTCAATTCGACCATTCGCGTGATATTACCTTAGAAATATAATGAAGTAAGTTGAGAATCTTCTTCATGAATGGCAAAAATATAAACCGTACAAAAAATGGTGGTTATTTTTTGCTATGAATGAAAGGAGGTTCTTTTATTAACCACAAATTATATTGAAAGGAAGAAAATTATGAAAGAATATGAATATTATCAAAATGTAAAAGATTGGGATTTTAGCAAAATAAAAGATTGTAGAGAAACATTAACAAATTGGGACATGTATAAAATATTAAGAAAAAATACTAATAGTGAATCAAAAATATTAGATTTAGGAACCGCTGGAGGAGAACAGATATTTAAACACTTTCCAGATGTAAAAGAAATATTAGCTACAGATTTTTCTGAAGAAATGATAAATACTGCTAATAAGAATCTATTAAAAAGTGATAAGAAGAATGTAACATTCAAAGTAATGGATAATTTAGTTATGACAACTAAAGCTGATTATTATGATGTTGTAACAGCTAGACATACCCCAACAGATCCAAAACAAATATTTAAAACTTTAAAAAATGGTGGATTGTTAATAATAAGAGGTGTGGATCAATTGGATTGTTGGTCTTTAAAAAGAATGTTCAATAAAGGACAAGGCTATAGAGATACTAAAACAATAGGAGTAAAAGACTACGAAGCAGTATTAGATGCGGGTTTCAAAGATGTAGAGTTAGTACCAATACATGTAAAAGAATATTATTATACTAAAGAAGATTTGTTAAAGTTATTATACAAAGTACCAATATTATTAGATTGTTCTGAAGACAATCCCGATTCATTTAATTCAAATCCAGAAATAGATATGGATATATTAGATGAATACATAAAAAATAATACTTATGAAAAAGGAATTCTTTTAATAAGAAGATATTATGGAATAACTGCTAGAAAACCAATGTAAAAAAGAGAGTAATCTCTTTTTTTATGATATAATTTATTTGGTGATTATATGAAAGATACGATAATACTATTTATTCATGGATTTTATGGACATATAGAAGAATTTGATATTATAAAAAATTATTTAAATAATAATGGTTATAATACACATGCATTTACTTTATCTGGTCATGATAAAGTAAAATTAAAAGGTGTAACTAGATATGATTGGATAAAAGATTGTGAAAATGAGATAGAGAAATACAGAAAAGAATATAAGAATATAATCATTATAGGTCATAGTATGGGAGGACTTTTAGCTTCTATGATGGCTTCTAAATATGAAGAGGTAAAGAAGATAATATTAATAGCTCCAGCTATAGAATACTTTGGTTCAATAAATGGTAAATTTAAGGTAGTACAAACGGTAAAAAGGGCAATAAAAATAACTAAAGATAAAGAAAGTAAGAGTTATACTAAAGTAGCTCTTAAAGTATCGGTATCAGTAGTAAGAGAATTTATGAGATTAGTAAGTGAGCATAATAAAGATATATATAATGTAAAATGTCCTATACTAATATTACAAGGAGATAAAGATTTTGTTGTACCTATAGAAAAAATAAAGAATATATATGAATCTTTATCAAACAAAAATAAAAAAATGATAACAGTAAAAAATGGCTCACATTGGTTCTTATCATCTAAGTTGGTAGAAACTACTTTTGATGAAATAAATAATTTTATAAGGAGTTAATATGCAAGCAATAATAATAAGTATAATGAATAAATTTGGATATCTAGGAGTAATGCTATTAATAGCAATAGAAAATATATTTCCACCAATACCATCAGAAGTAATACTTACATTTGGTGGATTTATGACCAAACAACCTAATAGTTCTATAACTATATTGGGAGTTATAATATCAGCAACTATAGGATCTATAGTAGGAGCATTAGTTTTATATTATATTGGTAAAATATTAAATAAAGAAAGGTTATCTAAATTGGTTTCTGGTAACGTAGGTAAAATATTAAGAGTAAAACCTAAAGATATAGAAAGTGCTGATAAATGGTTTGATAACAAAGGAAATAAAACAGTATTCTTTTGTAGATTCATACCAATAGTAAGAAGTTTAATATCTATACCAGCTGGTATGAGTGAAATGCCAATGCCAAAGTTTTTAGCTTATACATTTGTAGGTTCTGCTATATGGAATACTGTATTAGTAGTAATTGGTAGTGTAGTAGGTAAGAATTGGGAAAAAGTAGTAGAGGTAATAGATAAATATTCTAAAATAACATTAATAGTATTAGTTGTATTATTTATAGTAGGAATAGTAATATTTTACAAGAGTAGAAAAAAAGAGGATAAGTAATGAAAGAAATAGTGTTTGTAACTGGTAGTGAAGGAAAAAGAAAAGAAGCTCAAAGATACTTAGATAGAAATAATATAAAACTATTATGTTATGACTATGATATATATGAACCAGAAGTAAATGACATAGAATTCATTGCTAAAACAAAAGTATTAGAAGGCTATAAAAAAGTAGGTAAACCATGTATAGCTTTAGATGCGGGATTCTATATAAATAATTATCCTAATAATCCCGGATTTCCAGGAGCATTTCCAAAAAGAGAATTATTAAATAAAATAGGAATAGATGGATTATTAGAAATAATGAAAGATGTTGAAGATAAAAGTTGTTATTTTAAAGAATGTTTAGCATACTATGATGGAAAAGATATTAAATATTTTTATGGAGTAAGTGAAGGTAATTTAATAAAAGAAATAAGGGATGCAGATAATAATAGTAAATGGTCGCCATTATGGTCGGTATTTATTCCAAAAAATTGCAATAAAACATTAGCAGAAATGAATGATGATGAAAGAGAAGATAGACCAGATGGACATACTAATGCTATAACTGAATTTAGTAATTGGTACAAATAAAAAAGACTTTGTCTTTTTTTTATTTGTGATATAATTTAAATATAGATAAAGATAGGAGGTGAGTTATGAAAAATAAATTAGAAAATATAGCAAACTTTAATTTATTTATGGGATTCTTTCATTTTATACAAGGGTTATTTATGTTAGTAGTATCTCTTACTGTTGATAAAGTTTCAGCATTTAAACCAACTATATGGTCATACTTCTTAAAGTTTGATACTAATACTATGAGATTAGTAACGGACCCTAAAGAATTATTTGATTTACCATTTGGAATATTAGTATCAGTATTTTTATTCTTATCAGCAGCATTTCATTTAATAGTATACTTAAATAAGAAGGAATACTTTAAAGGATTAGAAAATCACATTAATAAATTTAGATGGTATGAATATGCGCTTAGTTCATCATTGATGATTGTATTAATAGCGGTATTATTTGGCGTATATGATATAGGAGCATTAATACTAATATTTGGTTTAAATGCTACTATGAATCTATTTGGATTATTAATGGAAAGATTAAATCAAAAAGAAGAAAAAGTATCATGGGCTCCATTTACATATGGAAGTATAGCAGGATTAATACCATGGCTAGTAGTAGTTATGTATGCATTTGGTAATGCTAATCCAGCTGAAGTACCATGGTTTGTATATGCAATATTTGGTTCATATTTTGTATTCTTTAACTGTTTCCCTATAAATATGATTTTACAATATAAAAAAGTAGGAAAATGGAAAGATTACTTATATGGCGAAAGAGCTTATATAATACTAAGTTTAGTTGCTAAATCAGTACTAGCTTGGTTAGTGTTTGCAGGTATAATGCAACCATAAAAAGATATGAAAATATCTTTTTTTATTTATGTTATAATTTATTTGGGTGATAATATGAAATTAGCAAATGAAGAAGTAACAATTAGTAGTAAAAAAATAAAAAAAGATTATACAATATGTGTAGTGTCAGATATACATGTAACAAAATATGCAAGTCATAAATTACATGAAAAATTAATAGATAAAATAAAGAAAGAAAATCCAGATTACATATTAATTCCTGGGGATATGGTATATAGTTCCGATGACTTATTAGAAAAAAATGTAATTGAGAAACTGGATTATATAATAAAAAATTTATGTAAAATAGCACCAACTTATTTAGTATATGGTAATCATGATTTAAAAGATGGAAGAAAAACCAATAAGAAATTAATAGATAAATATTTTAAAAATATGGAAGATAAATCTAAAGGTAGATTTAATGTTATAAATAATAAAGTTATAAACATTGGAGATATAAATATAATTGGAGTAACCCCTATATTTGAGATGTATTATATGAAATATAGAGATAAATGGATATCTTATTTTATTGATGAAATAAATAAAATAGAAAAATTTAATAGAAATAAATTAAATATAATATTAACCCATACTCCGGAAGTAATATCTATGTTAGAAAAACATATATCTGAATATCCGAATATTAAGAATATTATGGACTCTATAGATATAACTATAACAGGACATATGCATGATGGATTAATACCTAGACATTGGCAAAAATTAGGTATAGTAAAGGGAGACAAAGGTATATGTGCTAGTGAAGGGGAAACGATGATAAAGGGCTCTACCATAAGAATAGCAAGTAGATGTAGAGGAACTCATAATTTATTTAATGGTAAATTAATAATAACAAGAGGTTTAGCAAAATGGCCTCATCCTAATCCTCTTTATTCATCAATAGATAAATTAATGTATAAAGATATAACAACAATAAATATAAAAGGAGAAAAGTAATGAAAAGAATAATTGCAATTGGTGGCGGAGAAAATGGAAGACCAGGATATGAATATGAAACATATGAAATAGATAAAGAAATAGTATCTTTAACGTGTAACAAAAATCCAAATGTATTATTTATCGGTACAGCATCTTCCGATGATGAGGGTTATTTTGAAACAATGAAAACAGTATTTTCTAAATTGGGATGTGTTGTTGATAATTTAACATTGACTAAAAGAGAATACACAATAGAAGAACTACGAAAAATTATAGAAAAGACAGATGTTGTTTACGTTGGTGGAGGTAACACAAAGAAACTTTTAGAAATTTGGAGATCAATAGGATTTGACAAATTATTGGATGAGGCTTCAGAAAAAGGTTTAATTCTTTCTGGATTAAGTGCAGGGTCTTTATGTTGGTTTTCATATTGTAATTCCGATTCGTTAAAATTTGAAGAAGGAAGCAGCGAGTTAATAAGGTTAGATGGTCTAGGCTTTATTGATGCAGTGAATTGTCCACACTATAATAAAGAAGATGGCAGAAAAACCAGTTTAAAGCAAATGATGAAAAACCTACCGGAAAATGTATCAATTGCCTTAGATAATTGTTCTGCTATAGAAGTAATTGGGGATACATATAGAATTGTTTCTAGTAAGGATACTGCAAACGCATATAGAACATATTGGATAGATGATGAATATATAGAGGAAGTAATTCCTAAAACTGATGAATATAGTAGTTTAAAAGACTTATTAAAAAAGCCTTCAAGACACAAAATATAAAAGGAGAAAAGTAATGAAAATAGTGTATTTAAGCAATGCTGGTCATACTAAAGAATATGCAGAAATGTTAGGAAAAGAATTAAAAATAAAAGTAATAGATTTAAAAGACTACAAAATAGATAATGAAGAAATAATTTATATGGGATGGATTAGAGCTAGTTTTATAAATGGATATAAGAAAGTAAATAAGTCTAATATAAAGTGTGTAGTAGGAGTAGGAATGGCTCCTAATAGAGAAGAAGTAGTAGATAAATTAATTAATCAAAATAAAGTAAAAGAAAAATTCTTCTATTTGCAAGGCGGTATGGATGTATCTAGATTAAAAGGATTTAATAAATTCCTATTCAATATGGTTAAGGCAGTGGTAAATAAATCTAAAAAAATAGAAGATCAAGAGATGAAAGACATATTAAATAGTGAAGGTAGGTTTATTAAAAAAGAAAATCTAATTGATATAATCAAATATGTAAAATAAAAAACTAGATTATCTAGTTTTTTTATATTTTTTCTATCTTAAATATTACAGTTCTGAATCCTTCAGTACAACTTGCATAAGTGGTATTAGGCTCATTAATTTTTATCTCTGGTGTTTCTCCATTTTCTATCATATCTATATCACTTTTTATATCTTTCCAAGCGGATTCACAAAAATTATTGGGTTTATTACCATCACATATAAATGTTTGACCTATATTAAACTCTTTACATTCATTAAATGGTAGATATCTAGGATCTATAATTACAGAGGTCAATTCTTCAAATACTGGCTTTTTCACTACAGTTATCTTTATCATATATCCTCCTTCTTTAACATTATGGAGCAGATAAGGAGAATCGGACTCCCGCCACGACCTTGGGAAGGTCAAGTTCTACCATTAAACTATATCTGCATATAAAAATTATATATCAATTTAAAATGATTATCAATTGGCTTAATTGAAAATTTTTGATATAATCAAATAGGTGATAATATGAAAAAAATAACAGTAGGTATGTTTTGTGATTCTTTTTTTCCTTTTGTAGATGGTGTTAATATGGTTATTGATAACTACGCAAAGAGATTGTTAAAATATGCAAATGTAGTAGTCATAGTACCAGAAATGCCTGGACAAAAACATGATGATAGTGTTTATCCTTATAAGGTAATAAGATGTAAGTCTTTTAAATTATTATTTACGGAGTATTCTTGTCCAACTCCTAAAATAACAATAGACTTTAAAAGACAAATAGATGCGTGTAAACTAGATATAGTACACATACATTCTCCTTTTGTAATGGGAAATTATGCTATAGAATATGCTAAGAAGCACCATTTGCCAGTTGTTTCTACAATGCATTCTCAGTATGATCAAGATTTTATGAGATTAGTTAAATCCAAGAATATGACTGAAGAAATGATAAAACAAATGGTTAAGGTATTTAACAAGAGCAATGAATGTTGGACGGTTAATAATGAAATGGCTAGAGTATTAAATGAAGAATACAAATGTAAAAATAAAGCAATAATTATTAATAATGCTACTGAAATGTTACCTCTAAAAGATGTAAATAATACAAATAAAGAAATTAATAAATTATATAATTTAAAAAGTAATGAAAAATTATTACTTTTTGTAGGAAGAATAAATAGACAAAAAAATTTATTCTTTATAGTGGATGCTTTAGGAATATTGAAGAATGAAAAACTAAATTTTAAAATGATGTTTGTAGGCAGTGGACCTGATGAACATATATTGAAAAATTATATTAAAGAAAGTAATTTAGAAAAAGACGCAATTATGGCTGGTAAGATAATGGATAGGGAGTTATTATCGAAAATCTATGCAAGAGCAGATTTATTTATATTTCCATCTTTATATGATACCAATTCATTAGTACAAATAGAAGCCGCTAGTCAACGTACTCCAACAGCGTTTATTAAATCTGTAACATCATCTACTACAACTAATATGGTTAATTCTATAGTAACCAATAATAATGTAGTAGAGTATGCGGATGCTATAATAAAAGTATTAAAAGATAAAAAATTATATGAAACATTATCTAATAATGCATATAGAGATTTATATAAACATTGGGATGATTTAGTAAAAGAAATATATGATAGATATATTAATTTAATAGAAAATAATAAATAACAAGTAAAATTGTTATTTTATTTTAAATATAGATATGGTATACTTTTTTTGAAAGTAGGAGATATATATGAAGAAAACAAAAAAAGAAATAGTAAAAATATTATTAAACCAAGATTTAGATGTAAATGATGAAGAACAATTAATAGATTTATTAATAGATGATCCGATAGCTGTAGATGTAGAAAGAGCTACGAGTGAGAACTTAAGCTTTGGAGATAGACTTGCAGATAAGATAACTGCTAAAGCTGGTAGCTGGGGATTTATATTGACGTTCTTGTTTTTTTTAGGAATGTGGATAGTACTCAATTTAACATTATTCCATGATGTGGATCCATATCCATTTATATTGTTAAATTTATTATTATCGTGTGTTGCTGCTTTCCAAGCTCCAATAATAATGATGAGTCAAAATAGATCTGCAAAGAAGGATAGTTTAAGAAGTCATAATGATTATAAAACTGACTTAAAAAGTGAATTGTTACTTGAAGAACTACATCATAAGACTGCAGATATATTATCAAACCAAAAGAAAATATTAAAATTATTACAAAGCGATGATGATGAAGAAAATAAGAACTGAGATATCTCAGTTCTTTTATTGTGTTACATTCGTTTCTGTATTAGTATTTTCATTTGTATTAACATTTTCATTAGTTATTACATTAGCAAGTGTAATATTTAATTCTTTTATGCTTCCATCTAATATATATTGTGATGGAATACTTTGAGTTAATACTAAGTCTTGAATTCCTTCGTTAACATCTTTATATATAATATTAACTTTAATATTTTTCTCTAATGCCCATTGTTCTACAATTGCTTTATCTTTACCTTTAAAATTAGGCATACTATCTAATGGAGATGCAGTATAATTTCCTTTTCCTATGATTGGAGAAGTATATTCATTATTTATTGAAAATGAAAACGTTTTTATAATTGTAGGAGATTCTAATCCCAAATTTATTTTCATTTCTTTTATTATTTCTTTTAAACTTTCATCATAATATACTTGATCTGATAAGGGCATTTTCATTAATACGTCGTATATTGTTTTACCATATGTTGATAAGTATAATCTCTCAAATGATATAACATTATCATCAGAATTTACTGCTAATTCTTTTATTATTGAATAGTAAGATAACATTTTATTTGTGTTTATATTGGTATCAACATTTTTATCAACAATATTTAGTAGGGAACGTACTTTATTTAAATCTGCACTTTTAATAATTTTGTTTAACATAGCATTCATTACCAATTGTTGATTTTGACCTCTTATAAAATCATTACTATTATAATTAGCCCATTCACTTCCGCATTCCGGATTAGGGTGTCTATTTCTAGATAATGCTAAGGCTTGTTCACCATTTAATACTTGTAAACCTTTTTTAACATATACTGTATCTTTACCCCAATCTCTATTTGAATTTTGTTCACAGAAGCTATAAGGTACATCTATTTCAACGCCATTTATAGCATCTACCAAATTAACAACACCTGTAAAATTTATTTTTACATAATAGTCTATATCTATATCCATTAGAGATCCTACAGTTTTAACTACGCATGATTCTCCATGCCATCCGGAATGAGTTATTTTACTTTTAGGGCTATTACTTAAACAAGTTATATTGGTGTAAGTATCTCTTGGAATACTTAATATAGTTGCATTATAAGTCTTAGGATTGAATGTTACTAGCATTAAGGAATCTGCATTAAATGCTGTTACCTTACTTATATCTTTAACTGTTGAATCAATTCCCATTACTAATACTGAAATAGGTTCAGTTATGTCTTTTTCTATAGCTATATCATCTTTTTTGATTGTTTTATTTTTATTATAAATAATCTTTGTATCTGTTTTTATATTTTCATAACCTTCATTATTATCTAACATTGAAACATAAGTAGAAGTTATTAATGCAGCATTTATATTTCCTTCGTATAAATTACTAATAATTTCTCCCAGGCTATCAAATTCTACTATCTCATTATTTTTATTAAGTTTATACTCATTTATAATCTCCAAAGGAATTTGATATCC
>JACCEE010369818.1_pt1 | contig 12912 bp, 10 predicted proteins | sample 7449931 | NCBI WGS metagenome assembly JACCEE01 (sample SAMN15323457, study PRJNA562643) | freshwater metagenome | isolation source: river surface water | place: USA:Blue River Watershed | collected 2017-08-19 | reverse complement strand
CCGCCTTGGATTTGAGTTTCTCGATCACATCGCCATCGGCAAAGGTAATTGATGAAACCTGTTGCTCGCGCCACACTGTGACCTCGAGGCGTTTTGCGAGCGCATTGGTAACAGAGACCCCCACGCCATGCAATCCACCTGAGAATGCATATGCACCGCCACTTCCCTTTTCGAACTTACCACCGGCATGCAATTGGGTAAAGACAATTTCAACGACGGGTTTTTTCTCTTGCGGATGCATGCCAACAGGAATGCCGCGGCCATCGTCTTCCACACTCACGCTGCCATCGGTATGCAAAGTGACGACCACTTCCTTGCCATAACCACCCAGGGCCTCATCCGATGCGTTATCCAAGACCTCCTGAATGATGTGCAGGGGGTTATCGGTCCGGGTATACATCCCCGGGCGCTGGCGAACTGGCTCTAAGCCCTTTAAGACTTTGATGGAGGATTCGCTATATTGGGCGGTTTTACGAGTAGCCATTCGCAGAAATTGTAGTCATAAGTTCGATCGAGGGGCCAAAGCGTGGGAAAATAGGGGTATGGGAGCCTTAAGTCATATTCGTGTTCTAGATCTCAGCCGAGTTCTAGCGGGTCCATGGTGCGCCCAAAACTTGGCCGATTTAGGTGCCGATGTCATCAAGGTCGAGCGCCCTCATGTTGGTGACGATACCCGCCATTGGGGTCCGCCCTTTGCAAAAGATGCAGCAGGTAAGGATACAACCGAGTCTGCCTATTACATCTCCATTAATCGTAATAAGAAATCCATCACCCTTGATATCAGCACGCCTGAAGGTCAGGCAATTGTGCGCGATCTAGCAGCTCAATCGGATGTCGTGATTGAGAACTACAAGGTTGGTCAACTCGCTAAATACGGTTTGGATTACGAGAGCCTCAAAAAGATCAAACCCGATTTAGTCTATTGCTCAATTACCGGCTTTGGCCAAACAGGTCCTTATGCCCATCGTGCTGGCTATGATTTCATCTTGCAAGGCATGGGCGGATTTATGAGTGTTACCGGTGAAGCCGATCATCTTCCCGGTGGTGGCCCCCAAAAAGCAGGGGTTGCAATTGTCGATTTATTTACAGGGATGTATGCCAGCTCTGCCATTCTTGCCGCAGTTATCCATCGCGATCGTACTGGTGAGGGTCAATATATTGATATGGCTCTTCTTGATACCCAAGTAGCCATGATGGCGAATATCTCGAGCAATTATTTATGCAGTGGTGTCGCCCCGCATCGCTGGGGTAATGCGCATCCAAATATTGTGCCCTACCAAACCTTTCAGACCTCTGATAGCTGGATCATTGTGGCTGTTGGTAATGACTCCCAATTTAGGCACTTTGTAGCTTCAGGCAATTGTGAGCACTTAGCGGATGACCCTCGATTTATCGATAACCCCAATCGAGTTGCCCATCGCGACACCCTAGTGCCCCTGCTAGCGCAAATGGTTAAACAGAAAACTAAGCAAGAATGGATCAGTCTTTTGGAAGAGGCGGGCGTGCCTTGTGGTCCCATTAATAATCTTCACGAAGTGTTTGAGAACGAACAGGTGATTGCCCGGGGCGTAGAGCTGCAAGTACCTCACCCTACTGCTGGACAAATGAAGTTGGTGGCCAGCCCCATGCATCTTTCCAATACTCCCGTAGAAGTTCGACTACCACCGCCCTTACTGGGTCAACATACCGATGAGATCTTGCATCAGTATTTACAAATGAGTGATGCGCAAATTGCAGAGCTTCGCTCCAAAGGAATTATCGATTGAACACAACGCGCGCTCCTTCATTGTCTTTAGTTCAGGTCTTGGTCTTTGGCAGTTTGATGGTGACCCTCTCCATGGGTATTCGGCATGGCTTTGGTCTATTTAATTTACCCATCACCTCGGCTAATGGCTGGGGTCGCGAGACCTACGCCCTAGCGATTGCCTTACAGAATTTAATTTGGGGATTTGCTCAACCGATAGCAGGCGCTCTTGCTGATCGCTATGGTCCATTCAAGATCATGGTTCTTGGCGGCCTCTTGTATGGCCTGGGACTGATTGGTATGGCATTAACCAGTGATCCCTTCTTATTTAATCTGGCAGGTGGCTTATCGATTGGTATTGGACTGGCTGCAACAACATATAGCGTGGTCTACGGCATCTTAGGTCGAAACGTATCTGCGGAGAAACGCGTCTGGGCGATGGGCATTACCGCAGCTGCCGGCTCATTTGGACAGTTCTTAATGATGCCTCTCGAGCAAGGCTTGATCATGAACTTTGGTGCCAATGAGGCGCTGATTTATTTAGGACTCCTCGCATCCTTGATGATACCCCTCGCCTTTTGTCTGCGCGAGAACAACTTCAATCCCAATCAAGCAGGTAATCAAACAATTAGTGAGGCTTTGCGTGAAGCGATGGGTAACCGTAACTTTCGGTTCTTAATGATGGGCTACTTTGTTTGCGGGTTCCAAGTTGTCTTTATTACTTTGCATCTGGCGCCCTACCTTAAGGATATGTCGCTGCAACACCCCGAGATAAATGGCGCAACGGTGGCAACCACTGCGCTTGCCTTGATCGGTTTGTTTAATGTGATTGGCACCTACTATGCTGGGGTCTTGGGCCAACGCTTTCCAAAGCGCTATTTACTCTCGGGCATTTACTTAACGCGCTCACTGGCGATCAGCTTATTTTTGCTCTTACCTCTAAGCTCAATGAGCACCTATGTCTTTGCCGCCATCATGGGTGTCCTATGGCTCTCTACAATCCCCCTCACGAATGCAATCGTGGCCCAGATCTTTGGGGTCAAGTACCTCACTATGCTCTCGGGTTTGGTGTTCTTCTCCCATCAGCTGGGAAGTTTCTGTGGGGCATATTTTGGTGGATATTTATACGACCTCACTGGCTCCTACCAAATTGTTTGGGGCATTGCCATTGCCTTAGGTGTCTTTGCAGGTCTTATCAATTTACCGATTCGGGAAGAGCCCTTGGTTCGTCCCGCAACAGCCTAAACCTTGACATGCTTTCGGTAGAATAAGACCATGAGCAAGCATTTAATCCTGAGCGATGTCAGCCCTTCTTGGAAGAAGCGCTTGGTCTATTGCATCGCTGCTTTGGTTCTTGCTTTCGTCTTTGCGCTCTACTCTATCCCAGAAGTGGTGATTGGTCTTGCCAATCAAGCATGGGCCCTGTGTGGATGGTGATTCTCAATTAACCCGCTGTAGCACAATGGATAGTGCAATCGACTCCTAAGCGATAGATCCAGGTTCGACTCCTGGCAGGGGGACCAGCTTTTATTGCTGGCCTGCCATCGCAAATAACCAATCTTTAAATACGCTAACCTTCTCTAGCTTGAGCTGATTTGAACGGAAATAAACAAAATGTGTTTCTTGTTCAATGGGCACAAATTCATCACGCCCGAGTTCAACCAACTCCCCTTTTAATAAAGCGCGCTCGGCTAAACGCGTGCTCTCTAAGGCAACGCCCAAACCATCAACTGCTGCGGCAATCACCAAGGCAGCGCGATCGAATGAAGAGCGTGGTTTATTAGGTAGCTCCATGCCATTTAAGGTAAACCAGCTAGGCCACATTACCCGACTCAGTTGAGAATCAATTAAAGGCAATGCCGCCAATTGTGACCGAGCGGATTGTTTTGCTGTTAACAAACTCGGTGAGCACAGCGGCACTATTCGCTCAGCACCTAATGCCATCACACTAACACCTGGTCTTTTTGGGGGAGAACCGTAGGTAATTGCTAAATCAAGATCTTTCGCTTGATTGAGATCCACAAGCTCAGAGCCAGAGGTCATGCGAATCGTAATATTAGGATGCGCCTTGAAAAAATCCGGCAGGCGAGGTCCTAACCAGTTGACCGCCAAACTTGGAGCGCAATAGAGAGCCAATACCTGGGATGTCGATGCCAAGTTCACCTCATTGCAGGCATCTTGAATCACGTCGAACACTCGCGACAAACTCTCTAATAGTCGCCTGCCCTCAAGACTGGGCTCAACCCCACGATTGCGCCTGACAAATAGAGGACGTCCAAAGTAATCCTCTAACTCCTTAACCTGATGGCTGATGGCGGACTGGGTTAGGTTCAGCTCATGAGCGGCTAGAGTAAAGCTCTCAAGGCGGGCAGCTGCCTCAAAGGCTCTTAGTAGGACAAAGTTAGGAATTCGGCGCATTGGGTGTTTAATTACTCATGTTTTGTATTTATACATGAATTTCATTCATGAATCTATGAATACTTTTTGTTTGTCCTCCGCTTGCAAAACAATCAAGATAAAAGCCTGTTCAACTCGATTGGGAGAGCACCATGAATGCAGTGATTGAAGAGGGTCTAAAAGCAGGACTGGAACAAAAGCAGAAGGCATCCATATACGATCCAGAACAAGAGAATCTGATCTACCCGCGCATACCAGAGTTCACAAGTTACGAAGCCGAGCGTCAACACCGCAAAGAACGATTGGTCGCCGCATGCCGTGCGTTCGCAATTGAAAAATTTGATTATGGATTTGCCGGCCACCTCACTATCCGCGACCCAGAACATCCTAATTTGTACTGGACCAATCCGATGGCAGTTCACTTTAATCAAGTGAAGGTCTCAAATCTCATTTTGGCTGATCATCAAGGCAATGTGTTGGAAGGTAAACATGCGATTAATCGCGCCGGTTTTGTCTTACATGCCGCCGTTCATGAAATGCATCCCGACATTTTGGCAATGTGCCATGCACATACAGTTTATGGAACTGCATTCGCTTCCTTAGGTAAAGAACTAGAACCAATTACCCAAGATACTGCCGCTTTTTTTGAAGACCATGTTGTTATTCGAGAGGAAGCTGGGCAAGTGGCCGTCGAGGTTAAAGCGGGTCATAAGGTTGCCAGTGCTTTTAAAGGAGTTAAGGCAGCGATTCATCAAAACCATGGTCTCTTTACTGCAAGCCGCCATAGCATTGAGGCTGCAGCCTTCTGGTTTATTGCTTTAGAGCGCTGCTGCAAACAGCAAATGGCGGTTGAGGCCAGCGGTCTCAAACCAATTCTTCTGGGTCCCGATGTCGCGCGGTATAGCAGAGAGCATGTGGGTAGTGAGTACATTGGCTGGTTGCACTTTCAGCCGATCTGGGGCTTACTGAAAGAAACCCAGCCCGATATGTTCGACTAAGTCAGGGGCTTAGATTTTTATTCTTGGCGGGGATCGCTTATCGTGCAATCCCTGCTTCGAATGATTGAATGTCAAGCATTATTTATTTTTAGATTCGAGAGTTCTGAAAGTTATCCACAGCGAATGTGGATAAATACATAAATTGTTTTCTAAGTGTTGATTTTTTAAAGGGCGAGCTGCAATGCTCAAAATTTAAGCAGTCGATCTAGGGTTTCTACCGCATTTGAAAGATGTATTTAATTTGTTACATTGCTCAAGCAATAAATTCAATCTGCTCTTGCTTTTTTCAGAAAGAGTGCTGCAATAAAAGAACATGACTTGAAATCTTAGCGTCCGAGTTCAGATAAACGTTTACTGGGGCTAATCGCATCAGGATCGATAACGATCTCGATGATTGCGCCATTTGCACTCTTTAAGGCCTCTGCCATGATGGCTGCAAATTGCTCGGTCTTCTCAACGCGATAGCCGGGCATCGAGAAGCTCTTCGCTAGATCAATAAAGTTTGGATTGGTCAGCTCTGTACCAGAGACCCTGCTCTTAAACTCGCGCTCTTGATGCATGCGGATCGTGCCATACATCCCATTATTGACGATGATCACAATCGGTTTAGCCTCATAGCGCATTGCCGTGGCTAATTCTTGGCAGTTCATCATGAAATCGCCATCACCACAAAAGGCTAGCGCAACGCGCTTGGGATCAACGATCTTTGCCGCAATCGCCGCCGGCAAGCCATAGCCCATTGATCCATTGGCTGGCGCCAATTGTGATTTAAATCCGCCGTAGGGATAGAAGCGATGGAGGAATGCAGCGAAGTTACCCGCACCATTCGTTAAGATCGCATTACGGGGCAACTGTTTTTGCAAAGCAGACACAATTTCGCTCAATTGCACAGGTCCTGGAATAGTCGTTGGCTTGCTAAAGGCGAGATACGCCTCATGAGCCTGTTGCATTTGACTGCGATCGTATTGAGCACCCATGGTGATGGTATTAAGCGCTTCGCAGAATGCTTGGGGTGAGGCACTGATGGGGTAATCGGGGTAATACACTCTGCCCAACTCATCGGGGCTTGCCAACACATGAATCAATGGCATCTGGGTTTTAGGAACAGTAAGAACGGTATAGCCAGCAGTGGTCATCTCGCCCAAGCGCTCAGCAATCACCAACAGAATGTCGGCCTCTTGTACGCGTTTTACTAATGCGGGATTCGCAGCGATTCCCAAATCACCTGCATAACAAGGATCGAGGTTATCGAGCAGATCTTGGGATCGAAAGCTGGTTGCTACCGGAATTTGCTCGCGGTTTGCCCAGCTAGAAAGCGCATCACATGCTGCCTTGGTCCACGAGCCACCGCCGACAAGCACCATGGGGCGTTTGGCCTTAGCAAACTGCTGCATCGCTTTAGCAAAGAGGGTCTGATCTAAGCCACTGGTAATCACCTGCGCAGCTGGCGTAATGCGCTCCTCTGCACTTGCAAAGAGCACATCCTCTGGCAGTGCCAATACTACGGGACCTTTTCTGCCGGATTGGGCAAGATGAAAGGCGTGTGAGATGAACTCGTCGATCCGATCGGCACGATCAATGCTTCCCACCCATTTTGCGCACTCGGAGTAGACCTTGCGGTAATCCATTTCTTGGAAGGCCTCGCGGCCCACCATATCGGTCCCCACTTGACCAATAAGCACCACCATCGGCGTTGAATCCTGATAGGCTGTATGCACACCGATCAAGGCATTTGCGGCTCCCGGTCCACGCGTGACCATGACCACACCCGGTTTACCAGTGAGCTTGGCATAGGCCTCTGCCATATAGGCCGCACCGCCTTCTTGGCGACAAGTAATAAAGCGTAAGCGCTCGTGATGATCAACCAAACCGTCTAAGAGTGGCAAGAAACTCTCACCCGGCACACCAAAAGCAATCTCAACGCCTTGGCGCACCAAAGCATTAGCCAGTATTTGGCCGCCATGCATGGCTGTAGGATGGGCTTGACTCATGATGCTGATTCCTTATTTTGCTAATACACTCTATTGATATGAGTAGTTTAACCACCGCAACCCTCGCTGCCCTTGAGGAGATGTTACAAAACGCCACCTGCAATCTACCGCACGGTGGTATCCCAGTACATCTCGACTCACAAGGAGTTGGCTATCTTGTGGCTGAGTTCGTTCCACTTGTTCTTGAAAGCATTCGAGAGAAACCGATTGCACACATCCACGGCAGCGCTTCTGGCTTAACACTCGAACGCGTTGCCCCGGCACTATTAAGTAACAGTTTGCGTGAGTTAGCCCAGCGGATGCGTAGCGCCGGATTAATACCTGCCTGGCGCAATGAAGAATTTGCTGATTACGGCAATGATGGTCATGAATACTTTCGGGTAGAGCGGGCTGCATTTCGGAGTTTTGGTTTCCAAAGTCAGGCGGCGCATATCAATGGGTTTACCTCCGCAGGAACTCTGTGGTTGGGGCGGCGCAGTGAAAGCAAACAAATTGATCCTGGCAAATTAGATAATCTCAGTGCGGGTGGAATTAGTGCTGATGAGACCGTCGTGCATTGTGCAGTTCGTGAACTGTGGGAAGAAGCGGGTGTTCCAGAAGCCATTGCTCAGAAGATTACCCCGGCTGGCAAATTAATCCTTTTGCGACCGCATCCACCCCATGGTGTTCATCACGAATCCTTATTTATTTTTGATCTTGAGTTGCCCACGAATCTCGTTCCTGTCAATCACGATGGTGAGGTCAGTAGCTTTATTGAGCTGGATCTTGCCGAAGCGGCCGCGCGTATCTTGGCCGATGAGTTCACTGGCGATGCTGCTTTAGTGACCGCAGACTTTATCTTGCGCCGCAATAGATTCCGCTAGGTCGGGCTTGCAACCCTTACTTGATATGGCTCAAGGATTGGGCGGGTGGATTCATGGTTAAATAGGGTCAAGGATGAAACAGGGGTGCCCCCACGTTGTTGTGGTGCTGAGAAAGACCCTTTAACCCGATCCAGATAATGCTGGCGTGGGGAGTTCCATCAGACCGACACCCGGTTTCGTCCACTCTACTGAAATGCATTTTGCGAGGAGATGGACATGAGCGTGAGCACCGATACCAAGGATCAAAAGAGAACAAAACCTGAGATTCCTAGTCTCAAAAGTTTAGAGCGTGATTTTGGGCAAAAGTTTGCCTACCCCGCTTCTACCAAAACCTACCTTGAGGGCTCGCGTGCAGACATCAAAGCGCCGATTCGGGTGATTGATCAGTTGCCCACCAAAACGGGTGAGACTGAAATGCCTAACCCTCCGATTCCTGTGTACGACACCTCAGGCCCTTACAGCGATCCAGATATCGTAATTAATTTGGAGAAGGGTTTACCTAAACTGCGTAGCAATTGGATTGCTGAACGTAAGGACACAGAACAACTCACTGGCCCCTCCTCTGAATATGGCGTTGCTCGTGCTCATGATGCTGCTACCTCTCACCTCCGCTTTGCTCATATTGCCGCACCTCGGGTCGCCAAGTCTGGGGCAAACGTTAGTCAAATGCACTATGCCCGCAAAGGCATCATCACCCCAGAGATGGAATACGTTGCTCTGCGTGAATCCATGGGCCTCGAGAAACTTCGTCAAGACCCACGCTATACCCAAATCCTCAAGCAACACCCTGGCAAATCCTTCGGCGCCAATATTCCGGATGTAATTACTCCTGAGTTTGTGCGCTCAGAAATTGCTGCCGGCCGCGCAATCATTCCTGCCAACATCAATCACCCTGAGTTAGAGCCCATGATTATTGGTCGTAACTTCCGTGTGAAGATCAATGGTAATTTGGGTAACTCAGCAGTGACCTCCTCGATTAATGAAGAGGTTGAGAAAATGGTTTGGGCGATTCGTTGGGGTGCAGACACCATCATGGATCTCTCCACCGGTAAACATATTCATGAAACCCGTGAGTGGATTATTCGTAACTCTCCCGTACCAATTGGTACGGTACCGATTTATCAGGCGCTTGATAAGACCGGCGGCATTGCCGAGGATCTCACCTGGGAAATGTTCCGCGATACGCTGATTGAGCAGGCCGAGCAAGGTGTGGATTACTTCACGATTCATGCGGGTGTCTTACTGCGCTATGTACCGCTCACCGCTGATCGTATTACTGGCATCGTTTCTCGTGGTGGCTCCATCATGGCGAAATGGTGTCTTGCTCATCACAAAGAGAACTTCCTCTATACCCACTTTGATGAGATCTGCGAGATCATGAAAGCCTATGACGTTTCTTTCAGTTTAGGCGATGGCTTACGTCCTGGTTGTATTGCGGACTCCAATGATGCTGCTCAGTTTGGTGAACTCCATACCCTCGGTGAGCTCACTGCCAAAGCCTGGAAACATGATGTACAGGTGATGATTGAAGGTCCTGGTCACGTGCCAATGCAGCGTATCGAAGAGAACATGACCGAAGAGTTGAAGCATTGCTTAGAGGCGCCCTTCTATACCCTAGGACCCTTGATTACCGATATTGCTCCTGGTTATGACCACATTACCAGTGGCGTGGGTGCTGCACAAATTGGTTGGTATGGCACAGCGATGCTCTGCTACGTTACCCCCAAAGAGCATTTAGGTTTGCCTGATAAAGAAGATGTCCGTGAGGGCATCATCACCTATAAGATTGCAGCCCATGGTGCTGACTTAGCCAAAGGCTTTCCAGGCGCACAGTTGCGTGATAACGCTCTCTCTAAAGCGCGCTTTGAGTTCCGTTGGGAAGATCAGTTCAACCTTGGTCTCGATCCCGAGCGTGCCCGTGAGTATCACGACGCCACCCTGCCAGCTGAAGGTGCGAAGATTGCTCACTTCTGCTCGATGTGTGGTCCCAAGTTCTGCTCGATGAAGATCACGCAAGATGTACGTGATTACGCCGCTAGTCTCAAAGAAGGTGTTGATCCGAAGAAAGCGATGGAAGAGAAATCGATCGAGTTCAGAAAACGCGGCAGTGAGATCTATCAATAATTACTATTATTAGATAGAAGGGAAGTATGTCGCTGTCCTACGCCATCCTCGGTGCCGGCCTCATGGGTCGGATGATGGCGTACACGCTTGCACAATCCGGCGCGCGGGTTACGGTATTTGAACGCAGCGGTCCTGATGCCGAGCAATCCGCAGCACGGGTTGCGGCCTCGATGCTTGCGCCCCTTGCTGAGTCAGCAATTACCGAGCCATCGGTAGTACGGATGGGTCTGTATGGTCTCGATCGCTGGAAGGGTTTGATTGAACAACTCAATCGTGAGGTCAAACAACAAACCTTCTTTGCACAAAACGGCACTTTAGTCTTGTGGCACCGTCTCGATGCTGCCCAGGCACAGCGCTTTGCTGAGCATCTTGAGCGTAATGTGCGCATGAACCCTGCGCTCTCCTCACCCTGGCACCTAGATGACAAGGCATTGGCAGAGCTTGAACCCAGCGTTGCTGATCGCTTTCATCAAGGTTTGTTCTTACCGCGTGAGGGGCAACTTGATAATCGTCAGCTATTGACTGCGCTATTGCAAGCACTTGAGCAATTAGACGTTGTACTGCATTGGCACACTGCGTGTGAACCCAATGATCTTGAAGGACAAGGCTTTGATTGGGTGATTGATTGTCGTGGCTTAGGTGCTCGATCTTCTTGGTCGAATACCCATAATCCACTACGCGGCGTGCGTGGCGAGGTCATTCGAGTGCATGCTCCCGAAGTGAAATTGCAACGCCCCACGCGTTTGATTCATCCGCGATATCCCATTTACATTGCTCCCAAAGAGAATGATCTCTACGTCATCGGCGCCACTGAAATTGAATCTGAGGATCTCTCCCCAGTCAGCGTTCGCTCTTCCATGGAATTATTGTCTGCTGCCTACTCAGTCCACTCGGGCTTTGCTGAGGCGCGCATCTTAGAATCGGCAACTCAGTGTCGTCCCACGCTCAAGAACAATTTGCCGGAGATCTGTGTGCCACGCGCTGGCCTGATGCAAATCAATGGTCTTTATCGCCATGGCTATTTAATTGCACCAGCCATGATGGATACAGCGCAACAACTCTTACTAGGGCAAGTAAGTCCCTTAGCGCAGCGCTTTGATATTCAGGTACACCATCATGATTTCAGGAACTCGTTTGCATCATGCGCGTGATCGTTAACCAAAATCCCCATGAACTTGCGCCATCCTCAAAGGTGAGTGATCTCTTGGCGCTGCTTGATGCCAAACCACCATATGCTGTTGCAGTGAACCTGCAATTTGTACCTAAGTCTCAGCATGGCGAGTATGTCTTGCACGAGAACGATGCGGTAGAAATTATTTCTCCGGTCACTGGTGGTTAATCTTTTTATTCGGATTGTTCTTATATGACCGCCCCACTACCTACCACGATGCATGATCCACTCATTTTGTACGGTGAGTCTTTTGCCAGTCGCTTATTACTCGGCACCTCGCGCTATCCATCGCCCCAAGTTCTCGAGACAGCGGTGCAACGTGCCCGTCCTGCAATGATTACCGCCAGTTTGCGCCGCCAAGGCTCTGCAGCCACCGAGGCACACAGTGGTTTTTGGCAACTTCTCAAGAAGATGGCAGTTCCTGTGCTTCCCAATACTGCAGGCTGTCATAGTCCGCAAGAGGTCATCACCACCGCCCAAATGGCGCGTGAGGTTTTTGAAACCAATTGGATCAAACTCGAGTTAATTGGAGATGATTACACCCTGCAACCCGATACCTTGCGTCTGGTGCAAACAGCAGAACATTTGATTAAGGATGGCTTTAAGGTCTTGCCCTATTGCACCGAGGATCTAATTTTGTGTCAGCGCTTAGTTGATGTAGGTTGCCAAGCCGTAATGCCGTGGGCTGCTCCAATTGGTACAGGGCAAGGACCGCTCAATCCCTATGCTCTCAAACTATTACGTGAGCGCCTCTCGGTCCCCCTCTTAGTTGACGCTGGACTTGGTCTTCCCTCCCATGCATGCACGGTCATGGAATGGGGTTTTGATGGTGTTCTACTCAATACTGCGGTCGCTTTAGCTCATGACCCGGTATCGATGGCGCATGCTTTTGCCCAAGCTGTAAATGCGGGACGCCAAGCCTATCTTTCGGGAGCCATGCAGGCCCAAGAATCTGCCCAAGCTAGTACACCATTGGTCGGTACGCCGTTTTGGCATCAAGATCCCGGTCATCAGGCATGAGTTACATACGAGAGCTTGCCAAACAGATTGTGGCGGCTCATCGCCAGGATAATTTGTGCTTACCACTGCCAAGCTTTGATCCAAGCCATCCACCACCAGCGATCAAGACTGAGAGTGGTCAAGACCAATACGAACTCGCCGGCACTATTGCTGCTATCGAGATGGGCTTTATTGAGAACGATGCACGGGTACTAGGTAAAGCATGGTCTCGCATGGTTAAGCACGAGGGGGATTTCAATCCCAAGGGTTGGCCATCGCGCCCTGAATACTTTGATCTCATTCCCTTCTCCAGGGACATGAACCCCAAAGCGTTTAAGGCCTGCCCGAAGCGTTTAGGTTTATATGGTGTTTGTCCTGATGCGGATTGGATTGCGCGCATGGTCGATGCAGAATTGCCTACCGCGCAGTTGCGCTTTAAGTCGGAAGATCCTCAGGCGATACGCAAACAGATTAAGGCCGCGGTCGCAGCTGTTCGGGGGAGCAAGACCTTGCTCTTTATTAATGATCATTGGGAAGAAGCCATTGAAGCGGGTGCGTATGGTGTTCATCTCGGTCAAGAAGACCTGGTGAGCGCCAATTTAGATGCGATTCGGGATGCAGGTCT
>JACCEE012780168.1_pt1 | contig 12913 bp, 12 predicted proteins | sample 7449931 | NCBI WGS metagenome assembly JACCEE01 (sample SAMN15323457, study PRJNA562643) | freshwater metagenome | isolation source: river surface water | place: USA:Blue River Watershed | collected 2017-08-19 | reverse complement strand
TGTCTTTTTGGATTTCCGCCACCGCTTGCACGAACCGTTCCACCGAACCTTCGCTGTTAACGCGACGTTCCAAAAAGATGAGAAACGGAAAATGATTGTGGATATCGGAAAGGACCTCATCGTAGTGGAGATGCTCGTCTCCCATCAGCACCATGCGTGCCATGCGGGAAGTCATCGAAAGAAGATCTTGACTGTGCAGCGTGGTAATCACAGGGTGGCCGGTCATCGCGGCGTTCAAGACGTCGATCATTTCTTTTCCGCGCGCTTCGGCCACAATCAACCAATCGGGATTACTGCGGAGGGCATTGCGGATCAAATCCCCAAACGATGCTTCATTGACGACCCCACTGGTTTGCCACAGCGTCACATCGAGCGATTCTTCATTGGCCACTTCTTCCAATTCTTGAACATTATCCAAAACGATGATGCGCGCGTTCTCTGGAAGATGAAGTAACAGAAACTTTTGCAGTTCGGTTTTTCCGGTTCCGGTTTTTCCCGAAATCACAAGCGATAAATCCAATCGCAGTAAAGCCACCAAAAGGTTTTTGACTTCGAGCGGCATAAAGGTCTCATCGTGTTCCAATAGCGCCGTCGAGTGATGGCCGATGCGAAGTGAAAATGTTACAGCGCGGTCATATTTTTTACGCCCGATGGCGGGGTGCACCGCATTGATCCGATAAGGTCCCACCGAAACATCAAGAATGGGACAGGCATAGGAAAAAAGTTGCTCCGTCAAATTGGCCACTTGGCGGATGAAATCGAGCACTGCTTCTTTGGCTAACGTCGCCTCAGCTTTTTGCCGGCCGGTTAGGTTATGCTGAAAGAAGAGCGACTCCCCGTTATACGAGATATCGGTGATGCCGTCTTGCTGCAGCCATGGTTTGAGAAACGAATTTTCCAGAAACGCCAATGCCTTTTCGTTCATATCAAGTCTCCCGGGCGTGCAGTTCGAAACGGAGTTCGTCATCGTAGGTCAACAACGCGTTGATCTCGACGATTAAGCGGATTTGCACCCCGTCGCATTGTAGCTGACAGGGCGTTTTCGTGGACACCTCGAAATAAAAGAAACCCAGACGAAAACTGTCGGTATAAGGGCTGAGTTCTTTCGCTAAGTATTGTTCCACGTCGTCTTTAAGCACTTGGCTATCGTAATAGAGAAGGAATTGGCCATTTTCCTGAACCAACGGATAAACCGCATTTTCAACAATCCCTCGTGTCAACGATAAAAACGTCCGATGAATGCCTCCCAAGGAATAAGTCATCGAAAACGTGGACAAGAGGCTCAGCAACGCCAAAAAGCCGAAAAAGTAATTAATCATAGGTCGATCCTTCCTCGGTATAGTCATATCCGATGTCAAACGTCTCGGTTTCAACCACGACACAATAGGCGGCGGAAGCGCAGTCGCCGAAAAACGTCCACCCCGCCTCATGCGAAAACGGAAAGTTGATGGTGAGCGCATTGATCCCGAAAGCGGCGACTTTCAAACGTCCCGAAACGGTCTGCAAATCAGAGAAATGGTTTTTCGGGAAATAGAGAAAAGAAGTCGAGGTATAACCTTGTTCGGCTTGAAGAGACATTGTTAGCGTCTGGCGATCGACATAGAAAGCATCCGTGAAAGCAAAATGGAAGAGTCCATCGCTGGCAAGTGCAAACCGGGCGTTTAAATGAACCGCTTGATTAATCGAATCGAACGGAAGTTTGAAGAACAGGCCTTTAGGGTCGTTCAGATAGAACTCAGCTTCCAGTTCGGTCACTCCCAAGGGCTGGTAATTATTGGAATAGGAGAGTGTCAGTTCCGGTAAATTAAGGCGGTGATAACTGATTGTTTCGTATAAACTCTGAAATCCGGAAAAGCGAAGGGTTTCGGAATAGTAGGCCGCCCCTCCTTCGCTTGAAAGAGTGGCTACTTTTCCCGAAGCGACATACGTGCCGTTGATTAACGTCGAGGGCTCGATGACGGCATGGGATTTGGCCGTCAGGTTCAGCGTTTTGCTGGAAGTGAACCCCGATCCCGTAGCCGACAGTTTGAGGGTCGCGCTTACGGAGGTAAGAAACCCTCCCGGGATTGTTACCGTATCGATCAGGGTCAACGCCACAAGCGCGGATGGGCGCGTGTAAACGTTCACAGTGGTGTAAGAACCACAGGTGAGCGTGATGGTGATCGCGGCATTCTCTTTTTGGAACGAGTGATACGAATATGAGAAGGCAACCGACTGTCCAACCTCATAAGGGACGATGGCGACATCGCCGAAGTAGCGTGTCTGCGGGTCAACGATGACCGGCTTCGAAGCGCTGAGCGCCACCAAAATGAGGAGGAGGATGGGTGCCTTCATCATCGTTTCAATCAATCAAAGAAAGACAGAAACTCCTGCATCGCTTTGCGTTTGACGCGATAATAGGTGCTCCGTGAATAGCAATGAATCCACCAGAAGTCTTCCTCAGCGATGAGGTAGTCTTTGGTGATCACTTGTTGATGTTCTGGCTCTAAAAAGCGGATGGCGTTGTCGACTGCGAACAGGACTTTTTCAAACCGCCGCGTTTCCTTGGACGGTTCACTCGTTTCGCGGAACATGAATTGGTCTTTCTTGAGACTTTGTTCATGTGCTTGGATTTTCGATTGTGCATACCGATAACGGTAAGCGACCTCGCGAACCCTTTTATCGAGCTTTTTGAACTCGGAATAATCTCTTCTCTCGTTGACTACAATGGTTTCCATAAATATGACCTTTCTTTATGCGAGGACGTCCTCTTCGAAACGTCCTAATGAATAATAGCCTATCGATTTCAAAGCTTGTCCCCAAGAAATGAAAAAACCGTTTTCATTTTTTTCTCTCGCCGCTTTAAATTTTTTTATTGGATAAAAAAACCTCCCTTGGTTTATAATAAGCAGTGATTATTAGCGAGGAAATTTATGATTGTTCTTGTCGGAGCCTCTGCCAGCGGAAAAACCGAAGTTGCCCGCACCTTGAAAAACAAATATGGCTTAACCAAAATCATCACTCACACGACCCGCGCCATGCGCGATAAAGAAGTCAACGGTGTTGATTATCATTTCGTGTCCGTCGAAGAGTTTTTAAAACTTAGAAGCGAAAACTACTTTGTCGAAACCACTGAATATAACGGAAACTTTTACGGCACCAGCCGAAAAGAAATCGAAGACAATAAAGTGCTCGTCGTCGATCCCAATGGCCTCCACGCTTTCGTGGCGTTGGCCGACCCCCGGATTGTCACGTTCTTTTTAAACGCTGCCGAACCGACACGCGAAAAAAGGATGTTGCTCCGCGGCGATCATCCCGATGCGGTTGCCAAACGTTTGGAAACCGACCGGGTCGACTTTTCGTATAACCATGTCGGCCGTACCGACTTTGTCATCGATACCGAAAAAATTTCGGTGGAAGAAGTCGCCGACAGTATTTATAAGTTGTATATCGGTCGTTTGGCAACGATCGTTTATTAATAATTAATTTTGAATGTTGCTTAAATCGTAGGCGTCCAGGAACTCTTCGTAGGTCATCTTTTTGTCGATGACTTTTTCTTCATCGATGTAGATGATGCGGTTGGCCACGGTCGACATCAATTCGTGGTCGTGGCTGGTGAACATTAAAACGCCTTTGTAGGCGATGAGGCCTTTGTTGAGCGCGGTGATGGATTCGAGGTCTAAGTGATTGGTCGGTTCATCCATGAGCAACACATTGCCCGCGGTAAGCATCATGCGGGCCATCATGCACCGCACCTTTTCGCCACCGGAGAGGACGTTGACTTGTTTGAGCGCTTCTTCACCGCTGAAGAGCATCCGGCCAAGCCATCCGCGAAGATAGGATTCGTGTTGATCTTTGGAATACGGACGAAGCCAGTCGATGAGGTTTTCTTTGCCTTTGAAGAATTGGGTGTTGTCAGCGGGTAAATACGTCGGCGTCACGGTGATGCCGAATTTGACCGACCCGCTGTCGGGTTGATCGAGTCCCAAGAGTACATCAAATAAACGCGTGATGACTAAGCTGTTCGGGCTGATGAACGCCACTTTGTCGCCACGGGTTAACGTAAAGCTTAAATCATTGAAAAAGCCTTTTTTGCTGAGGTGTTCGACAAAGAGCACATCGTTTCCAAGTTCTTTTTCGTATTTAAAGTCGATAAACGGATAACGGCGGGAAGACGGTTTAAGGTCTTCGAGCGTGATTTTTTCAAGTTCTTTCTTACGCGAGGTCGCTTGTTTGCTCTTCGATGCGTTGGCGGAGAAACGGGCGATGAATTCTTCGAGTTCCTTCATGCGCGTTTCTTTCTTGGAGTTTTCTTCGCGCGATTGACGCAGAATCAATTGGCTCGATTCATACCAGAAGTCATAGTTACCGATGAAGACGCTGATTTTGCCGTAGTCGACATCAAGGATACGCGTGCAAACCTTATTTAAGAAGTGACGGTCGTGGCTGACGATGATGACCGTGTTCTCAAAGTTGAAGAGGAAGTTTTCCAACCAGCGCGTGGACACCATGTCCAAGCTGTTGGTCGGTTCATCCAAAATCAAAATATCGGGGTTTCCGAAAAGCGCTTGGGCCAACAGGACTTTGACTTTTTCCTTGGCGTCCAAACTTTTCATCAATGTTTCTTGTTTATCGCCGCTAATGCCGAGGGAGTTTAATAAGCTGCGCGCGTCGGCTTCGGCTTCGTAACCGTTGAGTTCGGCAAATTCCATTTCCAGTTCGCCAGCTTTGATGCCGTCGGCTTCGGTAAAGTCTTCTTTGGCGTAGAGGGCATCCTTTTCTTTGGCTAAGGCATAGAGGCGGATATGGCCCATCAAAACGGTATCGATGACCGTGAAATGGTCATAAGCATGTTGGTCTTGTTTGAGGACCGACATACGTTCCTTGCCGCTGCGGATGATTTCACCTTTCGTGGGTTCTAAGTCACCGGAGAGAATACGTAAAAACGTTGACTTTCCGGCACCATTGGCACCGATAATGCCGTAGCAGTTTCCTTTTTGGAATGAGACGTTCACATCTTTAAAAAGAATGCGTCCGCCGAATTGGAGCGATACGTTAGCAACTTCAAGCATTGTCTTCACCTTTTTCTAATCGACTTACCAAATGACCGACTTCATAGATGAACTGGCCACTGCCACGGCCGATATGTCGCGGCAATTGTGTTTTCATGGGCAACCCCGAAATTTCAAAGGGGCCACGCGGAGCGTAGACCGAGCCGTTATAAACGTGTTGGGCACCGGCCAAATAGACGATTCCTAAACAAGCCGTTTCGGGAGAGTGCGTGAACGCCGACAAAACAAAATGTCCGGCACGCCGTAGTCCTGGCGGATAGGAATGGATGATGTTGGTATTGGAAACGCCGGGATGCATGAGCGTAAAACAGATGTTTTTACGTTCCGGGAAATCATAAAGATTCACGCCATTGGCCAATACGCTGAAGAATTTGTCAATTGATGTTTTCGACAAACAGTATTGATGATACGCCCCACCCTTCTCTTCCGTCAAGAATGAAAAGTTTTTCATTTTCGTGGTGGCGGCCACCAACGAGCTGACAAAGATGATGCGGGTCTGCGGATTGCCTTGGTCGAAAAAGGGCATTCCTTTACGAAGGAGATAGTATAAACCGAGGAAATTGGTCCCGATGGTTAAGGGCGATCCTTCCGCGGTTTTAGCATGCGCGTCGGGGTGGAAAATACCCGCATTCAAGACGAGGGCATGGATGCGTTTGTATTTCGATTCGAGTTCATCTAAAAAGGAGCGGATGGCGGCATAGCTGGCTTGATCGTAACGAAGCACGTCCAGTTTGGCCGAAGGATGGTTGGAGAGAATCGTTTCGGCGGCAGCGCGACCTTTATCTAAGGATCGGCACGCCATCACGACGGTGGCGCCTTTTTGCGCTAAATATTGGGCGGCAAAAAAGCCAATGCCGCTATTGGCACCGGTGATGACCACGACCTTGCCGCTCATATCGGCAATATTTTCATCCAGCCATCGTTGGTGTTTCATCGTTTATAATCCAAAGACAAAGACGACCACTAAAACGAGCGCAATAATGAGCACCAAGACGATGCCCATTAATAAAACAAGCGTTCGTAAAATGGAACGGTCCGTTCGGTTGTCGCGGTTAAACTTCGGTTCGTTGTCCGGACGCGGAGTCATCGGTTTTTGTTTTCCAAACATAAGTTGTCCTCCTCAAAAGCGTTATTCTTCGTCCTCATTCAGCGGATGCCGGATGGTGACACGGATCTTCGACACGGTGAATTCGTCGGCTTCCAAGACTTCGACGTCAAAGTCGGCGAACGAGAAGACATCCCCCACTTTGGCAAAGCGTTCGAGCCGTTCTTGGCACCAACCGCCGACCGTGGTATAGTCGCTTTCAAAATCTTTTTCGTAACCGATTTCTTCAAAGAAGTCATCAATGTTCATGGCGCCACTGACCAAATAGACATCGTCAGATTCTTTTTTGATGTCTTCCTCGATGATGTCGGTTTCGTCCCAAATATCGCCCACTAACTCTTCAACGATGTCTTCCATCGTGACGATGCCTTCGGTTCCCCCGAATTCATCTTTGACGATGGCAATGTGTTGATGGGTGGCTTTAAATTCGGTCAAGATGGCACTGATGGGTTTGCTGCGGTAAACATAAATCGGATCGACAAGGTTGGAACGGATATCGATTTTCTCGCCTTTGACGATGGCTTTCAAAAGAAGCTTCGTCGGGAGAATACCAATAATATTATCAATCGTTTCTTCGTAAACGGGAATGCGCGAGTGGGTAAACAAATTCGGATTCTTCAATAATTCTTCCGGGGAATCTTGGATATCGAAGGCAAAAAGATCGACGCGTGGGGTCATGACTTCAAAGGCCGAGGTTTCGGTGAAGTCGATAGCAGACCGGAGCAGTTCGCCTTGTTTTTCGTCGAATACGCCGGATTCTTCGGCATTGTCCACCATTTCAACCAATTCATCATCGGTCACCGGGACTTCCGCTTGAGCGCGTTTGGTCCAAAGACGTCCGACTAAATGGACAAAACTGGTCACCACAAACACGAACGGTTTGAAAGTGATTTTGAAAAAAGTAATGAACCGGCCAAACACCAACGACAAGCGGTAAGAGTAGCGAAGAGCGATGGCTTTGGGTAACAATTCGCCAAAAAGTAAAATCACAGTAAAGCTGATTGCGGCACCGATGCTGGATCCGTAAACAGGACCCCAGAAGTGCATACCCAAAAGGGTCGCAATCGACGAAGCGGCAATGTTGACTAAGTTATTGCCAAACAATATCGCAGAAACGGTTTCATCGTGGGTTTCGGCAATTTTCAAAGCGCGTTTGGCGGCTTTGTTTCCTTGTTCGGCGGCTTTCTTTAAACGCAGCCGATTGACCACGTTATAGGACATCTCAGCAGCGGAATAGCACGCACTAAGCGTCACAAGCAAGGCGAAAATAAGGGCATAAATCCACATTATTTTTTACCTCCTTTGCGACTGATCCGTTCATCCATCGTACCGACCAATTCTTCCAAAGCATCTTCCATCGTCACCATGCCGATGACTTTTTTCTTTTCATCGCGAACAATGGCAATGTGGGTTTTATGCTTACGGAAACCTTCGAAAAGCTCATCCATCGTGATTTTGGGCGTCACGAAATAAGGCTTTCCAAGGACCGAGCGGATGGAAAGGTTGGGGTCTTTGACAAAATCCCGGACATAATTGCGGACGTGAAGCACGCCGATGATGTTGTCCAGGTGGTCTTTGTAAAAAGGAATACGGCTATAGTTGGTGTTGGCTAAAATCTCATTAAGGGCCTTGGCACTTAATCCGCGGATATTGATAGCGAAGATCTTTTCGCGAGGGGTCAAAACGTCTTTGACGACCGTATCATTGAAATCGATAGCCGAGGTAATGATGTCTCCTTCGGCGTTTTCGATAATGCCTTCTTCCTGAATGGATTCGATGACATTGGTGAAATCTTCTTCGGTAATTTCAGGTTCTTCTTTCATTTTGAAAACCCGTTTAAACAATTTGTTGAATAGGGTGAAAATAATGGTCACCGGCGTCATGACAATAATGAAAAATGAAAGAAAATAACTGTTGAGCGTCGCCACTTCGTCCGGCAAAGCACGGGCTAACGACTTGGGAATATTATCGCAAAAAAGGTAGACCAAGGTGGTGGCCACGGCGGTTGCAACAATTGAACCGGTGGAATCACCGAAGATGGCGACAAAAAGAATCGTTGAAATCGCCGATATCGAAACGGAAACCAAATTGGTTCCGATGACGGTCGTAATTAAAGAAGTCTCGTAATGATCGATGATTTTACAAACAACTTTGGCACCGCGGTTACCATTATCCGCCCGAACTTTAAGACGAATCCGGTTGCACGAGGCAAACGCGGTTTCGCTTGAATTAAAAAATCCCCCAAGTAATACAAGGGCGGCAATCACAATCCACAATATCCAACTGTCCGTCGGCATCTAGCCATCAACTCCATTACGCAATAAAATTTGCAGAGTTGAGTATAACATAGATAGTAATATGATTCAAATGCGTGTGCGCGTTACCAATCCATTAAAACCACTTGATTGGTATTAAGAGATTTTTTAACATTGATCATTCGTTGATTCGCGGATCCGCGGAAATGAAGCGTCAGATCGCGCTCGGCTTTGATGAACGGCCCATCAATGATGTAGTCGATGGTTTGCAAAAAAGTACGCAAAACCTCATCGGTTTTACTTTTATTCAAGAGGTCTTCCCAAACAAATCCGGTATAAACCAAAACATCGAGGCCATGCCCACGGATTTTTTGTGCCAATTCAAGGCATGCTTCGGTTTGGTATAAGGGATCGCCACCGCTTAATGTGATGCCGCTGAGCAAAGGATTAGCCAAAGCTTTAGCAACAATCGCATCGATGTCGGCGTCATAGCCGCCTTTAAAATCATGGGTGTCGGGATTATGGCAACCGGGACAACCATGGGCGCAACCTTGAGTAAATACAGTTAATCGGATACCGGGTCCGTCAACGATGGAATCATCGACTAAGCCGGCCAGCCGAATGCTACCTTTCTTGTGTGGAAGCACAGGAAACATCCTTGGTCATATGTTTGACACGATCATCGACTTCGGCGTGTTTGGCGTCGTTGAAACGGTCGAGTGTTCCGACCAAATAACCGGTAATCCGACGGATGCGTTCAAATTTGACGGTTTCTTCGGATCTTCCGCATTTGGGGCAGACGTTGTCGATGATGCCGTTATAGCCACAGACCGGGTCGCGGTCGATGGGGTGATTGACCGCACCATAACCGATGCCTTCATCATGCATGCACCGGATGATTTTTTCGAATGCCGGAACGTTTTTGGCAATATCGCCATCGACTTCGACATAAGTGATATGACCAGCGTTGGTTAACGCATGGAACGGAGCTTCTTTTTTGATCTTTTCGAAAAGTCCGACCTTATAGTAAACAGGAATGTGGAATGAGTTGGTGTAATAATCGCGATCGGTAATTCCCGGCAAAATGCCGTATTTCTTCTTATCGATTTTCACGAAGCGTCCCGAAAGACCTTCCGCGGGTGTGGCTAAAAGCGTGAAGTTGAGTTGGTGGCGTTTGGTGAACTCATCGCATTTTTTGCGCATATGCGAAACGATTTCGTAACCGAGCTTCCAGCTTTCTTCGCTTTCGCCATGGTGTTTGCCCGTTAAGGCCACCAAGGTTTCGGCCAAACCAATGAAGCCGATACTTAATGTGCCGTGTTTCATGACCGGACGGATTTCATCGTCGTAATGCAATTTATTGGAATCGATCCAGACGCCTTGCCCCATCAAGAACGGGAAGTTATACACTTTTTTGCGGGCTTGGATTTCAAAACGTTCGAGCAATTGTTCACGGACTAATTCCATGACCTCATCAAGACGGGTAAAGAAGGCCTCGGAGGTATGATTGTCGAGCGCAATGCGCGGAAGGTTGATGGACGTGAAGGATAAGTTGCCACGGCCTGTGACGACTTCATGTTCTTTATCGATATTGGCCATGACGCGGGTACGGCAGCCCATGTAAGCGACCTCGGATTTGTAATCGCCTTTTTTGTAGTAACCGACGTTATACGGAGCATCCAAGAAACTGAAGTTCGGGAATAACCGTAAACCGGAAACCTTGATGGCTTTCTCGAGCAAATCATGGCTCGGATCTTCAGAATTGTAGTTGATGCCGGATTTGACCTTGAAAATCTGAATCGGGAAAATCGGGGTTTCGCCGTTGCCTAAACCGCGAGCGGTCGCATCGAGCATGCAGTCGATGACCATGCGGCCTTCCATCGAGGTGTCGGTGCCGTAGTTCAAAGAGGAGAACGGAACTTGGGCCCCTGCTCTGGAGTGCATCGTATTGAGGTTATGGATCAACGCTTCCATGGCTTGATAGGTGTCATCGTGCGTTTCATCCAAGGCATTCTTCAATGCTTTTTCGATGAGCCGTTGCGAAGGTAGGTCGGGATAGTGTTCGCTGAAATACTGGACCAAAGCGTCATGGACTTTGCTTTCGCCCATGCGGATTTCGCATCCGGTTTGGTTTTTGATGAGTTCGAAAACGGAAAGAATGTCTTCTTTGGAAAGTTCAACATCAAAAACCGAGAAGAGTTTGATGATATTGGTGCGAAGGTTCCGGACATAGGACTTTCGGACCCCGGGAGCCATGGCGTAATCAAACGCCGGGGAGCTTTGTCCGCCGTGCATGTCGTTTTGGTTGGCTTGTATGGCAATGCAGGCAAGGCTCGCGTACGAGCGGATTGAGTTAGGTTCGCGTAAGAAGCCGTGACCGGTCGAGAAACCGCCTTGGAAGAGCTCATTGAGGTCAATTTGGCAGCATGTGAGCGTCAACGTATAGAAATCCATGTCGTGGATGTGGATGTCGCCGTTTTTATGAGCCTTGGCAAAAACCGGGTTGATGACTTGGTTCACATAAAACTCTTTCGCCGCTTCACTGCCGTACTTGAGCATCGTGCCCATCGCGGTGTCGCCATCGATGTTGGCGTTTTCGCGTTTGGTATCGTTGTTGATGGAATCCACGAACGTAATGTCGTGAAGGGTTTTCATTAAGGCCGTGTTGGCTTCGCGGATTCTGGTCCGTTCGGCACGGTAAAGAATGAAACACTTCGCAATGTCGGCTTGGTTATTCGCGATGAGTTGTTCCTCGATGATGTCTTGGATATTCTCGACGGTGGGTGTTTTTCCTTTGAAACGGCTGTCGACCACGGCAAGGACATTGTCAGTGATAGACTCAGCTTGGGCCAGTTCATCGCGTCCAGAAGCGACAAAAGCCGCATAAATCGCATTGTAAATCTTGCGATCGTCAAAGGTTACTTTGCGTCCGTCTCGTTTAATAATCTTTCTCATTTGGGTTTCTCCTTGAGCTTTTTGGGCGTGAATAAAAAGAAGGCCACAGCGTCGACTTCCTGGGCCGTTTAAGCACGCCTCAGAGTTGGCTTTTTGAGTATCCCTATTATATAAAAAGGTTGTCGCAGAAACAACCCTTTTTTGAGGTTAAAATGACATCCAAAACCACTAGTAGTTTTCTAGTCGTTTTTTGTTATTCGACAATAGTTAGACACTATCTATTCTTTTCCCTTTTTTACCTCATGGCAATGACGGCAACGGGATTCGTAAACTTCTTTGGCGCCGACGATGATAATCGGGTCTTCATAACTGGCGGGAATGCCGTTGACGACGCGTTGTGTGCGAGTCGCCGGTTGTCCGCATTTGACGCAGATGGCAGTGAGCTTCGTGATGAACTCGGCTTTGGCCAACGCTTTCGCCATAATCAAGAATGGTTCGCCACGGAAGTCCATGTCCAATCCGGCAAGGATGACACGCACGCCACGATTGGCCAATACGTCTGCCACGTCGAGTATACCTTCATCTAAGAATTGAACCTCGTCAACGACCACCGCGAAGGTGTCGCTTTTGACGTATTTGAGAATTTCCGTTGAGTGGGAAATATTGATGGATTTCGTTTTCAGTTGTGAATGGCTGACGACTTCATCGGCTGAATAACGGTTGTCGATCAATGGTTTGAACACCAGGGTTTTCTTTTTGGCATATTCCAGCCGTTTGACGCGTCGAATCAATTCTTCGCTTTTTCCGGCAAACATCGGGCCCGTAATGACCTCGATCCAGCCTGAATTCATTAATGCTTCCATAGGTAATCCTCCAACCTCCACCATTTTACATAAAATTCATCTTGAAGGATAGATTAAACAAGAAAAAAAGAGATGCATCTTTGATGCACCTCTTTCGTATTTGAATCAACTTTATTTCTTAAATTCAGCGGCGTAATCGACGTTTCCGACTTCACCTTGGACAAGGCCTTTTTTCGCCATCACGTCATCGACCAATAATTTGGCACGTTTCATGCTGAGCGGGGATTTGACCTTCAAGACAGCCGGAATTTCGGCATAAATGCCCTTGTGGCTGACGTCGGCAACAGGGATCGTGGTATCGGCGTACATCTTCGGATCAAGCGCGTAATAGAGCTTTAATCCTTTGCCGGCAATCGTGATCTTCACATAGGTTTCGGTATGGAGACGGAACGTATCGCCGGAATTGCTGATGCGGGATTTCACACCGAAGGCAAGAATGTAGTTTTTAAGTTCGTTGTAATTGTCGTGCAATTCTTTGGAAGCGACGGGCATGCGTTCTTCAAACGGAATACGGATGATTTTCTTGGAGGAGCCATCTTGCGCAGGGGCGCCTTCTTCCTCTTCGTCTTCTTCCGCTTCTTCCGCTACTGCGGCAACGGGAGCCACGGCAACGACGGGAGCAATGACCACTTCTTCTTTTTTGACTTCGACTTTCGGTTCAACTTTGGGCTCGGGTTTGGGCTCGGGCTTGGGTTCGGGTTTGACTTCAATGACCGGTTCCGGTTGAACGGCCGGTTTGACTTC